>Ga0208793_1000295_pt1 | contig 34894 bp, 49 predicted proteins | sample 17_taG_FD_184092 | JGI IMG/M metagenome (GOLD analysis project Ga0208793, IMG submission 184092) | Marine viral communities from the Subarctic Pacific Ocean - 17_ETSP_OMZ_AT15314 metaG (SPAdes) (version 2) | ecosystem: Environmental > Aquatic > Marine > Oceanic | place: Pacific Ocean | collected... | reverse complement strand
TTTGCTAGGTCGGTATGAGCGATGGCTATTATGGAACAAAATCTCGTAAACGTATTACTAACTGGCGCAAGTATTATGCTAGGTGCAATGCTTAGAACAATATGGACAGGCGTTAAAGACTTAGAGCAATCAGACAAAGAGATTAACGACAAGCTAACTAAAATAGAGGTTACTGTTGCAGGTAACTATATAAAACGAGCAGAGTTTAATGAGATAGTGCAAAGGTTATTCACTAAGCTAGATGCAATAGACCAGAAGCTTGACGCAAAGGTTGATAAATGAGTTTAGGCATTACAGAACTTATTGCAGGTATATTTAAACCTGCCACTGACTTAATTGACAATTTACATACAAGCAAAGAGGAAAAGCTTGAACAGAAGCGTCTGTTGCTTGAGGTACAAGGTCGAGCGATGGATAGGGTACATGAATATAATACTGAGTTGCTTATGGGACAGGCTAAGATAGTAAACAGCGAAGCAAGCTCAGAGCATTGGCTTACAGCCAACTGGAGACCATTAGTCATGCTTACATTTACAGGATTAGTTGTAGCACGATTTCTAGGATTTGAGGCTGAAGGCATGACAGAGAAAGAATATCAAAGCTTGTGGAACTTAATCACGTTAGGTGTTGGTGGTTATATTGGTGGCAGGTCAGTTGAGAAAGCTATAAAGACATATAAAGGCACAGGCGAGTAAATGCCTTTTAGATTTAGCAAAAGTAGCAAAAACAGATTGCTAGGTGTTGACCCAGATATATTTAAAGTGGCACGACTAGCTATAGAGATAACCAATATTGATTTTGGTATACCACTGCATGGTGGCTTGCGTACACAAGCAGAGCAATATGAACTATTTACAGCTGGCTTATCTAAGTGTGATGGTTATGAAAAAATCAGTTCGCATCAAACAGGAGAGGCATTAGATGTATATGCTTACGTAAATGGCAAAGCATCTTGGAAAGAGGAGCATTTAGCAATGGTTGCAACGGCAATGCTACAATCAGCAAGTCAATTAAATGTTTCATTAGAGTGGGGTGGTTTATGGAAATCATTTATTGATATGCCACACTTCCAATTACAAAAAAAGAGGCCACAATTAAGCGACCTCTAAGTTTGCTACAAGGAAATAGGGGATAAAGAAACCTTGTAACATGCTATTAGCATAGAAAGTTAAAACAAGCAAATGGGAAAAACGAATTCAAGTAAAGTAAATTGGTTAGACTTAAAGGAATATTGTATTAACCAACGCGAATTAGAAATAATTACTGCGCGTGCCGCTGATGATACTGTTGATGACACTGCCGCTAAATTTGGTTTGTCTGTTAGAGCTATATTTACAATATCAAGTACAGTTAAAGCAAGAGCGGCACGCAGAGGCCACGCACCAGAACACGATATGATTGCTACTGCGCCAGATGGCTTTCAGGTAAAAGGTGTATCTAGTTATTATAATGCAAGTGGACAGTTAACTGGTCAATGGGTAAAAACTATTGGTGACAAAGAACGACAACATGAGATTATGTTGTTAGCTATTGAGGATACGCATAAAAATTATAAGCCATTTAAGCCAAGCCCTAAAGTTGAGCACACAGATAAAGATTTATTATCATTAATTACGATTACAGATTTTCATTTGGGGATGTACGCATGGGAAGCTGAGACAGGTGACGATTGGGATGTAAATATATCAAAGCGTGTGTTTCTCAATGCAATAGCAGATATGATAGAAGCTTCACCTAAAGCCCATACAGGCTTTCTTTGCCAACTAGGTGATTTCCTGCATTTTGATGGCATTACAGCTGTCACACCTATGTCAGGCCACATACTTGATGCAGATACACGCTATAGTAAGCTTGTAGGGTTGACTATTGAGATAATGACCCAAGCGGTTCATATGATGCTTAAAAAATTTGGTAAGGTTGTTGTAGTTCAGGCAGAAGGCAACCATGATATGTCAGGTAGCATTTGGCTAAGAAAGCATATAAAATACGTATTTAAAGATGATAAAAGAGTTGAAGTGATTGACAATGAATTTCCTTACTACGCTTATTTACATGGTGAGATATTATTAGGGTTTCATCATGGACATAAGAAAAGAATGGCACAACTGCCAAAGCTATTTGCAAGTGAGCCACGTTTTCGTAAGCTATGGGGGCAATCTACACAAGCTTACATACATACTGGACATATGCACCACGAAAGAACAGTGGAGGATGGTGGAGCCGTAGTCGAGCAACACCCGACCTTGTCAACACGAGATTCATATTCCACCGCTGGCGGTTGGACGTCAGCAAGAGGTGCTAAAGTGATTACATATCATTATAAGCTTGGCGAGGTACACCGAACAACCGTGAGGCCACGTTAGCCGCTTGCTTATATTGTAGTTCTAATTTATCACAGATAGCATAAAACTCAGTTGCCTTATCAGCACCATATGTCGTGTATGACGACCAGTTTAATGTCTCAATGAAGTTAAATTTGTTAGTGTAGACATCACGTCTAAACAAATGAAATTTGTATTTTCTGACTTCACCATCGTCGTGTACGCATTCTTGGTTAAGAAAGTAGATGTCCATATATTCGTCTATGTTGTCCATCCAATTCCATGTTTGTATAAAAGGCATTAGTCTATCTCCTTTATATTTGGTTTGTAAGTATTTTTAAACCCTCTTGATTGTATTTTAGTACGACCTTGTATTTTCTGCTTAGGTTTCTGTGATTTCTTGGTCGTTTTTAATAGCGAACGTAATTTCTTACGTGCTAAGCTATCTGCTTTATCTTTAACGATTGCACACTTAATGCAGGTCAATGAGATATTACGCAATTCGTGTTTACCACCTAACGCACGACTGTGTAAGTGTTCTTCTCGGATGTGTTTTGGTTTAAATACTAAGAACTCTTTACAAGTCGCACATAAGCCATTTTGTTCAGCAACTAATTGTCCAAACTGCATTTTAGTTAGTGGTTTAAATTTAACATAGTCGGGATGGTCAGATAGCTTCATAGTCGCCTCTAATTGCTTTGCTAACATCATCTTTTAATATCTTTAACCATTTATGTTGGTCGCGTGTATCTCGCCTTAATATTGCATTGCGATATTTATAACGTGAATAATATGGGTGATTTTTATAATAAGTTACAGTGCCACTTTTATCTTTATATTGTTCAATCATTACGCAAGCTTTCATTTAATTCATGTAATATGCTAGGCGTTAAATCATCACCATACAGATTTATAATCTTAGCCCAGTGCTTTTCTGGTATGCCTTTATTGACATACCATTTTCTAATTGTTTGTTGTTGAGTTTTACAATGTTGACTTAAAGCAGTAGTGCCTCCACATTGTTCTATAATTTGTTTTATTGTATGTTGCATTTTACACTCCTTTCATAATATTTTTGGCATAATCATCAATATCTTCATTTGTCATTAGTTTGTGTTTAGATAATAATTCCCATCTTTCTTTCCATGTCAGGTTTTCAAGTTTCCATTTATATTCGCACCAATAATTAGCCGCGATATCTTCATATGAACATGAGTCATATAAATTGCTATATTTACTACAAGCTTTTGTTATACGTTTATCTTCAAATTCCCACATAAGCGTGTTAAAAAAAACTTCATACATTTCAAAATATAACCAGTCATTCAATTTAGCACAGGTAATACACATCTGTTTATAACTTATTCTTTTCTTCTTCTGTTTTTTTATTTGTCCAGAGCAATCCATTACATGGTTAGTATATGATGGAGGATTGGCCTCAAGTCGCTTGCGTGATTTTTCAATGTACTTCTTGCTAAAAAAGAATTTGGTAAATCGTAATTCAATACAAGCGTGTTCTGCATTATGACGATGACCTAATTTTAGACCTGCTAAATGTCCTGTTTCATGTATTATATTTGCCCAACCAGTGTGTGGTGCAAGTTTGTATGTGTAATAACCTTTTACCTTACTTTTATTGTCACGCCTACCATGAGTACTCAAATCTTCTACAATCCAGCTACTTTTTCTTTTCCTTCTCGTTAAACCAATAGCGTAATCATATGTAGCATTTTCAATTTTATATGGAAATTCTTGATTGAACTCTTTTAACCAAAATGCTTTTATACATTGTACTGCTGTTTTAAAGTCAGCAGGTTCATTAGGTTCACCGAATCTAATTGTAAAACCATTATCCTTCCAAATTTTATTAGTACGTTCATAAACGTTCTTGGCTTCTTGTGAAACTTTCATATTACATCTCCTATAAAATGGCTTAATTGCCTTATGTAATATTTATATAGTAATTTATTTATTCTGTTATGTAAAGCTAAAAAAGATAATTATTTTACTTTACATTATATATATAGTTTGATACTGTAATTTTATTATCAAGCAATTAAGCTACAAAAGGAGATAATATGACTAATAAATTTAATATATGGATAGATACATTTATTAATGAAAAAAATATAGATGTTGAACAGGTATTAGAAATTAATGGCAACAGCGGAATGAATTATATTCCATTAAATTGCTTAATTGACGCTATAAAAAATACATCTAATAATGAACAAAATAATATAAAAAATATGTTAGTAAAAATAGATTTCTATCATAAAGATGTAATACATTATTTCAAACATTTAGCACAAGCTATAGCAATTTAAGGGGATAAAAATGGTAAAGTATCAACCAGCAAATAGTTATTATAATTATAACGAAATAACAAATCATATAGAAATACCACGCGATAATTGGAATAATTTTATAGCCGATTATCATAAATATTATAGTCGTGATGGTAAGTGGTATATATCACATTATAATACAGAAACACATGGAACTGACTTAGTTCCTGTAATAATTACATAACTGCATAAAAATAGGAGATTAAATATGCAATATTCAGAATCAACAAAAAACATAGCACCAGCTGTTACAGCCGCTAGTAATGCTATTACTGGCGCAAAGAAAGATGGTAAAAACCCACATTATAAATCAACATATGCAACACTTAGCTCAGTTATTAATGCGGCTAATAAACCATTAAGTGATAATAATTTAAGCATTATGCAAGAATTAAGTGAAATAACAGACAACCAAATGATTAAAGTTACTACACGATTAACACATACGTCTGGCGAATATTATGAATTAGTAACACCAGCACCATTGAAAAATAAAGACATACACGTGCTAATGAGTACATTCACTTATTGCCGTAGGAATGCAATATCAGCAATGCTCAATATGCCTGTTGAAGATGACGATGGAAATAAATCGCATGATGCAAAAGCAGAAGAACCTGATTTTGATACAGAACCTTTAATGAAAAATATATATCAAGCACAAACTGTAGAAGAATTAGATGCAATAGCTAATACTATAAGACATACAAAAATGCCTAACAATAGCAAATCTACATTGCGAAGTTTATATCTAACAGCAAAACGTACTATGTTAAAAAAAGAAGATAATAATGAAAATACATAATGTAGAACAAGGTAGCCAAGAATGGTTTGAAGCGAGGTGCGGTAATTTTACTGCATCTCGTATTAAAGATATATTAGCTAAAACAAAAAGTGGGTATAGTACATCGCGCAAGAATATGATTGTTAAATTAGCATTAGAGCGCATGACTGGTCATGTCGAACAAAATACATATACTAGCCCTGCAATGCAACGTGGAACAGAGCTAGAAGCTGAAGCAAGAGATTGTTACGCTTTCGAATTTGATTATATAAATATAAAAGAAGTAGGTATGGTGACCCACCCTGATTTTAATTATATAACGTGTTCGCCTGATGGTTTAGTTGATAGTAATGGATTAGTAGAAATTAAATGTCCATCTGCAATGCATAAACACGTTAGCTATTTACAAGAAAATGCACACGCAATTGAATATAAAACACAATTACAGCATCAATTAATGGTAACTAAAAAAGAATGGGTTGACATAGTATCTTATGACCCACGCTTTCCAGTTGGATTACAATTAGCGCGTTGTAGGGTTCTACCAGACTTAGAATATCAAAAATATATGCTTGAAGAAATACATAGTGCCAACAGTGAGGTTGAAGCATTATTGTTGGAACTTAACCAATTACAAGGAGATAAAAATGGTTAATAAAGTAATTTTAATAGGAAATATAGGAAGTGAGCCACAAGTTAGGTCATTTAGTAATGGTAATAAAAACATGAGTTTTTCATTAGCTACAAATGAACGTTGGAAAAATAAATCTGGTGAAACACAAGAAAAAACATATTGGCATAAAATAAGCATATTTAATGAAAATTTAATAAAGCTAATGGAAAATTATGGTGGCATGGGTTCAAAAATATATATTGAAGGCAAGTTAATAACCAGAAAATATAGTACTGATAGCGGTGATAAATATACGACTGAAATTGTATTAGAAAGATATAATGGAGAAATTAAATTGCTTGGTAATAATAATAAAGGTACTGGATTAATTTCATTGCCTGAAAAGCCAATAACAACAGATTATCCATTAGACGATGAAATACCGTTTTAAAGATGGGTCAATATACAATACAAATTAACAGTGAGGTTGAGAGAACAAAAGCTCTTGACCTTACTAAAAGAGCACCAGCTGGCACATATATAACTTGGAAACGTGATAAACGCACCACAAATCAAAATAGCTTGATGTGGGCATTATTAACTATAATTAGCAATCAAGTACGCTGGAATGGTAATGAATGGCATATAAGTGATATTGGTGGTCGTTATAGTCCAGAAAATTGGAAGCAAGTTTTTGCCTCTAGTTTATACAAAACGCAATTTATGCCAGACCTTGATGGCGGTATGATACCATTAAATCCAAGTACGAGCAAAATGACTAAGGAGCAACATAGCGAATTATGTGAATTAATTATAGCGCAAGCCAACAACTGGGGTATTAATATAAAAGATATAGAAAGTGAATAAACTAGTATTACCATTTCCAATTAGCGTTAATGCTATGTATTCAAACCTTGGACGAAGGCGTGTTAAATCTAAAAGATATAGAATATGGCGTGAAAAAGCAGTTGCAACATTACAAATACAATATAACGAAAAATTAATAGATTATAATATAAAGTTAGAAATAGCTTTAAGCCCAAAAGATAAAAGGAAAAGAGATTTAGATAATCATGCTAAAGCAATACAAGATGCATTAACGTCTTTAGTTATTACTGATGATAGTTTAATAAAAGAATTATATATGTATTGGTTGCCTAAATCAAAAAATGGATATGCAAATATAATTATAAAAAAATACAAATAGGAGATAAAATGACTTTACCATATTTTTGTTACTTCCCTAAGGACATGGGGTTTAAAACAATGCATCTTACATTAGCAGAATTCGGTGCATATAATAGATTATTAAGTTTATGTTGGACTACAGCTGGTTGCACAATACCAAATGATATAGATTGGATATCACGAAAATGCTTATGTAGAAATAAAGAAGATATTAATATTTTACAGACAATATTGAATGAATTTTTTATAATAAAAAAGAATAGATATTATAATAAAAGATTATCTGAAGAGTGGATTAAATCAAATGCTAAACATAAAGCGCGAGTTGATGCAGGTAAAAAAGGTGGCATAGCTAAGTCATTGAAAAATAATAATAAAAGTACTAGCAAAGCTATAGCAAAAGATAAGCATAGCTCTAGCAACCATAACCATAACCATAACCATATCCATAACCAGTTTATTATTAGTAATTTTATACCAAAGGAATTAAACAAAAATACTAAAACTTATAAGCTTATTGAAAAGCATATGACAAAAGAAGAATTAGAATTACAGTTGGAAAAGTTTATTTTATATCATACAAATAAAGAAACTAAATCTGATGATTTTAATAGACAATGGAGAGCTTGGTTACAAAATAATATACAATGGAAATTAGAAAAAACAGGAGATAAAAATGTCAAACATAATTCCAATACACTCAAAGAAATTAGCGACCAAAGACGTAATCGAAGGGGAGCGTTGCTTGAACAATATAAGTCTGGTGGGCTGGCCTAGGCAGTTTAATTGTAAGCAAGATGATTTATTAGCAGTAGAACAGAAACAAAATATAATACAAGTTAGAGAACATTATTTGTCATTATTACAGCCTAGTGAACCAACATATATATTAGGCAAGATAGAAATATTAGAATCACGCTATTATCAACGTGATACAAATCCTACTGTACAAGATGAAATTGATAAAGAATGGATTGAGGATTTAATGGAATATCCATCTGATTTAATTGAATTAGCTTGTAATAATTGGCGTAAAAGTAATAATAATTATGCGCCACGTTCAGCTGGTGTTTTGATGGATAGTGTTAAACAAGAATATGTAAGGCGCGTTGTAATGTATCGCAAAGCAGTATCAGTCTTGGAGATTATAAATGCTAATTAATAAAATATATGACGAAGTTAAACGTTGTCCATGGTGGACTATAAGTCAAGTTGCATTTGCATTAAATACAACACCAGCTAGCGTAACAGGTACGTGTAGCGCGGCAGGTACTACATTTAATAAAATTAAAACGTATGAAATACGTAGGTTAAAAGAATATGAAATTAATAGTAAAATGCTACGTGGAATTAAATTATAAAAAGTAAATTATTTACTTTACATATAATATATAGTCTGATATATAATTTATATAGGCAATTAAGCCACCTTGAAAGGAAATAAAATGACTTACAACATAAAACATTATGAAACTATAAAAGGTTCTAGCACCTTAATGAAAGGACTATATGAATCTTTGCTAATTAGTATTAAAAATGGCGCTGACATACAAGATATTGAGCAATTTTTAGATTACAGTATTTTACATACAAATAGACTTAAAGAATTTCTTAATGAAAAGGGCGAATAAAATGAAGTGTAGTAAGTGTAAAACTATAATAGATAATCGTGACGCTAACATTACCGATGGTGTTATTAGTTGTTACGACTGTTACTACGAGCCTATCAGACTTAAAATTAGTTTATTAGATTGGGATTTAGCAACACAACAAGAACGTGCAGAAGCTATTGAAAATGGTAAGACAATGTTGCGTGAATTAGTGCGCTTTATATTATGTGCAAGTGCTACATTTGGTTTTACATTGTTTGCCATAGGATTAGCAGGGTGAATAAATATCTTTACAAGCATAGGAATAAAGCATTATGGTTAATAATATCTATTATGTTATACTATATAATTTAGGAGCAAAAACATGGAACCAGTAGAATTCAAAGCTAAAATGAACGATGTAGGTTATAATTTTGCAAGTTTCGCAAAGCTATGCGGAGTTAATAGAAGCACAATAATTAGGTATTGTCAGGGTGCTTACACACCTATTCCAACAGTATATTGTAACATATTAAACTGGCTGGAAGATGGTCAGCTAAAGGTAAGCAAGCCAAAGTTAAAGTCTAAGGCAAAGCCTAAGAGTAAAGACACACTTGATGACTAAAGAAGTACGCAGATACATCGATTGCGTAGAAATATCAAAAGGCGATGCAGTGGTAATGTTAAATGATGGCAGTTATTTATCTGGTTGTTTTTCGGTAGCTGCCGCAACTACGTCTGGTGATAGAACATATGTAACTATAAGTGCATACATAACTAATGAAGATACATTGTTAGATGAGCTACTATATCCTAATAAAAAGTAATGCCTAAGAAGCGCACATGGACAGCTAGTAAGCACAAGCTTGCAGTTGAGTTGTGGACTACAGATTTACAGACAATATATATAGCAGAAAGACTTGGTGTAACTTATGCAAGTTTACAATTACATGCACATAGAAATAGAAACGATTTACCAAGACGTACAAAAGTTAAAATAAAAGATGTAAAAAAAAAGAATATAAAACAACGCTATAAAAGGTATGCTGATAATAAAGAAATAAATAAAGCTGTTAAATTATGGGAACAACAATCATATATAAAAGATATATATAAAACATTAAACATGAGCGAAAAGACATTCGCTAAAATGAGAGAATATGCTCCAGCTAGATTTAAAGAAAGAGATAAACAAAGACGAATAAAGCGTGATGATTATATAGTAACGGAAGGTAAATATGCCAAAGTTGGTGAAGGTTATAGATTGAAGCACGTTACTGGTTATTTACATATGTCAGGTAAAACAATAACAATACAGAAAGTATATTCTTGGCGTGGTACATATACACAAGCACTTAATATGATTGATGCTTGCAGATTTGAATTAACAATTATAAAAGAATGAAAGAAATTATATGAAACAAGTTGGCAGAAAATATGATAGCGGTAAAGCTAGAATGGACTTGTTACCACCAAACACATTATTAGAGGTTAGTAATGTACTTGCTGTAGGCAGTAGAAAATATGATGATAATAATTGGTTATATGTTGAAGGATATAAAAGTAGATATATAGCGGCCGCATTAAGACATATAAATGCACATCAGAGAGGTGAAAGGTATGATAATGAAACAGGTTATAGTCATATAAGTCATGCGATTACTTCACTAATGTTTATAAATGAAAGAGCGATAATTGATGATAAAACCAAATCCGAAAAACCAGCCAAAGCGTAACGGCAGACCTTATAAAGTCATAGATTATAAAATGTTAGATAATTTGTGCGCTTTGCAATGTACTGGTGCAGAAATAGCAGGTGCTATGGGTATGGATTATGATACATTAAATAATGGTTTAAAACGTGAAACAGGTAAAGGTTTTACGGACTATTTTAGTGAAAAAAGGTCAGTAGGTTTAATCAGTTTAAGAAGGCAACAGTATAAAGTAGCGATGCAAGGCAATCCTAGTTTATTAAAATGGCTAGGACAAAATTGGTTAGGTCAATCGGATACACCACAACAAGTGCAAGCTGATGTTAAATTATCTGGTTTTCGCATTGTAGATGATGATATTGACTTATCTGAATGATATTAGAAACAACAGCAAGTAAACCGCAAAAGCAATTTATAATGTCAGATAGCACATTTCCTGCATTCGTTGGAGGATTTGGCAGTGGTAAAACACATGCTTTAATGTTGAGATGCTTGCGTATGTTAATAACAGATGGTCAAGACCAAGGTTTTTATATGCCAACTTATGGACTAATACGTGATATATGTTATCCAAGATGGCGTGAATTGTTAAATAGCTGTAATATATCTTACAAGTTAAATGCTCAGGCTAATTATATTGAATTATTAGGTAAGCGTATTATATTTCGAACATTAGACCGACCAGAGCGTATAGTTGGTTACGAAGTGAGCCATAGTTACGTAGATGAACTAGATACACTGCCTAAATTAAAGGCTCAGCGATGTTGGGAACAGATTATAGCACGTAATCGCCAAAAATTACCTGTTGGTTCAAATACAGTATCAGTAGGAACTACGCCAGAAGGTTTTGGTTTTGTATATGAACGGTGGAAGAAAAAACCTAGTATAAGTTATGAATTAATTACTGCGCCAACTATAAGTAATATAAAACATTTGCCAGTTGATTATATAAATACATTAAGAGAAACATATTCGCCAGAACTATTAGCCGCATATTTAGAGGGGCAATTTGTTAACTTAACAAGTGGAACAGTTTATAATTGTTACAATAGAAAAAAATGTCAGTCAGATGAAATAATAACTAACAATGAGCCATTATATATTGGCTGTGACTTTAACGTAACTAAGCAAGCGGCAACTGTATATGTTATAAGGGATAAAATTTGGCACGCTGTAGATGAATTAGTAGATATGTATGATACGCCAGACATGATTGATATTATTAAATCAAAATATAATGAACATAAAATATATATGTATCCAGACGCATCAGGCAGAGGTCGTAGCACTAATAACGCAAGCGTTAGTGATATAAGCTTATTACAACAGGCTGGATTTATAATAAGAGCAAAGCCAACTAATCCTAGAGTGCGTGATAGGATTATGTCAGCTAATCGTGCATTTGAACAAGGCTATGTGAAAATTAACACTAATAAATGTCCAAGAACAGCAGAATGTTTAGAACAGCAAATATATAAAAATGGTGAGCCTGATAAGACAAGTGGCAATGACCATCAAAACGACGCAACTACATATCCTATAGCATATGAGTTCCCTATTGTTAGGCCAGTAGCTAAAGTAGACTTCTCATTTACAAATTAAATTAAAAGAGTAATATAATTGAAACAAAAGAGGTAAGTTATGCCAGTTGATACAACCAACCCTACATATGATATATATAAAAACGAATGGATTAAGACAAGAGATGCTTGTAAGGGTTCAGTATCTGTAAAAAGTAAAAAGTCACAATATTTACCAGTGCCTGATGCAGAAACTAACCCGATGGGAATTGATAGCATACGATACAAGCAATATTTAAACAGAGCTGTTTTTACGAATTATACAGGCAGAACCAAAAATGCTCTAGTTGGGGCCGCATTTAGAAAACAACCAATTATAGAATTACCTGATGGTTTGGACTATTTGATAGACGATGCTACTGGTGATGGTTTATCATTAGAACAATTAGCTAAAGATGAATTAAATAACTTATTAGAAACAGGAAGGTCATTATTATTAGTAGATTATCCACAAACAGAAGAAGGTTTGTCCAGTGAGCAAGTCTCCATATTAAATTTAACAGCATCAATAATACCTTATAAAGCTGAATCAGTTATAAATTGGAAAACAGATGTAATAGCTGGACGTAATATGTTGACTTTAGTTGTATTAGAAGAACCATATTTAGAAAATAGTGATGAATTTAGCCACGAAAGTAAAATGCAATATCGTGTACTAAGATTGAAAGAAGAAGGTTATTGCCAGCAAATATATAGAGATAATGAACCACATACAGATGAATTTTATCCACGTAAATCTGATGGTAGTGTATTTGATTATATACCAGTTACATTTGTGGGCAGTCAAAATAATGACTCAACAATAGATAATGCTCCTTTATCAGACATAGCAGATGTTAATATGGCGCATTATAGAAACTCAGCTGACTATGAAGAAAGCTGTTTTATAACAGGTCAGCCAACATTATTTATTACACATAGCTTAACGCAAGAACAATGGAATGAATATAATCCTACTGGTATAAAAATTGGTAGTAGGGCAGGTCATGTCTTAGGTGATACAGGTAATGCTAATTTATTACAAGCAAATCCTAATAACCTTGTTATGGAAGCTATGAAAGCTAAAGAGCAACAAATGGTAGCTATTGGCGCACGTATAATTACTGATAGAGGTGGTAATGAAACAGCTGAAGGCGCTAGAATACGCTTTGCATCAGAAAATAGCGTACTCGGTGACATTGTAGGAAATTTATCATCTGCTATAAAATCTTGTATATATTGGGTTGGTGAATTTATGGGCGTAGAAACAGATGAATGCATATTTACAATAAATAGAGAATTTTACGATAAAATGGTAGACCCACAAACAATAATGAGTTTAGTAACATTACTTGACAGACAGATTGTTAGCAGTCAAGATATATTTGATAGGCTAAAAGCTGGCGGACTTATAGATGCAGAACGCAAGCTAGAAGATGTGCAAGAAGAAATAGGAGACTTATCTCCTTTGGTATAAAGGAATAAAATGACCTTATCTGTAAATTATAAAAAGACAGAAGATTTAATTCCATATAATAATAATAGTAGAACACATGATAATATACATATTAAACAAATAGCATCTTCGATAAAAGAATTTGGTTTTACTAACCCAATATTAATTGATGAAAACAATATCACTATAGCAGGCCATGGTAGGTTAATGGCGGCTAAATCATTAAATATAGATGAAGTGCCAACTATAACATTAAATGATTTAAATGAAGAACAGCGTAAAGCATATGTAATAGCAGATAATAAATTAGCATTAAATGCTGGTTGGGATATGGGTATATTAAAAGATGAGTTGCAAGAATTATCTAATATGGATTATAATTTAGATGTATTGGGCTTTGATGTTGATGAAATAAAATTAATATTAGATGAAGTAAATTTTGAACCAGCAAGTCAAGATGAACAAGGGCAACTAGATGAATTAGACCCTAAATGGATAACTTGTCCACACTGCACGCAAAAATTTGATATGAGAGAAGTATAATTGACAAAAAAGCCGACAATTAAAATTGATTGGGCTAGTTATGATGCTTCTAAATTTGCTTGTGTAAATTGGCATTACAGTGCTGTTATACCAGTAGGCAAATTAGTAAAAGTAGGTGCTTGGGAAGATGGTAAATTTATAGGTGTTGTATTGTTCGGTAGGGGTGCTAATAATAATATGTTAAAACCTTATGGCCTAAATGCAGATGAAGGTTGTGAATTAGTCAGAATTGCATTGAAAGCACATAAAACACCAGTGTCTAAAATAATGGCAATAGCAATAAGATTCTTGAAGAAAAGCAATCCTAAATTAAAATTAATTGTTAGTTATGCAGATGCAGACCAAGAACATCACGGAGGCATATATCAAGCTACGAATTGGATTTATACAGGTTTAAAAAACGCTGGTACTATGGGTGCTTTTATTATCAATGGTAAAAAAACACATCCTAAAAGTGTTCATAGTAAAGGTGTAAAACAGAATATAGAAAGCGTCCGTAAACATTTAGACCCTAAGGCAGAAGTATTTTACACTAAAGGTAAACATTGCTATTTAATGCCATTAGTTGACAGTATTAAAGATGTAGTTATAACAATGTCTAAACCATATCCCAAGCGCGCAAAAGAGCAGGCATTAGGTGACCAACTTAATCTGGGCGGTGCGACTCCGACCTGTGCGCTCCAAAAATAAAAATGATGATTTTATAAAGACTTGCACAATAATGAAAAAATTTGTAGTTTAGCAATATAAACTTACTGATAATTGTAAGAGGAAATATGGCAGAACAAATTAATAAAGCTAAAATGAAATGTAATGCGCCCAAGCGCACGCCAAATCATGCCACTAAATCACACGTTGTAAAAGCATGTGAAGGCGGCAAGGAAAAGATAATACGATTTGGACAGCAAGGGGTAAAGGGTTCACCAGCTAGAAAAGGTGAAAGCAAAGCATCCAAGGCACGTAGAGCAAGCTTTAAGGCAAGACATGCTAAGAACATAGCCAAAGGTAAAATGAGTGCGGCTTACTGGTCAGCGAAGGTGAAATGGTGAGTAATTATGGCTTATAAAAATAAAAGTAAAACAGCTGGCAAAGCTAAATCAAAGCCTAGCAAGACCAAAGCAAAGCCAAGGCAATATAAAAAGAAATAGCTTATGAGCGTTAATGATGCTTTAGAAGATGCTTTTATAAGACATCAGATATTTTTACAGCGATATGTTTCTGGTCGTGAGCGTGAAGCTCAAAAGTTTATAAAGCGTTTATTAAATGGCATAATAGCACAGATTGGTAGTAATGATATAACTGTATTTGGACAAGCAAGACTTGCTAAACAAATAAGTGACTTACAATTATACATGACTGCTTTGTCAGATGATTATCAAACTAAACTAATTAAAGAGATGATTGACTTTAGTAGCTATGAAGCTGAATTTAATTATAATGTGCTAAGGCAAAACATTACTAATTATACTGATTTTGCATTACCAAGCCCAGCCCAATTAGAGGCCGCTATATTTACTGAAGTAATGGATTTGGAAGCAAATAAAGGTTATACAATATCAACAGCACTACGTGAGTTTAGTACAAAGAAACAAACACAAATAATACAAGTTATAAGAGATGGTATTGCATTAGGTACACCAATAGCTGGTATAACACAAAGCATAACAGGACTTAGTGCATTACAAGGTAGACAAGCATCTACATTAGCAAGAACAATAGTTAATATGATAGCAACTATAACAAGAACGACAACAATGCGTGCTAATAGAAAGTTAACAAGCCGTTATAAATGGGTAGCTACATTAGATGGATTTACTAGCGTTATATGCATGGGCTTAGATGGTAAAGTATTTAAAGATATAGACAGTAATCCAAAGCCACCAGCACATTTTAATTGTAGGTCAACTATTACTTATGTTGTAGACCCTAAATATGACTTAGGTAAAAAAGTAAAAGGTACAAGACCAAGTGTTGGTGCTGACGATAAGGCAAGAAGTGTTAGTGATAGATTAACATATGAAAGATGGTTACGCACACAACCAAGAAGCTTTCAGAATGAAGTGCTTGGCGTTGGCAGGGCAAATATATTTAGAGAAGGCAAATTGCCATTAGATAAATTTGTTGATATGAATGGTCGCGAATTAAACTTAGACCAATTACGTGAGCTTGAGCAATTATACACAAGTGCAAATGCAGGATTTTAATGAATAGCCAATATTGGTTATATAACAACGGCAGAGCCGTAATATGCAAACAAACTGGAGGTTGAAGCATGACAGACGAACTATTTGAAGGTATTGAACTTGAAGATGATGTAAAAAACGCATTGTCCGATAAAGTAAATCAGGCTATAAAGAATAAACTAGACGATGAAACAAAAGGATTGAAGTCTAAAGTTGATGAATTATTAGGTGAAAAGAAGCGAGCGCAACAAGAGCGTGAGCAAGCTCAAGCCGAAGCAAAAGCCCAAGCCGAAAGCAAGGCAAAGGCAGAGAACGATTATAAACAGTTGTTCGAAGCGCAGAAGTCGGAAGCAGACACATTGCGCGGAACGATTGAAAAGATGAATGCTGATATTACGAAAAGTCGTATCAGTGGTGAAGCAGGTAAAATAGCTAGTGGATTGACAAAAGATACTGGCAGAGCAGAATTGTTACAACAGCAGATAAGCCAGAGGCTTACTATTGTTGATGGCGAATTGAGGGTGACAGACCAGTCTGGTGCATTAACTGTATCAACACTGGAGGACTTAACAGGTTCTATAAAAGCTAATTATCCTTTTCTAGTTGATGGTTCACAATCATCGGGTGGCAGTGCCACAAGGTCGCAAAGTAGTGCTGAGCGTTCTAAAATAATAAGTCGTAATGATTTTAATGGTATGTCTCAAGGTCAGAGAGCACATTACATTAAGTCAGGCGGCAAAATAACCAACGATTAATTTAACATAGGAGGCCGCAAATGGCTAACGTATTAACAAACTTGGCGGCTGATATATATAAGGCCGCAGACGTAGTAGGTAGAGAGCTAGTCGGCTTTATCCCTGCTTCAACAATCAATGCAGACGGTTCAGAGCGCGTTGCAAAAGGCGATACAGTTCGTGCATCTTTTACACGTGAAGCATCAGCCGTAGACGTAGCAGAGAGCATGACTATTCCAGAAGGAACAGACCAAACTGTAGATAGCAAAACACTTTCTATCTCTAAGTCGCGTGCAGTACAAATCCCTTACACAGGAGAAGATGTAAGACACCTCAACAATGGTATTGGATTTGAAACTGTTTATGGCGACCAGCTCGTACAAGCAATGCGTACACTATCAAACGAGATTGAAGTAGACCTTGCAACAGAAGCTTATCAGAATGCTTCACGTGCCTTCGGTACAGCAGGAACTACACCATTCGGTTCTAACTTTGGTGACGTAGCTGAAATACGACAAATCTTAGTTGACAATGGTATGCCATCAAACGACGGACAGTGTTCACTTATAATGAACTCAGTTGCAGGTACAAACCTACGTCAGCTAGCTACACTACAAAGCGTTTCAGACGCAGGCTCTAGTGATTTGCTAAGACAAGGTGTATTACTTGACCTACAAGGTCTTGCAATGCGTGAGTCAGCACAAGTGCAATCACACACTAAAGGCACTGGTTCAAGCTATCTTGTAAACGATGCTTCTTCTGCTATTGGCGATACATCAATCGCGGCAGATGGTGGTTCAGGTACAATCCTTAAAGGTGACATCATAACAATCAATGGTGACAGCAATAAGTATTGCGTAAACACTGCGCTTTCAGGTGGTTCATTCTCTATTGGTAAAACTGGACTACGTTCAGCCGCCGCAGACAATGCCGCTATTTCAGTTGGTAACTCATATACAGCAAACATTGCAATGCACAGACGTGCGTTAGAATTAGCTGTTAGAGCACCTGCTGTACCAGAAGGTGGAGACACAGCAGACGATGCTATCTTGGTACAAGACCCACACTCAGGCATGGTATTCGAAGTACGTATGTACAAAGGATATCGCAAGGCAATGATTGAAGTTGCCGTAGCTTGGGGCGTAAAAGCTTGGAAGCCAGACTTCATAGCAACACTACTCGGTTAAACGAGACTGATGACAGGGGGCGGCATTTGCCGTCCCTTTATTCACATATAACATAGCGAGGTAAACAAAAATGGCATTTAAGAAGAAACCCGCAAAGAAGATTGCCAAGCCTAAATTGGCTAAAACAGTTAAAATGGTACGCAAAGACGGCAAGACCGCAGACGTACACCCAGCAGAAGTAGAAAACTATCGCTTAGGCGGATACGAAAAGGCTTAAGCAATGACACTTATTGTTGAAGATGGAAGTCGCGTTGCAAATGCTAATACATACGTTAGCCTAGCAGAGTTTAAGGCTTGGGCAGATGCAAGAAATATAAACTATAGTAGTGACAATCATGTTAATGCATATATCTTGCGTGCAATGGATTACATTGAGGACTTAAGCTTTATAGGCTTCAAGGAAACAGAAACACAATCATTACAGTGGCCTAGAGTGAATGTAGTTATTGATGGCTTTGGATTAGATGCAAGTACAATACCAAATGAACTTAAAGTGGCAGTATATGAGGCTGTTAAGACAGTTATTGATGGTGATAGTAAGCAAGACCCAATTGACAGACAAGTTGTTAGTGAAAGCGTTGATGTTATATCTATCACATATAAAGATACAGCAGGGCAACAAAGACAGACACCTGCATTAACAAGAGCTTTGAGAAAGTTAGTACAATCACCTAACACAGTCATGCGTGCATAAACATGGCATATAATTATTCGCCAATCACTAAGTCAGCAGAAGCACTAATTACTAGATTTGGTGATGAATTTACGTTTACACGTACAACAGACGGCGCATATAATCCAGCTACAGGTGCAGTAGCACAGACGACGGCAACATATAAGAAGTATGCTTGTGTGTTTGACTATAGTGACGCTGATAGAAGCTCTGAAACAGTGCTACAGGGCGATAGACGTATGTTGGCTGAAGGTTATACCTACGAAATAAATGATACTGTTGTAATCGGCTCTGACATATTTAAAGTTATTAGAGTTAATGAGATAAGACCAAATGGCAGTGATGTCGTTGCGGCTAACTTGCAGGTACGGAAGTAATGGCACGTAAAAGCAAAGGCAAGGCAAAAAAAGGCACTACAAAAAAAGATTTTGAAATGATTGTAGAACGATTAGTTGTGGAGTCAGAAGAAATAGTAAAAGGCACTATATTATCAATGGGTAGTAAAATTATACAACGCAGTCCTGTTGGTAATTACAGATTATGGAAATCATTCCAGAAAACAGGTAAACCGCCAAAGAATTATGTTGGTGGTAGATTTAGAATGAATTGGGTGTCAAGCATAAATACATTAGATGCAAGCAGACAAACTGGAACAGACCCATCAGGTATGGAAGCAATGACACGATTAAAAATGAAAGTAGATGACCTTGAAGCTGGTAATGTGTTCTTCATGGCTAATAGTTTGCCTTATGCAATGGAATTAGAATTTGGCCATAGTACACAGGCACCTAATGGCATAGTTCGCACAGTCTTACAAGAATATGCACAAGCTATTACTGAAGCAAAGGCTAAAAGACCATGAGTACGTTTTTTAATGATATGCAAGCCGCACTTGATACACAATTAAGCACATTATCAGGTGGTTATGATATTGCATGGCCTAATATAACATATGAACCAGCTGGTAATTCAACATATTTGCGTGCTAACTTTTTACCATCAGATACATTACAAGTTAGTTTAGGTGCTAATGGTAAAGATGAAACACAGGCAATATATCAAATAGATATAGTAAGTCCGCGTGGTGCTGGTAGGTCAACATTAACAGATAATGTAGCAGACCATTTTAAACGTGGAACAGTGCTAACTTATAATAATTTGAAATTGCGCATAAGGTCGGTTAGTATCGGCCCTGCAATAAACGACGGGGCATGGTTTTTCGTTCCTGTTTCCGTAAATATAAACACATACACAGGAGCAAGAGTATGACTATAGCAAACGGAGCACAACATAGCATTGCCTATATTGCGGAAACGACATATGGCACAACACCATCAACACCTTCATTTAAACCTTTTGGCAATACTGGTACCACACTTGGTATTACTAAAGATGGCGTAGAAAGTGAGAAACTACGTGGTGATAGACAAGTTGAGGACTTTAGACATGGTAACAAGTCAATCAGTGGTGATGTAACAGCAGAGCTAGAATATGAAGCTTTTGATGATATATTAGAAGCCGTCTTGTGTGGAACTTGGAATACTAATGTATTAAAAGCAGGTACAACACGACGTTCATTTACTATCGAGCGTAAGTTTGCAGATTTAACTGCACCAGAGTGGCATAGAAATACAGGTTGTGAGTTTAACACATTAAGCTTAACTGTAGCACCTAATGCAATGGTTGAAGCGAGCTTTGGTGTAATTGGTCAGAATTTATCTATTGGCACATCAGCAATAACAGGTTCATCTTATGCGGCTGATAGCACTAACAAGCCATTCGATAGTTTTACAGGTTCAATACAAGAAGGTGGTTCAGCAATCGCAACAGTTACTTCTATTGAAATGAGCTTAGAAAATGGCATAGAGCCATTATTTGCAGTTGGTAGCCAAACTACACAACGACCATCAATTGGTAAATCACGACTAACTGGTACGCTTACAACATACTTCGAGGATAAAACATTATATGAGAAGTTCTTAAATGAAACCGAAAGCACAATACAGCTAGTGTTAACAGACCTTGATGGCAATTCTTATACTATTGACTTACCGCGTGTTAAGTATAATAGTGGTCAGCCAGATGTATCGGGTGAAGGTGCTATAACAATTAGTATGGAATTTGTAGCATTATATAATACAAGTGATGCATCACAAATTAAAATTACAAGGGCTGATGCTTAATGGAATTTAATAAATTAGCAACAGTTGATAGGCATGAGAATGGGGCTGAGTGTAATATACTTGACCCCATTACAAATAAGCCAACAGACTTTTATATAAAAATATGCGGTTCCGACTCTAAAATATGGCGTAAAGCTAAAAAAAAGCAAACAAGTGCAATAATTAATGCACGCGCTAATATGGAAGAAGGACAAACATATGATGATATGGATATTGACTTTGATGCTATGGATATTGATGCATTAGTTGATGTTACATTAGGCTGGCGTGGTTTAGTTGATAATGGTAAAGAAGTTAAGTTTACAGCTAAAAAAGCTAAACAATTATATGAACAAGCACCTGATGTAGTAAAGCAACTATTAAGCTTTGTAAGTAATAACGAAAATTTTACGCAAGACTAATTGATGACTTTGTAAGCTTTGGCAGATGGTCAAACTATATGCAACAAAGGCCAAAAGGTTCAGAAATTAGTCGCTACGAAACATTAAAACAAGTAGAAAAAAGCACAGGCAAAACGCCTAAAGAATTAACTAACGCACCAAAGTTAAGGTCAGAAGCACAAGCAATATGGATACTGTTTTGCGAATTAACACAAGCAAGCTATACTGAACTTGCTTCATACGTAACAATGACAGGCATTTCATTAAGCCCTTGGGAAGTCGAAGCTATTATGAAGTTAACCCGTTATATGGGTGAGGAGTTACAAAGATGGCCACCGAAATCGCAACATTAGTATTTGAAGTTGATACAAAAAATATAGAAAATGCTAAAAAGCAATTAAAAGCATTAGGAAAAGTTACACAAACTGTTGATGGCCAAATTGGCAAAGTCAAAGGAATAAATGGCGCAGGTAAAGCTAGTGCACAATTTGGTCGTAAAGCGGCTATGGCTGGTATACAGTTTGAGCAAATGGCAGGTCAAATTGCTATGGGGCAAAACCCAATGCGTGCTGTTGGTGTGCAAGCGGCTGACTTAGGTTTTGTGTTAGGCACACCATTATTAGGTGCAATCGTTGGTATATCTGCGGCAATAGGTTCTGTTATGATACCTATGTTACTTGATGCTAATTTAAGTTTAAAAAAGCTTAATAAATTATCAGAAGAATTAACTGAAGTATTTAAAATAAATGAGCAAGGCGTTGTTGAACTAGCTGGCAGTTTAGATACATTAAAACAACAATTTGGTGAAGTTGCAGACCTCACCTTAACTATTGCAAATATTGATGCATTTAAAGGATATCGTAGTGCACTTAAAAACTTAACTAAAGACTTTAAAAAGTTTGCTGTTAGTCAAGCAGTATTTAGCAGTGATTTTGAAGGACTTAATAAAGTTTATGCAGAATCAGGTCAAGCAAGTCGTGCGTATGAAGATGATTTAGCTAAAGTTAGTAAGAAATTTAAAATAAGCAGAGATGATGTTATAGCATTGTCAAGTGCATATGATAAACTTAAATCTGGTGAAGAAGGTGCTGGTAGAGCCGCTACAGAATTATTTGATAATATATTAGCTAAACAAGGTAATAAAGCCAATACGGCATTACAACGTGTTGCTAAAAGCATACGTGACCAATCATTAGCACTAGAAGAATTTAATGCATTTAAAAATAACACGATTGATTTAGATAAGCAGTCATTAAGCATTGGTCAAAAGTTAATACAATCATTAAATGAACAATTTTTAGTAGCAACAAACCAAGAAAGAGAATTATTAAAGTTAAAAGGAATAACAGAAGAAGCTGAAATACAAGAAATATTAAGGTTAAGGCAAGCCATTAAAGATGAAAAAGCAAGAACTGACGCAACAAAGAAAGCTGCACAAGAAAGAGCAAAAGCATTCGAAGATGAAATGCGTGCGTATGATAGTGCATATAAAGCATTATTAACTAGCCAAAACAAAGCAATAGATGAATTTAACAAACAGCAAGATGACGCTGATAGATTGTTAGATAGACTATTAAATGAAGAACAGTTGATAATTAAGAGCCATGAAAGACGACGTATAATAATAAATGAGAATACGGTATTATCACAAGAGCAACGTAAAGCATTAATATTAGAATCAGAAGCACGTATGAATGAAGAACTATTACAAATGCAACGTGACCAGACTATCGCAGCACTTTCTGAGAATGAGTTATATTGGGCGACGTGGTTAATGCAAGCTCAAACTACAATGACAACTTTTAATGATGTAACAAAAGCAGGTATAGAAAGCTTTGAAAGTGGTTTTGGTAGTGCGTTTGAAAAGATAATTATGGATGGGCAAGGATTAAAAAGTGTTGTTAGTGATATATTTAAGGATATGGCACGCTCACAAATAGCGGCATTAGGAGCAATGGCGGCTGAACAACTTACACAGTTTTTAGTTAGCAAAGCATTATCTAAAACAGCGGCAATGAGTGGCGCGGCGGCTATGATGGCTAATGCGGCGGCAACACAACAACAAGCAGGTTTGGCGGCATATGCGGCTACAGCGGCAATTCCAATAGTCGGACCTTCGATTGCACCAGCGGCACTAGCGGCGGCTATGGCGGCAACAGCACCATCTGTAATGGCAATAAACTCATTTGCAACACAGGGCGCTGTTGGTAAAGCTATTGGTGGGCAAGTATTTCCTGACAGACAATATATTGTTGGTGAGCGCGGTCCAGAACTGTTAACTATGGCTGGTGGTCAGCGTGGTCGTATTACACCAAACCATATGATGGGTGGTGGGCAGTTAAATGTTACTGTTGAGAATTATGGTAGTAGCAATATAAGCGTGCAAAAGATAAGCGAAACAGATGTACGTATCATTGCTAGAGAAGTAGCAACACAAACAGTACAGCGTGAAGCACCTAGAGTTATAGCATCAGATATAGCAAACCCTAATGGCAGAGTGAGTAAAACATTAGCAAACAATACAAGCACACAGCGAAGGCGCTAAAATGACTAAATTTGCTATCACACCAAGCAGTGCAAGTTATAGCTTTAGCGAACGAGCAGAAACTATTGGTGCAGTCTTACAGGGTGGACTTGGTAAGTACAGGCAAACAGTAAAGAACCCATCAGCAGTTGTATCTGTAAGCTGGACACTTGATGTAGGTGGTTATAATTACTTTAAGGCATTTTATGCAACATATAGTAAAAGTGGCTCATTACCTTTTGAAATTGACTTAGCAATAGATGGAACTGCACTAGAACAATATACAGCATACTTTATTGACAATAGCATTAGTACAGGTGCTAGAAGTGGCACAGACTATGAAGTGCGAGCCAATTTAGAGTTGAAAGCAAAGCCATTAACGGCATCAGGAACGCCTAGCACGCCATACAAGCTCAATTATATACCTAACCAAGCCTCTTACAGCATAGATACACGACAAGAAACTATAGCCATACCCTTGGAAGGTGGCACAAGCAGATACAGAAAAGATATTATTGATGCGGGTACTATAGCAAATGTCAGCTGGATATTAAATACAACAGAATATGCAGACTTTAGAGAGTTCTATAAATTAACTACAGCTGCAGGAACAACAAGCTTTAAAATAGACCTAGCTATTAACTATGGCACACTAGAAGAATACGACGCACGCATAATACCAGATAGCTTATCTACATCAAGATATGCAGATGGCTTCTTTAACGTACAAGCACAATTAGAATTAAATGCTAAAGCAAGAGATACAGATGCCGATTTGATTGCATTAGTCTTATACCCAGAGTACGGTGAAAATTATGCAACCTTGTTCCCACCAGATGAAAATGATATAGATATAATAATAAACACCGACTTTCCGAGTTACCTAAATGTCTGATTATACCGAATTTTACTTAAATAGTGATAGCAATATAGTACAGCTAGAAACGATAGAACTATCGCATAGTGACTTTACACAGACATATAGAGTTGTAAGAAATGCAACAAATGGGATTACAGCTACAACCGAAAGCGGTACAAGTGTTACCTTTACATATTACCCACTAGCTATTGATGCAGGTGAAACTAGAGAAAACCTTGACCAGTCATTTACAATAACATTAGGTGACTTAGGTGAGATATTACCTGCTGAGTTAGATGCAGTAGCAACGGCTGATGGATTTAATGAGAAACCAGTATTAATTTATCGAACATATAGGTCAGACGTACTAACAGCACCACTATATGTTGTGACACTTGAAGTAGAGAGCTTTACATTTAATGAGCAAGGCGCAGTCTTTGAAGCAAAAGCACCTAGTTTAAATATAAATAAGACAGGTGAAACATATACTTTTGCTCGTTTTCCGATGTTACGTGGGTTCTTATAATGCGTGACGAGCTTTATTATAAGACTTATGACAAGAATAGTTATAACTGCGCCCATTTTGCACGCGATGTATACTTTGCTGAAACAGGGAAAGATATTGGCGATACATTGTCAGGCTTTCTATTGCCGCCAAGCAAACGTGTTGTTGATATGACAAAAAGACATAGATTAATAAAATTAGACAGACCCGTCAGCCCATGCCTAGTAATAATGTTAGGTAGCAAAGTTGCGCCCCATGTAGGTGTATTTGTACGTGATAAAGTGATACATATACAAGAAGCAGGAGTGCAGTATGTTTCATTGTCTATTGCAAAATTAGGTTACACTAAGTTGGGTTTTTATAAATGTTAAAGCAAGTTATAATAGCAGAGAACGCATTAGATCCTGAAACATGGTCAGGTCATTATGTAGAAAATATATCAGACTTCCTAATGGAGAGATATAATACTTTCCCTGAAAACGCACGTATTTACCATAAAAGCGTAAGTTTAGATAATGACGTAACACCAACTAATAAAGCACAAATAGAAACACTTAATAACCTAGAAGATACAATATACGTAGTAAATTATCCGTCTGCACAGTTTATACCTATAATAGTAGCAATAGTTAGTGTAGCAATATCCGTTGCTATAATGTTTTTACTGAGGCCGCCAACACCAACGCAACGTAACACACAAACTGAAAGCCCAAATAACGGATTATCAGACAGAGAGAATAACGCTAGGATATTAGCACGCATACCAGACATATTTGGCAAAGTTAGGTCAACACCAGATTTACTTAATGTTCCATACAAAGAATTTATTGACCATCAAGAGGTTGAATATGCTTATATGTGCGTAGGTCGTGGTTATTATGATATAACGGCTGATAATGTAAAAGATGGCGACACTAAGATCAGTGACATATCAGGTGCTTCAGTAGCAATATATCCACCAGATACATCACCTAATAATGGTAGTCCACAATTAACAATAGGTTCAGCTATAAATGAGCCAGTGCTAAAGTCTGTTAGGAGTAATGCGGCTAACGGACAAACACTTAAAGCACCAGACGCGGCGGCCTTTAATGGCAATAATAATACAAAGTTTGTATATCCAAATCAAATAACTACAACAGCGTCAGGCATAGATTTTACAGAAGAATTTGTATCAGGTGCAACATTAACAGTAACTAATGCTAGTTATACAGCAGTAGTCGGCACAGCAGGTAGCCAATTAACACGCAATGTTAAATGTAAAATAGCGTCTAATGGTTTTGATGGTGAGATAATATATACAACTGGTGATGCAACAAATGATTTTAGTGTTAATGATAGTATAAGACTTGCCTTTGCATTGTTTCAAACAGATGATAGTAGCACATTAAATCTCAATGGTGATTATGTTGTTAAAGCTGTTACAAGTACAACAATAACATTAGACTATCCAGAAAGTATTAACGCTAATTGGGGTCAAATACAAAATGAGTTTGCCGCGAACGAGACTGGCACAAAGAATGTATTTTTAACAAATCTTGGTAGCATTGTGACTGTTAATCTAGCAGGTGACTATACAATATCTAGTGTGACAGCAACTACAGTCAGTTTGAGTAATCCTGCCAGTGTAAATAGTGACTGGAATAAGCTAGATGACTATGACAATCCCGCAGATGAAACAGGTTTACTTAGTCCTTATATGTATTCTACAGGCGAAGCTTTTATAGGTTGGTTTAACTTACTTGTTGATGACCTAGATAAAATATACATTAATTTAGTTGCGTTGCAGGGTTTGTATAAAGACGATGGCGAACAGCAGTATGCGTTTAATATAGCAGTGCAAGTACAAGTCGAACAAACGAGCGCAACAGGAACGCCGACAGGAACAGTAGAAACATTCACAGGTACAGTTTTAGGTTCGAGCAGTAGCAAAAGTACACGCGCTTTGACTATGAAAATTAATCCTACCTTTACAGGCTATTGCAGAGTACGAGTTAAACGTACAACAAATAGCGATACTAACTTTGAAGGTACTGTAGTCGATGAAGTTAAATGGCGTGACTTATATGCTATGTCACCAGTATCACAAAACGACTTTGGCGATGTAACTACAGTACAATCTGTAACATATGCTACTGATGGCGCATTAGCTGTTAAATCACGTAAGCTAAATATGGAAGTGACACGCAAGTTACCTAAAATACAATACGAGCGTTATACATTCCCTATGACATGGACAAGCCATAGCAACGGCTTAGTTAAGGTTGCAGGTAACAATGTAACTATTAGTTCAGACGGTAGTAGTTATGGTGGCTATGCTGATTTAGATGCTATCAGTAATGGACAGGTCATTACAGTAACACTCACATTGGACAATACGAAGACAACAGCGACTACAGTTACTATTGGGCTACACGATGGCACAAGCTTTATATCAAACACAGCGACAGTAACTAACGGCACAGCGACATATACCTTTACTGCAACAGGAGCAGAAGCAAATCCATTCGTGTTATTGCAGTGTGGTAATAATGACACATATTTTACTGTAACAGATATGCAGGTTAGCGGTGAAGATTATCCTAGCACACAAACAATTAGTGCAGACAGTTTTTATGGCGGTGTAATTACTTATCAACACGGCGGCGTTAAAGTAGCTAATGATGGCGGCAGTTATGGGATTAGTAGGCCAATAGAATATGGCAACACAGGCTATAAAACTATTGTAGACTTTGACTTGCTATCAGCATCAACTAGCACGTCTGTTAGCGTTGTTATACTAGATAATGCAAATCAACCTATGTCAAATGTAGAAACTGTATCAGCAGGTGCTAGGTCAGTAACACTAACACATACGGCTAAGTCAGCAGGTAGAGTTGTTATATATAGCACCCAGAGCACTACATTCTTTGCCTTGCGTAACTTACGTATTAAAGCGCAAGAACTTGGTGTTAGTAGGTATGCAACGACAGACGCTGCACAAATATTGACTAACATATGCGTTGACCCGTTCATTGGGCGCAGACCATTGACAGAAGTAGACCTAGAGAGCGTTTTAAGCACCACTGAGAGCGTTACAGATTACTTTGGTACAACTAAAGCATCAGAGTTTAATTATACCTTTGATGCTGATAATTTAAGCTTTGAGGAAACAGCACAAACTATAGCAACTGCAATCTACAGTCAGGCATACAGACAAGGTAGTAAAATCAAGTTAAGCTTTGAGAAAGAAACAGATGATAGTGTGTTATTGTTTAATCACAGAAACAAATTACCACAATCGGAAACACGCTCAGTAAGGTTTGGTAATGCAAGTAACCATGATGGCATAGAGTTTGTATATGCTAGTCCAGTTGATGACGCGCTAATTAGTATAAATATACCTAGCGACCAGAGCGCAACAAATCCGGATAAGATAGAAAGCGTTGGCATCAGAAATGGCGTGCAAGCCTACTTTGCAGCACATAGAGCTTGGAACAAAATACAGTATCAAAATACACTGGTTGACTTCGAGGCAACGCAAGAAGCAGACTTATTAGTTACCAATGATAGAATATTAGTGGCTGATAATACACGCACTGGAACGCAAGACGGCGAGGTGACGGCTGTTAATGTCTTAGAGCTAACCTTATCACAAGATGTTACCTTTGCAGGTGGCGGTGTTACATATACTATATTCTTACAGCACGTTGATGGTACAGTTGAAAGCATTGGCATTACAGCAGGTACGGCAGACAATAAAGTTGTCTTAGCAAATGCACCACGATTAAGCTTAGTGACCGACCAAAATAAGTATGCTAGAACAGGTTATAACATAGTAGCAAGTAATGATGCACGCGGTACAGCGTTTTTAGTAACAGAGAAGCAACCAAACGATAACTTTACGTCGAGGGTGGGAGCTGTTAATTATAGTAATAAATACTATACGCAAGACAACGATTATCTTACAGGCGTTGTTGATATCGATGGCGATGAAATTTAGGAGCAAGTAAATGGCAGAATTACCACTCGACCAAGCCGTACCAAGGTTTAAGGAAAACGAGGACAGATTAGATACGTTTGTCAACTCAGCTACAGGTTATACAACAAGTGGTGGCGTTTCAGTACAATCTATACAGCAATTTCTTGCTAGCATTGGTAGTGATGGCATTGACTTTGTTGATAATGCTAAAGCTAGGTTTGGCACAGGTAATGACTTAGAGATATATCACGATGGCTCTAATTCTTATATAGATGAAAAAGGTACAGGTTCATTACGTATACGTAGCGCAGGTTCTATTGTTATCGAGGGTATTGACGGAACCAATAGTATATTGGCAGATACAGATGCAGAGGTTAGCTTATATTACAACGGCAGTGAGAAACTACGTACAACATCTACAGGTATTGATGTATTTGGCACAGTTGAGTTTAATGGCCTATCAGGAACAGGCTCAGTTACAATTACCGACATAGCCGACGAAGATAATATGGCTTCAAATAGTGCCACAAAACTAGCTACACAGCAGTCAATCAAAGCATATGTAGACGCGCAGGTAGGTACAGCAGATACCTTATCAGAGGTGCTAGGTCTTGGTAACACCACAGGCGGTACAAACATATCAGTATCAGCAAGTGACGACATAACCTTTGGGGATGGAAGTAAAGCAATTTTTGGTGGTGGTTCAGATTTAGAAATCTTTCACAATGGTACTCACTCTTATATTAAAGACGTAGGTACAGGTGATTTAAAGATTGATGCTACCAATTTAGAATTAAGAAATAGTGGTGGCGGTGAAGTATACCTTAGTGCTACAGCAAATGGTTCCGTACAATTGTATCACAACAATATAGAAAGGCTTAATACAAACGCTGTGGGTGTAAGTGTAACCGGTATTCTAGATATCTTTGATAATAACAGTGACATATCACCCGATAATGTAGGAAGTGGGCAGTTTAGGATTGATGGTAATGGTTACAAAGCCGCTATAGCCTTAAATGCAGATGGTGTTAATCTTTATAGTACATCAGCCACAAGACCATTAATATTTGGTGTAAATGAAACAGAAGTAGCCCGTGTTACGACAACAGGGTTAGATGTAACAGGTGTAGTTACACTTGATAGCGCACTAACACTAGAAAACACAAGTGGTTATGGAAGGGTAGAAGTTGGTGGCACTACAGGTGGATACATAGACCTAAAAGGCCCAATGTCAGACGACCACGATTTGCGTATTATAACTACAGGTTTAGGTGGTACTATAGACGGAAAAACAGGTAATATAAATCTACAACGCTCAAGCGTCACTAAACTATCAGTCACACCCAATGGAATAAATGTAGCAGGTAATGTAGAATTTGACGGCTTGTCTGGCACAGGATCAGTAACAATTACAGATATACTCGACGAAGATGACATGGCTTCTAACAGTGCAACCAAGTTAGCCACACAACAATCTATTAAAGCTTATGTAGATGCTAACGCAGGTGGTGGTGGTGGCATTACAAATGTAGTTGACGACACGTCACCCCAGCTTGGAGGTAATTTAGACTTAAACAGCAAAAATATTACAGGAACAGGTAATATAGATATTGCAGGTAAATTGACACTTGAATCCTCAGACCCAGAAATATTTCTTGTAGATACAAATACGAATGTAACTACGAGTATTGATAGTAACTCTAGTACTGGTTCATTACAATTACATATTGATAAAAGCGAAGTAGGTTCAAATCCTAGATTTATTGTTAATGTTAATTCGCAAAACAATGTATTAGTTGCTAATAGCACAGGGTTAGATGTAACAGGTGACTTAGATGTAAATGGTGATATAGGTATTGGTAGAGTAGCGGGTTCCTATACATTTACAGAAGTAGTTGGTGGTGATGAACGTGCAGGAATGCATTCTAATGCTAGTAATGAATTAATATTCAAAACAGGTGTTGCATCAGAACGAATGAAGTTAACATCTTCAGGTATAGATGTAACAGGTAATATAGATGCTACTAGAAGCGGTGGCTCAACACTAACACTAGAAAATTCTATTACATCTATTAGTGCTAATGAGTTAATCGGCGGTATTGATTTTAAAGGTAATGATACATCCGAAGATGGTAATGAGGTGCTTGCATTTATTAGAGCAAACGCATTAGACACAACGCCCGATAGTTGCATTAGATTTGGTACATTGCAAAACAATGGCGGTGTAGATGATGTTGTAACTGAACGTATGCGTCTTGATAATTATGGGCGCTTGGGCATAGGTAGTACATCACCGAGTTCACTACTACATTTAGCATCGAACGCACCTTATATTACATTTGAAGATGTTGATAACAATCAAGATTGGCAGATACAGGCAACTGCGTGGTTTGCTATTCGTGACCAAACTGCAAACGCAGAACGTATGCGTATTGATAGCTCAGGTAACGTGGGCATAGGGACTACATCACCACAAGTTAAGCTACAAACAACTGTTGCAAACGCTTCTACAGAAGCCATAAGAATTACTAACGATGCAGATGCAGTCAGAACGCATATGCTACCTGCGGAGATACAAGCACATAATTCTAATTTAACACTAAATGCTAACGATGGTGGTTTTGCAACTGTTATTAAAGCGGGTGGCGCAGAACGTATGCGTATTGATAGCGGTGGTATAGACGTTGCTAATGGAACAACATATACAACCACAGGTGACTTCTTAGCTAAAGTACAACAAAACTCTAACGCATCAGGTAAGAACGGCTTATCCGTTATGAATGCTTGGGCAAGTAGCACTTCAACAATATTTGAAGCGGCTATGGGTTGGAATGGTGTAGCGGCAGGTTATTATCCAGTTTTCACAATAGACGGATTAGGTAAAACTACTTGGACAGATAATGCTGGCAATGTTAGAGCTACCATAGATGGCAGTGGGTTAGATGTGTCAGGTGGTATTTCTATAAATAGCTTTACGCCTACTCTAACATTTAATGACTTAAGTGCTACTTCAGACTATGAGATAGAGGTAGACCAAGCTAAAATGAAAATCAAAGCTGGAACTGCGACTAAACTAGAGGTTAACACTTCAGGTATAGATGTAACAGGTGACTTAACTGTATCAAGTACAATAGAAGTTGGTTCACTAACACCTAATCAAGATGGTGCTATTGAAGTTGGTGTTATAGCATTAGGTACACCCGCTATATCATCTACAACTGATTCAACAGGACTAAGAAACCACATTATATTTGATAATCCCAATGGTGCGGTTGGTAAAATAAACACACTAAATTCAAGCACTAGCTATCTTACAAGCTCAGACTATAGACTTAAAACTGATGTGCAAGAAATGACAGGCTCTATTGATAGAGTTAAAGCACTAAGGCCAGTAAACTTTGAATGGGTAGTCGATGGCACTAGAGTAGACGGCTTCTTAGCACATGAGGCACAAGAAGTAGTGCCAGAAGCGGTTGATGGTGAAAAAGATGCAATGCGTGACCAAAAGTATGTTGAGAGTGAAGCAACAGGTGACATATATACTCCTGCCGTAAAAGCAACATATGAAACAATACAAGTTGAGCTAACACCTGCTGTTGAGGCCGTTTATGAAACTGTAACAGTAGAAATAAGCCCTGCCGTTGATGCTGTTTATGAAACAATCACAGTAGAAATAAGCCCTGCTGTTGAAGCTACCTATGACGATGATGGAAATGAGTTAACACCTGCTGTCGAAGCGATAACAGAGGAACAAGAGCAACTTGTTACACCTGCAATTGAAGCGGTAACAGAAGAACGTGAGCAACTTGTTACACCTGCTGTTGAGGCTACTTATGAGGAGCAAGAGCAAGAGCTAACCCCTGCTATTGATGAAGTAATACATAGCTCAGATGTTGAGAAGCCAGATGAACTTGAGGAAGGTCAACTATGGCGCGAAACAACAGAAAAAGTTATGGCAACAAGGCAAGTGCCAGATTATCAAGGTATTGACCAAAGTAAGATAGTGCCGTTGCTAACTTCAGCATTACAAGACGCTATTGCTAAGATTGAAGCATTAGAAACACGCCTAGAAGCATTAGAAGCATAAATGAATAATTTACTAAGCATAACAAAAGACTGGATAATTGGCGACGAGCATAAGTTAGTCGATGGCTGGCAAATTATAAAACCTAATGGCGATGGAAATTATGTAGGTGACAAATTTGACTATGCAGTAACAGCAGTATATTTATTGAACAAGAACAGTACAAAAAGAGCATTGCTTTCGTTGTTGACCAGACGCTGCAGTATCTATTCTGTTACACTTGGTGGAGCCAAGACATTAGTAGTGAAAAGTCAGGGACGTTTCATAGATTTAAATAAACGAGCATGGGTTAATCGTTGCAATCTTGAATGCAGTGAACCTATGTATCAATTTAGATTTAGGCTGGCTTTGCCATACATTGGTTACAAGCTTTTGCTAGGTCGGTATGAGCGATGGCTATTATGGAACAAAATCTCGTAAACGTATTACTAACTGGCGCAAGTATTATGCTAGGTGCAATGCTTAGAACAATATGGACAGGCGTTAAAGACTTAGAACAATCAGATAAAGAAATTAATGACAAACTTACTAAAATAGAAGTTACTGTTGCAGGTAATTATATAAAACGTGCAGAGTTTAATGAAATAGTACAAAGGTTATTTACTAAGCTAGATGCAATAGACCAGAAGCTTGATGCAAAGGTTGATAAATGAGCTTAGGTATTACAGAACTTATTGCAGGTATATTTAAGCCAGCTACGGAACTAATAGACAACTTACATACGTCAAAAGAAGAAAAACTTGAACAGAAGCGACTGTTACTTGAGGTGCAAGGCAGAGCAATGGACAGAGTTCATGAATATAACACAGAATTGCTTATGGGTCAGGCCAAGATAGTAAACAGCGAAGCAAGTTCAGAGCATTGGTTAACAGCTAATTGGAGGCCATTAGTTATGCTTACTTTCACAGGATTAGTTGTAGCACGTTTTCTTGGCTTTGAGGCTGAAGGCATGACAGAGAAAGAATATCAAAGCTTGTGGAACTTAATCACGTTAGGCGTTGGTGGTTACATTGGTGGTAGGTCAGTAGAGAAAGCTATTAAGACATACAAAGGTACAGGCGAGTAAATGCCTTTCAGATTTAGTAAAAGTAGCAAGAACAGATTGCTGGGTGTTGACCCAGACATATTTAAAGTGGCTAGACTTGCAATACAAATTACTAAGGTTGATTTTGGTATACCACTTCATGGTGGTTTGCGTACACAAGCAGAGCAATATGAACTATTTACAGCTGGCTTATCTAAGTGCGATGGATATGAGAAAATCAGTTCGCATCAAACAGGAGAGGCATTAGATGTATATGCTTATGTAAATGGCAAAGCATCTTGGAAAGAGGAGCATTTAGCAATGGTTGCAACGGCAATGCTACAATCAGCAAGTCAGTTAAATGTTTCATTAGAGTGGGGTGGTTTATGGAAATCATTTATTGATATGCCACACTTCCAATTACAAAAAAAGAGGCCACAATTAAGCGACCTCTAAGTTTGCTACAAGGAAATAGGGGATAAAG
>Ga0208793_1000290_pt1 | contig 35273 bp, 46 predicted proteins | sample 17_taG_FD_184092 | JGI IMG/M metagenome (GOLD analysis project Ga0208793, IMG submission 184092) | Marine viral communities from the Subarctic Pacific Ocean - 17_ETSP_OMZ_AT15314 metaG (SPAdes) (version 2) | ecosystem: Environmental > Aquatic > Marine > Oceanic | place: Pacific Ocean | collected... | reverse complement strand
CCTACTTATGAAGTAGAACAGTCTGCAATCATACCTGATGCTTTCTCATTCTTAGAAATAAGAGTTAGCTCAGTCAAAACTTGACGTTTTGTTGAGTCACCAGTTTTTGCTAGTTCAACATTCTTAGTACCTCTAAGAACGCCTACTGACCACATATCATTTTGCATAACGAAAACGTCACGTGATCTGTTCTCCCTGGTAGGTTGGAACTCAATAGTTCCCCAAGGTGTTACATAAACATCCAAAGATTTAACAACCTTTTCATCACCTGCCTGAACAGTTGATCGTTGGTTATTGTTACCTGTGAATCCTAATGCAACATTCATCTGAAAAGCACTCAGATAAACAGTATCAGGTCTTCCACCCTTTTCCCAAATAGATTGCATAGTTGCATCAAACTTAGTTTGGTTGAATGCAGTTTGCGCTCCATCTGTACGAGCATTAGATCCTGTACCATTAGCATGTGCTCCACCTGAACCCTTGTTCTGAATAGTAGAAGTGAACCAAACTGGTGCTCCTGCTAATTCACGGGCTGCAGATGATGAACCTGCTACTCTTGCATTGTTATCAAACAAAGCTTTTTCAATATCGAGCTTTTGCTCTTTAGCGATCTTGAGTGTTTGATATGCCATCTCCGCACTTCTACCGGCCTTATCTAGACCAACGTCTGTATCAGGTATAGTTACCGCATTCTTAAAGATCTGCGTGTAGTTACCTAGACGAGTTGTAGCTGTACGAGCTTCTGCTGTTGTTTCATCACCTTCAATGTGAGCGTTAGCAGCAGATGAACGTAGTGCATCTGTTTGCCACTCATGATAAGTGTTTTTTGCTGTTACTTTCTTACAAGCTGTGTAGAACGGCGTTTCCTCCGGAGAAATGTCATAAATTACATTTTCGAGGTCTTCGCGAATACCCACTGCATCATAAGAGTCGAACGTATTACTTGGTTGTGCCATAATGTTCTCCCATTATTGATTTAAAATTAAGCCAAGAGCGTCTTCAACACTTCCTGACCTTCTGAGTTTTGCCTTTTGACGTTCACGAACTTTATTAGATGAATCTTTAACCTTCTTGGCTCCAGCTTTTAAAACTGGTTTGGCCTTTTTAGTCTTTGTAACGGCTTTAGCTTTTCCTGCTATAATATCTTGATACTTCATGGCGTCATGTAGTACTCTTATAGCCCTATGGTCCATAACTTGAGAAATTTCTTCCTCAGAATAGCCATAATGTGCTTTACCGCTTAGAACCAACTTGTCTTTAATTTCATTAGCTTTTTGAGGATCTGAAAATTCCGGTAGTATCCTTTGGAGTTCTTCCATTTCCCTTTTTATATAAGCTTCGGTAGCCTGTTGTTCAGCTTCAGTATTTTTCTGAGATACTTCTTTCAACTGGCTCATTTTCCGATCATAACCTGCTTTAGCCTCATCATATTCTAATTTTTCACTCATATATCCCAAAGGATCGGTTTCAAATCTTTCTCTTGATGGTTCTACTGGAGGTTGAACAAAATTTCCGCTTTGAAGTTGTTCATACAAATTTGCGATTTGCTTTCGTTCGTTTACTAGGTTTGCATATACTTCCTCTGCTTCTTTTTTCTGAGCAGCGGCTTCTTGCATTCCCTTCTGGACGTATTTCTGTCCTGAATAGCCTTGCTTTAGTTCTTCAAGAGTTACATCAATGTTATTTCCATCAACCTTAACGGAAAAAATATCAGTCTCTTCTAGAACGGCTTCCTCTACTTGGTCTTCGTCGTCCTCTGATTCTAAATCTTCTTCAGAATCTTCTTCAGAAGCAATAATTTCTTCCTCTTCGGACTCAGCAGTCTCCTCTACCTCTGGTTCTGTAGTTTCCTCTGTTGCCTGAGCTTCTTCCTCGATGGTTTCTTCTATTACTTCTTCCGGTGGAGCTATAATGCTCGAAACGGCACTTTCAATAGTGCCATCTATTTGGTTTTCAGTCGTATTTGCCACGGTGCTGTTCTCCATTAGTTATGTTTACGATCATATATCACTTCATCTGCCAGAACAGAGTCGAGGTGATTTTCGATCTCATTTAAAGCACAAATTATATTATGTGCTTTGCCTCGCTGATCCTCGGAAGAATCAACGTCTACAAAAACGGCAATTTGCCGTTCTTTAACTTCAGATAATACTTCTTTAAACGTATCATCTGCTTTTAAAGTTCTTATCCTTGCAGCTTTATCTTTAATATTCAATTAGATTGCTGCCTATTCGTATTCTGCATAGCTTTAAGTTTTTCCAAATCAACTTTTGTTCCATGATCGCCTAATATCTTAGCTGCTGCAATTACTAGATCCTGGTCCATTTTATCACGTTCTCTATCGTCTTGGGCTAAAGCTTTTTGTGCATCAATTTGGATCTTCATCTGATCAGTCTCTGCTTTCTTATCTGTTTTATATGCTTCTGCTTGCATAACTGCTTGTGCATCTCCACTTAATCCAGAATCTTGTTGTGCTGCTTCTGCAGCTTGTTGCATTAACTGTTGTTCTTGTTCTGGGGTCATTGGATTAAAGTATCTATCTGTATTCCTAATCCCTGCTATTACTAACATATCTGCTAATGTATTTCTAATCCCTGTCATTGTAACTAACCCATTAGTTGGTCCATAATTACCCCATATCTGCATTTGCATTTGTAAAGCTTGTGTTAATGCCGCATGCCTTTGCTCTTCTCTTCCTGTACCTAATCCTACATTAATACTCATATCCATTCCGCTATTCCATGAACGAGGATCTATAGGTATATATTGACCATTCAATCTCATCATTGATTCTTCACATGAATTTTCAACTAATAATTCTAACATTAATCTAAATAGGTTTTTCATACCTCCTTCAGCTAAATTACGAGCAATTACTTCTATTTGGCCTGCCCCTGCTTGAGCAGTAAGTGCTGCAGCTGTCGCAGTTGAATTTTGTAATGCATCAGGGTCTAATCCCATTGAAGCTTTAGTGACACCTGTCTTATTCTCAGTTTGTTCATCCATATATTGGATAGCACCTAACGTTTGACCTGCTACAAAGGGTATAGCATTAGCAGTAATCGCACCTTGGGATTTAATTCTTCTTATAGAACCAATTTCATTATTAAGTACATCATCAATATTAACTTGGCCTTCAACAACATCTAAAGATGGGTTATTAGTCAATGCTATATTATCCAATAAACCTCTTAACATAGCTGTAGATGAATCCTGGTCATTCATTATTAGATCTGCAATAGATCTACCAAAGAAAGTATGTGGTTCCGGGTCAATCTCAAATACGGCAAATGGGATAGTACCCCAAGGCTCATAATCAAGGAGCTGTCTGTCCCCTCCCGCTAAAGTAAACCGATGCATCGTTGCCTGCCCGGAACCATATACGTCCATTTTCATATATGCTTCTATGACTTCCACCTTTTCCATAGAAGGATCTTGAATTTGTTCTTCTTCATCATCTTGATAGCCTTTCCTTTCAAATTTTTCAACTGAAGAAAACGTATCATCTGATGAAGTACCAGCCATTTCTGATATCTTATCAAAATCATAGCCCATTGCTACTAAATCACCCACTCTCATTTCAGTCTTATGAGCAATACAATAAGCATTATCTATTGATTTTGCATTTCTATCAACAATAAACTCTTCAGGTGGTACAGATTCAATACATAATTTTCCTGTTTCTTTTTGATAAGCAATCTTTAACGAATACATACCGTTCTCTTCTTCTTGCTCAAGTATAGTAACATTTTTATCGCCTACAATCAGAACCAACTCTTCTTCTGTAAGATTAGAATAATTGTGTATTTTGGAATCTTCATAATCTTCCCAATAAACCTTTAAAATACCTGTCTTTTTAATCAATGCATCGTGAATAGCTTCATTCAATAAGGTATAACCCCCTAATTTCTCAAATGTATAGTGAGCAAATTTCGTAGCTTGATCAGCACTTGCTACATCTTGTTGATCTGTGGGTATATATTCAACTGGGTGCTCAGAGGATAAGAAAATACGCATTAAACTTGGTTTTATTGAACGAACTACGTCTCTAACCTTAGTTGATACAATCTTTGAACGACCCTCTTCTTCTCCTATATCTACTTCACCATCGAAATACCTTTGGGATTTAATTCTATCCGTTACTATCTCACTTTCCATGAAGTCTATAGCTTCACTAACGGCATCACTTACTATACCTTGAATATCGTCTTCACTCATTTTCTCTAATGCCATTATTCTCGCTCCCTATCTGCTTGGTACATCATATTTAATATTCCGCCACTATTAGGCCCAAGTCCACTATTTTTAACATATCTTTCTAAAATACCTCCAGATCTAAAAGCTTCACCCATAATCCGAGGTGAAGATATTACTCCTGTAGCTATTGCTGCTGGTATACCACCTTCATGGAATGCTGCCATTGCTGCTATTGGACTAGTTGCACCTTGTATACCTCTAGGAGTTAATTTATTTAGAGATTGACCTGCTAAAATTGGCATAATATCTGTTGCACCTTCAATTTTATTAAGTTCATCAGCTAAAGTTAATCTTGCTCCATAATTAGTATTAACATTGTTATTCATTAGTGATTGTAATTTTCTAAGAGTAGCATCAGGCATTGCATTACCTTTTAGACTAAGTGTTCTTTCAATTTGATTCAATAAATCTGAAGCACTAGAATAATCTTCCATAACTTTAGCATACTCTGGAGCTTGTTCTATAATAGTAGCTTTAGTTTCATGATAAATATTATCTAAAACACGAACTGCATTAGGATATTTTTGTTTATCTAACTTACTTGTTTCATTCCATATTTTTTGCTTCATATCATCAATACCTGAAGCAGTTTGATTTAATGGATTATCACTATTTTTAAATTCATCTACAATTTTTTGAATCTTCTTTAATACTGCCATACCTTTATCGTCCAAAATAATACCCTTTGGAGAAAATTCATCCATAGCATTTAAAATGGCATTATCTACTTTCTCAAAGCTTAAAATTGTTGGATCCTTATTAATTTTTTCCATTCCTTGGACATAATCATTAGCTCTTTTATCTTTAAGTAATTGAAGATTCGCTCTGGCAATATCTACAACATTACCAACTTCATTCATTTTCGTATCTCTTAAATTCTTTGTGAAATCATTAAGTATTGTTCCGCCTGTTAATCCAGCTCTTCTTGCTTCACTTAATGCAGAGTATTGACCCCCTGTCATTGTAGATACAAGGCTTTGACCCACAGGCCCGATAGTCTTTTTACCTATTAAACCACTAGCTTTAATGGATAAATTAATTGGATCTATTGCTTTACCTACACTTGTTACGCCTGTTCCAACTTTATTTAGTTTTCCTGCTTTAAGTAAAGCTCCTGAGCCATAAAAAATAGTAGCAGCATCTGCTAAAACCCCTGCAGGGTCATTAGCTAATGCATTTTTAAAAGCTGCCTCGTCTTTATATCTATTTTGATAAAATTCACCTACTCTCCTGGCTATTTCTTTAGATTCAGCATAATTACCTTCATCATCAAGAAATTCCATTATTCTCGGATCAACCTTATCTAATCCATGCTGAACACCTCCACCTACTATTTTTAAAAGCATCATACCTGTATCAATAGGGTTAACAACTGCATGTGTTACACCTTTTGCCAATTCCCATGTTGACCCTGGAGTATTTTTTACTGCTCCTAAAGCTACCTCTCCCCAACTAGAATCACTATAATCTTTTTGTGCATTTGGATCGGTAGGTTGCAAAATAGAGGATAATGCCTCGCTACTCATTGATGCATAATCACCAGATAAAAATAAATTTAGATCCTCATCAGACCATGATTCTAATGTTTCTTGTGAAATATCTTTAGTATTTATACTCATAATTTATTCCCATCTGCCTCTGCCTTTTTCCTTTCTGCTAAGATCCTCTTAATAATATCTTGTAAGGTCTCCCCTTCTTTGGTATATTTCCCTGTATATCTAATTGGAGATGCAAATTCTTCATCTGGGATACCTGCTTTATTCACATACCATTTCCTTGTTTCTAATAATCCTCTTTCTGCTTCTTCATAAAGCATAGCAGCACGACCTAAGAAATCATCTCTTTGTGTTTGAGATAATCGAGTACCCTTGATGACCTGATTATATAATGCTACAGTTTTATCATCAATACCACCACTATTTTGTGCATTCGCAAATTCACCTTCTCTTACTGTTGAACCTGGATCCAATATCTTCATATAGTTAAATATCAATGCTAAGTCACCTGCGGGGCTAGGGTCTGAAGCAGAAGCAATAATTCTTCCAAATGCTGATACTTGCATAGAAACATCTTTTACTGATGATAAATTTTGAAATTCTTGTCTAAGCTCTTTTAAAGTCTTAGTTTTAAGATCTTTATCTTTATAAGCCATATCAATAGCATCTTTGGCAGTCATAGTCTTATTTGATACCATATTTGCTAAATCTTTTCTACCCATTTGAATTAATGACGAAATTACACCGGACGTATTATTACCTGCTCTTATTAGCTTTAACCTTTCATTCATTGCACTGGTTATACCCGGATCAGGTTCAAGCCTCATCGAATTTAACCACATAATCAACATGGCTCTTTTCTCTTCAGTCATCTCCCCAAACATACCGCCTAAAAAACCCTTACCTTTTTTGGTTTCTTCTCTATCTGCTTTTACTTTTGCAGGTGTATCTAATATTTTTTGGATTGCGTCTCTACTTGGATCCTCAGGTAATTTTAATTCTGGTATTCCTGAGGATCCACTTTCTAATTGTTCTTTAACACTCCCCCAATCTAACTCATTAGGATTAATACTCCCCTCTGGCTTAGTTTTAATTGTATTAGATAACTTATTTAATTTATTATCAGCTTGACTGGTATATGTAATATTACCATCCGAATCCTGACTTACAAGATCGTTATTAATAATAGCAGATACATCTTCATTATTATCATTCATAGCTGGGGCAATAAGGTCATCTCTAACTATTAATTTGTTATTCTCAGCTACCGATTTCTCAAGGAAAGCACTTATATCATCAAGAGACATACTATTTGTCCATTGGCTTCTAAGATCCTCTACTCCAACAGGCATAGTCATGGTACTCCCTTGACCATTTATCCATCCCCCTTCTTTACTCATTATTGAAGGATTATCCCTATTAGCTATTACCCAATTTTTAAACTCATCAGGCTCAGTTGCTGAAAGACCTAATTGTTCCCAAAGTGTTTGTGCCATTTATGTCTCCTTATTTCATCATAGCGCCAAGGGTTAAGTAATCAAATAATCCTGGTTGTTTACTAGTAACTTGATTTTGTGATTGTGGAACTGGGGTAGCACCTAAAGCAGAATTAACATATCCTAATGATGTAGCAGGTTGATTGGCATATCCTTGATATTGCTGTTTTGCTGCATCCATTAATGCTTGTTGCATAGCTTGTTGTTGTGCTCCTTGTAATGCTAAATTATTCGATACTGTTTGACCCATACCAAAACCAAGATTAGATATATTCGCCAATTGGTTTGCTGCACCTAATCTTTGTTGATTTCCTGTTAAACCTGCTTGTTGGTTAGCTAATTGACCAGTCATTGAATTAGCTATATCTTGTTGTGCCATTTGTTGAGCATTTTGGAATCCTGCTTGTCTTAACCCTGCTGAAGATTGAGCTAATTGTTGAGCTACGCCCCTGCCCATTTCACCCATAGCTACACCGTGACGTGAACCACCAAAAGCATTTGCTGCTTGAGCCTGGGCTCCTAGTTGGCCTAACCCTATATTTGCACCTCTTAATATATCTGCCTCATTAGCTTTAATAACATTATCCGTATACGGATTCATATATGGAGATAAATTAGTAGAAGATAATTGCCCTGGAGTTACCTGTTGAGGATTATACGTACCCCCTGCAACAGTACCCATACCTGCACCTTGTATACCTTGTGCTGCTAAGCTGTTAATATTTGGTGGTGCTGTTTGACCTCCTGGTAACGCTTGTCCTGCCATATTTGTCTCCTATTTTTTTAATCTTTTGTTTCTAGCAGCAATAGACCTTTCATAAGCTTTTCTAGCTCCTACATTTCCTCTGCCACCCTTACCACCTTTACTAGTGCTTGTTAGTACTCTATCTGCACCCCATTTTGCTTTATTAATCTGTGATGGTAGTAATCCCATATTTTGTTGTGTTCTACTAGGACCTCCGCCTATTCTCCCTCCCCCGCCGCCACTAGATGGGGTAGGTGGTGCTACATTAGCAGGTACAGCATTACCAAATAAGGCATCATATTGTGCTACTGTCCCTGGGTCATTAGATTTTAATTCTGATAAAGCTTGGTCATATAATGGCATAGATGAATAACCTGACCATCCACCATCAAAGGTAGTTGGGGCTGGCATACCACTAGTAGATGTTAATGAACCAGGGGATAATAAGCCAAAAGCTTCACCTGCTCCTATATTTGCATCAAATGCTGCATTCTGTGCTGGTGTAAATCCTGCAACTTCAGGACCATAATAAGGCATATAACCTACTTGCTGTACTGCTTCCGCTCGTTGTAAGTTTCTATCTGCGGGTCCTTTTACCCATTCTGGTATGGTTGTTTCTGTCTTTGTTGTTTTTGATCCGCCTTTTCCGCCGCCACCGCTCATATTAAAACTCCTTTGCTAATACTATCTGAATTTGTTTCCATCCTTTATCCCCTAAAATCTTTTTCCATCCTGGTCTACCTGATAAAGACATAGAATCACACCCCTGTTGTTTACCCCATTTTACCGCATCATCATGCATATTCGTAATTTGTTCCAATTTCCCACCTGCTAAAAATACATGTAATACCTTTCTATTTGGATATATAACAATCTCTGTTACTGCACATCCGTCTTTCCCTGGCCATAATTGCATGTGACCACTTACTATGCCATCTACTATATCTATAAAGTTATGAGTATCACCTCCTTCTTTAATTGCTGACATAATCCAAGGCTTACATCTTAGAATTTCTTCATTTATCCCCTCCATTATGGATCTAATTCAATTCTGACCCAAGCACCATTTTTAGATACAACCACTGTATTTTGGGAAGGATCCCACATTAGTATGCCATCTTCTGTTGCTTTTGAATCTGCATCTTTGTATTCTAACTTATTTCTTGTGTTAATAAAAAATTTATTTAATCTTTCACCCCAAAGTTTCCAATTAGAGCCTGAAGGAGGAGGGGGTTGAGCTATACTCATCGTCTACCTCCTGCCCTAGCTTCGATCCTCATAACCCCTGAGCGCCAATTATCATTACCTACTCCCTCAACTTTAATTCTTATCTGTCTACCTGTAAATCTAACATCTGTTGGATTGACTAAGGTATAAGGGCCATGTGTTGTTTCTGAAGCATTAGGATAGAATCTAGATTTAAAAGATACTTTAACTTGTCCTTGAGTAACTTCATCTGGAATAAGATTTAACACTCTCATAATTTGGTCACCATTTCCTAATGTAATTGGGCCTGATTCTGCATAAGGCTTAGTAGATCCGTGGGTATATCCTGACTCATGATTATATAAATTTCCACTAGCATCACACCATATTGGATTATTAAATACTCCTTGGTCAACACCTGCTGTTCTAGAAATATCCCCTACAGTCCAATGCCCTTCTTTATAATCTAATGCCACATATTTATCATTTTCATTTGAACTAGCTGAAGGATAAAACCACCATATCTCACTATGTTGTGAGTTATGAACAGCGTATGCCTTACTTATTTGAGCTCTATTAATATTATCAAATACGTAATCTAATGCCTCGCAAGGTATATCTTTAGCAACAGATCCATCAAATTGGAAAAATCCATTGTTACCCATCCAAAATGCACCTTCATCAATTGCTACTGCTCCACGTCTTGATGCAACTCCGCATGCTGTACCTACTCTTTCAAATCCATAAACAAATGGTGGGCCAGAGTACGTTGCAGCATGGGCATCATTATCTGTTAATATTAACGTTTTGCCTCTCATTTTTAATCCACACATGATCTGCCCTGTAGTTTGTAATTCAACATCACCCGCTTCATTTGTAGCTGCTGGGGTCCAAGAAGTATTATTTTCTTTATCTGACCATTGTACTTTACGCGGATTACCACCTGCACCTAATGCAAACACGAATCTCTCTTCAGTAACAACAATAGCATTATTACCTGTTGGTGCATTAGCAACGACTTGTGCAACTACTCCTGTATTTAAAGACCATTCATATATCTTACCATCTTTAGATGAACAAGCTAATAAATTCTGGCCCCATGTATCTAATGACCATGTTGTTGCTTCTTGATATATACCTGAACTAACTGGGGCTCTACTATATTCATCATGGCCATAGAATCCACCACCGTATCCTAAATTAACCACGCCATTTAAATTGCCTGAGGTTAATCCTGATGGGGTTATATCGTAAACTGTATGTGAGGGGTTTACATAATATAATTTGTTGTATGTTGCACCTGCTAAATATGAATCACTTGAATTATCTAACCATGAAAGCATCGCTCTAGGAGCTGAAGCAAATGCACTTGCTTTTCTACTTGTCCATCCCCCTACGGGTCTTAATGAACCGTCATGCCATCGGACTAAACTAACATCCCTCCATCTATTACTAGACTCAAAATCTGTTCCATTTCTATGTATTCCTGGGGGTAATTTTAATGGTATTAAACTCATGCTGCTATCTCCGTCCAAGTATTAGTATTGTTAGTGATAATTTCCCATTTTTCCCTACCTATTGTAGCTGTGCCTGATGTAGCACTTACAACACCGGATGTACTTTGCATTCTATTACAAGTTGCTGTATTTGTAGCTAATGCTTCCAATACAATACTACCTTGGAATATTTTTTCTGAATCACTTGTCACACTAGAGTTAGCAGAGTTGTTTGGAGTTGTTGTTGCACCACCCATTCCTGGGTGAAATTCACAGTAGTAATATAACACAGGCGCATCATCTGCTACAACTATTGTTGTTATATAAGGGGAAGGATTATTAATTGTTACACCTGTTGTATACTCTGTTCCACTATTATGTGTACCATCCGAAGTTGTTGAAAATCTAAAAGGATGGTCTTGTGCTGTTGCATCACTCCAATCAAACGTGTAGGTATTACCTTCAACAAGTGTTTGTGTTTCTTGTTGTACCCCATTGATAAAGTATTTGTTGCTACCACTCACATTCTGTACTGTTACTGTACTAACATGAGTGCTTCCCGTTGATGCAATGCCACCTCTTGTAGCAAATCCAAGTACAGTAATACTTGCTACTGCTGTTGGTACACCTGAACCAAATCTTACTCTATTGCATATAGCCGCACTTGTTACTGTCGGTGTAGCTGTAGCTGAAGCATTAACCATAAATTCAGCATTTGCAGTATTTGATGCTACTGCTGATACTGTTGCAGTTCCTTTAACTGTTTTAAAGCCACTTGTTGTAACAGTTGTTACTGGTGATGATGTTGCGCTACTTTCCCTGACTCTTGACCCGTTACTTGAAGTTGTAATCGTTGTTGTAGACGATCCTTCTATAAGTACAGAGCCTTCAGGTATACGTCTTGCTTCTGCTGATATAGCCGCAGATACTGTTGCTGTAGCAGAGCCTTCACGTTTTCTAAGACAAGAAGCTGTTGCTGACGATGTTGCTGTTACTACAGTTTGTATATCACCTTGAGTATATGCATGGATTCCGTATGAACCCATACCATAAGCATGAACATCTGTCTCTTCTATTATTACGACTTCACCACTACATGATGATGAAGATGCAACTGTACCAGTTATTTGGCCTGAGCCAAGTGCAACTACCCAAGGTACATTGGCAATAGACGAGGTTACAGTTACTGTTGCTGAAGCATCTTTAACTTCACCTGCACTCGAACCAAAGGTTCTTAAGCTATAATACGATTCTCCGTATTCAAAAGCCACTTAGAACCTCGCTATTAGTTCAATGTAATATCTAAGTCACCCGATGGAACACGAAATACGTCACCAGTTTCAATAGTCTTTGATGCTGACAATGTCGCATAAGCCATTAAGTTACCTGATGTTGAAGCATCATATACACCAACATGAGTAACTGTACCCCAGTTTCCTGTAGCTGTAGGAAATTCTACCGCTGCATTGTTTGAAGTTGTGTTACCTGAAGTTGTAAATGCAACTGTTTGACGTGCATAAGCATTGCCTGATAACTCAGTTACTGAACCTGCTTCACCATCTGCAATAGCTGTAAACAACGCTAAGTACTTTGTACCTGGTGCTGTATAGGCTGCCCCTGCAAATACGTGGTCTAATATTTCTGTTTCTAAAAAATTAGTAAAACTCATCCTAATCCCCTCACTTTAAGTTTAAGCCCAGAGCCACTATATCTAGCATCCTCTGAAACTTCATTTAATCTAGCTACTGCGGCACTATACATCTGCGCCCAAATAGCCACCCTTTCGTCTTCTGCTAGATACGGTGCTGAATGTAATAACGCTCCATAGAGGTATACATCAGGCGCTTCTAATAAAAGCCAGTTATCTGAATTACTTAATAGAGAAGGAACCTTCTGATAATAAAGCAATTCAAAATTTGTTGTTCCGGATGGTGTTGGATATAATTGTATCTGGCCATCCGCATGTGTATAATAAGCTACTGTTCCTGAGGTATCTTCATCCCCTTGGCGCTTATCTGCCATTGCATCTCTTGATAATAAATTAACTGTAGATGTGCCATTATCTGTAATATGCAATCTTATAGTCTCGACCCAATCTGCTGGCACTTGCATATATTCATCACCTGGGTCTTGTTGACCGCTGGACCTAACTTCCATCTTCCAGTGGCGTATATCCCTATTAATCTGAGACTCCGCTAATGCAACAAAATCGGGGATGACAGACGTTAAGTCATCTCTATTCAGAAAGTTAGCTATTGATGTTTTTAAACTTGTATACGTAGTTAGTGCCATAGTAACCTCATTTTATATTATTTATAAATATCAGGATAAGCTAAATTCATCCCTTTATTGATAATATCATCTGTAAAATAATTAAGTGATGCTGGTCCACCTTCATGTTTAATCATACCTTTTATTATATGAAAGAAGTCATCACTAGTAATCTCTTGATCGGGCAAAAGCCCTGTTGATTCTGATACGCTATTAATATAAGATTGTGTATCATTCTCACTTGAAGGGGCATATACATTTAATATTTGATTGATATCTGTTAGTCCTCTATTCATTTTAGTCGTTAGGTCTTTAGTTAAAGCTCTAACACCCATCTCTGGAGTTTGAAAGCTAACAAATGAACCATCAGTCTTTGGCTTATTATTCATACCATCCCAAGGGGTTCCAAAGTCTTTTATATTCCCTGGGTTATTATTCTGTTGATTTAAAGGCGCATGTTTTGTTATTGAGGATCTTATCCCATTCATTTGATTAAATAAGCTATCCAAATAATCAACTGTCTTATTTGACTTATGAGGTAATGCAGCCGCTGTTTGAGCTGGTATCTCTTTAGGCATTAACCCTTCTATCATAGGGGCATGTTGTTCTTCCATGCCTGATTGCCAAGGTTGGGGTTGATTTGATTGTGAGCCTCCAGTGCCTCCGGTTAGTCCTTGTGTTATCATCTTAATTAAACTCATCTTATGCTACTCCTTTTAAATTCCTTTTCAACGGTTTGCCCCAATGGGAAGACATAGGCCTATATCCAACAGCTAAATATCTAAAGGCATCTGCTCCATGTGAGGACCAATCATGCCTTGGCTTAGATTGCCACGTCTTACCATTCTCATCATAGTTACGTTGGTAGTTTATTAGACAATCAATGCCTTGTTCGCATTGTTTTTCATCAAACCAACATCTTTCTAATAAGGATCTAACTGCTTGTATACCATCATCAACTCTAAGTTGTGGTGCTATATCCACTGTCTTAAGCCCTAACGAATCTAAAGTCTCTAATCTTGACTTACCTGAGCCTAATTCTCTAACCTTTACATCATGGGGTAAAATATGTTGCTCATATATGTAACCCTTCTCTTGCAGTATTTTAACATAATGGTCGAGGCCTACACCGGATGATTCATAATAATCTATCAAATGAACTTCTTTTCCTATAAATTGTGCAAACCAAATAGCAGTTGAGTCTCCAACCCCTAGATCCCAGGCGGTTACTACTCCTTTAGCCTTATCATACTTAACATTGCCAATCCGCTTCTCCTCCCTGGCGGTCCTCATCTCTGTAGTATAATAACTTCCTTCGCTAAAAATTAAAAAGCCTCCTTCCCATATATGGTCATACATATCTGGACGCTTCTTCTTATCCTCTAATCGCTCTGTCTCCAACACTGGTGGAAACCATGGGTTGTCTTTAAAGTTAAGCTGTGTAAGCTTAGCATTATCTGGTGTTAAGACTCTGAATCGTTCATGAGTAGCAGAGTACTTGGACTCTGGGTTCCAAGTCACCCATATCTCTGAGTCCTTTTCACGAACAGTAGGTATAAGCTTTTGCCATGCCATATCGCTAACAGCCTCAGCCTCATCAACCCAGGCCAATAGGATCCTAGCCTTGGACTTAATACTATCTAATGATCGTCTTAACCCAGAGAAGGTATAGTTGATGTTACCATCCTTTGATCTGATATACTTCTCACCAAGGATATAGTAATCATTTAGCCAAGGGATAGACTTAATAGCCGTCTTAATCTCCTCCAATGAGGAGTCTTCAAGGCTGTTCATGAACTCACGAGCACAAAGTATTTGGCCATTAATGCCACTCATGCCTAATTGGTAACCTTTAACCGCTGTCATAAGAGCAAAGGATCGAGTCTTGCCTGAGCCCCGTCCCCCATAAGAACATCTATACCTCGCTTGACCTGAAAATGTACTCACCAATTTAGGTGGTAATTCAATCTGTGCTTTCGTCTGTTTCGTCATCCTTTGCTATTAGCTCTATAACCGTGGGTTGTGGGCTCATAGACCCGTCTGAAGATGATACATCGTATTCCGTCTTTTCCACAAAGCCCCGGCTTTTGCCTTTAGTCTTTAAGTAGAAGATAGTAGCAGCTGTTTGATGTGATTCAATCTGCTTATGAAGACTACTCTCTGCAAAGTCTAGAGCTGCTTCCGCAGTCTCTTTGCATTGTTGAGCGTATTCCTCATCGTCTTTAAGCCAACTATAATGAGTTGTTCGACTGATCTTAGCCTTAACTAATGCCGGACTTACAATCCCCAAAGTACTTTGCAACGCCGCGACCATCGCCTTTTTTAGCTGTCTCGTCTTGTTTTCCGTGTAGTAAGTTCCCATTTAAAACTCCATGTGATTTGCACTTGATATTCTATCACGTTTCCAATTGTTATTCGATAAAGAATATAATCATTTTCGATAACGAATCACAGTAACGATCGAATAAACTGATTTATACAATTGAATGAGAATACCAAATTAATTATTCTTATTGAGTTGCTATATTTACATTTGTTATCGTTACTTATTTATATAAATAACACTTAAATGTATATAATATATAGCTTTTTTAAGGTAACAAAACAGGTAACGAATCTTATAATTCTTCAAATGATTCACGAATCTCATCGTTGGTCATTGCATTTAAGACCCAAATTCTCTTATTTTTATCACCGATCTTAATCACCTTAGGATGTAATGTGTAACCCATTTTCTTCATCACGTAACGGATTTGTGACTTAGATAAGTTCAGATCTGGATGATCGAATAGCAATAAATCATTCAAATCTGATTGGCTAACACATTGCTCATTGATATATTTATTACCCTCTTTGATAATGGTTCGGATCTCAGTTAATCCTTCAAATGCATCATCCTCAGTAGCTATCATTAAGCGTTTATGCTGAGTAATTGGTGCTTGTTTAATACGTTTAAACTCATCAGAAATATCGTGATGCATTAACCATTTCCTTATTTCCCCTCCATGATTACGGACTGCATGGAAGAGCTTATCAAAATACTCACCTGCCTCGTATCCAACATATCGAGGTAAATGCTCCAAGGATTGTATCGGAACAAAGATAATCCACCACCTACGATCATCAGTATCTAACGGTAATGCATCTTTATAGTTAGTAAAGACCATATAATTAGTTGTATTGTAGGTCATATAAGGAGTAACACCCTTCTCATTAATCTGTATCATCCTATCGGTAATTAGAGGTTTGAGTGAGTTAACAGCATCGTGCCTATTATGCCCTTTTACTCTTAACTCTTCTAATACATTAACAACTACATTGGTCGCCCAAGCATTAAAGTCTGACGTGACCTGAGTAGGTGATACGGTACCTATATTTCTATCACCTAAGCAAGCTCTAAGTAATTCACCAAAGAATGTTTTACCAACACCTTGGATTGATTGTATTACTGGTGCCCATAGGATCCTTTTGCCTGGATATTGCACTTGGAATGCTAACCAGGATAGTAGTATCTCCGTATCTTCATCAGTAGTACAGATAAATTTAATATGATTCCTAATAAGATTTATAGCACTGATGCCTTCCTCGGTATAATCCTTAGCTTCTTGTGGTAATGTTTTAGGATTAAATACGTTGAGGATTGTAGAGCCTTCGATATCCGTTACGGTTTCTTCAATACCAGGTAAATACCCTATAGAGTCTACTTTCCTAACAAATCCACGATCGGAGATCCATTTTGTTGCTGATGGCTTAGTACCACCATCAGAAATAGGAACATGCTTACCGTTCTCAACATTAAATGATTCCGATTTATGAAGCTTTAAAGTTTTTAAATTAATAAATCCGTTGTGACTATTAACATATACCCAATCACTACACCATCGAGGTGCTTCATTCTCATCGACCAATTCGCCTTGGCCTGCTGATTCAATAGATATTAAGGTTCTTATATTACCAATCGGCATACTAACACCACTTAGCTCCTTAAATCTTCCTTGTAAAGCTTTAACTAATTTCTCACGGTTTAATCTATTAAGCTCAGTTTTACGGATAGAAGGTACCAAATCAAACTCTAACATCTTCTCATCTGCTACTTTAATCTTATTAAGAATATCATTAACTTCGTTCAATTCAGCATCATAATCAGCTTCCTTAGCCATGAACATTATAGTTCCTAAAGTAACTCCTCCACCTGGCTTAAAGCTTTTCCATCTGGCTGCGGTATCACCCTCAACATAATTTGTTCCCTTTTTCGACCATTGTTCCCAAAGTTCTAATCCTTTAGTAGGATGCCAATGATGTAGAGCCATACCAATCCTTACCCATTCATGGTTACCTACAGATGGATCCAATTTGCTTAATATTTCTAATACCTTATCCTTTGGCATAGAATCATTACCAAGTAATCCCTCAAAATCACCTAAATGACCATTAGGTTTTTTCTCTTTTGCCTGAGATAATAAATCGATAATAGGAATAGGAGCTTTTGCTTGATTAAATTCCCCAAAGATATCTTCAGCCCATTGATAAGTACCAGCCTCAGTAGATCCCCCTGCTATAACACATTGTGTTCCCCTAGTTAGGAAATCAATACCAGGATATTTTTTAATGTTCTTTTTATATGACCGATTTTGATATTTTTTAGGTATATATAAATATATATGGAAACCACCACTGGGTGTAAGTACAGTAGGTTCTAATTTTAGATCTAAATCTTTTAATAATTTATTAAAACTATCTTCACCATTATTTCTAGGATCTACATCTATTACCAGATCATCATCTCCAATTACCCATCCTAAGTTACCTTTATGGCTAAGTATTCGGTCCTCATCTACTCGCTTTTTAGTCCAGTTTTCGACTATTGGCCTTTTACCTGCTAAGACAGTTAGTTGTTTACCTGACGACAGGTATTGTCTTATAGTTGAATTATTAATCATTATTCAAACATAAGTGGTGCTTCTAACTGTGAATCATTTATATAAATGCTCACAGCCTGAAGAGTAGATCGAGTATAGTTACTCTCAATACCGTCTGCAAGCTTTTTAAGTGTGGGGTAAGATATACCCGTAGACTCACTTACTGCATACAAACGCTTATCTTTTAGACCCTTTTGTATATCTAATAAGGGTAAAATCTGATCTTGCATTAGCTGACTCCTTGAGTTTTGATTGAAAGTGGTATAGTATCATAGTTTTATCATATAATAATTAAATATTATTTTTTATCAAATATATTTTACATACCATTAAAAACATGATATAATGGTCCCATCAAATCGAGAAATAGGTTTGATAAACAATAAAAACTATATAAGGAAATAAAATGAAAAAATACTGTAATATGCAAGGATATTCTGATACTACCCCTTACGAGGTTATTAAGGTTATATCCGACAAAACTCTAGAAATTAGATCTATGACTGTTGAAAAGGATCCTAGTTATAAGGCGGAATTTGTTCCGGGAGGATTCTCAGCTCATTGTACTAATAACCGTGACCAGAAATGGTTAATTAAATCTAACCCCGAGGGTCATGTATTTAGAGTCAGGAAACGTAAGACTAGAATGAACTACGGTGAGGATATTTACTGGCACCAAACTGCCCGTTATAGATTATCCGATAAGCCTCATTATTTCTACGATTACAACTTTTAAATTAACCGGGCCCTTCGGGGCCCAATAAAAAGATATAAGGAGAATAAAATGAAAAATTGTTATTATATATCAAGTGGTTTTGGCAACGGTATGTTTACTCTTCGTGAGCATAGTGTGTTTAAGACTAATTATGGCCTGAAAGAGGAAGATAGATATATCAAAACTCTTGCTAGGGATTATGATAAAGCGGTAGCCAAGGCTAAGGAATACGTTGGCGAGAATGGTAAGCTTGAGATTAGTAAGCCTTTCGAATTGGCGAAATGGGGTGAAGCTGAAAAGAATTACAGATATATACCCCCAGTTCTTTCTGATGAAGAAATTGCAAAACGTGAAGCTGAAGCTAAAGTTAAAGCTGAAGAAAAAGCTAAACGTGAAGCAGAATATGCTGAAGTATTACGTCTTAGACAAGAAGAATACGACAGAGCAGAACCAATTCCTGTAACTAATGATCGAATTAGATTCAAAGGTACCGTTGAAGGAACTTATTCTAAAGAAACCCAATGGGGCATTCAGCACAAAATGTTTTTAATCGATGATCGTGGATTTAAAATTAATGGAACAAATGTAAAAGTTCCATACATTGATTCTGTAACTGGTAAGCCCGAAATAATCAACGAGGGAACAGAGGATGAATTCGAAAGAAAAACATTTGTCAAAAAAGGCGATAGAGTTTCATTTATTGCTAAAGTTCAACCAAGTGATGATCCGAAATTCGGCTTTTTTAAACGTCCTACTAATATTAAGGAGGTATCATAATGAAAAAAACACAAGCAATTACTCAAAGAAGAAGAGGTGCAAAACGCAGAGACCACCTTTCTTCTAGACAAATGAGAAGGAAAGCTGAAAGAGAGATAAGAAAACAATCTACTATAAGGAGAATAAAATGAATATTGAAAAACAGATTAAAGATTTAACCGATGCAATGATCCGATTAACAGAGGTTATGGAAGTAAAACGGGAAGGTAATTCTATAACTGTTTCTGTACCTAAACCTGATCCTGAGGATCCTTTTGATGAAAGTAATCATACAGTTATTACAGCATCTCATGTTAAAGAATTAGCAAAAGAAAAAATGAGATCGGGAATTGATCGTAAAACTATCAAGGATATGGTAACTAAATTGAAGGCAGATTCAATAGCCGATCTTGATTCTGAGGGTCTTAAGACTCTACATAAACAACTGGGGAAACTATGATTGCACATGCTAAACTCTCTGCAAGTGGATCGAGTCGGTGGCTTAATTGCCCCGGCTCAGTTCATGCAGAATCAATATATCCTTCTGATGGAGAAGGATCCGAATTTGCTATTGAAGGTTCTATGGCTCATGAATTAGCCGATTTATGTTTAAAGAAGAACAGAGATGCTGATTGGTATTTAGGCAAAATTGTTTATAAAAGAACAGTAGAAAAAGAGATGGTAGAGTATGTTCAGGAGTACGTAGATTATGTTAGAAGCTTCGAAAATAGATTTACCACTCTATATACTGAAGAGCGAGTAAGCTTTGCTCATTTAGTACCTGATGGGTTTGGTACATTAGACGCAGCAGTTGTAGATTCTGATAAAGGCATTTGTCATATATTTGATTTGAAATATGGTAAGGGTATAAGAGTAGATGCATTTGAAAATACTCAAGCACAATTGTATGCAACAGGTATGGAAAATGATTTAGCATTCCTACATGATATAAAAACCTTTAGATTACATATTGTTCAACCTCGTTTATTCCATTTTTCTGAATGGGATATATCAAAAGAGGATTTATTATTATTTGGTAAATATGTAACAGAAAGAGCTCAATTAGCATTAAGCCCTGATGCTCAAAGAATACCAGGTAAAAAACAATGCCAATGGTGTAAAGCCAAAGGTGATTGTAAAGCACTATTAGATTTTACTACTGCTACCATAACTGCCGAATTTGATGACTTAGAGAGCATCGATGTGGAAACATTAAGTGAAGATGAAAAGAAGTCCATACTGGACAATAAAGGCCTTTTCGTATCATTTTTAAATGCAGTAGAAGCTTCCATATTTAATCAATTAGGTACAGGTAAAGAATTCCCAGGTTACAAACTAGTAGAGGGAAGAGCAATAAGGAAATGGAATTCCTCTGCAGAAAAAGCATTAATAGACAAATTAGGAGAAGATGCTTATCTTAAACGTATGATAGGTATAACTGAAGCAGAGAAAAGATTAGGTAAAGATTTCACTAAGGATCTAACCGATAAACCACAAGGTAAAACTGTATTAGCGCCTTTAAGTGATAAAAGACAAGCTTTAGATATACAAAGTGTAGAAGAGATATTTGATGAAATATAATTTATTATTTGTCAATTATATGATATACTTCACCATAAAAAGTTTTCATCCAGGTTTGACTTGCACCTGGTTCCGAAAAGCAGGTCTTATTAGTAAGACGAAAAGAGCCCTCAGCCTCCACAAGTACGAGGGCTCTTCATCCAGGATTGGTAACCTGGGTCTGATGAGTCAGCCAAACCAATTTAATATAACCATTTAAGGAGTTAAAATGAGTAAAATGATGTTAAAAAATGTTCGTCTATCTTTCCCTTCTATCTTCCGCAAAGCAGAATTTGATGGAAACGAAGGTAAATTTGAAGGAACCTTTCTAATTGATAAAAAAGACAAAAAGACTAAAGCAATGCTCGATGAAGCAATCGATAAAGCTGTTGCTGAAGCTAAAGTTAGTATCCCATCGGATAAGCGTTGCTTAAAAGATGGCGATGATTCTCAATATGATGGGTACGCCGACCATTGGTCTTTAAAAGCTGCAAGTTCTAAAAGACCAACGGTAATCGATAGAGATAAAACACCTTTAGTCGAAGAAGATGAAAGAATTTACCCAGGCTGTTATGTAAATGCTATTATCGATCTTTGGATCCAAAATAATAAATATGGAAAACGTGTAAATGCAAATTTATATGGAGTTCAATTTGTTAAAGATGGAGAATCATGGGGTATGGGACAAATCGATGTCTCTGATGACTTCTCTGATTTAGACGATCTATGATTAACTACGAAGCCCCTTCGGGGGCTTTTATCGTTCTTGATTGTGAAGTATATCCCAATTATTTCTTAGCAGCATTTAAAAATATTGAAAATCAAAATGTTGTAACCATAGAATCTAAAGGTGAAGACCAAGGATTAACTAAAGAGCAAATAAATAAGCTTTATAGTATTATCATTAAGAAAACAACTTTTGGATTCAATAGCAACAAATATGACATCCCTATCATACTATTTGCTTTAACTGGTAGGCCTTGTAAAGATATTCATAAATTGTCAGATAGAATAATTAATGAGAATATACCAGGATGGAAATCGTTAAAAGATTTTAATTTATTCCTACCTAAAAATATGTCTCATTTTGATATATCTGAACCAGCACCAGGTGTAAGAGTCAGCCTCAAATTATATGGTGGAAGATTACATTCTAAAAGGCTTCAAGATTTACCTATAGAGCCAGGTACAATGCTAACAGAAAAAGAGATGGAAGATACTCTAACCTATTGTATAAATGATTTAGATACAACTATAGACTTATATAAAAAGATTGAAGATAGGATTAAACTTCGATATGAAATGTCTAATCAATATGGTCTAGATTTAAGATCTAAATCTGATGCACAAATAGCAGAAGCTGTTATTAAGTCCGTGCTTAGTAAAAAAATGTTAAACAAAAGAATTAATAGACCCCGAATAGAAAGTTCCACTACATTCAAATATGAAATCCCTAGCTATATTAAGTTTGATAGTAAAGAATTAAATGAAGCTTTAGAATTTATTCGTAATCATAGATTTGAATTAGATGGTAAGGGGTCAATACAACTACCTAAAGAATTAAAATCTATGAAGATTAATCTTGGTAAATCAACTTATCAATTAGGTATAGGTGGAATTCATTCTACTGAAAAAAAGCAAACGATTATACCTAAACCGGGAACAATATTGTGTGAAAGAGATGTAGTATCTTATTACCCTGCTATAATACTTAATTTAGGATTATACCCCCGGCATTTGGGTAATAAATTTTTAGAAGTTTATAAAGGGATTGTGGATAGGAGAATTGAAGCAAAAAAGTCCGGTAATAAGTTAATAAATGATTCATTAAAAGTTGTAATAAATGGGTCTTTTGGTAAATTAGGATCCAAATATTCAGTTTTATATTCCCCTGATTTAATGATGGCCGTAACATTAACAGGCCAATTAGCTTTATTAATGCTAATTGAAAAATTAGAACAAAAAGGGATAAATGTTATTTCCGCAAATACGGATGGATTTGTATCTATTTTAGACAAAGATAAGTATGAAGATTTCGATGATATGTGTTTTTGTTGGGAAATAGATACAGGATTTGAATTAGAAGAAACAAGATATCAAGCTTTATATTCCCGAGATGTTAATAATTATTTAGCTGTTACTGAAAAAGGAGTTAAAGGTAAAGGTATTTTCACTATAAATCAAATTAGCAAAAATCCTACTGCTACAATATGTGTAAATGCAGCAATGGATTATCTGACTAAGAATAAACCCATAGATGAAACTATTAAATCCTGTAAAGATATTAAGGAATTCCTAACTGTTAGATCCGTTACAGGTGGAGCAGTTTGGGGTGATGATTATTTAGGAAGAGTCGTGAGATGGATATATTCAAATAAAGGTCAACAAATTAGCTATAAGAAAAATGGTAATAAAGTACCTAAGTCTGATAACTCTAGACCCATTATGGAATTAGAAGAATTTCCTAATGATATTGATTACGATCGCTATATAAATGAATCAAAACAGATTTTAGAAGATATTGGTTATTCTGAGATTTAAAAAATATATTTTATAATATGTAAAATAAGATACAATGCAATTTTAATATGGAGAAAAATTATGCAAGGATGTAACATGTTCAAACAAGTTAGAGATTTACATCTTCAGTTTGGTATCAACCACGAAAGGATACCTTTTACTCAAGAAGAAAAAGATTTCAGAACATTAGCTATGATTGAAGAAGTTAATGAGTATATGAATGCCGAAACAAAACATGATGAATTAGATGCTTTAATTGATGTGGTTGTTTTTGCATTAGGTACTGCTGAAAGGCAAGGGATGTTAGATGTTTTTAAAGAAGCATATTTAAGGGTTATGGAAGCCAATAGTAAAAAAGAAATTGGACAAAATGCTAAACGTAATAATTTTAAAATCGATTTAGTAAAACCTGAAGGTTGGAAAGCAGCTGATTTAGAGGATCTAGTATCAGATTCAAAACAAATAGAAATGGATTTTGGAGAATAAAATGGCAATAGAAGAAACGTTAAAATCACGAAAAGGTAGATATGGTAGAGCTACAGATAATGCTCTAGTATCACAATCATTAATGGATGTGGTAAGACACAATGGTCCTTCATTTAAAGAATGGAGTGATTTGCATAAGATGATTGTTCAAATGATATTCAGTAAAATTTCTAGAATGGCATGTGGTGATCCGGATTATGTTGACAACATACATGATGTTATAGGTTATGCAAAGCTATTAGAAAATTATTTAATCGATAAAGAAAAAGGAGTACCTCATGATAATTGATAAAGAAACATTAGGCCCTAAGCCTATATTAGCAAAAGGAAAATATCCTGATAATTTTTACAGCAAAGAAAATTATTGTGCCCCAGAAGTATGGTTAGGGGTATTAGAAGGAGAAAACGGGGAAAGACTTAATAAAAATGTTAGAAATAAATATTACCCCAAAGTTAATAGTAAACATATTGCTAAAACTCCTTTACATGCTATAAGATGGGCAATACAAGAATATACCGAAGAAGGTGATACTATTCTGGATCCTTTTGCTGGCTCAGGTACTACTGCCGTAGAAGCTTTTGCACAAAATAGGAATTTTATAGGAATAGAATATGAATTCTTTGATGAAGTATTAGCTCCTACATTAAAACCTTTTGCAGAAAATGACAGCAATTTGTACATGATTATGCAGGGAGATGCAGAACAAAAATTAAAAGTTGTTCAAGATGAGAGTTGTGCTTTAGTTAATTTTTCAAACCCTTATCCTGATGGAGGGGACCATACCAAAGGTATAGGTGCTGATAATAAACTGGAATATAAAAAGAAAGGCAATTCGGGCTTAATGAAATCTAACCAACAATATTGGGATAAGATGAAAGCTATTCAGGATCTATCTTGTAAAAAACTAATTAAAGGTGGATTTGCTATTTTTGTTATTAAAGATATGATGAAAAATAAAGAGGTATATCAACTTCACAAAAAATTAGCAGATCTAATGCCTGATTATATGGAGCATATAGGTACTGTAGCTTTAGACCATTATCCCCGGTCTTTATTTATGAATACCTACGAAAAGTTTTATGGGGTTAGACCCCCATTAGAGCAAGTATGCCCAATTTTTAGGAAGATACGAAGTGCAAGCTAGGGGTATATCACTTAAACATGCAATCTTTAATTCGAGATATGCATTAAAAAGTATGGGTGAAGAAGTTCAAACTAAAAATTGGCAAGGGGATAAATCGCCTTTTAGTTTTATTGAGCTTTTAAATCTAACTTTAGAAGCACCATTGGCTCAAACTGAAAAAGAAGCTAGAGAAGAATGCAACCCATTTTGGCCTTGGGCAGATGAACATTTCGAGGAAAGAGTGAGTGGCATACCTTACAATCCTCCGCCAAGTCATACAAAATGGCTTAAAAAAACGGAGGAATATCTAGAAACGGACTCCAAATTTAGCCATACGTATCCCGAACGCATGTGGTCCAAGGGTTTACATAGGGCCATACGGCATGAAATTGGGGATCTAAATGATGCGGTAGAATTATTAAAACAAGACCTCTATACCCGTCAATGTTATATACCTATTTATTTTCCAGAAGATTTATCAGCTGCAAGACAAAATAAAAGGATACCTTGTACATTGGGATGGCATATAATAGTAAGGGATAATCGTATTAACGTACATTATCCAATGAGGTCTTGTGATGCAATAAGACATTTCCATAATGATTTATATTTTGCGAATAGATTAGCTTTATGGATTGAATCAAAATTAGATGTTGAATTGGAGATGGGATCGATCCTATTTTCTGCTACTTCTTTTCATTGCTTTACTAACGACCTATATGCTTTAAACAAATTAATCGAGAAAGGATAATGGACCAATTCATTTGGGATTTACTTAAGCTTCTCGTCGCTTGTATCATCATTGCTGAAATACTTTACCGGAAGGAGAAATAAAATGTGTGGATTTTTAATATATAAAACAGAAAAAAGATTAGGGAATTTAAAAGTAGAAGAATTAAAGAATAGTCTTTCCCATAGAGGTATTGATATTTCTGTTCATAATGAACCAGGTGCATTTGTTATACATAACATGTTACCTATGACAAACTTAGTAGATTATAAACAACCTTTAATAAATCCCTACAAATGGAAGGGGATGATAGGTGCATTTACTGGGGAGATATTTAATTGGAAACAAATAAAAGAAAAATATGATTTAGATTGTAATAATGATTCTGAATTATTTGCAGATATTATGTATGGGCAAAAATCAAAAGAAAAAGTTCATGAAATGGATGGGTTTTGGAATTTCGGAGCTATACACAATGATAATATAGTAGGGGTGGTAGATTATTTATCTCAAAAACCTTTGTATTATAGAACAGATATGGAAGCACTTTGTTCAGAGCCTTATCCTTTAACTATGTTAGGTCCTGTAACAAAAGATAATATATTCTTTTCATCTATACCTAAATTTGGATATGATACTGAGGGTAATACCCCTTGGAATGAAATTAAACAAATCCCAGCTGGATCCTATTATGAGAATGGTAAAATTCATAAATATTGGAATTGGAATTTAGTAGAAGATGTACCTTTAAGAGCAGGTATATCCCGATCAGTTAGTGCAAGAATGGGAGGGGAAAGAGCCCCTGCAATTCTTTTATCTGGGGGGTTGGATAGTGCAATAATTTATCATTATGCTAAAAAAATAAATCCAGATATAAAAGTATTCCATATAGAAAATAGAGAAAATAAATATATTCAACTTCTAACTAAGAAATATGAAAAAATTAATTTATCAGATTATACAATTAGTACAGAAGAAGCTATAAGAAGGAATCAAACCCCAGTAGATTTAGGTAGTGTACTACCCCAGGCACAATTAGCTGAGGCATTAAAAGATAAAGGTATTCATGTAGTTTTATCTGGTGATGGATCCGATGAATTATTTTCAGGTTATGATAGAAATCTTTATTATGATAGTCAACATTCTGATATATTCCAAGAATTACCTTATTATCATAATCCAAGATTAGATCGTATTATGATGGGGTCCGTTGTAGAGCTTAGAGCCCCTTTTATGGCATCATATATAGTTAAATATGCTTTATCTTTAGATTTTGAAGCAAGAAGATATAAAAAGATTTTAAAAGAATTATATAAACATGCCCTTCCTACAGGTATTATATTAAGAGAAAAATTGGCTTTAAAATCAGAAAAAATAAGAAAGAAAAAGCAAAGAGATAATACTATAGAAAATATAAAGATATTTGAAAAATTATTTAGCCTATGAAGATTAGAACAAAACGCGATAGTAGAATTAGCAAACATCAATATTTTTTAAAGTTAGCTAAGATTGTAGCTACAAGGGCCACTTGCCCTAGAAGAGAAGTAGGTTGTGTTATAATTAATGAAGCTGGTCATATAAAAGCTACAGGTTATAATGGGGTTCCTTCAGGATACCCTCATTGTACTGATCATCCATGTGGGGGTCATAAATCAGGAACCGGTAATAATTTAGAATCATGTATGGCTACACATGCTGAGGCCAATGCTTTACTCCAATGTGATGATGTAATGGATGTGGATATAATTTATCTAACCGTATCTCCTTGTATAAATTGTGCAAAATTAATAGGTAATACTTCTTGTAAAATGGTAATATATTCAGAAGAGTATATTAATAAAGATGGTATCAATATGCTTAAAAAGTTAGGTATAATAACTAAGTATGAGAGAATCATTAATCGAGAGGAAAGTCAGTGAGTATGCAAAATCCCAAGGATGGTTGACTTATAAATTCACAAGCCCTTCTAATAGAGGGGTACCTGATAGAATCTATTTAAAAGATGGAATTTGCTTTTTTATAGAATTTAAAGCCCCTGATAAAAAAACTAGTAAGCTACAGAATAAGGTCATTAAAAGGATCCAATCTAAAGATTTCGATGTACATATTATTGATTCTTTGGAAGAAGGTAAAGATCTTTTTGTAAAATAAATTTTACAAATAGTCAAAGACATGATATAATGGCCCCATCAAGTGAAATAAATCATTTGATAATATAAGGATAAAATGATGAAAATTTATAACATAAAAAGAGAACGGGGAAGGGCTAGTAATAGATTCTGTGGCCCCGCAGCTATCTCAGCTTTGACTAACAAAGACACTGCAGAGACAGCTAGGTCCCTAAGAGACAGAGGTGGCTTAAGACAGATCACAGGCACATCTGAAAGACTGCTTAAGGAAACTCTATATTACGATTATGGAATTAACCTTATCAATATAAGTGACTATTCCAAAAATTGTATGAATCGAAGACCCACTCTAGCTAGATGGTTAAAACAAACGATCAAGTTTAGAACCAAGGGAAGAGTTTTCGTAATCATAGCAGGAAACCATTACCAAATAATTTCAGGAAGAAGATATGTTTGTGGAATGGTAGGTGAAATATGTTCTATCCGGGATAAGAAGGTTCGGAGAAGAGCAAGAGTTGAAAAAGTCTATGAAGCTAGATCAGTCTAACTTACACTCTTACCAAAAAAGAGCACTTGCGTTTATTAAACATAAGCGTAAGTGCGCTTTATTCCTGGATATGGGTTTAGGTAAATCTGTTATCGCTTTAACCGCAGCTTCAGAAATGTTAGATGACTTCCTAGTTAATAAGATCCTAGTTGTTGCACCCTTAAGGGTTTCAAATACCGTATGGAAACAAGAAGCAAATAAATGGGAACATCTTCAACATCTCAATATTTCCATAGCAACAGGATCAGCAAAAAATAGGATCCTAAGTTTACAAACCAAAGCGGACATTCATGTTATTAATAGAGAGAATGTTGACTGGCTTGTACGGACACAAAAATGGCAATGGGATATGATTATCATAGATGAATCAAGTTCATTTAAATCTATGAAGTCTAAAAGATTTAAAGCATTAAGAAAAGTAACAAAATATCTGCGAAGTGTAGTACTTCTAACAGGGACTCCTAGCCCTAATGGAATTGTAGACCTATGGTCCCAAATGTATTTAATTGACCAAGGGATGAGATTAGGAAGAACAATGACTAATTTTAGACAAAGGTTTTTACATCCAGCAGGATATATGAGTTATTCCTGGGAACCAAACAAAGGTGCGGATAAAGAAATCCAAGAATTAATTAAAGATGTATCTATATCTATGAGCTCAGAGGATTATTTGGAGTTACCTGAACGAATAGACCTCACAGAATATATTGAATTACCAGAAGAGATCCTAAGTCAATATAAAGAATTAGAAAAAGAATTTTTATTAGAATTAGAAGAAGGTGATATCGAAGCTTTATCTGCAGCAACATTAGCAAACAAATTACTCCAGATGTGTAATGGTGCAGTTTATGATTCTGAAGGAATAGCTCATACTATCCATGATTTAAAAATTAAAGCTTTAAAAGAAATCATTGAAGATAACCCAAATGAGTCCTTTTTAATTGCATATAACTATAAATCGGATCACGTACGTCTCTCTAAATCCTTTCCGCAAGGTGTTTCACTTAGTAAGAGTGGTGTAGAGATTCAGGAATGGAATAAAGGTAATATAAAACTAATGTTTGCCCACCCTGCTAGTGCAGGACACGGGTTAAACTTACAAAAAGGTGGATCCTCAATTATATGGTTTGGATTAAATTGGTCATTAGAATTATATCAGCAATTTAATGCAAGGCTACATAGACAAGGTCAAGATAAGCCTGTAAAAGTTACTCACTTGGTGGCTAAAGAAGGTATTGATGAAAAGGTAATGAAAGCAATAGGATCCAAAGCTAAGACCCAAAGAGAGTTGTTAGAGTATTTAAAAAAATAATAAATATATTTTACAATGAGTAAAAACTTCGATACAATGGGGACTAATTTTAATAAGCAAGGAGGCAACATGGAACAACCTAAGAACAATAATCCCAAAGGTAATTGTTGGAACTGTGGTGAAGTAACAGGCTTTGGCCATAATCAAAAAGAACCAACCCGATATGATACGATTATATGCTCTACTGATTGTAGAAAAGTATTAGACCGGGAAGGTTGGAAACCAAGGAGTAAAAATGGAAACTAAAGAAGAACTTTTAAGAGGTGATTTTGAGAATCACCTCTACGAGACTTCCAAGGGTGATGCTTTACAAGATTTTATTGATAAAGCCCTTGAGATGACAATATCTGTTGAACATGAAGTTCCTTTCCATATGGAAGGACCAGATGTATACAATTCGGATCCTAAAGTTGCTAGAGTTATAGATCAAATTATAACCTTAGGAAGATGGTTTGTGTATAATATAGATGTTGTTGGTAAGTACAGGCTTTATGAAGAATCGTTTGCTTATAACTTTGAAAAAGAAGCATTCAATATTCTTCATGATGAATTAGGATATTATATAGAGGATGATAATGACACAAAATAAAAAAAATGGACAAATACATGTTCCGATACAAAATACTAATGAAAGTCATTTAGTAGGAGTAGCAGGGATAGCTTTAATACTACACCAACTTCAAGATTTAAAAGATGATGAATTAAGGAATCATCTTATAGAAGCTGCTCAAGAATTATGTGACGAAATAATGGCTGAGCAGGCCTTTAATCTTTCGGAGATAAATAATAATGTATAAATATTTTTGTTGGACTGTAATCTTTAGCATACTTTCCTATATAGCTATAGGTATACTATTAGTAAGTTTCCTATCAGGTTGCTCTGGATTTGATAGGATCCAATGCCAAGATTCCGATTCCGTTTATTGTGAAGGAGTAGTATCCCATGCAATACTATGAATTAATGGGTAAAGGATGGAAATCACCTAGAACCTTTACTATTGAACAAATTTTTAAACTTGCTGAAAAGAAAGGTATAAAGCTAAATAAGTGGGATCTAAAAAGGCATTTATTAGTCGGTACTCGTAATATAGACGTACTTTTAGATAAAGACAATAAATCCTATGAGTGGAGACGTGAACGTTTAAATACGGACAAATACAAGCTCCATTTAAAGGTCCTAGCTGATAAAAAACGGATGAAAGATAGAAATTTCTATGATAAGTACTCTAGATTAGCTTTATCAACGATTTAATCACTCCAATGGATATTTGCTTTCCGATGCTTATTCCAAGCTGCAAAGCCACCTAACCTCAATCCATAATAAGCTAAGTAGTTAATTAATCTAAACCCATTTTGAATTATATTTATATCTCTAAAAATAATATCTAATTCTTTTTGGGTTTTAATTCCTATAGAATCTTGCTTACTAAGCTTTAATAGAGTAGCATGTTTGTAACCATAATCATGAACTAATCCCCCAACCAATAATACTCCCATTGGGGATAACCAAGTATGTAAGAATTTAGGAACAGATGCTCCATCAAAAACAAATCCCTTGGGGATGACTAATTTTTCACCATCAATCTCATAATGATAGTCTTCAGATATTTCCCATTTTCTAGATACGAATAACCATACTTTAATACCACCCCAAAAGCCTTTACCTTTGGTTGGAATGGGAATGGGTTTCATGTGAGGCATACTAATAGCTTTAAATTCCATATTAGGTTTTACATCTTTATCTAAAATTTTCCAGATAAATCCTATCCAAACTAATGCTATCACGATACTGAATTGCCAAAATTGTAAAATTATTTCCATATTATTTTCCTTTTGCTAATTGGGCCCCAAAATAGAATTCGATTATCATAGTAGCCCATGAAAAGACTTCCTCTAGCTTAAGTACTGCACCTGCTTGTACGGTTACATATTCAATTTGATCAGGAGTTAATTGAAATCCGAAAAAATTAAATCCCTCAATAAGAGTAGGTACAACAGTAGGAACATTAAAAAAGACTGGAGCAACTTGGGTAAAAATAATAAGACCTAATATTACTAGAATTATTATTCTTCTATTCCAAGCTGCCATTGGGCTTTCTTTATCTGCCCTATCCCTAGCCATGTTAATCGAATCATTCCTTACTTGGAGTGATTCGATCATTAATTTTTGATTTTCTTGATTTGCTTGGCTTCTAAGCGCAATAAGTTTGGCTAAAAAGCCTAATGCTATGGGTGCTACGTTAGTTATAAAACCAATCATTTCAAGAAGTTATTTTATATCCTTTAAATCTTTATCAAGTAATTTCCAGATAATACCTGCAGCGATTAATCCTGCTAAGCCTGCATTACCTAAAGTCCAAACAATATCAAGTATGGATCCAATTACATTTCCAGTTAAAAATGCTACTTTAGAACCGAAAATAATTTGTAACACAATTGATAAGCTTATTAACTTAATACCTACATCTATTGCACCGTCTGCACCATTTTTGATTTTCTCTAACATATTTTACTCCTTTAATTTCCTTCTCGAAGGATTTTATAAATCTGATCTAACTTGTTTTCGATTTTATTTATGGAAACAAGATAGTCATTTTTTAGGACATATTCCTTAGGCATATTACCTTGACATATTGTCATGGTACGCTCTAATTCTTTAACATCCCTTGCCAATTGCTTCATGAAATAACCTAGCATAGCTATGATAAGTCCTAAAGCAAGTATTAAAAATTCGATCATCATTTCATTTATTCCTTACCACATTTGTCTATTATATCATTAATTAGCTAATGGATTATCTAAGGCTCTTTGTAGCTTACTAGTAAGCCTTTCTTCTAATTCTTTAATTTTTCTATCTGTATCTGAATATAAAGCATCCCTTCTTGCATCAAACCTTTCAGAAGCATTATCAATAGTTTCATTTATTTTATCTTGTGAACCATTAACTTTATCTTCTAATCTTTCCATAAGTGCTTCTTGCCTAGCTAAGTCATCCTTTAAATCATTCTTAATTGTTCTCGTATAGTCTTTAGCTTGTTCTACTGACTCACTTACACTTACTAATGTTTCCTCTATGACTGCTATATTCTGTTCTATTCCAGTTAAATCTGGGGCAATATAAGAATTTATTTTAGCTTCCATTTCAAGATAACGGTTCCATATTTCAAATCCACCCCAAAGACCACCTATAATAGTACCTACCAAAGGTACTATAAGTAATAACTTACTTCCCCCTACTTTAATACCACCGTATTCTATTTCTGCCATTGTAGATCCACTAATTTATTATGAAGTAATTCATTTGCTAATCCATTCCTTAACCCTTTTAGATTTTCTGGTATAGTTTTATTCAGATATATATCCCTATCTGAATAAAAAACTCCATCCACCATAGATGAATTATAACTTGAAAACCCTAATTGAAAATTTAATAATGCTAAAATGTAGGATTGGATTTCCTTTTGAGCTTCTAATGAAGCTGCTTCCCCCATTTCCTTAGCTAAGTTATTTAATTTGTTAGTAATAATTTCCTTCATTTTTTTCTTTTTAGATTCTTTTCTATCTTTTTCACTAACTTCTGGTTTTGCTTCAGCTAATCTTTCAGTCTGTTCTTCATTAGGTTCTTCAATGCTTGACTCATCTTCTGGTCCCTCTGCTTCTGGCTCTGCTTCAGGTTCTTCTTCCATTTCTTCAAGTTCTTCCTGTTCATCTTCTACCTCCTCTATAGGTTCCTCTATAGGTTCCTCTAAAATTTCCTCAATTTCTTGTTCTAATTCTTCTATAATTTCTTCTTGTGTAATTTCTTCAAATTCAATTTCAGGTATTACTTCTTCAAAAACTTCAATTAATTCTTCAAAATTTAAAATCTCAGGTATATCTATTTCAATAAATATTTCTGGGGGAATTAAAACAAATATTTCTTCCTCTTCTTCCTCCATTTCTAATTCTTCTTCAGCTATTGCTGCCTCATATCCTGGACAATATATGGAATAAGTAGGATTATATTCACATTGCTGATCCAAATATGCTGTTTCAAAATTAGGACAAGCATTACTCCATAAACTATCTAATGAACATTGTTGGTTAAAATAAGCTTCACTATAACCCACACAGCCAGAATCATAGAGAGGATTAAGACCACATTGTTGCTCATAATAAGCCTCCGCATAAGTTTCTGGGTAATACAAACAACTCAAATGACTTTCTGGTATAACACTGCATATACTTTCTCCCCCTCCGATTACTACTGGGTCATCTTCTGCACTATTCCAAAAGAGTGCTCCATCTTGAGTAGGATGGTTATAGAACCATTGTTCATACTCCCCAGCACTTAAATCACCAACTACTGCTACTGTAACACTATGATTATTTATTTGAACTTGTTCATAATTTATTGAAATATTACCAAGTGGAAAAATTGTTAAATCAAAAGTATTACTGGTATTAGTATTATAATACTCTGCTAATCCCTCCCACATATATTTTTGGTAAGTTTCATCTCCTTGGGTATAAAACTTCCCAACACCTGTATCTATTAAGTCAGTATGGAAAGGCATAATAGTATAATTGAATCTTACACCTGTCGCACCATTTGCAAAGTCTTGACCATGACAACACAACCCATCATGGATATATCCGCTACCTGGAACAGTAAGAGGATCTAAAAATCCCACTACACCATTTGAAAACATAAAGCTAGTGACATAGCTATTACCATAAAAAGGAAAGGTAAAGTCCAATGGTACTTCCACCCATCCGTCGTCGGTAATCGTATGCTCTATTATAGGGGCTTCAGATAACGAGGATAGCGAGAAGCATAACCCCAAGAATGCCGTTAGTAAGATTTGCAATAAATTCTCCTCGATCCATAGTTCTAAAATTTTCTTTTTTAGGGATTTGTTTAGGATTCTTTTTCCACTCTACAGATGCCTCTTCCCCAATCTTCCCCATTATCGGGCAGGGAGTTCCAGCCTTTTCCATGGCATCATAGGTCCTCCAGTCTTGACACATCACACTTACTGCTGCTACCTTCATTCCCATATCATACAAAACTTTAGCTATTTTTAATCTTTCACAGTTAGCATCTCTATATGCCTGCCCTGTAGATATACCTAAAATCTGTGTTTGAACTGCTCCACTTACACCAACAGTACATAGATCTGAATTACTTGCATTTATACTAGGGCTAATAGCACTAGGTGGATTAGTTTTAATTGTAGATTTTGTTGTTGTATTACTTGTTACTGTAGATGTAGATGTGCTTTCAGTTACGATAGGATCAGCCATTACTGGGATAACAAATATCATCCAAAAACAGATAACTATGCCAAATGCTATTATATTGTTAATTCTTCTATTCATTTAAAATTTATTATATCATATCACCTAAATTAATTATCGAATCTGACATATCTACCTCCTGTATTCTACCAAGTGGCATTATATTAAAAGCTAACGAATATCTTGTAGCACCTGACATATTTTTCTCCACTCTATGATACACATCAC
>Ga0208793_1000289_pt1 | contig 35344 bp, 46 predicted proteins | sample 17_taG_FD_184092 | JGI IMG/M metagenome (GOLD analysis project Ga0208793, IMG submission 184092) | Marine viral communities from the Subarctic Pacific Ocean - 17_ETSP_OMZ_AT15314 metaG (SPAdes) (version 2) | ecosystem: Environmental > Aquatic > Marine > Oceanic | place: Pacific Ocean | collected... | reverse complement strand
GCAGCGCTAACCGTGACTGTACCGATTTCACCTACTGCGCGAACAGCCTGAACAAGTACATCCGCCTCGGCGTCAATACCTACAACATTTACGTGTCCATCGGCTTCTACGCCCGTGACTACTACATTAGCTTCCGCATCAACCGATACAGACCCAATAGCACCTTCGGCGGCTACACCATCAACAGAGACAATAGTTAGGCTAGTGCCCCAAGCCGTTTGGCCCCAAGCACCTGAACCCCAACCTATATATTCTACTGAAGACGGCATCTAGCCACCTTACGGAGTAGCGATACGTACAATAGCGTTTGTAGCGTCCGCTGTGGGGAACTGAACTTGAAAGTCACCCGCTGTAGAAGTTTTATCTGCTCCAAAGTCGAGCACAGCAACCGCAGGATTTGTACCGCCGACTTTGTAAATCAACGCTCCCCGAGCTGTAATTGTGGCGTCAGTCCACGTAGTATCTGCGAAGTCCAAGAACGCCGTAGTACCTGATGATGCAGGATTAGCAGAGATAGTAAGTGTATTACCTCCTGCAGTGTATCCTGTACCTGATACCTCGTTCGTCGTTGCATACGCTGTTGTAGCTGCACCTAATGTAGCTGAACTTGTATATAAAGCGATCTTAAAAGTTTGTGATGTGTTACTGCTAAAATCCATCTCGCCGTCTAATAGAGCGACTTTGAAGGATGTACACATTGCCTGTGTAATTGCCATTTCTGTCTCCTTAACTTACTGGCACTCGGAATTGTCCCGAGCGATATGCGTCTTCACGTAATTTGCCGTCTCCGAGTCCCTTCAACAGCGTTATTGCCTGCAAGTACAGCTTTTCGTACATTGCAACAATGTCTTGTTCCCCCTTCATGAATCGTATCGCTTCGATAAGCGCACCGTTAAGTAGAGCAGAATCAAACTCGTCCCCAAGCCATGTATTGTTAGCCACAACGATGGATTGAGGATAATATCCATAATGTAACTCCATTGTGTAGGCGCTGTCTGGGGTAGGTCCGAGGATAATTGTGTCGTCGTCAAAGTAAGCATAGTGTTTTGGTAACCCCTCTGATGTTGGATTAGGGTATGCTTCTCGCATGAAGTTGACATCTTTGTTAAGAAGATAATGATACACACCACTATCATCTACCACAGCAAGGCTGTAGCTATATAAAAAATCTGCGGGTGAAGACAAATACTTATTACTCGCCGTTAACGTACCTGCCACGTTTTTACGCAGCGCAGGTATTTGCACTGAGTTATATATTTTCTGTTCAGCCTGCTGTGTGAACATAGCGAGCTGGTCATCTGTAAACGAGTTCTCGCAGATGTCTTCAATGTTAGTTTTCAGCTCGGTATAATTCATAACTTACGCCATTGGCCCCCGTGCGTACAAACCCTTGGTAGCTGCGCCTGTACCGCGTACCTTGATTTTACCACCTTTGGCATAACCTTTTTTGGTCATACCACCTTTTTTAAAACCCATTTGTGTAACGACATCAGGTCTTTTTTTCTTTAAAGCTGTTAAACCTTTGTTTAGTTTCTTAGCCATTATTCATCTCCTATGTTATACTTATGGTAACTTGGCCTACCTGACCAGTACCTACTAAATCGTTAGGTGTAAGCCCAAATGGGTCATCACCTCCACCAACAGGGTTCCAACCCCATTGAATACCACGACTACTATAGTCTCCTGACGGCCCTAAACTTTGATCAGGGCGTGGATCGCGTATAGCCTGTGGGTCATTTACAGGAAACTCACCTAACCGTAACTGCGGCTGATCAGGACTCCAACACTCGCGGCATGCCTTTATATTTGTATCTCGTCCCTTAACAAACAGGTTACGAAGTTCCCGTAGCTTGTACTGAAACCCACACACATCGCAGAGTGCGTTAACCTTTTGAGAAGAGGCGAACCTAGTACCCATTAGCCAATCCTAGCAATTCGAGGCACAAAACGTGCCGCTGTCTTTTCTCGATCTTCACTTGCAGCCATCTCAAACTGTTCGTCGTAAACAGCTTTTAACATTGGTATACGATCAACTAACTCAGGGACTTTCATAGCAATGTGATAAGCTAATCCAGCAACGAGACACGGGAAGAAACGGAAGTTCATGTCCGCTGTCTGTGCTCCTGCTCCTGCGTCTTCGATACGGCGCATACGCCAGTAATACAGTACGTAGTCGTTATTGTCTGGTACAGGCCACACATTTACATGCGGCGCATCTCTTAATCGTTCCACGTAGAGCTGTATAGGACGCCCTTGTGTTAACTTGTTAGGTATAGCTGCGTACGTGCTTACACTTATTCTGCTTATAGTTAGGTCAGATTGTGTCGAGGGATTACCGTTGTTGGTACGTATTTGGTGTTCAAGCAAATCAATGGTATCGGCTGGTAACGCGTACCTAGAAGTACCATCAACAAGGTTTACTGTGCCAGAATCAATCGTCCACATGTTAATGCCACGGTTCTGCCACTCAATAGTCATTAAATTCATAGAGCGCCTAGCAGTGCGTAAATCATACCCCGAACGCATCTCACGTCCTGCACGTTCCCACGCTTCTTCCGCGATCTCCGTGAAGTCCATATTAAACGCTGTGGTGCCCGATGTGGCCATAACAATCTCCTAAGTGTACAACGTAGCTTTACGTCTATCTTCCATGACAGCCCCACACCCACGAGCAATATCACGTTTACGGCGAGCTAACCCGCCACCTGCTAACTTTACTGTAGCAGCTTTTGTGTTTTTTACTACAGTCTTGCCTTTAGCGCCTTCGCGCTTCTTTTTCTTAGCTGTAGTAGCACGTTCGCCCTTGCTCAGACTATTAGCTTTACTACGCGGTAAACAACGATCTGGGTTCTTCTTATCTTTAGAAGTCCCACACGCGCCTTTTATCTTGCCGTCAGTACCAACCCTAACCCAGTCTTGGTCCCGCCATTTTTTTAGTTCACCCATCAGCTTTTCTTCTTTTTGTTCTTGCTACCTTTAGCATAATTAGGGTCTTTGCAATACTTAGATGCAGCCATATTAGCGTAAGCGCTAGGATAAGTATCAAACGTACGTTTAGCCCAAGACTTACCCTTGGAACATATTTTACCGCCTGATTTGTAATACCTACGCATTAGCGCATCTTGCAAACTTTGCCGCCACGAGCCAAGCCGTAACCACGAATTTTGCCACCTTTTTTGTAACCTTTCTTAGCCATACCACCAGCTTTCATGCCCTTCATTTTTTTCATAGCGGCTTCGCCTTTACGAATTTCTTCGTTTTCACGGCCTTCCATCATTTGCATACGGTTGCCACGCTCTAACGCTGCAATTTCTTCTGGAGTAGCATCCATACCTTTTGGGCGCATTCTAGGGCGTGGCGAACTCATAGGTGCGCTGCTTGGGCGCATTCTAGGGCGTGGTGAGTTCATAGGTGCGCCGCCCATTTTCTTTTTAGGCATCTTGCCGCCTGCTTTGTAACCTTTTTTCTTCATCATTGATCTGTCTCCTTGTAAAGATTGTTGAACACTCTTTCAGTATCCCATACGTAATCTACATCTTCTTTTGAGTTATAAGTATGTTGGTTTGGTTTGAAGTCTGGGGCACCTTGGCCTGTTTCAAACCATGCAGGGTGCGTAACGCGAACCCGATTATTTGGTAATGCTACTATGTTACCTGTGTACTCTCCAGCGTCTAACAACTCAAGTATATGACTTTGCTTGTGTTGTGCTGGGTCGTCAGCCACTTCATTATCAGTATAGTCCACGGTAAAATAATACTTGGCAGGGTAAAACTCGCCATCTACTTTAGCTATCCACGGTGCAGGGGATGCACGTTCTATCTTATACACACTGTGCGTATGAGACATACAATCCCAAGGCTGTGCTAAATAAGCGGGAAGCTCTGTAGGCCATTCTTCAAGCGGAGTGTCAGCAACAAGAGCCGTGAGCGGTAGACGTGCCCACATAGCTCCACCATGAACATTAGGTTCATCGGTGTCATCAGACTCGCACCCAGTGAATATCACTTGGAAGCTCAACGTCCGATTAGGCATTGTAGTTACGGCAACGACCATAGCGTGTAAAAACTCTCCGTGATAACCTTCTAAATTTTTCGTATACTCCCTCCGCACCCATGCTTTGAAATACGGAATACTACTTGTTAGGTAAGGCATTAAGTTCCTTTTTTCGTTTTTTCGCGGCCTCTTTCTTACGCTGTTGCGATAGTTTAGAAGGAGACGATTGAATTTGTTTCTTCATCTGCGTACGACTGATAGCCATCTAACAATTCCACTTCCGTAAGCTCTTGTTTATACGACTATCGGGGTCGTTTGCAGTTTTTGCGCTCGTATTGCGCTTCTTCATGCCCTTCATACGGGCACAAAAAGACTTCCGCCGATTGGCGGCTTTAGAGCCTTTTTTAAGTTTACTGGGTTTTGTAGTAACCGCGGTCTTTAATTTACTGCCGGGATTAGCTTTTCGATAGCTGGCAACGCCTTTAGCGTTCAGTCCACCAGACTCACTTTTACCCTCTTTGCGAGTCCAAGCGGGAGATTTTACGCCCCCACCTTTTTTATAATATGCCCGCATAACACGCTCCTAACTGTAGAAAAACGTGATGGCAGTGATGTTTGTAGCCGCAGAAACATACACGTCTGAACTACAACGAATACCGTCATCAGGGATATTTACAGAGTGCGAATCAGAAGCCAGAAAATCTAGGTCTAATACAGTTGTGCCACCACTACCATTAGTAAGTGTAAGGCGTCCTGCGCCACCGCTGCTTGTTAAAACTTGTACCTGACGTACTCGCGCTGGGCCTACAGCCAACGAACCCGTACCAGTTACACGCTTGGTTAATACATCAGAAGACATATGCTAATCCTTCTTTTTTGAAGGACGACCACGTTTTTTAGCTGGTTTTTCTTCCCACGCCTCATTTACATCAGGTGTAGAAGGATCATCCGCTTTAAGCGTGCCGTCTTCTTTTCGTGCACGAACTTTAACAACACCGATTCCTCGAGCTGCTAGTTCTTCTTTGCTTGGAGGTTGAAACCGATCACTCATGCTTCACCTCCTTACGATGCTGCGATTGTAGCACCAGTGTCAGAACGCTTCCAGTTTGTTCCGTCAGAGAAAGCCAAAATTGCTGCACCTGCTGCGCCGTTTGAAACAAACACAACTGTACCTGCGCCAGCCGCTGAAGCTGAAGGTGCGTTTGCAACTGTGTATGTTGGAACAACGATATCACCAATGAAACCGTTGGTTGAGGTCACTGGACCTGAAAATGTAGTATTCGCCATGAATATATCCTCACATGCGAGTTAAGTGAATCTGTCTGCATGTCGTCAGTCGGGCCTGTCAGATTCACGGGATGTTCCCGATTATTAACAATCTACCACCATATAACGTGATATGTCAACAAAAAGAAAGGGGCCACCGAAGTAGCCCCTAACTTAGTCTATGTGACCTGCTTACGCTCCGGGCGAACCAAAGATACCTAATGGGTCAGATACACCGAAGCTGTAACGCTCACGGGCTTTGTAGCGGCTATTGCCTGTATCGAAATCAGCATCCATCGAAGTCGCCATAGGCGCACGAGTGAAGTGCTTCAGACCATTTGGTACGTCAGTCATCAAGAACCACGCATTAGTGTCTGTCAGATAGTGGTTGACCGCATAGCCTTCAGGGATTGACCCGTTATTGCGTAGTGCGTTCAAATCGTTATCGGCAGTACCGACACGACCTTCTGTCTCTAGGAGACGAGTTGCCACGAACTGTAGTGCTGGTGGGATAATCAACTTACGTGGCTGTGATGCAATAAGCAAACCACGTTCGTCTGTCCAACCTGCGATCTGAATAACTGCTGCTTCAAGAGATGTCTCGTTGAGGTCAGCCGCTACTGCTGGCGTGTTGGAGTTTGATCCACCAGATACTAATGGATGATCGGTAGCACACAAGGATTTACCGTCACCATATGTGGTGCCTGCGGCGAAGGCGTTGTTAAGGATTGCTGCAGCCTTAACTTGCTTCGTGTACGCCATCGCACGAGCCAGTGCTTTAGTATAACGAGATGACAATGAGTCATACAAGTTATCCTCGATAGCTTCCTCAGTAATTGAGAAACCCATTGCAACTGTTTCGTGTGTGTAGCGTGCAGTCCATGCTTCTTGAGCATTGTCATACTCAATCGCAGAACCTTCACCTTTAACTGGCGCTGCTGAGAAACCGGATAGTTTAGTTTCCTCTTCAAAAGACCGATCTGACGATTCAGTTTCAAAGATTTCAGCGTGTTCTTCGCCATATTTTGCGTATTCCATTCCGAACAATGCGTTCAGGCCGGGGAGCAGCTCTTTAAGTAGCTGGGCGCGTGAAATAGCCATTATTTAATCTCCTTATACGCCAGTGGTGTTGTTATACTGGTGACCTGCGTTCCATTTAACGTAGGCTTCAGTGTAACCACCACTTGAGTTTTTGGTCTCTTCAACCAAACCGATGATGCGGAACGGCAACGTTGCTGTTGTCGCTGATGTGTCAGAAATAGCGCCACGCGAGTTACCCGAAGTCGAGTCCCCTGTGTTGTCTACGCCTGCTACGTTCGCACCGATATCAGTTTGTGCTAAATCACCAATAGTTGTACCCGAAGAAACAACAGCGGCTTTGAACAACAGGTCAGTAGCATCTGCTACGTAAGCCTGAATGTCGCTTGCAACTGTGCCCGCAGGGTAAGATTGACTGTATAATTCATAACCCAAGTTTGGATCAGTGTATTTACAACCCATGAAAACACCAACAGGTGTCATTGCAGCGTCGAACGTATCACGCTCAACGGTGCCTCCAGTAACCACTTTAACGGCGTCACCAAAGAAAATGCTAGTAGCGTAACCACTGGCAATATTCATTTGACGATATACGCCCCCAACGAAGGGAGTGCCGCTTAGTAATTTTACTGGAATCAGGCCATAAGGCCCGCTAACAGAAGGATAAGCCATCTAAAGCTCCTAAGTTTAAGTTCCTTTACCGAAAGTAACCTTCGTCTTCCGTTCATTAAACAACGGCATACGAGGATCATTTTCTCTCATAAAGTTGTTGTCTACAGATGACATCTGAGCTTGTGCCTGATCGTTATAATAGGCGTTTCGTTCTTCAATCATTTCGACTGGAGCCTTACACAACATCAAACCACCGATAACTACATTGTCTTTAAAGCGTTCTTGCTCAATAGCAACAATGGTAATTTCTGGATGATCCGACGCTTTTACTGGCTCCCAACCTTCTCGAAGTTTTGAAGAAACATTGGTGGCGTCAACCTGACCCTGCGTACTAACGCGTACCCAGTGAAAGTTATATCCCGGCTCGGGATTAGGAGATGGTAACACCTCTGGGCGCTGCCAAGCCTTTTTACGAACTGTACGTTCGCGGGTTTCTAGTTCACGGTTAATCCGATTCTCAGCCATTTTGTTTCCTCATATCTATTGCAACCTGTTTGGCGTATTGTTCGGGCGTTAGCCCCAACCGTTTAGCGATTTGAACCTGAGTACGTGTCAACGTAACTTTCTTAGGTGCTGTGCTCCGCGTTGCGGGAGCAACCACTTGGGTCTTCTTTCGCTTCGGTTCGATCTCCTCAAAGTTATCTGGGAAGACCTGACGCATACGAGAGTCAATCGTCTCGTAGTATTCATCGCTTTGCGGGCTTACGCCCTGTTTGACAAGTTTATTATGCAACCCCAGCGCTAAACTTGTCATCTCATCATCGCTACCAAACCACGAATTGTTCTTTTGCCAATCTGCGGCCCGATCATCGACTTGTACTGCCGGGGCGGTCTGTTCTACTTCCTGTTGTACAGGGGTTTGTGTTTCCTGTAAAGCAGGTATTTTGAAGTTTGCTAGTCTTTCGGACTTTAACTTAGCATTTGTTAGCTTTTCTTGCGCTTCTAAGACAGCATCGGAATCACCTGATTCATACGCTTCCTTATAGCTTCGTTTAGCTGCCTCTGTTTCAATGGAAGCATTCTTCTTAGCCTGCTCGAGTAACGCCGTTTGGTTCTTGTTTACATTACCCTTTAGCTTTTTGTTTTCTTCCATAAGCTGTTGAGTGACACGTTCAAGCTCCTGACTTTGCCGTACAGCTTCTTCTTTAGCTCTACGCTCGTCATGGTAACCCTTGCTAAAATGTTGGATTCGCTTACGGACTTTATCAGAATAGTCCTCCAGCTCGTCATCTGTAACATCGGCTGGCGGATCAGACGCTTTGCGGTTACGATCAGCTTTCGGCGTGTCATCGACCACTTCAATCTCAACGTCGTTATCATCAGTATCCGCTTCACTTTCAACTTCAGGAGCATCGGCTCCATCTGCTGCAAAGTCTTCTGCAGTTTTCTTGCCAGTAATGTCGATTTCAACTGCACTCGTCTCCTCAATAGCCATTGCGTTGTCGGTTTCATCTTCAGGAAACTCAAATTCTACTTTTTGAAATGCCATATTTATGCCCTCTGTATTCCGGTTGGGTCAGTAACGACTGCCTCAATAGAGTCGTCATTCATCAACCGATATTCTATACCACCAATAGTGAACCTTGTGCCCGAGTTCATTCGGAACATCACAAAGTCACCTTCTTTACACCACGGTCCGTCAGGGAAACGCTCTTTGTCTCCGTATGCGGCTGACCCCATGTCCACAACAAGTCCAATAATAGACATAATGTGATCTTGAGTTTTAGCAGTGTCTGTCTTGATGATAGAAGTACCTGATATGGTTTCTTCTGGTTGTGGTAGCGCTACGAGTACGCGGTAGCCTACGGGTTTTGGGAGTTGTAACTCCAATTCAGCGTCGCTGATTTTAACTGGTTCTTCAGTCATTATCGTCATCCATATAGTTTTTCGCAAGGTCTTCAATGTAAGACTTGCTGGCTCCGAGACCTCGAATTAAGCCAACAACCTCTCTAAATTCCGCATAGTCTTTAGGTGACCCCGCGGTTAAGAAACTCTGTGCAGACGAGATATCCCCGTCGATTTTATCTTTCAGCACGTCAAAGACGGTTTTTGCCATTGTATGTTATGACTCCTTTTTAGGGTTTTTGTTTGCGTTCTGCGCCATGCGAGCAAGCTCAAGGTCAACCTTGTTGTCCTCTATACGTTTCGCTGTAGCATCTTTGACGCCTTGACGTTTGGCATCTATAGCTAACTCTGCCTTCTCCACGTTGATCTGCTCCGAAGCTATCTTAGCATCAATCATCATTTTCTGCTGTTTCTGCTTCAATTCAGCTTGTTTAACTTGTGAGTCGGCTTGGTCTTTCTGGGCTTTACGCTGCTCTTCTGACTGCTTGATCTGCAGTTCTGCCTGTTTCATCTGAATAATAGGGTCTTGTTGCTGCTGTTGAGCTTTTTGCTGCGCGGCTTGCTGCTGGTTTGCCTGCGTAAGTTGCTTGCCTGCGTCTGCTACTAGACGTGACAGTTGTACTTCCATATCCTCTGGCAGCTCCTCGTTCGGAGCGGGTAGTGGTGCGCCTAGCTTCTCTTCTATCTTCTGGCGATAGGCGAAGCCAAGGTGTTCGGCAATATGCGCCTGTAGAGACGCCATAATCTGTTTTGCCTGCGGGTTTTGCCCGATCATTTGCGCCATCATCGGGTCTTGCATAAACGATGTATGCGTAGCGATGTGAGCTTCGTGGTCTTGGTAGATAAACGCCCTCATCGGCTTGCCGACCAACGCGTCCATGTTCTCGCTGATAGGGTCTGTAGGCTTCGCATCGTCCTTTGTAGGTACGAGCTTGTCTGCGTTCTTCACACCTAACACTTCTATCATCTGTCTGTGTAGTTGTGGTAAGTCATATATCTGTGGAGCCTGTGCGGCCATCTGGAGCACTGTTTGGTACTGCACAACCCGTTGAGCCATCGTAGAGTTGTTAGGGTCGCTCACAGGGATCACATCGACCATAAGGTAGTCTGCCCGCTTGGCGGTCACTTCGCCTCTGTACGGGACGTACGCGTACTCTGTGGGGGCATACTCTGACATGATAGCCTTGAGTAGCTTAAACTCCTGCTTCATCGCGTAGTGTACGCGTGCTTGCACCGCAGCCATAGGTTTAAGTGTGCGTTCCAAGAGTGCTAGTGTAGTGCCCACAGGAGCGTTAGCCGACATGTCCGAGATGTCCATATCACTAATCGCACCCAATCTGCGACCTTCAGTCGTAATCTGGTTCAGAAGCGCTAGGAGCGTCTGTGAAGGCTCTTTGTAAGGTAGCGGCATGATGTTGTCACGGATAGACCCTGACGGCACGTCTACGTCCTTAAACTCGCCCGGATTGATTGGTGAGTCGTCCCCCTTGATACGTAGTCCACGGGACTTTAGCCCTCCCGGGAGGTTGGAGAGTGTACCAGCATCAACAAGCTGACGTATCAAGGAAGTTCCAGCACGGGCGTATCCACCGATAATGTGGATCAATCCAAGGCCATAAAACCCGAATCCCGGCACATATACATAGTGGACGAAGTGCTGTCGTTTGAGCGTGAGTGGGTCACCCTCCTCGTAGTTTCTACGGATCGCCAGCACTTCGCCACTGCCACGCTCTATAGTGACGACGTACGGACGAGCGATCCCATCGTCATCATCAATCCCATCAATCAACAGGTCAGCGTGTATCTCATAAATGGCATATCGGTCATCATTAGTAAGCGAATACCCGCCGTCTTCGGCTTTCTTCTCTTCGATGTCCGTGTGGTAAGGTTCTGGCTCTCCAAGGTCTATATCTCTATAGAACCCTGCAGCTTGTAGCTTCTTCAATTCGTTCTTAGTCTTACGCATTACGTGCGTTACACGCTCTGCAGACTCAATATTCGACGCACCGTAAGGCACAATCACGTCTTCTGCAGAGATATAAATAGCAGCCTGACGGCCTAAATTAGGGTCAAAATACACCTTTTTAAAGGCTGAACCCGCTAATCCAAGGCTGTAGAGCATCCGTTCGTGCTCTGGGCGGTACTCAACCATGTTTTCGGTGAGTTCGTAGTTCATGTCGGCCTTTACACGGCCTGCGGCTTCTTCTTTTTCCTTGGTTTCTTCACCAAGAATCTTTGTTTTTACTGGTCCTGATGCAGGAAATGTCTCTGACATAGCCTCTGCTTGGAATCTGATCGCTGCTTCTGCAAGAACTGTAGAGTTTACACCACACGCGCCCTCCCAAGGGTCCATACGTTCCTCGTATTTGAAGCCTAAAACGTCTAATCCTTTGACAAATGTGTCTGCCCAGTCCTTACGACCTTCTATATCCGCCCCTACTTGACCTACAAGATCACTGGAGAGTTCATTCAAATGCGACTCATCCAGAACTTCAGCTAAATTCATGCCAAATTCGGTAAAATCCAGCTCATCACCGGGGATTATGGTGATTTCCATGCCGCCGTCTGCTAGTGTAACCGACTCAGGATCGACTATTTCGATCTCCAACTCAGATACATCCATCTCTTCCACACCTTCCAGATCGCCCTCAAGACCCTCTGGGGTTGCGTATAATCCTTTTTCAATAGCCATAGCTAAATCCCCTAATAATATCCGCCTCGGCGCTGTTTGAAGAACCGTTCTTCGTCTGGTTCATCGGTTGGTAGGCGTATGAATCCTCCCTGTCTAAACCGCATTAGGGCCATAACTGTCGAGTCTACAAGGTCATCATTACTCATAAATGGAAATCCTGCAATCTCTTCGACAACTTCTTCTGCCCACCTAGTCTGCGGCACCCATACAAGTTCGGACGCAATTATGTCCGCTACGGAGTTGAGACGTGCCGTTTTATCTCCAGACCCCCTGTGAGGGGTATACTCCGATATAGGTAAGCCCATACGCCGCATCTCTTGATACAAGGCCACCCCAGAACTTTTCTTCTCCACAATAAACGAGTCTGGTTCCCAATCTTGGTACTCTTCCATTGCGAGTTGTTTAAGCTCTGGGAACTCAATACGCTGTTTTATGCTATTTAACAATATAATATTGTAAGCATTGGTTTCCTCGTTCAAGAAAACACCCCATGTGGTAAGCGCTGTATAGTCTGCACGGTTGTGCTTCTCGGCTGCGGCATCAAGCGACATGATAATATATTCACAGGGCGGCGGCGTCTCGTGTGTCCACTCCTGCCACCACTCTCGCTTAACAATAGCTGCTTCTTCTGCGGTTGGTTGCTGTTGATACTGTGCATTCCACTGGAACGTAGGCATTGACGCTTTGGTTCTGAGGAGGGCTTCAAGATCAAAGAACTCAGGCCACAGAGGTTTCTGCACTTCTTTCTTAGTTTTCTTGTTGCGTACGTCTAATATGGCAGGAAACTCCACCACTTCGTACTGATCGGAGCGTTCGTTCTGTGTCATGTCACGCACAACACGACCTGTCAGGTCATCCATGTGCCAACGCGTTTGTATGATTGCTACACGACCTCCGGGCATCAAACGTGTACGAGCACCGAATGTAAACCACTCATAGGCTTTCTCGAATACACCAAAGTTCCCGTTAATTACATCTTGCTCAGAATGTGGATCGTCCACCAACAGTAGGTCAGCGCCACGGCCAGCCAGAGCAGAACCAATACCACACGCATAATATTCTCCCCCGACATTTGTATTCCACCTTCCTGCTGACTTACTATCCTGTGCTAATTGAACTGTAGGGAATATCGAACGGTACTGATCTGTAGCGATCAGGTTACGTACTTTACGCCCAAAATCTACCGCTAGGTCTGTGGTGTGCGACACCATCATAACCTTCTTGCCCGGGTTTCTACCCAAGAACCACGCAGGGTAAAAGATCGAAACAAGCTGGGATTTGCCGTGTCTGGGGGGTATATTCACGCAAACCCGGTCCTTATCGCCCTTCTCAATACCCATTAACATGTTAGCCAGTATGCGATGGTGCTTACCAACTATGAAATCAGGCATCATCAGCTTGCAAAACTCTATGAGGTCATCATACGCGGCTTTATTAGTGCTTCTCGTGTGAAGTTCGTCCACCATACGGTCAATTTCAGCCACTTCCTCAGTGCTAAACGCGTCTAAGTTAGCTAACATGACCTCAATATCGGCCTCGTTGAAGTTCAAACCGTCATTCATCGTCGTCAAACCCAAATTCTTCGTCTACATCTAGGTCTTCAGGCGTTAAAACTACCGCATCTTCGATTTCAGGCGCTGGATTTACCAGTTTTGCTAGCTTGCTACGTAGTTTTTCCTTGATGTCATCGGTGGTTTGGTGCGTGATCGTCACTTCAGACTTCTCTGTGAACAATCCTACGTCTGAAATCTTACCCAAAAGCTCTAGTGCACGCATTCGCACACGAGGATCAGGGTTTTCGGACTCAATTACGAGCTTATTGGTCACCAAATTACGTAATTGCTTGGAAGATTCGACAACAGAGTGGTTAAACTCGTCGATAATATTGCTCGTTAGGCGCACAGACGCGGGTGTTAGGGCCGCAGCACGTTTATTTGTGACTTTATTGGACGTTTTATCAGGGTTTTGCGCGTATGCTGTGGCTAAAGTCGCCGCAACTTCTTTGTCTACCTCGTCAGGTTCGAGGTCAACACCGTACTTCTCTAATTCGTCAACGGTTTTGCCCAGTGCTGCTGCACGCTCTGGTAGAGGTATCTTCTTAACCTCATCTTCTAGGGGTATCCCTAGTTCTGGAGTGGCACTCATTGTCATAATACGTCGCAGGTTGGTAACCGATAACGTAATAATAGAGTACAAAAAATTTTTTATCAAGGGTTTTGAAAAAGGGGTGGGGGGTTTTCAAAAAATAGCAATTCATTTGTCCATATTAGTATTACTACACGTAACACGGAGTCCCACATGACAGCGCGGGGGGTGGGGGTGGGGTATGGTCAACGTATGGTCAATTTAGGGATTTCCCTAAATGGTATCTAATGCCATATAGTATCATCTAGTGCGGTTCTATCTATTGTGTAACACGTTATATCATGGCATAAAGATTATATCGAAGGCAGACAATGAAGTCATTAAGACCTACGATTTTTTATGGAGACTAATACAATGTCAAATCTTACAATGAACACACAAGCAATCGACGCTATCAAAAAAGCATGGGGTGGCAAGCTAGGTGCAGAGGATACGTTCTCGAAGCATATGGATGTAGTAAAGCAACACATGCGTTGGACGGACGCGGTATCACCTACCAAGAACAATCTGGCCTCTGGCAAATCAACCGCTAGTCCTGAAGCATACGCTCAACTGAAAGAATTGTTTGAAGGTATCTTGAAAGGCAAGAAACGCGACCACGATACAATGGCCGTTGGTGCAGAGATTAAAGACCTAAAGAACCAACTGATGCTACGCCAAGCGCCAGAGGTATACGCCGATACTAAAGGCAACCTTGGCAAGATCGAAGCGGTTGAGAATGATACAGTAACACTAAAAACTACTGATACCAAAACAACCATTGAGATGCGCGACCAACTCATAACCAACGTAAAGAATTGGGTTGAGAAAAACAGTGTTGAGTTGGGTAAAGATTACACACCAACGCGCAAGGCAATCTTGACAGTATTCGATACACTATCAATCAAAAGATAAAACTACTCGGTCACTCCTTAATTGGAGTGGCCATTTTTTTATGTCCAATGATACCAGTATCCCATTTGCGTAACGCCACTGCATGTTGCGCCCTGATACGTTATGTGCTATACCAACACTGCATCATACCATAATGCTTTACCTGACCCGCTTCGGCGGGTCTTTTTTTGTTTAGGGATTTCCCTAAATGATTTGATACCAGTATCCCAGTTGCGCCACGCCCTAGCACGTTTCACCATGTACCATGTGGGTAACACAACACCCCGTCACGTTTAGGGACTTCCCTAAATACCTCGATACCAGTATCCCAACAGCGTGTCGCCCTGCGCAAAGGCTAAGTCATTGAAAACAAAGCAATGTATCACTTGTACCACTCGTGTACCACCGCAAATGGGGGCTAAGTCATTGAAAACAAAGCAATGTAGCATTTGTACCACTTTTTTAAGTATATATATCTTCTTTTTATTGAAGGGTAAGAGAGGGGGTCTCTGGCCTAAAAGAATCTATACATACCATTATGGTACAAATGCTACATTGCTACATTCGTTTAATATCAATGACTTACAGACCTACGTGGTGGTACATGATGGTACATACAACGTTTACCCCTCATACGATAGTTTTTGACACGTATTGACATTCCTCGATACTTGTGTTATAACTACAGAGTAGTTAGCGCGCAGTTGGCTACCGAGGCACTCGTGTGTCTCGTTCATATCAACTTTCGTTTAGGGAAATCCCTAAATCAACATGGAGGTCAAACAATGCCACGTAAACATTACACTCCTGAGTGTGTCGGCTGTGGAGAATACTACAGCGTTCGTCGTGCGCGTCTGGGTTACAACGTATGCCTAGACTGCGGTGAATACCAAGCCACGGAGCAACGCGCCAGTTGGTGCACAGTACCGCTCCCCAAGCAAGGCTACACTCTCGTAACTCGCAAGGACGACTTGCTACATCTAAATCAAAAGACCCGCTAACCATTTAGGGAAATCCCTAAACAACCAAATTGGAGAAAGACAATGAACGATCTATTTCAAACCCCCGAGGCATCTGCACCAAGCATTGCTTCATCTGCTATGACTGTGGAACTTAGCATGTCCATATGGACAGCACGTAAGAAAGACCACAAAGCGTCCGACGATGTGGCAAACATGAACGCCGCGGACAAGGGCGTGGCTAACGTGACCAAGAACTTGCTTGGTAATTGTGACGAACTTATCGCGTTGCAAAAGTTTGCAGGTAATCTGCGTAACCTACACTACAGCATGACAATGCCGTGGTCTGACAATGGGCAACGCCTCGTCACCACCATGCAGTATTTCAAGTACAACGAAGTTATGACCGAGATGATCGACGAAGGTTGGCGCATGGTTGACGACTTCCTCAATGTGTACGAGTGGAAAGTCATGGACGCGCAAGCCAAGTTGGGCGCGATGTTCAACCGCGACGAGTATCCCACGCGTGACGCTATCCGTGATAAGTTCGCGTTCCGTCTATCCTATGAGCAGTTACCTGATGGTGGTAACACTGGTGATTGGCGGCTCGACCTGCCGCATGAAGCGATGCAGACATTGCGCACAAACTACACCGATACATTCAACCGCAAGATCAAGGGCGCGATGGACGATGTGTGGACGCGGCTACATACAAACCTGACCCGACTTGTCCGACAGCTAGACGTGGACGAAGAAGGTAAGGGCAACCGCCTGTATGATACTGTGTTTGACCAAGCTCTCTCACTGACTGAGATGTTGGGTACGTGTAACGTGACAGGTGACACCCAGATGGAAGCCATGAAACGTCAACTCGAACAGGCACTACACTACGCCGATGGTGCGCCTCTGACTGTTGATAGCATCAAGAAGTCACCATCATTGCGCGAAAACACACGCGCCAAACTCGATGCGGCTCTGTCTGCACTACCAAGTCTGGATATGTAATGAAGGATTTTATCGCAGACTTACTAGCAGTCCTCGCCATATTCGGTGGGGGCTACGCCTTACTAATCATTGGCCACGGCCTCGGATACTAAACCAAATAGGGAAATCCCTAAATCAAATGGAGAAATAAAATGAATAACGCCCAACAAATGTATGCCCTATCACTCGACGAATGTGTCACGTTGATCGGCGCTATCGGTCACGAACGTACTGTTCTGATGCAAGGTGACATCGGCAACGGCAAGTCGTCAACGCTCGGTGAGGTTGGTAAACTCAAGCCAACACATAAGAGGTTCTACGTAGACTGCACGAGCCTCGACCTCGGTGACATTATGATCCCAATGATCATGGAGATCGACGAGAACAGCAAGTTCGTTCGCTACGTCACCAATGAGGAGCTTGGCCTACACACAGGTGAGCCTGTCATTATTATGATTGACGAGTTTGGTAAGGCCAACCCGTCTGTTAAGTTGGCACTGCTACGCCTGATCTTGGAGCGCAAGATTGGTAGCTACGAGCTACACCCTGAGAGTATTGTGTATGCGACCACCAACAAAGGGTCTGAGGGTGTGGGTGACATGTTACCTCCACACGCACGTAACCGCATGAGCGTCGTACAGGTACGCAAGTCAACAAACATGGAGTGGATCGAGTGGGGTATCAACAACGGGATTGATCACAGTCTACTTGGTTGGTGTAAAGACAACCCACACTTGTTTGCATCGTTCGAGGACGTGAAAGACCCTGATGAAAACCCGTATATATTTCACCCCAAACAACAACGCGCCGCGTTTGTAACACCTCGTTCGTTACACTCTGCGTCTGACATCTTACACCAACGTCATATGTTCAATGACACCACACTGACTGCCGCCCTGATGGGTACTATCGGTGATCGCGGTGCGATGGACTTGATGGCGTTTGTGAAATTATCTGACCAACTACCAAGTCTACAGTCTATCAAAGACGAGCCAAAGACCGCCAAAGTTCCTGACAGTGCCGCAGGTATATGTATGGTTGTCTATCGTACACTCGCATCTATCGAGAGTGATTGGATCAACGCGTGGATGGATTACATGCCGCGACTAGACGTAGAGGCACAAGGTATGTTCGCCAATGGTGTGCGTGCGCCCAAGTACAGCAAGCAACCAATGGTGATGCAGAACCGAAAGTTCACAACGTGGGCTAAAGAAAACAACTACATGTTCCAAGCGGACAAGAAATAGGAGAATGACTATGACTAAGTACAAAAAATGGACAGCCGCAGAGGATGCGGAGCTAGTGTTGATGCGTGAAGCTAAGACACCAACGAAAGAAATCGCAGAGGCATTGGGTAGAACACCATCGTCTGTGATCAATCGCATAAGCGCAAAGGGTTTGCCGTATGGTAAAGAGCCTACGTTCCGTGAAGTTGTGGACACAGCGTTCGCTAAACACGAGATCGAGTTCGGTGAGCCTGACGGTTTAGGGAAATCCCTAAATGATATGGGTGCAATGCTTAATCAAATGGAACAAGATATCAAGCCGAAGCCGCAGTGGTGGAAAGCTATGATGTGGTGGAGGAAGTAACATGTTAGCAGTAGGCAAACAAATAACCGAGGAGCAACGGCTGTCCAAAGCAGTCGTGGCGGTGATGGGCAAAGTGCCTGAGATCGCAGGGCTTCTGATGATCGGTGAACGTGAAATCACAGATGATCCGAGTATACCAACAGCTTGTACCAACGGACGTGACGAGTGGTACGGTAGAGCGTTCGTTGCAACTCTTACTGACGCAGAGCTTCGGTTCGTTGTCATACACGAGGTGTTTCACAAGATGTATCGTCACTTGGTAACGTGGGCACACCTGTGGGCTATATGTCCTCGTACAGCCAACATCTCAATGGACTACGATATCAATGGCAAGATCATTGAAGAGTATGGTCAAGATGGTTGGGTCAAGATGCCCGATCTTGGTTGCCACGATCCCAAGTACAAAGGTTGGGGCACAGCTAAAATCTTCTGGGATATCTACGACCCCGATGCGGCCAACGATAAACCGCAAGGTGGAGGCCAAGGCGAACCTCAAGACTGCCCGGGGGAGTCCACGTCCACGTCACAGGGTAACAGCCCACACGGTGATGGTCACCCCGAAGGTTTTGACAGCCATGATTGGGGCGGCGCGAAGGATATGACCGCGGACGAACAGCGTGAAATACAACGCGAAGTAGACGAGGCTATACGTCAAGGTGCACTGGTTGCAGGTAAGATGGGCAGTGGTGGAGCGCGTAGTCTCGACGAGTTGCTACAGCCCAAGGTGGATTGGCGCGAAGTGTTGCGTGAGTTCATACAGACCACCTGTGCAGGTAAGGACTTCTCTACATGGAAGCGTCCAAACAGACGTTACATGGGTACTGGTATCTACATGCCCTCTGGCGTGTCGGAAAAAGTTCAATGTATCGCAGAGCACAATGACATGTCTGGCTCAATCGGTAAGCGTGAACAGCAGATAATGATCAGTGAATTGGTCGGTATCTGTGAGGCAGTCAAGCCTGACGAGTTACACGTAAGCTATTGGGACACAGAAGTCTGTGGCTACGAGAAGTACATGCACGAAGAACTTGATACTGTGGCATCTAAGACTGAACCCGTAGGTGGGGGCGGCACAGATGTACGTTGTGTCCCTGCATACTTGCGTGAGCATAACATAAAACCACAAGCGTCTGTCGTGTTTACAGATGGTTATCTGTACGGCGGTTGGGGTGAATGGGATCACCCTGTGTTGTGGGTGATTGTGGATAACAAAAGTGCCAAGCCAGATCACGGCGTAACAGTGCACGTAACTTCGGAGGACTTATGATGGGTAAAGTAAAAGGGTTATTCATGGACGCGGAAGAGAACCCGTTCATTGATTGTCCTGAGTGCAAGGACACAGATCGGCAGGGTAAAGTTACAAGCGAGGAGTTCAAGTGGACGGGTAATACTTACGAACCGTTCGAGACATGGATTGATTGCGAGAACTGCAATGGGCTTGGCGAGATCGAGCGGGACTGGGGCGACGACGATGGGTGATCTACCTAACTCGTTAGAGGCAGAGTTAAACCTACTCGGTTTGATTCCACCTCGTAAACCCGAAAACGAAAAGCCAAAGGTGGAGCGTGACTATACGTTCAAGATGCCAACACTGGACGAGAACGGTGATCCACCTTGGTAAACTAATTAGGGAAATCCCTAAATGAAAGGGGTAACGCGGTGTTACCTCACAACAAATGGAGAAATACAATGGCCTTATACTGGCAAAACAATTACTTAAATACATTCGACAAAGTGGCGGCGTACTATGATAGCATCAAACCGCTTGTGTCTAAACATCATACACTAGCTGACGATCTAAGACCTATCGGTGATCGCAACCGCAAGTGGGAACGCATACAAAAAATCAACGCCAACTGCTACATACTGCAAGACGGTTGGAACGGTAGCGATGATATATTCACTGGGTGGAGTTACTACCACGCAAAAGGAGAAAAGCCGAAACCTACTGAAGCAGAGAAGATCAAGCTCGCGCCTATCGTGTGGCGCAGACATAAAGATGGTACAGAGACCATCAAGGTGCGCAATGGTACAGGCCAAGGTGCACACAACAGCAGGTATAGTTTCTTAGCCAGACACTTGCCATCGGGTCTGAACTTCATAATCCGTAATGGCAAACACTTTGTGGCCTTTACTCATGGTACAGAATACTTTCTCGCTAAGAGTAACACAGTGGCTAGTTTTGATCTGCCAAGAGACGGGCAACGGCACGAGTGGAATAAACACTTCACCACACGCGACGATGGTGTGGCCCTGACGTTCCGTATTGATAACGGTGTAATATCTTTTGTGGATGGTGGTAAGCCGCTTCCTATTCCGCCCAAGGTTCGTGTGGACAAGGTAGCCAAGGCTAAGATGAAAGACGCTATCGCTGAGTTCCGCGATTGGGCGTTTGCCATGTATCCGTTGTTGCCAACACGCGACCATGACTACCACACCGAGCGCGTAAACGAGGTACGTAGGGCTATGAGCGCAGGGTATTCGTATGGTTGGGGTCTGTTGGGTATGTTCGAGTCCAACCCAGATATAACGAAAAAGATAATTCGTGACCCTGACCACGAGTTACGTCTGCACCTGATGTATGGGTTGATGGGTGAAACAGATTATCACTTAGCCCACACGTTCGACACGCCAGAAGAACACGACAAGAGGGTCAAGGCACAGTTCAATCGTCACATAAACAAAATATGTGACTTCAACAAAAAGACGAAAGGTTAATATAATGGGTATAAACCATACAACATTGGCACAAGCCAAAGAACACTACGAACTTCATAAAGAAAGGTTCGATAAGTTGGATAGTAGGCTCGGTGATGATTACTACAAAGAGGCAAACAGCAGGTACACCGCGTTACGAGACTTTGCCAGTGTGGTGAGAAAGGAGATGCGCGTCCATACAATACCGCGCACCGACAACACTATGCACATATACCGCAAAGGTGAACTTATGGTTATGGGGTACATTGGGTACGGCGACTTTGCCACCAGTGTGCATGGTGACGATAAGTATATTGTCTGTGCACGGGGCATACAAAACATGAAGTATTGTGATAGTGGCGATCAACACAACATGCGTATGTCAGTCAACATGGATACCGCCGTCAAACACGTTAAGAGATCACTTCAAAGTTACTCTATACAGGAGTGCGCAAAAGCGTTGGTTGGTGGTGTGAAGAACAGTGTGCAACATGTGCTACACGACAAGAAAAAACAGTGTGATGATGCAGTTGCCGCGGTGGGTTTGGACACATCGCCGTATGGTGATGCCAAGAAAGCCTCGCAAAGATTGATGGCTGAGATACGGAGCATGGTACAGGCAGGGCATACGTTCAATGACAAGGAGCTAGATGCGGACATACGTGCCATGTTTACTTTGACCGAAGATCGTAAACTGTTCAGTGAGGTTGTGCCTATGAATTTTGTACACGTCAATGAACGCTACGGACAACAGGTGGTAAACTGTGCGCGTATCAAAGATGTAACCAACTACTTGTGCGAGATAGATACTGTGCAGACATTCGCAATGGACAAAGTACCAGAAGACGTGGAGCATAAGTGTGCGGCCTTGAGTATATGTGAAGATGGTCACTTTGTTGAAGGTGTTGGTCACCGCGTAAATGACCACACGTTTTACCTCTACGTGTAAGGTGTTATAACATGGGTACAACGTCTGGTATTACTTACCGCGTAAACGTAGCTTACGATACTAAACAAGTTACGATAACAAGCATTGGCATGAACTGTGTTGACAAAGAGATAGATGGTGATTATGCTTCTGTGGACGAACTTCCAATGTGGATGCAAGACAGGTTAGCTGTACTGTCCCTGTTGGAAGTACCACCACCGCCTAACGATGTAGATGGTGTTGGGTGTAGGATCGGCCCATATTTGTTTTGGGTCTACAATTAGGGAAATCCCTAAATGGCGAGGGGTCACGGCTCCTCGCTTCTGGGGTACTGGTATCATAGGGGGTCACGTTGGCTAAATGGAGTTTAGATAAATTGGACGAAGGTAAATACGCAAAGCTACAAAGCAAGGTTGCCGTACAACGCAACGAGATTGCTAGGCTTACTCAAGTTGTGGATAAGCTAATGGCTCAACGCGAACAACTAACCAAAGATTTACAATGGATGCGTGGAGAGAAAAATGACACCCGAAGCGAAAGTTAAAAAGAAAGTAGTGGCGCAACTAAAAGAACTTGGCGCGTACTACTTCTACCCTGTTACAGGTGGTTACGGACAAAGTGGAGTGCCTGACATCGTGGGTTGCTACAAGGGTTTCTTCTTTGGAATAGAGTGCAAGGCAGGGAAGAACAAACCCACACCCTTGCAAGACAAAAACCTAAAACAAATTCGAGCCGCAGGTGGTCTGGACTTAGTTGTGAACGAAGACAACATGCTAGGTGTTACCGATGATCTGAAGGCATGGTCTGTTATAGTTAACTCTTAACCCAAGCTATGAGTGGGTTGCGGTTTTATTATTTGTCCCGCGAAAACCATAGCAGTGTAGGCAATGCTCTCCATGATACTTTTTATGGCGTTGTGACTGCACCGAAGAAACCGCGATATGGTTAGTCCCTGTGTTAGCTCTCAGGGCATCACTTTAACAATGGAGGCAGGCATGGATGATAATAAATTAACCCCGTTCCAAGAGAACGAACTAAAATGGTTGCGGCGACAAGTCGATAACTTGCAGGACGAAGAAAATCGAAAAGATGCACGTCCTAATGTAAAGCGCGATCTGTGGGTAGCACGGGAACACCTTGATGTGTTTGTTCGTGGTCTGAGACGTGCAGGTAAGAACATATGAACGAGCTTGAACGTGTAAAGTATGAAGACTTGTATAGGCAAGCATGGGAAGCACAAAACAAAAAAGATATAGCCGCGAACCCACGCCTGTCTTTGCGTAACAAAGCTATACGCAATGGTAACAATAACAAAGTAAATGGGCATCTGGGTGGTAGACCCAAAAAGGAGGCTAACAAGTTACCCCTAACTAAAGAAGCGGAAATGGTTAACAGAATGTTGCAACGTGGCATGACCTTAAAAGCCGCCGCAGAAATAATCGGAATGAGTCCACGTTGGGCTTCCGACATAAAAAGAAAATACGATTTGCCAAGATAGGAGAACGGCATGGTTAAGAAGAGTAAAGCGGATAAAGTGTGGGCGTATAAAATTAGGCATCCGCAGTCTACTACGAGCGAGATCGCCAAGGCTACCAAAACGTCTTATGGGTATGTGTATAAACTTATGCAGAAGATCGGCACACCGAAAGAAGTGTTCGAGAAGGAAGCGCGCAGGACTACACGCGGTGCTGTGTTAGACACAGCCAAGAGTTATGTGACCAAAGATCGTGCGGCTGACCACGGCAATATGGAAGATAACTTCACCACCATCGGAGACTACTGGTCTGTGCATCTAGGCATAAACGTAAGTGCTACTGACGTAGCTGTTATGATGAACCTGTTGAAGGTTGCACGTATCAAGTCAAACGCAACGCACCCTGACAACTGGATCGACGCCTGTGGGTACATGGCATGTGGTGGCGAGATAGCGAGTAAAGGCTAATGGAGCTTATAACATTAGACTTTGAGACGTATTACGACAGGGACTATTCTCTGCGTAAGATAACAACAGAAGCCTACGTCCGTGATCCTCGTTTTGAGGTGATCGGCGTGGGTGTAAAACTTAACAATCAACAAACGGAGTGGGCAAGTGGAACGCATGAACAGATTAAACAATACCTCAAGGGCTTCCCTTGGGAAAAAGCTATGTTACTTTGCCATAATACTATGTTTGATGGTGCCATTCTTAATTGGCGTTTTGATATTCGTCCTCGGATGTATACCGATACTTTGTGTATCGCCCGTGCTCTACATGGGACTGAAGCTCGCGCAAGTCTCTCTGCGGTTTCTGAGAGATATGGTGTCGGCGCTAAAGGGCACGAGGTACTCAACGCAATCGGTAAACGGCGTGGAGATTTTGAACCCGAAGACTTAGGTAAGTACGGGGACTATTGCGTCAATGACGTAGACCTCACCTACAAACTGTTTAGCATAATGGTCAAACGTTTCCCGCGGGAAGAGTTACGTCTTATAGACGCTACGTTGCGTATGTTTACTGAGCCTACGCTGACATTGGATCGTGACCTGTTGAACTCTCACTTGCAGGACGTAAAAGCACGTAAGGAAAAACTGTTAGCTGATGCAGGTATAGAAGATAAGAAAGACCTGATGTCCAACCCCAAGTTTGCGGAGTTGTTGAAAGGGTTTGGGGTGAAGCCACCCATGAAAACAAGCCTGACTACAGGCAAAGAAACATTCGCATTTGCAAAGAGCGATGAAGATTTCAAAGCGTTAGCTGACCACACAGATGATAGGGTACAAGCCTTAGTAGCCGCACGGCTCGGCACGAAGTCTACGTTGGAAGAAACGCGGACACAGAGATTTATAGACATATCGGACCGTGGCCTTCTGCCCGTCCCTGTAAGATATTATGCGGCGCACACTGGGCGTTGGGGCGGTGATGATAAGATCAATCTGCAGAACCTACCTAGCCGTGGGCCAAATGGTAAGAAGTTAAAGGGTAGCATAACAGCACCCGAAGGACATTCATTGATCGACTGTGATAGTTCGCAGATCGAGGCGCGTGTATTGGCGTGGCTTGCAGGGCAAGATGATTTGACCAAGCAGTTCGCGGATGGCGAGGACGTATATAAATACATGGCGTCTAGTATATATAACGTGCCAGTAGACGGGGTAAGCAAAGATCAGAGGTTTGTGGGTAAGACCACAATTCTTGGTGCAGGGTACGGCATGGGCGCACCGAAGTTCCAAGCACAGTTGCAGGGTATGGGTGTGTATATAGAGTTGGACGAAGCTCGGCGCATTATACAAGTGTACCGCGATGCCAATGGCGCGATCAGTCAACTATGGCGCGATGCGAACAACACTGTACAGTACATGCAACGCGGCGACAGCTTACAGTTTGGTAAAGAAGGTGTGTTAAAAGTGGACGCACCTACCAGCTCAATAGTCTTACCTTCTGGCCTACCTATGTTCTATCATGGCTTGGCGGCTGAACGTGGGGAGCGCGGGTACGAGTACACATACAAAACCCGAAAAGGCCCGAACCGTATATACGGCGGCAAGGTAGTGGAGAATGTGTGTCAAGCTATTGCACGTTGTATCATAGGTCACCAAATGTTACTTATTGCCAAGAGATACAAAGTTGTGCTAACAGTACATGATAGCGTTGTGGCCTGTGTTACTGACGAAGAGTTAGATGAAGCACGAGCATATGTTGAAGAATGTATGAGCCAGATACCCGATTGGGCAGAAGGTTTACCCATTACATGCGAGAGCGGCACGGGTAAATCATATGGAGAATGTGAATGACAAAAGTATGGCCGTGGTCTTTCAGTAAAATAAAAGACTTTGAACAATGTCCAAAACAATACTACCATAAACACATCCTAAAGGAGGTGCCATTTGTTCAGACGGAAGCCATACTTTACGGCAACGCGTTTCATAAAATGGCAGAAGACTTTATTGGTAAGGACGCACCGATCCCCGCGAAGTTTAGCTTTGCGACCAAAGCCCTAACATCTTTGAAGAACAGACAGGGTGACAAACTCTGTGAACTAAAGATGGGTCTAACAGAAAACCTAGAAGCCTGTGACTTCTACTCCTCGGACGTTTGGTTTCGTGGGATAGCTGATCTGGTAATAATGGACGACGATGTAGCGACAGTGATCGACTACAAGACAGGCAAGTCGTCTAAGTACGCCGACAAAGGACAGTTGGAGCTAATGGCTCTCTCGCTCATGGCACGTTACCCACAAGTAAAGAAGGTACGTGCAGGGTTGTTGTTTGTAATATGTAATGACTTGGTAAAAGACACATACATGGAGTACGATAAGAGTAAGCTGTGGGAGAAATGGCTCGGCAAGTACGGGCAGATGGAGACTGCAGCTAAAGAGGACATGTGGAACGCACGACCTAACGGGTTATGCAGACGATACTGTCCTATAATCGAATGTGTTCATAACGGAGCTAACTAATGCCATACAAAAACCCCAAAGATCGTCCCAAACAAAAGAACGCACCAGTTGGTAGCAAAACATTTGAAGCCCGTATGGAACGGCAACGTGCAAGACGCGCTATGGATAAGAAGGGTGTGGATAAGAATAAGAACGGCAAAGCCGACAAGCGCGAAGGTAAAGATGTTAGTCACAAGAAAGCCTTGTCAAAAGGTGGGACAAACAAAGACGGCGTACGTGTAGAAAGCCGCAGTAAGAACCGCGCACGTAATTATAAAAAGAAGAAATGATTTAGGGAAATCCCTAAATAGGAGAACACAATGCAGATTATAGATGGTAAGGCGTTGCTGTTGAAGCTACGCAATCCAAAACGTGTCACTGAAGTGATACCAAAAAGCAAAACTGTGGAAGACCACGAGGTGCTAGTCAAGTGGGGCATCGACGAAGCGCACAGTTTGCGGAAGCTAAACATTGATGTGCCGTCACCTATAAATGGTAGGTACAAGTGGACAGGTAAGTACACACCATTTGACCACCAAAAGAAGACCGCGGCGTTCTTCACCATGAACCAAAAAGGGTTTTGTTTTAACGAACAAGGTACAGGCAAGACCGCCTCGGCTATATGGGCGGCAGACTACCTGATTAAACAGGGCAAGATAAAACGTGTGCTAGTTATATGTCCGTTGTCTATTATGGATAGCGCATGGCGTGAGGACTTATTTACCTTTGCACCGCACCGAAGTGTGTCAATAGCATATGGCGCGGCGAAGAAACGTAGAGAGATTATCGAGCAAGGTTCTGACTTTGTGGTGATAAACTATGACGGAGTTGAGATTGTAGCTGATGCTATAATCAACGGAGGCTTTGATCTAATCATTGTTGACGAGGCTACACACTACAAAAACGCGCAGTCTAAAAGGTGGAAGGTGTTAAAGCGAATAGTGACGGATAATACATGGTTATGGATGATGACAGGTACACCTGCCGCGCAGTCACCGCTCGATGCTTACGGCCTAGCCAAGATGGTAAACCCTAACTCAGTACCAAGGTTCTTTGGTTCGTTCCGTGATATGGTGATGACCAAGGTAACGCAGTTTAGGTGGGTGATAAAACCTCATGCCTCGGACACTGTGTTTAACATCTTACAGCCTGCCATACGTTTCACGAAAGAAGAGTGTCTTGATCTACCTGACATGACATACACAAAGCGAGTTGTAGAGCTTACGCGTCAACAGAAGAAATACTACAACCTGCTCAAGAAGAGCATGACCATGAAGGTTGGTGATGACGAGATCACAGGCATCAACGCCGCTGTCATAATGAACAAGCTACTACAAATATCTGCAGGGGCGGTATATACAGACGAAGGTGACACCTTAGAGTTTGACATCAAGCACAGATACAAAGTTCTTAAAGAAGTCATAGACGAGAGCAGTCAAAAGGTGTTGGTATTCGTGCCATTTAAACACACCATTGACATATTGACGGATAAGTTGCGTAATGACGGGGTGACTACAGAGGTAATCAGGGGGGATGTGCCTGTAGCACGACGAACTGATATCTTCAAACGGTTCCAAACAACCCCCGATCCAAGGGTGCTAGTCATCCAACCGCAGTCCGCGGCACACGGTGTTACGTTAACAGCCGCTAACACTGTAGTCTGGTGGGGGCCGACCTCTTCCTTGGAAACATATGCCCAAGCTAACGCTAGGGTTCACAGGTCTGGACAGAAGCACCCGTGCACAGTTGTGCAGTTGCAAGGCTCTGCTGTGGAAAAGCGTGTTTACTCACTTCTCGATAACAGAATAGACGTACACACAAAAATGATAGATTTATACAAAGAAATACTTGACTAGGGTATTCCATACCACTAGAGTATAATTCTCGTTACTAGAGGAGAACGTAAATGACGGATCAATCCGACATCCCTGCGGACAAACTGACAAAAGCCTACATAAAATTAAGGGCAAAAAGAGCAGAGATATCCGCAAAATATAAAGAAGAAGATGGAGCGTTGGTACGCCAACAGGAAATCTTAAAGAATGCGCTTCTGGACTATTGTGAGAACCACAATGTCGAGAGTGTTAGAACCTCCGAGGGTTTGTTTTTTAGGTCTACTAAAACAAAGTATTGGACTAGCGATTGGGAGCAAATGTACAGCTTCATAAAAGAGCATGATGTACCTGAGTTCCTAGACAAACGTCTTAACCAGACCAATGTAAAACAGTTCTTAGAGGAAAACCCAGATGTTCTACCCAAGGGTATGAACGTAGACACAGAGTATGTCATATCAGTAAGGAAAAAATAATGGCAGAACCATTTGTACCAATAGAGGATTTGGCGAAGCATTTCGCAGTGTCCATTTCTACTATCCGTGCGTGGGTGCGGCAGGGGCATATCCCTAAATCCACATACATTAAAATCGGTAACACTTACCGTTTTAATAAAACTTCCGTAACCGAAGCCCTAACAGGTAAGGCCAAAGAAGCAGAACAGGCTGAAATTCGTAACGAGCCTGTAGAAGAACAGTTGGAATTTAACTTCCACGCAGATGCAGACATCTAAGCCAAAAAAGGAGAACGACATTGGCAGAAACATATATCATTGAGGGCATTGAAGCCCTATGGCCGAGAGTAGATCAGACCTACGCGTTTGATAAAAAGGCCAATCGCAGTATGCCTTGCGGCCCACGCGATACCAACGCAGAGTTTTCTATACAATTCCGTATGGATAACCCAACAGCCAAAGCATTGTTCGCGGCTATGAGCGCTTGCTACTTAGCTAGTCGTGAAGATAAGTGGGCAGAGAAGTTGGCTAACCCGTTTGTCAAAGACGATAACGGTTCTATTACGCACAAAGCCACATTGAAGGGCGCGTATAATGGACAAGTCACTGACAAACCAGCCCAGTACGATTCACAGGGTAACACGTTAGCAGAAGACTTTCAGTTGACTACTGGCAGTACAGTGAACGTAGCTGTGCAACTTATCCCGTACGATTTCGGTGGTAAGCAAAGTGTATCTCTACGGCTCAAAGCTGTGCAGGTTATTAAGTATGTACCAATGGAACGCTCTAATCCGTTCCGTGCAGTCGAGGGTGGGTTTGTTATGGACGACCCTAACCCTTTTAAGCCCACCACCAACAATGTGTTGGAGATGAAACCTGCCGTTGAAGAAAGTGACGACATGTTTGAAGAGCCAGTTAAAAAGACCGCTACAAAAGCGGCTGTGGCATCTGCATCTAAAGGTGAACTAGGCGATATCGTGGACAGCATGTTCGACGATGATTGAGTTAAAATCCACGGCTATTTCGGTAGCCGTGGTAACTCTTATGGTATGAGTGGTGGTAATGAAAAATAAAAGGTTTTTAGATTTGGTGTTAGCGCACGAAGGGCAGTATTGCCTGTGGGCTTTGAAGGGCACCAAACCAAACGAACAAATAAAACAACAGTTTTATCCTTCTACAGATGACTTGCTACAGGCGGCGCGTGATCTTGATAACAATGGGTGGAACGCCTTCTTCGCATTAGGTACGTATTTTGACAGTAGTTCCCGTACCGCAAACAACATGCAGTGGATGAAATCGTTCTTCCTAGACTTGGACTGTGGGCCGAATAAAGAGTTCCCGTCTCAAGCGGTGGCGATTGATGAACTACGCAACTTCTGTGAGAACAACGAACTTCCTACACCTACACTCATAAACTCTGGGCGTGGTGTTCATGTATACTGGATACTATCTGAACCTGTTTGCCGCGAAGATTGGTGGCCTGTAGCTGAACGTCTAAAGAAGTTATGTGCAGATCAAGGCTTTGACGCTGACCCATCCCGTACATCTGACGCCGCAGGTATATTACGTGTACCAAGTACCCACAATTATAAATATGACGAGCCGCTACCCGTAGACTTTTATGGGGTAGAAGATTTCGACACCGTAGATTTTGATAAGTTTTCTGTTTTGCTTGGGGACGTACCGATACCAGTACCCCAGAGACGCGAGGCGTCCGCGGTCAACGCGTTTAAAAATGCCATGTATCAGAACTATCGAGGTAGCTTCAAACGTCTGCTGTTAAAAACAAAGAACGGCACGGGCTGTAACCAGATAAAACATATAATAGTCAACCAAGATAGCGTATCGCATGACTTGTGGAGGGCAGGGTTATCTATAGCCAACGTGTGTGAGGATGGTGCAGAAGCCGCTCACCTTATGTCTGCAAAGCACGAAGACTATAATGTGCAAAGTACCCTACGCAAGATGGAGGACACAGGCGGTCCACATTTCTGCAGTACGATAGAACGTCTTAACCCCGAAGGGTGCGAGGGTTGCCCCAACAAAGGTAAGCTGACTACACCTGCGCAGTTGACCAAAGAAGTTAAAGAGGCAACGCCAGAAGATAATATTATAGAGGAAATAGATGGGGATAATACGAAGAGTATAACTATACCTACACTACCAACCCCGTATTTTAGAGGGCAGAACGGTGGCGTTTACTTGCGTGGCACTAACGCGGACGGAGACCCAGAAGAGGTTTGTATATACCACCACGACTTCTACATCACACGTAGGCTACATGACGTGGAGCTTGGGGAAGTTATAGCGTTTGCACTTCACTTGCCAAGAGACGGGGTGCGTGACTTTGTAGTGCCGCTATCCGCAGTTACTTCAAGAGAAGAGTTTCGCAAACACATGTCCATGCAGGGCATAGTAACTTTTGGAAAGGACGTAGATAAACTCATGGCATACACAGCCGCATGGATAAAAGAACTTCAACAGACTACTACTGCTAGTGAAGCACACCAACAGTTCGGGTGGGTTGACGATAAGAAGATGGACGAGTTTGTTCTGGGTGATCAACTTATCACAGCCAATGGTACAGATTATAACCCACCCTCGGCAAAAACTTCGGGGTACATAGATAAGTTTAAACACAAAGGTGTGAAAGAGCGCAGTAGGGAGTTACTTGATTGGTATAATCGTGAGGATATGGAACTACATCAATTCACCGTGTGTGGTGGTTTTGGCACTATACTTATGCCACTTACGGGTCTGTACAGTCTAGGCGTACATCTGTTTGGTGAAACAGGTGGTGGTAAAACAACGGCTATGTATGCGGCGTCATCTATATGGGGCGATCCCCGTGGGCTAACCGCCACTGGCGGAGATACCGTTAACTCGAAAATGAACCAAGCAGAACTTATGCACAACATGATGCTAAACACAGACGAGTTGACAAACTTTACTCCTAAAGAGGCATCAACATACGCGTACCAACTGTCTGAAGGAGTACAGAAAAACCGTATGGCAGGTGGGGGCAACATAGAACGTGTTAGGGGTAAGCCTTGGAGGTTGTTGGCTTTTTCTACGGGCAACACAAGCCTGTACGCGCAAATGTCCATGTATAAAAACAACACTAAAGCCGAAATGCAACGACTGCTAGAGCTACGTGTAGACGAGATGCCTCGTGTTATCGTCAACCAACAAGAAGCAGATGCGCAACTTAGGGACGTACAACTTAATTACGGGCACTTTGGGCCAGAGTTTGTGCAGTATGTCATAAATAATAAAGATGCCATTGCCGCAGATTACGCGCAGATAAAGGCCAAGTTAGATAAAGCGGCAGGGCTTAATAATGTTAACCGCTTCTGGTCTGGGGGGTGCGCGTCTATCTTAACAGGAGCTTTGGCGGCTAAACGTTTAGGTATAATATCCTATGACTTAAAGAAATTATTTAAGTGGGTGGTTAACCAGTTAATTCGAGTAAAAGCGTTTGTTGATGATAGCACGGCGTCTGTTCAAACGTTAATTACAGAATATACAACAGAGCATTGGGGTAGCATCTTAAAGATCAAGAGTACAGACACGGCACAAGCAGTCGATGGTATTGCTCCTATGGTTATACCCGATCAAAACCCAAGAGGTTCTTTGATTGCGCGGTACGAGACAGACACAAACATGTTATACATAGTACCTAAACCGTTCAAGAAATGGCTTGGCGAACAGAAGCTAGACTACCTAAGTACCTTGGAGGGGATGCAAAAAGAGATGGGTGCTGTACGCAAACAGATGCGTTTGAGTAAAGGTACGAACTTCAACCTACCCCCGATACGGGCTATAGCAGTGGAGTTAAAAGGTTTTAATGGTTTACCAGAAGCCCCTGAGACTTGATGATCTCGCGCCTGATGGTGTTAAAATAGTGGTAGATTGGGACGCTATGGTTGCAAACGCTTCGGTGTTTATACCCTGCGTGAATAACGTCAAAGCTGAAAAGCAACTGCTAGATATAGCACAACGCAAAAACTGGAACGTTGAAATACGTGTCCGAATAGAAAATGGAATGTTTGGGGTTCGCATGTGGAGAACTGTGTGATAGGTTACACCTGACAAGCTCGACTATACTTGTCGTTCTCCTCCTGTGCCCCCGCCATTGTGCGGGGGTCTTTTATTGTTTGTACCCATCTCGTAGCATCTCTAAAGCGTTACGATACAGTGGGCTAAGAGTGACCCCGTTGTACATTTCCGCAGAAGTTTTGGCGTGTTGTTCTAACGAACGTTTTATAGATTTAGGTGTTATAGCCGCTTCGGGGTGGCGTTCGTTGAACTTATCTATCTTATCGTACAACGCCATCTCTTCGTCGAAGTCGCCCATACGCTGTGCTATATACAGTTTCTTGTGCAGTGCGGATCGACGTTTGCCTACCGCAATGTCTATACCTTTTGATATACTGTTTTGTTCTTGACGGAATGTGTACTCCGTTGGAGGGAAACCCAAGGCTTGAGCAACTAATTCACCACCTGTCATGTCATCGTAGATAGGGTCTTGGCGTCTTGTGAAAGCACCACCTTGATCTGCGTATCTACCAAACGAGGCTTTGTACGCGTTAGCCACACCTGCAGGAAGTATGTTTTCTATACCGCGTTCGATGTCACCCTCAGAAGACAGTAAGTCAGAACCTCCACGGTACAGGCGGTTAGCTACACTCAGCGCCGGGCCACCTACATAGAACCCTATAGTTTCTTCTAGGGACGGATCATTGTTGAACCTGTTTTCTTGGATTAACAACCCTGTAAGAGCCATACGACTTGCAACATCTATACCTGCGAACTCAGTTATAGCACCTTTGTACCAACCTTCTCCGAAGTATTGCCGTGTTAATGTGTCGAAATCTGCTTCTTCGTCATCCAAGAAGAACAAGTTAGCAATTAGTTTTACTGCGCCGTACAGTGGTAGACCCTGTATACCTGCGAAGAATAACGCCGACCCGTGCATACCGATAAGTTGTTTTACTGCGGCCTTACGTTCGGGTGACCCTTCTTTACCAAACAACTTACCTTTGTCGCTGTCCATAGCAGTCTTAGCTGTTTTCAACATGGTGTAGTACATCTGCAAACCGTAGTTTTTATACATAAACGCAACGCGACCTATACCTTCCCGTGCGATACTCGGAGCAGTCTCTAAGAACGTACCACCGTTCGTCTGTTGTGTATCATATATCGCCATTTGCACGGCTTCTTCTATCTGTGCGGCACTAGGGTTTTTAGTTTTACCCTTTGTCACGCTGTCCAAGGCTAGATTGAACGAAGCCATCAAGGTTACTTGGCGGTTAAGTTGTTCTGCATGGTTAAACAACCAAGCTGATAGCACCGATGCGTTATCTACAGCGTTGCCTATCTTACCACCTTTTTTAATGCGGCTAGTCTCGTTCAACCCCATAGCTTCCGCTAAGAAACCTTGACCTAACAGACCACGTTTCGATGCAGTTTGCACCAAGGCTTCCATGTTGCGTAGCTCGGCTTCTTTACCTTCAGGTAGTTTTAGACCTTTCTTCAGGGTGAAATTACCTTTGTCAGATATATCGTAGAAGTCTAAGATAGAATTTGTCGCCCCGCCGCGCCTGCCACCGAATAACGTGTTCCCATACGCGGATTTGATTGCGTAATAAGTTTTTTTGTACCCATAGCGACCATTTAAAAACGGCGCAACGAACAATGGGATTTGTGATAGGTTGACCAACGCGGAAGATGCGTTGAAGCCGATGGTGTATATGAACGCTGTCTGGTTCAGCCTACGTGCGACCTCCTCTAGGTTCTTTTTGTCCGCACCTTTCCTTGCAAATTCTGAGCGATTTTTTAGCTCGGCTTTTACGTCCTCGAATGCGGCGGTAAGGTTTTTAGCTCTTTTACCAACAAAACTCTTGGCCTCTGGTACAGCTACTTGTTGAAATTCTTTTAAATCTTGTTCGTATTGCCGTAGCAGAGCGCCATATTTTAATTTAGCTGTTTGACTTGCTAGGCTGTAGCCCTTTGTCTTGAGAGCATACACAGAATCCTGCATGTAGCCCGGGGTTCCCTTACGTTTCTGCAATGACTTAGCAAACGATGTCTCGGGTAAGGAGTTCAAGAACAGTTTTAAAATCTGATCCCGCACGTCTTTGTCCACACCTTTACTTTCTAAGATGTTCAAGGTGTCGTACGCGAAGCTGGGGTCCACGCCTGTACCTCTGAACGTGTTCGCAGTTACCTCATCAACGATTTCTACATTCTTGTAGTCTTTGTTTGCTCTAAACTGTTTAGCCGCGTCTTCGCGTTCTGCGGCAGTCGTGAATGTCTGCACCACACTAGCTTCTCTCGCAGACTTAGGGTTCTTGACCTCATAACGTAACACGTAGTCGCCTTCACGCATGAGTGGGAAGTACACATCTAACTTACTAGAATCAAATAGCTTGGCGAATATGTCTTTTTTAAGTTTAGCAGAAGCGTCAGGGTCTTGCACCAACTCGTCAATTTGTTTGAGGACAACAGCCTTTAATTTGTCGTACTGATCTTTGTACACGGCTCGCATATCGTTGTACGCTTTCTGCCCGTCTTTGCCCATAGCGTTCCAATCAGCGCGTTGAGCGTTCCATACTTCCAGAAGATCATTGCCGTCATTGTCCATGCGTGGGCTACCATCTTTGTTGATGTACGCACCTTTTGGTTTTGTCGGGTCTACTTGGTATATGGTAGCGCCGTAGTCATTGCTGTAGATCAAACGATCTAAGGCTTCTTTGCGTTTCTGAGCCGCCTCTGGTGTACCTTTACCTAGCGTGGTCAGGATATCACCTATTTTTCTTTCGATTATTTTGTTGGCGGTTTGTATCTCACCACGTTGGTTCGCTACAAGTTCGTCTAGTTTGAAACCCATTCTGCCCAACCCAACAGATTGCGCTATATCTCCAAGCCCCTGCAGGCCAGTTAATTTTAGTAGCAGGTT
>Ga0208793_1000285_pt1 | contig 35624 bp, 31 predicted proteins | sample 17_taG_FD_184092 | JGI IMG/M metagenome (GOLD analysis project Ga0208793, IMG submission 184092) | Marine viral communities from the Subarctic Pacific Ocean - 17_ETSP_OMZ_AT15314 metaG (SPAdes) (version 2) | ecosystem: Environmental > Aquatic > Marine > Oceanic | place: Pacific Ocean | collected... | reverse complement strand
ACGGAGTCGTACCTTTCTGCAAGATATATGACTCAACAATTCTTGCAACTAATCAAGGGAGTGTCCGTCGCGGAGCTGCCTCAGTTAATATCAACATTGAACATGATGACTTCAAGGAGTGGCTTGAGATCAGGGAACCTAAAGGAGATGTTAACAGACAATCGCTTAATCTACATCAGTGCGCAATTATTGGTGATAAGTTTATGCGAAAGCTTGAACAAGGAGATAGCGAAGCAAGATCTAAATGGAGTAAGCTGCTTAGAAAACGAAAAGCAACTGGAGAGCCGTATATTATGTTTAAAGGAAATGTTAACAAAGCAAATCCAGAAGCATATAAAGAAAACGGATTAAAAGTACATATGACTAACATATGTTCAGAAATAACATTACACACAGATGAAAACCACAGCTTTGTTTGCTGTTTATCATCATTAAATTTAGCAAAATATGAAGAATGGAAAGACACTAACCTTATATACGACGCTACTTGGTTTCTTGATGGGGTCATGGAGGAATTTATTCAAAGAGCAAAAGGACTTAGAGGTTTTGAAAATGCCATTCGTTCTGCTCAAAAAGGACGAGCACTCGGGTTGGGTGTACTTGGATGGCACACGTATCTCCAAGAAAAGGGTATTCCTTTTGAAGGTCTACTTGCTCAGTTTGAGACTAGGAAAATATTTTCGCAAATTAAGATCGAAAGTGAAAGAGCCTCGAGAGATCTTGCGGAAATTTACGGAGAGCCTTTATGGTGTGTTGGCACCGGTATGCGTAATACTCATTTGCGTGCTATTGCTCCTACCGTTTCTAATAGCAAGCTTAGCGGCAATGTGTCTCCTGGTATTGAGCCGTGGGCTGCGAATGTTTTTACAGAGCAAAGTGCAAAGGGGACTTTCATTAGGAAAAACCCGACGTTAGTTAAACTATTAAAGAAACATAAACTAAATACAAATGAAACATGGAATAAAATATTGGCTGACGGAGGTAGCGTACAAGATATCGATGCTTTGGATGATATTACTATGGGTCATAGCATTCCTGTTAAGGAGGTGTTTAGAACTTTTAAGGAAATTAACCAACTGGAATTAGTTAATCAAGCTGGTATAAGACAGCAATATATAGATCAGTCAGTTAGTTTAAATTTAGCTTTTCCGTCTGAAGCTACGCCTAAATGGTTGAACAAAGTTCATTATGAAGCTTGGAAGAAAGGTGTTAAAACCGTATATTACACTAGAACAGAATCTGTTTTACGTGGAGATATAGCTGATCAAGCAATGAGTGAAGATTGTTTAGCTTGTGATGGGTAAATAACAAAAGGGGCCTCGTTGTGAGACCCCTTTTTTTTACAGGAATTGCAGGTATGGTACGCCTGATAATCTTTACTCCTATTTATTTCTTATGTTTTTAGCCTTTTTTTTCTTTGGTTAGATTGTCTTTTTTGTTTTGTTTTTAAATCTTTTACTTCTTGTTTTTGAGATTTTTTTATGTCTTTTTTATGTGGATCCTTATCTAAACCAAAATTTTTTCTACTTTGTTTTCTTTTTTCGTTAGAAAGTTTTTGTTCTGTTTTTAGTTTTCTTTTTTCTATACGATCTTGTTTCTTTTCATATTTTTCTTTTCCCGTATCAAAAGCTTTATCTTCCGCTTTATATTCTTTTTGTTTTAATTTTTCTTTTTTATCAGTAAGTCTTTGTTCTTTTTTACTAATATCTCTTCTATATAACGGGCTTTTTGCCATAAATGGGCTTGAAAATTTATTCATAATGTTTATTTTTTTACTCCTATTTATTTCTTTTTATATTGGATGCTCTATTGCCCATCCCAACTCTTTTCTTTTCAGCTATGGCTTTTTTCTTTTCAGCTGAAGACATTTCACTCCAAGTCTTAACAGTTTTATTGTTAATTCTTTTACTAGGTCTACACTTTTTAGTGTTTTTATTTTTAGTAGATCCACAAGGGTTACCTTTTTCGTCAGTCCATTTTTCTTTAAACCAACGTTTAAGGCTTGCACCTTCTTTTGTTTTTCTAACAAACAACGGTGACTGTCTCATTATTTTTTACCTTTATTTTTTCTACACTTAGCTATTGCTCCACTTGCATACGCTGAAGGAAATACTTTGTATTGCTTCTTTACCTTATGGTAGCATGCGTCTTTTAATTGAAATGGTGATCCTTTTGTTAATTTCATAATTTTATTATTAATAAGTCCATAATACGTTTTGTGCTTTGTCTTTGTCTATATCAGCGTGAATAAAAGTCTTAGCAATACCAATTCTTTTAAATCCAACTTCTTTCAATATACCTGCTAATAAAAATCTGTCAGTAGAATTATTACATGCAATATCAACCGCTAAACCTTTTGTGTGTGATGAAGCAGGTGTCCCACCAACTTTAGCATTGTGCCTTACAGTTCTGTAACCTGAATTAATAACAATAGATTTTCCGTATTTTTTTCTAACAACATCAAGCATGCTAAGCAACTCTTCGTTCATTAACTGGCCACTACCTTGAACATCTGGTGAATCAAACTCTTCGTATGTAAAGTATTTTAATTTCATTTATATTTTGATTTTGTATACTTTGATTTTGTATACTTTGATTTTTTACTTTTAGCACGACCTTTTTTAGGTATATTTAAATCATATGTAGACCACCCTAATATTAATCCTATCCTTTGAATTTCTTCAAGTTCACTGTTAGTAGCTAATACTATATTATTTATTTTTTTAAGAGCTCTGTCAAGAGGAATGTTTGTAAGCGCTGATGTATACTGAGCAGTTGCCATTAAAGCAGGGCTGTCTATATCTAAAAACTTTTCTTTTGCTTCTTCTCTACTGCCTGGAAATGTAAACTTTCGCCCAGCACTTTTCATTTGTATATATTTATATCTTATAGGTGGTGAAAACCCTAACGCAGCATCTGCAACCCTGTCGTAATCTTGAACAGTTTTACCTTGCTGTTTGTATATTTCAAGACCCATATCCTTAAGTGTACTCAAGACATTACCTCTAACACCGGTACCTCTTAAGTATGAACTTATCATACCATTAGCTACATCTATATATTTAGATTGTCTTTTTTCTTTTGCTTTCCTTTCAGCGGCAGTACGTGGTTCTTCGTCGTCATCTCCCATTGCTTCAGCGAATAAAGCTTTTTGCATACCGTTAAAAACTAAATTTGTTAAGAATGAATAGTAAGCTATTTTAGATATATGGCTTTTAGCATCTCCTCTACCATCTTTAAGATCTAATGTAGCTTTTTTAATTATTCTAGAGTACTGACTAGGAGTGTTTGCGAAAGATAATATAAGTCTACCTAAGTCACTAGCTTGCTGTTGACTAATTTTATCTGGTCTGCTTGATTGTTGTGACTCTTCAGCTGTTTCTTTGAAATCTAAAAATGCTTTCTCTTTTGCTTCTTTTTCAGTATAAACCTTTTCGCCTTCAGCATTAGTTTCTTTCAAATAGGTTTTATATCTATTCCTAAAGAAAGTAGATCCACCTGCGGCAATAGCAAAACTATCTGCTATCTGCGTTGGCGTAAATCCTACTTTTAGTATCTTAGAAATTACACCACTAACACCGCCTTGCTTAGCTATGTCTGCAATTTCAGATTCAGTAACGTTAAACTCAAGACCTCCTCTCCTGTTTTTAAGATATTCGGAATTAAATAACATTTTAAAGTCTTTCCAATATTGAGGTTGATTTGCAAACGCTATACCCGCTTTAAATATATTATTATCTGACATGTTAACAAAGTTAGTAGCTGACATTAACTGAAGCACTGCTGATCTTTGGTTAAAGAACATAATAGCTCCAGTGGAATTATTAATCCAATCAGTAACTCTACCACTTAGTTTATCTTTAGGAACATCTCTATTTTTACCAGTTTTCATTCTTTTCAGCATATTCTCCATAGCCTTTCTGTAATTTGTACCAAAAGCTCCCTCTAACTTATTCATATTTTCTTTAGAAAATATTGCATCTACATTAGCTTGCCACTCTTCTAAATGCTTTGCTCTACCTTCAGTGTTTACACCTGCTAGAAAGTCTGTAGCAATATTACCGCCAACCCATTGATTTTCCGGAGCTGTATATGGTCTACCTCTATTTATTGTTCTAATTTTGTTTGCAAAATCTACAAGCATAGGATCTTTAGCAACTTCAGCCACCGCTGCATCTACTTCAGCTTTATCTATATTAGGTATTTCCATACCCTGCTTTTTCCATATGTACATTCTAACAGCATCTTCACCTGTGTAGACTTGATCACCTATAGTAGCCTTTAGCTTTTTAGTTAAAGGTGATACACCTTTCCAATCTGTTCCTCCAATGCTTTCTACAATTTCTTTTTTAACTTGCTTGAAGTCTCGCATCAAAGCGTTTCTTTCATTAGTAATAGCCTCATCACCTCTAGCAAAAGGATCAATTAAATTTTTCTTGTACCAAGCCATTTGAGCATCTCCTGTTTTTCCTTTACCTAAAGTCTTATAAAGTAATCCTACAAAGTCTTCAGCAGACGGTGGTATTATGTCTAGTCTACCTTTACCTTTACCAGATTTGATACCTCTACTTTTGCTATACACATCATCAGCTTTTATACCAGTCTTACCTTCTATTATTTTATTAAAGGTTTTACTAAGGCTGCTAGAATTTAAATCTTTTGAAGAAAACGCAGCTTGACTAACATCAATCTTATCCATTTCAATTAAAGCACCTATATTTGTTTTAATATTTTTAATGTTGATTCCTCTATTTTTTAATAAATTTAAATTTGTTTTATTAGGTAAAGTAGCTTCTTTGATAAATTTTTCAACTATATAATCGCCTAACAATTTTTTAGAGGGAGCATGATAAAAATTATTTAGTTTATTAGCTATCTCCGGAGCAGTAAATACTAAAGCATCAGGCCCAATAAGTTTTAAATAAGATTTCATTTCTGGAGAAAAAACACTACCCAAAGCTCTGTCAGCTGCTGTTCTAGAAGTATTGTCCACAAGAGCGCTTTCATACCCTGTGTTTATTCTTTTTAATTCGCTATCAATATCTATATTTTCCTTTTTTAGTAGATTTATTAAGTCTGATTTATATTTCACCGATTCTTTTAAATGCTCATTAGAAAAACCACCTTTTGGATTTAATTCAAATATAGTAAACGGAGACGCAAGTCTAAATCCAAATCTTTTATTTTGAGCTATCATAGGCGATAACCTTTCTACAGCTTTTATCCTTTCAGAAAGATTACCTTCATACTTAGTGTTTAAACTTTTATATAAACTTTTTATAATAGCGTTGTGATAAACAGTATTTAGTTCATTTGAGTCTTTTAAGCTTTCCTCGTATATATTATCTATTCCCTTCATTTTTTCAGAATTAGATAATTCATTATTTTTAATAATTAGCTTAGCTTGTCCCACTCCTGTTTTATTAGAACCTCCAGAAATTTCTGCAAAAAACTTTTGTTTATTCTTTTTTATTAAGTTAAAAACAGGTTTCCATATAGAATTATCAGCCTTGCTTCCTAAAATGTTATCAAAATCTTTTATAAATTGCTGTGTAGATTTCCCCATACCTCCATCATATCCAAAAGTCTCAGCAATAATATAACCTCTTTCGCCTGAAAATGTTTTTTGCAATTCTAAAACTTCTCTAGGTATTAATTCTAATGTTGATTTAGCTTCGTCTCTAAACTCTTTATGTAACTTATTATTGTGTCCTAATTTTTCGTTATACCTTATATTAATATCTGTTTCAGATTTTAAAAATCCTTGTCCAATAGCTTGTTTAACATTTTCAGCTATTAATTCTCTAGCTTTAGTTGTATTAATAAAAGATTCTGTAGCCTTTTCTTTAATGAGTATTGTAATATCTTTATCTAATTCACCTCTGTTATACTGGTTAATTAAAGTTCTAAATTCATTTTCATTTTTAATAGCTAACCTAGGTATTTTTTTAACTCTATTAAATAGATCTACGGAAGAAAAAGATTTAGACATTTCGCCTGAGGGTAACCTGTCTAGTTCAACGGAAATTTTTGATATAAAGTTTTCACCTACTTCATTACCTAATTCGGTTTGTCTTTCTTGTACGATTTTTTTAAACGTATCAGATTCTAATTTTTCCATTATAGCATCTTTACCTATTTCCATAGATATAGTTTCTATAAGAGATCTTCTTTTACCATCTAATCTTTCAGTACCTGTGCCATCTCCTCCAAAATATTTTTTCCATTCCGCAGGTGTTATATTTTTTTTCTTAAATACAGGATTACCTTGATCAGAAGACTCTCTAACTTGTTTACCTGTTTTAGGATCTATTAATGGTTCTGAAAATATATTAAATCTTTTATTTATACTAGACTGACTTATATAATTTTTGTATAATTTAAACGTATTGTCTAAAAACATGTTATACTCAGGTGTCGGCACTTTACCTCCTCCTTTAAGTTTACCAGCTACTTTTTCTATTTCGTTGAATAAACTTACTTTAAAAGCTTCTTGTTGGAATTGATTAAAGTTTTTAAGTTTACTAGGCTTACCTTCAGCAGCTAAACCTTTACTAGTTAAGTAATCATTTATATCTTTAAAACCTCTAGCTTTAATGTTAAAAGTTTCGCCTCCTATGTTTACATCTGCAGTATTTCTAAACAAGGCATAAGTAACTTCTTCTCCTGACTTAAGTTTAACTTTACCTAAAGTTCTAGCACCTAGCTTAGGAAATTTTTGCAATAATGTTTTTTCAGCTATATCGGTTGCTTTTTTATTTATATCTTCAGGTAATCTAGATACCGCTATAGCGGTTTTTCTTGAAACTCTATCATTTTTAGCTAGGTCTAAAAAAGCTGTGCTACCTTCTCCGCTGTCGGATTTTTTTATTATTTGTTCTTGTTTGTTTTCTTCCAATCCACCAAACCTAACTGCTCCAAATTCTTGTGCATATTCAGGTTTTTGCATAATACCTAATATACGTTTGTCTACGTCACCGGTGATCATTGATGTTAAGGTAGCTTCCGGTTTAGTTCCTTTAGCCATTGCTTCAAGTTTATCTAATCTAGATGCTCCTTCTTGGCTTCTTATTTCACGTATACCGTTTTCTTTAGCAAAATCTTGAATTTCTTGTTTGCTTGGATTGTTTTCTTTAATATATTTAATAACTTTCTGACCGTCAGAGTAACTTCTTACTATTCCAGGAACACCGTTTTTGTCCATAATTACAGCGTCCGCAAGTAACTCAGGTACATCACTGGCTACTTGTAGATTATTTTTATCTATATATCTTCTTATTTTTTTTAAGACAATAGGTCTATATTCAAAACCAATCATTACACCAGTTGTTTCTATGTTTTGATTGTTTTCAATACCTTCTTTATAAGCTTTATTTACCTTGCTAAATATATCTTTATTATCACTTTCTAGTTCTTTAGAAGAAAAATCTTTAAGTCTTTCTGCTTCGGTTTTAATTTCAATACCTGTTTCTAAATCTATCAATTTTTTACCATCAATTTCTACATTAGAAAATCTTTCAAATTGTTTAGAAATATTTTTACCACCTTTTTCTATATTACCAAGATCATATAAAAATTCTAAAAGATCGCTTGCTCTGTTTATATTTTTTTCACCAAGCTCTAAAGGTTTTTTAGAAGATAGATCAATACCAAATTTACCTGCAGTTTCTTTAACTGTTCTGTTTATTCCAGTTAATAAACCTTTACTTAAAAGTAAATCTTTAAATTTAGGATTTTGTAAAAATTCTGCAATATTCATTACATACTCTTCAGGTCTTTGTTTTTTATCTGAATACTTTTCATTAATAATTTCTTGAAAAGTCATATCTCCCAACTCGCCAAATCGTTCTCCTTCTAAAGCTTTATTTACTGTTGTTTCAATGCTTTCTTTAAATTTCTTTGCAGCGCTTTCATTGTTTTTAAAAGCTAAATCCATTAAAGCATGCCCCACTTCTTGAGTAAAAACACCTGGCTTATATTTTGATAAATCAACTTGGAATTCGTTTGATTCAGGAAAATATCGAGCCTTATCACCATCTAGAGCATTAGGTTCTTTTTCGTTTCTTATTATTTTTAATACAGGTGTTTTACCTTTAGATTGAAAAACGCCTGATTTTTTTATATTATTAAAAGATTTTTTAATGCCAGCTTTGGTCATTTCAATCTTTGACTCAGCAACAATAATTTCTTTTTCTAAAATTCTTTTTTCTCTATTTGAAATATTACCTTCATTAATTTTAGATCTAGCATTATTTATTTCTTCAGTTAATTTACCTACATCTTTTTTATAAAACGAATTATCAGCTCTTAATAAACTACTTTCTAATTCTAAAGCGTAGTTTTCCTTTTGAGTTCTTTCTTTACCTTTTAATTTAAATTCACCATCCGCGTTTGTTTCATCTAATAATCTAACAGCGTCTGAAAAGTTTGCTCTTTTTTTAGCAACACTCATAAAATCTATTGATCTTAATTTTGTAGCACCCGGAGCAGCAAACATAGAAAGGTCTATAATTAACTTTTCAAAACCTTTACTGTGATCTTCCATTGTACCTGCATCACCGCTTTTCTTTCTTTTTTCTATTTCTTCTTCAGATAGTAAAGCTCCTGTTATCTTATCATAATAAACGTTACCGTAGGTTTCGTGCATGAATTTTTTCCAATCCACATTACTTGTTAAAGATTTATACGCTTCTTCTGTAATTAAAGCTGCATTACTACCAACCATACCCCCAACACCTGGAGCAATCATTTTTTGAAAAACCGGCTCAAGAACTTGAGATTTTCCACTGAATTTAAACTTGCTTAATAGTTTATTTGCTAATTGACCACCTGCAAAAAAACCAACACCACCACCTGTTTGTGACTCGCCGCCTGTTACCGCTTTAAATTTAGCTTCTTCTAAAAGAGCATGATAAATAAAACTTTGAGTTTGTTGCTGCCTAGTAGGGGTAAAGTTTTTAGTACGCTTAAGCCACTTAGCCATTTTAGCTCCAAATTTAGTAGCAGATAAAGTACCCCCTGTAACAGCATTTAACGCTGCAAACTTAACAATTTCAGGAACAAATCCCCCTAAGCCCTCTGCTACTTGAGTAGATAACGATCTTCTGTAATTCTCCCGTTGGGATTTAGACATATCTATACCGTAATCTGTTTGTAGCTCCTCTAACGCATCCAACTCCATTCTTCGAGTTGTACCTATACTTTTAGTTAGATCTTCCCCTATAACAGCTGTACTTAATGCTCCTGCAAATTCACCTATTTTATCCCCAACTTTTCCTATACCCGAGCTTTTCATACTAGCTGGATCTATATTTAATATGAATGCATTTGTTAGAGCTTCTTTGTTTATATTTAATCTTATATTATCTTTATATAAATCATCAAGCATATCTTTCATACCGCCTTGTCCAAGAGTTGTCTCTTTTGATCCCAAAGTGGTTGCTTTACTTAATTCTTTGTCTATGTCTGTTATATTTCTTAAAGGTAATAAATCTTGAAATTTTACCTCATAAACACCGTCTTCATTAGGTTTATATCCTTTACCTGATAAAATATTTATTAATGGAAAAAATGATGATTTTAATTTTACAATACGATTTTTTCTTTTAGCATTGTCTTGTGTTTCTAATACATTTAAAACAAAAGCTTCCTCAAGTTGAGTAGCAGTTGATTTTTTGTATTGATCAGTTTTAGCGTCTATTTCTTTTTTTAAACTTTTTGGCTGTGACTGATTAGTAAGCATATCTTTTTCTTTTTGAGACAAAGACATGTTGTCACCCGTAGCAGGGTCAACCCAGTATTGAAAGTTTTTATTATAATCTTTTAAAGCATCACCAGCCTCCTTAGATAATTTATTTAGCTCCTCTGAGGCTTTAGCGGCTTCTAAAGTAGTACCGTTATTTTTTATATCTCTTAGCTTTTTTGCACGAGAATTCATATCAGCTATGTTTTTTTGTTGGGGTGAAAGACTCTCTGAGTAGTCTTTTACACCTAACTCTACTGTAGCTGTGTATCTTTTATTATCACGCAGGTCTTGAATTACATTGCTTCTTGCTGCGTCTATTTTCTGTTTTTCTTTTTGTAGTTCAGTATCTATTCTTGCGTTCACAATAGTATTTATGGTGCTTTCTGCAGGAGCAGGCTGACTAGGATTTAGTCTATAATAACTATCTGTAATTTTATCTGTTAAAGCATTTCTCCATTCAGGATTTTTATTTAACTCCGTCATGCTTTGTCCTTCAATAGGATCTTTAAAAACTACCCCTTCCTCTAGTTGGTAAGGAATGTTTGTATTAAAGATAGCATCAACAGAAGAATTAAAGTCATTAGCTATTTGTTTACCCTCAGGTGTAGCTAAATTTTTTTCAATTTCAATTTCATCATTTAGGTCTGCAATTATTTGACCTTTCATTGTTGTCCTAAAAGTCTTTGCTTTTTCTAATTTTTGTTCTAGCTCAATTAATTTTTTGCTTTTAGGCTTAGGATCTAGTGATTCCGAAGGAGTATCTACCGAAGGTGATTCCGTAAAACCTGCTTGTGATGCTGTCATTGGTTGCTGCACTACATCCGCATCCGCTGGAGTGCTTGTTGGAAAATCCTGCACTTCGTCTTTCTTTTCCTGCTCTACAACCGAACCCTCTTCATCTAAAACACCTATCAAAACAGCATTACTAAATTTATTTAAAAACTCTTGTTCTTTAGCATCAGATACATCATAAGGATTACCGTCAACTTCATATCTTTTTACTGGCATATTTTATTTAATTTTATTAGTTATAATCCTGGTTAACTTCATTACCTTTTAGACCTTTTTTCATCTTGTCTCTTTTAGTTTTCTCTAAACCAGGGTATATAAGATCCACAAACGTTTCTATTTTTTGGTCATACGTTCCAATGTTTAGAGGTATGATTTCTAATGTTTTTCCTGATTTTTTTACATATCCCACAGTATTTAAATCTAGATTACCATAATTCTCATTCCATGCAGCCTCACCATCTTCTAAAATGTAGTCAGCTTTCAGTTGCTGCATTGCTTTCACTTTTCCTTCTGCTTCTTTCCGATATCTATTAATTACATCCACAAAAGCTCCTTGTTCATCCATGGTAAACTTTCTGTTTCCTATTTCTTTTAGTGGAGTTTTCATTAATTCACTCATATCAGTCATAGCAGTATCTGCCATTTCAAATTGATCATTATACTTTATCTGTGCTGCTGTTAGTTTTTTAGTTGGGGTTGGCTTATCTCTTACTTTGTCAAGTATTTTAGGATCTTTACCTAAGCCTCTGTCATCAATTAATTTTTTAGCATAAGCTATTTTAATTCTCTCAAGTTGAGGGTCGCTTACATTACCGTTTTTATCTAAATCCCATGTAGCTTTTTCTGGATCTATAATATTACCTACTTCTCCACTAATTCCCCAAATTCCTCCTGGAATTTTAATCTGCTCCATGTAACCAAGCATCTTATTATTACTTAATCTAATTGCATCCTGAGCGCTTAATCCTTCTATATAAGCATCAGATTGAGCTCTAACATCAGCAATTAACTGATCCATATTAGTGTATTGTGATTTAGTTGTTATCCCAGTTTCTTTGTTATACTCACTTACAGTTTTTTGATTTTTAAAGTAGTCTTCATTTTTTTTCTTGATAGCTATTTCTATCTCCTCCATATTTTTAGTAGGGTTTACTATTATAGGGAGCTCTGAAGTATTATTAGCGTTAGTACCAACAACCTCATCAAATTCGTTATATGAAGTTACAATAGTCTTTAAACCACCTGTTTTAGGATTCCAATCAAATGAACCTATAGATTTACCAGGAGTAGCGCCAACTCTACCTGCTATATTAATTCTTTTAAAAATTTTAGGGTCAGCAAACTTGTCTAGCCCATCGTACTGACCAACGCCAGCTTGAAAAGCGCTGTTGTATTCTTCAAAAATTGCTTGATCTTCAACTGCTTGTTGTTTTATTTGAGTACCCATTAAAGCTAACGATGACATTTCTTGAGCGTCTTGAATAGAAAACTTTAAGGGATCTTTAATTGATTTTGTAAATAATTCTTGGTATCTAGCAACTCCTTCTCTTATAGCAGGTGCCCAATCGGTACCACTGTTAAGAATATCTGCAGCGTTAGCGCTGTTAGCCACTTTAGCAACACCTTTAATTATTTGTTGTTGCTCAGCTATATTTTCTTTTTCACGCTGCCTGTACTTAGCTTGAATTGTCTTTATAGCCCCTGTAGCCGCTCCTGTAACTTGTTTAAGCATATTTTGAATATGCTGTCCTGACTGTGTGTCTACGATTTGTTGTGGATTTCTATAACTCATGTTTTAATTTTTTAATTTGAACCTGTGCCTAAGTTAGAAAAATCTATAAACGTTTTCCCATTTGCGCTAGTAGCGCCTGAGCCGCTAAAAGCACCAGAAGAAAGCCCTGCTCCGACAATAGACGTTAAACCTCCAATTGCACCTGTAAGAGCACCTGTTCTATCTGATTGCGCTTGCATCTCTCTAGCTTGAGCCCCTGCTAGTTGAGCAGAAACCCTATCTAGCTGTTGCATTTCTCTATTTTCTTGAGTTTGAAAAGCAAATTGTCTACCTTGCATTTCCATACCTTGTATTCTACCACCTTCTCTAATTTGTATACCTTGCACTCTTTGTTGTTCAGCTAGCTTTTGTTGCTGTAATTGTTGTTCGCCTTGCGCTCTTAATCTTTCATTTTGAGCTTCTTGTTGTTCTATATTAGCTGCTACGCCTTTTTTACTTTGCAACGCTGCCTGAGCTAAAGCAGTTGCTCCACCGGCACCTGCTCCTGTAGCCCTTATGGTATCCAGCGTATTAGCAAGTGATATATCAGCTTGCTCTATCTGTATTTCAGCAGCCTTTGTAGCTACTCCTAAATTAGCTAGATTATTAGTTAATTGACCGCTTAGATCTTGAGCTAACCCACTTAAATTTGTAGCCCCACTTGCAGGGTTAATTATGTCTTGCCTGTTATTTTCTAAATAACCTAATCTTCTTTGCAGCCTAGCTTTTTCTCTTCTTGCTGCTCGCTCTCTTTTTTTTGCTGCACCAGCTCCAAAAATACCACCTACAACATTAAGTACAGCGCCGCCAATAGCAACACCTGCGGATAAACCGAAGTCCGCCATTTTAACATTTCCTTGCCCAAAGAAAAATATTTCTAAAAATTCTATCATATTGTTTTGTTTTATTATCTTCCGTAAATTGACCCTACTGCAAATAGTTCTTTTAATCCACCTGGATCGGTAGTTGTGTCAGTTTTCATAGTTACTGTAGCATAGTAAGCTTTTATACCTGTACTACTAGGTCCCATTATTACTTGACCAGCTATAGGGGTAGGTGAATTGTTTGGTATTGATGCTACATATCTATTTTGTTTTCTGTCAAACCCCGCTCTGTATTGAACATTACCATCTAAATAAGCACCTTCGTCGTAGCTATATATTTTAGTATAAGCGTTAGGAGTTGGTGGATCTGTAACATCTACTGTTGCTTGATTAATATTGTTGATCCAGTTACCGTTTAATTCATCAGCTCCAGTTTCATCAGAAACTAAAGATATAACTTCCCAACCATTACTACCTTCGTAATTAATTGTTTTGAAAGTCTTCATAGAGGTAGGCTCTGGATTTAAAACAAACTTTATAAAAGCATCATTATTTACTCCATAGAATTGACCCCTTGGTATAGGGTTATTACTATTATCAGTTAATGAGTAGTGCTTATATACAGAATCTAAATTAGTTGTATAAAACTCTCCTTGAGAACCAAACATAAAACTAGGCTTATATGTATAAAAGCTACTCCATCCATTTATATTTTCACTGAATGACAATGTTTTATAGTCTCCATTTGATTGCTGTAAAGATACCGTGTAGCTTTTATTGTATATATCATAACCACCTATTATATTACCTGTTGATGAAACCAAACTAGATTGATCTCTAAAAAAATCAACCATGCCATAGTTTGATATTTCGGTTATTCCATTCATAGATAATCTAAGTACAGCGTTCCTATTTCTGTCAACAAAATACTTTTGATAACCATAGACAGCAAAAGACTCAGGGTTTGTAGATATACCAAATTCACCTGCATAAGCTATTATTTGCCCTATAACTAATTTAGCAGATGTTGTTATCGCACCACCTTCAGCAGAGTATATAGCGTCTTTATCTATTAAAGCTCTATTTACTTTTCTTTCTTGGAATATAATTAAGTTAGTATCTTCAGCATAAAGCTTTTGTATACTACCATTGATAGGGTCTACGCTTCTAGTTATTTCTTCAGCAACGCTAAACTCATTAGTTCTATTTATACCTGTTCTTGAATTTAATACACCTGAATATATTAATGAATTCGAAAGTCTTGATTGATCGTCATTGTCCTCAACTAGATAAGCCTTGACTCCGTAGTCGGTAGATGTATTGTTGTAGCCTCCTCTAATTCTAGATTCCTCAATATACCAATCTTGATCTACATCTGCTACTTGAGGAGCATCCCACGACAATGATGTAATAGACGGATCTACCAAATCTTCATAAGGTACATCTGATATCTTTTTAACCGCATAAGCGTTAAAGTAAGGTACTTCAAGTGTTATAGACATATTATATTTATTACTTGTTTTTTAATTTTATTACGGTCCACAGCTGCTACCTGGACCTTGCAAATATACAGCGTCGCCAAAATCAATCCAAAAAAGACCAGCGGTAGGAGAACCACTAACACAATCAGTTCCGGTCATTTTACCTGTAATTACCCTATATTCACCAGGCGTATCAAATTCCCATTCCTGTTCCCTAAAAGGAAGACCAGTATTGTCAATTGATATTCTCTCGTAGCCAAGAGGAGAACCAAAAGTATTACCATTTGCCAACTGAGCAGTACCCCAAGAAGAGCTACTAGTTGCCCTGTATTGAACTAAATAATCAACATATATATCAGCAGTTAAAGTAATTTCTCTTTGTAAGTGAGGCTTTATATACATCTTGCCTTGCGTTAAAGCGCCTGTTGTTTTCGGGGTAGAAGTAGATTGGAATCTAGCATTATATATTTCCGTAGGGGGATATACTGTATTAAACGGTGTTCCTGCGTAAGTACCACTAACTTGCTGGCTACCTCCAAAATCTAAAAATTGATATTCTATATTTTCACCACATTCAATAGTACTATTGCCTAAAATCGTTTGTCTTCCCTCACATATAGTTTCCGGAACTGGATCTATACCAACAGTAAATTCAATTACACATGTATTCGATAACCCAAACCCATTAGCGTCTGTAACTTTAACAGTTATGCTATACGCATCCTCGTTAACCAAAGTACCTGAGTTTGCCGTTAAAGCACCTGAAGAGCTTATACTAAATCCATTTAATATGGCTTGAGAGTTGCTAGAGTCTAATTCAAAAATTAACTGACTTTCTTCATTACCTCCACCGTTATTGCTTCCGTTTTCAGCTTCAAAGTTGTAAATATCAGTAGTTCCTTCAGTTATACCTGTTAAAGCAAGAGGGCTACTTGCAGGTAAAGTGAAAGAGGGTTGAATATTAGTAAGCGTTGCGGTATATGTTGTATTATCAGTGTATACTTCTCCAGGATTTGGTTCATATACTGTTTGAAAGGTAAAATAATATACATCATTCGAAGGATTACTAGCCGAGCTTTCACTGTACCAGAAATATACTCCGGCTGCTGTTTTTAATTGGTACTGAGCAGATATATTTGACCAGACTAATTGAAATTGATTAGCTATATTGTTATTTTGACCAACATCACTAGCTCTATAAGCTGATAATATAGCAGGCGGCGAAGTAAACAAAGCATTTAATTGTATAGGATTTCCAGACCCATCTTTCCATATTATATTGCCGCCTATTTGATTTTGTGGAGGAATACTTTCTGGAAAAAAAGCTAAGGTATCTCCATCAATACCTATAATTCCTGCGTATTGACTATTTATTATTTCATTCAAAACATTAACTTTGCCCTGAAGCGATGTTTCGTAAAACAACTCTAAAACAGACTCAAATGGCTTTGTTTCTGCTATAGATAAAAATGGTTGCATACTTATTATAGACCCTGCAGGTGATGTTCTATCTCTATCCGTTGTGTAAGCACCTACCGGGCCAGGATTACCATCTCTTATGTCAAATTTTGGTGTTTTTCCGTTTTGAACAGTACTTATTTGTAATATAAAAGGATTAGAATCCGAATCGTATAATGGCTGTAATTTAGGAGCATCTCCCCATGGAATACTACCAACAAATGCAGTAGTTGAAGTGGAACCACTACCACCAGAATTGTTTACAGTAATAGTATCGACTGCACCGTATTCTCCTTCAAGTGCACTTGGGACAAAAGGAATAGCCGAAATTTCTAAATCTCTAACTGTAGATATAGTAGTTACTCTTTGTCTTAATAAACCTGGATAATATTGTTTATTCCAAGGTGTAAATTTTTGAGGAGATCCATAAGGCCTGTTGTTTGGATTTAGATTTGTATTTATAGCCGGATTATTTACTCTTATAAAAAGGGATTCACTACTACTGAATTCTCTATCGTTAGGTCCTACTTCGTTTAAATCTCTAGGCACTTTATTTATATTGTCGCTAAGCAATACAGAAAAGGATGTTATATCTTTTTCAGTTGAATTGAGTATAGGATAACCGTTTACAAAACCTGGTAAGTATACGTTGTAGTATTCTTGCTCTTGCTGTTTAACAACTATTTTATATGAATACCAACCTAAGGGATTATAATTTTCATCGCTAGCATCGCCGTTGTATACACCGGGTTGCCCTCCTGTATTTTCAGTACCTATAGCGGTATCTAGTGTAATACTTAAAGCATCACCTAACCAATCTATAACTTTAGAATTATTTTCTTGTTGAGCATACGTTTTGTATGGTGCATATACAGTTGACCCACCCTCTTTATTCTCATTGTAGTCAAAAGAAGATAATATAACGTTTGATTGCCTACCGTATCTATCAACCAATATAAAACCTACTTGATAAGTTCTGTTTTGCTTTAAGGTATGAGCCGGATATTCTACAGTATTAGTACTGTACGCATCTCTATCTTTTACTATAGCAGCGTATGGTATACTAGGTGGGCTTGAATGCTTATCTATATAATTTCCATACACAACTCTATTACCTATAATTTCTTGAGATAGTGCTTTTATAGGTACTTTATCATATACTCTAGTAACATCGTCATTAGGTAGTGTTTTATATGGTTTACTAGAAGCATAGTTGTAAGGATAATAATAAGTATCATTGTCTCCATGAACAGGGTCAAACCAGTCTATATATTCTAAAGTAGTTGATTTATTAGGTAAGTTTATTATATCTATAGTATTCAAAACTTTTACAGCTAAAGCGTCAGATTCTTTATAAAGTATATCTATATCTTTTATTAAAAGATTATCTATATTCTGCTGTAGTGTACTGTAAGGAAGTGGTATTTTTAATAGTATATTTTGAACATTGTTTTCAAACCATGCAATTATAGTAGACTTATAAGCATTGTTCATGTCTGAAGTTAAAGACTTTTCTCCTCCTCCAAATTTACTAAATTGTTTAGGTATAAATATAGGCTGCGTGAAAGGAGCCATTAGTGAATGCTCATTATCTTCAAATTTAAATCTATAACTAAACCTAACAAATTTATCTTCTAAAAATTTAGAGTTAGAATCTTGTTGAGACCACAGGGGATCGTAGTCTTTATTAACCCCTATCTTAATAAAAGCAGATGGTGGTATTGGTAAATTTATAGGTGCATTAGATAATGTAATCTCCCACCCCAAGGTATCACCTACAAAAGTATTCGCTGATGTTGCCTTTACTATAGAAGTATTATCTGGAAGATAATTAGTGCTTCCTGCTACATCAGTTATCAAAACTAAATCGCCTAATTTAGGTATTATATCTGCCTCTCCTTCGGTAGCTGGTAGATTTACGTTATAAACAGTGGTAGCTCCGGTACCTGTTGTAGTAAAACTTTGCACTCTAGTACCGCCTGAATCGTATTCGTTTGTCTTATTAGTCGCTGTTGATCTTGTTATAGACAATTCTTCACCAATGCTAACGGTCACTGGTCTTGATAAAATTATCGTATTAGCAACACCTCCAGGATCTACTGCTATAACATAAACTCTATTGTCCCATCCACTAGGTACCGTTATTGCTTGCAATGGAAACACTGCATCACCTGGCTTTATATCTGTTGAATCACTTACGGTTATGGTGTCAGATGGTACTGGTGTTGTCACTGTCGATGTAACAACAACTCTATCTATAGTTATAATAGGCTCACAAGGAGCATACTTAGCTACAGATATTTGATCTTCATTTGTATAATGATTAGCATTTTTAGCCAATACTATATTTATTTTACGAGGCTGATTTAAGTTATCCGTAAAAAATAAAAGATCTTCTACTAAGTTGACGCCAATTATTGGAAATGACTGATTAAAATTTAAAAAAGCTCCGGTTACTAGCGTCTCTCTAATATAATTACCAGATAAAGATAATTCGTATATATAATTATTTGAGGAGTTATTGTACGCACCGCTTGCATCATTGTGATCAGTTGCGAAAATAAATATTCTATTGTTAGATTCGTCTACATAAAAACCTATTATAATAGCTGAACTTTCTGTTTGTGATATTAATTTATTACCTAAAATATTCTCAAATTCACCAACGGTAGAGCCTTCAGACCTGCTTAAACACAGGTTAATAGCTTCTCTATATTCACCGTTAGGTAATATACGAGAGTCAAGATCTTGATTCATCTTGCCCTTAAGAAATGTATTTTTAATTTCAGCCATTTAATTTAATGTTTTAACCATTTAGATTTACCTCTCATTACTTGAATTATTTCATCAAGTTTTATATTTGATAATCTTAATTTAGCGTTTCTTAATTTAGCGCTTCTCTCTTGCTTTAATCTTCTAACTATATATTCAGGTTGGTTTATTCTAGAAGCTACGATAGCGTGGCTTATATGAGCATATAGAGCCTCTTCTGCTAACTTAGGAACTCGCGTGTCCATATCATAAGCTAATCCGTCGGATATATACTCTAAAACTATAAGTGCGCCGGCTAAATTACTTGAAAAAGACATTTTACCTTCTCTGCTATTTATAGTAAACCATCCGTTTACTTGAGCGTATTGAGGGTCTAATCCGTAGTTTTGACCTAAAAGCTGTTCATCCCATCCCCAACTATCATATCCTTTATTATACAAATTGTCTTCATTGTTTTGATTTATTAAAGTATCGTTAGCTGATTTCCACCTTCCTTCTGTTATCGAGGTACCTTCTATATTGTCTCCAAAGTTATCTTGAATTGGTGATCCTCTAAAATCCTGTACAGGGTTTTCAAAAGGATTTGTAGTTAGATTGTTAGCTGGATATATAGGTCTTTTAACGCCTAATTTATCTATGCAAGATACTGCTGTATAGTTTACGTAATCCTGCGGTAACGCAAGACTTAACCCAGGAGGTATATTTAGTTCTTGTGATTTAATACTTTTTAGTGTATCATAGCTAAATTCTTGCATTCCACGTTTTGCGTGAAATATTATATCTGTTCTCTTGCAGCTAGGTATTAGCTTACCTGTTCCGACATAAGCTATTTGAAAGTTATTTATTATGTCTTCTAAAGATGTATAACCGTAGCTACCATAGTTTTCTTCAACAGTGTTACCATAAGCATCCCTGTTTCCGTATTCACCGCCGCTTAATTTTTTTAATTGAACAACCACGCTTGTGTTAGCAGCTAAGTTATCGTCAATTGTTATTGTGTTACCCGATACAGAATAAGATGAAGTGTATTCTGTATATGTTAAATCACCTACATTTGAAGTGTATAACTTAAAGTTGTTTAAAGCGTAGTTTGGCTGAATAGGATCATAACTACCTAATACTAGTTCAGTATCAAATGTAGTTGTGAAGGCTTGATCTGTCCCAGCTGCAGATAAAAACTTTTGTACACCTGCGTAATATTGCTGATTATTTTCTGTAATTAAGCCCATGTATTATTAAGATTTTTCGTTTATGTCTTCTTGTTGTATTTTTTGAGATGCAACTTGTATTATAGTAGGGTCTTGTATTATGACTCCTGAGTATAATAATATACCCATAACAACATCAACTTGTTCGGATGGATGCAATTCAAAGTTTACAGAAGAACTAGGATCATATAGATATTGCCCTAAGCTACCAACTGAATATCCCCAGTTTATCATTGTAGGTTGTTTCAAGTAAGATACTTGAACATCAGATGTTATACTTGTTGGATATACACTTATCTTAGTGTCTTCGTATAAAAATACAGGTTGTTTTTTGGTTGGTGCAAGTAATGGTGCTTTCTTTATTTTGTACCATTCGCTTCTTTCTACCATTTGAGCTTCAATAGTGTCGTTGTATATAACGGTACCTAGCCTATAAAAGTTCGGCAATGAAGCAGTTGTGAAGTGATCTACTGAAAAAGTAGGTGTAGCTATTGTTTTAAATATATCTAGTTTTTCTTCTAGGTTTTTAACTCTATTAGCATACTCGTTATCATTTTCCGGTATACGTAATTGTTGATTCAAGTCACTCATATATTTTTCAAATATACCTTGCTGAACTTGATTACCTACTTTATTAAACTCGTCTGGAGTTATATAACCTCTTTGTTGTTGGTTAAGTATTAATAAGACAGTTTTATAAACTAAATCTACATTTATAGCCATTATTTATTTTTTTATTATAATACCAGCCAGCCACGGAAAGTGACCAGCTAATATTAATATTACATGTTATTCTAAGTTTTTCTCTACTGACCTATAAACTTCTACACCTTCGTCGGTTTTAAAGTAAGCTGCCATTGCAGAGTAAGGATTTTCATCAAAAGGTACAGTCATTAATTTTCTACCGTTTGATCCCCAGGTAAATGTTCTTTGATCTTGTGACAATTTAATAATACCCATTTCAGAAGCTTTTATAGCTATGTTTCTTAATTGAACATTATCATCACTTGCTAAATCCATAAATAAATCTGGAGATTTTTTAGCAAATAACATTAAATCTCTTTTTAGTTCTTTAGTTGTCATGCTTGAAACCTTGGATCCTAGTTCTACACGAAGTATTGCTTCAGCGTCATCAATGTCCATTGTTCTAGCTGCGATCATTGCATCTACTTGAACATTTAAATCTTCTAATTCATCATGTGCTATAGCTACCGGATTATGTTCATAATACTTTTTGTTTAATAGCGGATGATATAAAGATAGTAATTTTTGTAGATTTTGTTGTTCTTTTTTAACAAACAAAGCACCATCTTTGAACATAATATGTCCTAGTGTTGATTGTCCTTTTTGTTCGTCTGCAAAAGGAGAGTTTTGATTTGTCGCGTATCTAAGTTCTCTTTGCATCCCTTTTTCTTCATCAAAATATAATAAAGGGTTCTTTCTGCTGTGTCTAGCGGATATAGTGTATGTTAAAGGTGATTGCCCTTTTACGAAATACATTCTGTCTTTAATTTCCCAACTTGGTTTAGTTGGTTCTTGTTCTTTTGGAGCAGTAATTATTTCTTGCTCTTGCACTATTTCTTGCTCTTGTACTTTTTCTTTTTTTGCTACAGGTTTTTTAACTGTAGGCTTTTTTGCATTTGCTGCCATAATATAATATAATTAAATAATTTTTAAAATGATGACATTAGCTAGCTATATATAATAGTAGTAGGCTATTGTCATATAAGAGTAATAATTACCCCTGTCAGTTCAACAAGGGTAACTACTACATAAAATTGATTGCTACTAGCTTGTGAATAACACGAAGTTATTAGCAGCTTGAGTTACTAAACATCTTTCAGATAAGAAGTGAATCTCCATCGCATCTAAATCAGAAGTAGCAGCGCCACCTACAGATCCAGTGATCCAGTTTTTCATTCTTCTATCATCAGCTTGAGAAGCTCTATATCTTACGTGTAAGAAAGGTCTTCTGATGTTAGTTCCTAATATTTGATCGTAAACTGTAGAAGTTCCAGCAGGTACTAATACACCGTCAATAGCGCTTGTTCCAGCACCTCCACGAGTAGAAGCATCGTTTAAGTATTTCCAGTCAGTTTTGTAGAAGTCATAAGAACCTCTTCTGAATCCAGAGAAACCTAAATTTAATGCCATTTCTTCAGAGTTTTCAAATACACCAAAAGAACTACCACCAGCATATACTGAACCAGCACCAACTCCAGCTAACATATCGTCAAAGTCTAAAGAAGTTTGTCTATTCAAGAATAACATGTTTTCTTCAATAGCTCCTTGTGTGTCTAGGTTTGCAAGTATTGCATCAAAGTCAGCTAATCCACTAGCGGCTTCAAATCCATCTAGTACATTTCCACGCTCTTTAATAGCCGCGAAAAGACCTTCAGTACCTTTAACTTTATCATTTAAAGTAGAAGTAGTCGATTTTAATTCACCTTCTACCATAGCCATTTCTAAGTAGTCCTCAAAACGTAATCTTGTTTCAGATTCAGCTTTCAAGTACCATAAGAAACCACCTTGACCAGACTCAGTAGCTACTTCAACCCATCCAATCTGAGCAGTGTCAGATCCATTGATTGCATACTTGTCCTTAATGATAATAGGAGAGTTAGAGTATTGAGTGAAAGAAGGCTCAACAGAAATTCTGTTTTCATCTCCAGTTCCTTTTGCATACTCAGATCCATATACGAAAATCTTAAGTGTTGGCGAACCAGTTACAAAATCGATATCACCTGGATCGGTAAATCCTAAGTTAGCTTGAGTGTATGGTTTTACAGTCAATATACCTGTTGGAGTACCAAGTGATGCTCCAGATGCTGTAACGTAACACTTTAATTCAGCTCCAGTAGCTCCGTTAGTCACTACAATTGTTGAACCTGGTGATACTACATTTTCAACACCTGCTCCTATATTGATGTCTAAAGTATCTACACCTGTCGCATCTACATTATCATAAGAAATGTGTAATCTATTTTGTTCAGACCAAATTATTTGATCAGAAGTCATTGGCATTTCAGCTCCTACCATTCTTAAGAAACCACCTAAGGTTCTGTTTCCATAACGCTCTACTTCAGCTTCATAGATTTCTGGTAAGTACTGTTGTGCAAAGTTGTTTACTGGATCGCCTCCTGCAGCGTCTCCTGTAAAGTTTAAATAATTACCTTCTAGTAATTGTTTTTTCTGTGTTGGAACTAAGCTTCCAAACTGTGGGTCTAAAGCCATAATTTTAATTTTTTTTAGTTAAATTTTTTTGTTTTTATTCTAATTTTAGAAGAATCAGGACCGCTTACTGACTTAATTTTTATTCCATTTACAAACTCACTTGAGCTAGTTTGCCTTGGCTCTGCGCTAGGATTTTTAGAACTACTAACTATTTCTTTAGTAGCATCTGTTCTTCCTTGTTCATAAAAATGATTAATAATCTTGTCGGCATTTGAAGCAATGTAAATAGCTTTGTGATAACCTTTCGTGTCTTTTATATTACCGCTATCGTCAAGAAACTTTCCTACGAAATTGTTAATACTTGATTGGTTTTCTGCAACTTTATTAGGATCTTGTAAACCGTATCTAAACTTTTTTTCACCCACATTGAAGTCAAAACCTTTGAAGTCATTAGTAAAGTAATCATTTGTTTTTGATTTAAAGTCCGAATGCTGTTGCTCAGCTATCTTCTGATCTTCTTGATATCGATTGAAAAAATCTGTTGCTTTTTGTTGTTCCTGAGTAACGCCGGGTCTCAACTTGATTTCGTCGTAATATTTACTCTTGGTTTTTTCCAAAAAGCTTTTAGCTTTTCCAACTTCTTCTTTAAACGCAATTTTCTTTTTGCGTATATCTCTTTCCTCATCTAAGTCCTCGTCGTAATCGTAGTCTTCTAATAGTAGGCTAACGTCATCTGATTCTAGATAAGGTTTTGTTTGTTTATAATATTCTTTTAATAGTGTTTTATCATCAACACTTGAGTAGTCTGCATTTAATCTAACGTAATCTTCTACTGTTCCACCTGTGTCTTCCATAAAAGTAACAAGTTTTTCTATGTTTTCTGGTAACACTCTTTGTTCAGCTGCTGGCTGAATTTGTTGTTCAATAACTTTTTCAGGCTCTTGAGCAGTTTCTTCTTCTACAATTTCTATAATACCATCTTGTGCAGTATCGTTCTGTGTATCGCTAACGACTACAACAGGCTCTTCTTTGACATCTGGTATTACTACCTTAGCAGCTTCTTCAGCTACTGGTTCTTTCACTTCGTCTATGTTAACCTTTATAGGCTCGCTAGATTGATTGCCTAAATTTTTAGGACTTGTTTTCTTGGATTTGATTTTAAAATCCCCTTCTTGTTTTACTTCTGACATAATATAATATAATTAAATAATTGTTTATTAGCTAGGACCGAACTCTTCTATTCCGAATCCACCTAACACATCATTTCCTGATGATTCAAAGTTTTTAGGTAATCCCTCTGTTTGTCTTTGCTGTATTAACTCGGACTGTTGAGATCCCTGCATTTTTATTCTTTTATCTTTTCTATCTTCAATTTCTTTTTCTTTAGCACCATCCGCATTTGCTCTTATTTGAGCTAACTGCATATTGAAATTAAACTCTTCAGCCATTAACTCTCTTTTTATTTGAGCTTCAGTTTGCATTCTTTGTATTTCAAACTGTGACTTGGCTTGTTCTATACTTACTTTCTCTTGAGTAAGTGCTTGTTGTTTTTGCACTTCTGCCATTGCGGCTTTTTCAGACGCTTGAGCATTTGCTTGTGCTTGTGCTTGAATATTAGCTTGTTGTTGTTTTTGTTCTCTTTTTATTTTTTGTTTTTGCCTAAGCTTCAAAAATTGATTAGCTAACTTTATATTTTTTATTTGCCTAATATCAATTGCGTCAGAAAGAGCAATTGATTGTGTTTGTAGAGCTACTTGTATGTTTTGTTCTAACAAAGCTTTTTCCTCCTCTTCTGGTTCTAATTCTAAATAAATACCAAAGTCATGCAGTTGCAAATTCATTAGCTCCTCAAGAGTTTTAGTATTGAATGTGCTGATAGCGTTTGTTAAAGCATTCTCCGTTAAAGGATTTTCTATAACGTCAGCTACTTTTAAACTTATATTTTCGCACGTTCTGACTGTTAAGTATAACAAAGAATCTAATACGTGCTTGGTTGCAATATTAGAAGCGTTAGCTGCCATTTTTTGTAACCCTACTAAAGAATCTTTACTAGGTGCGCTACCATCTCTTGCTTCATTTAACCCGGTTACATCTCTTATCATTTGTAGATAATACTGGTATGTACCTATTAAACTTTGTATTTTTGCTTGACCGCTTGAAGATGATAATTCCTGTACAGGCACTTTACCTCTATTTAATTCACCGTCTTGAGTAAGTGATCTACCTACAACAGAACCTGTTTGAAAGTACATGTTCAATGCTTCAGCTGGATTGTATGTTGTACCGTTGCCTAAGTCAACTTCCGCTAAACCATCCATATCTAAGAATACACCATCTGGTACTATTCTAGACATTACTTGTTGTAGTTTAAGGTGTGTTATTTGAATCATATCAGCAAAGCTAGTAATCTTACTAACTATAGACTCTATACGTCCTTTATACATTCTAGGCGCGGATATACAATAATTCATCATTACTTTTGTAGTATCGGCCGTAGGTCTTGTCATATTTTCTGCTAGCTTCCATTCTAACATAATATTTGTACCTAACACTTTTGCACCAGTATATAAAACTTCTATTGTTCTAGATATTCTTTCAAAGTTATCATTAGCTGGAGGATTAAATGTGTCAGGTTTTTCTAACGTCTTTTCTAATCCTTGATCTGTTTTCTTTATTTTAAATACTTGGTCTGAATATGTTTTGTATTCAAAGTATAAAACTTGAATAGTATTAGCATCGTAATTACCCCAATTAGTTACATACTGGGAATTACCCGGCATATCTTGTATTTTTTCTAACTCAGTTGGTGATATTGATGGAAATTGTTTTTTAAGTTCTGATAAAGATATAGATTTCACCTCGCCTACATAATATACATCTTCAAAGTTTGGATCCTCTGTGTATGAATAAATCATATTAGCAGGATCAACATAATCAGTAACAATTCCTTCTGATTTGTTAAATGATGTTTTAACAGCCCCAATACCTATAGTTGTTAAATCGTGAGCTAAACGTTTTTTTATTTGGTTATATTTGTTAAACTCTAAGACATTGTTTATAACTTCTTCTTCAGCGATTTCAACATTTTGTTTAGCAGTCATCTGTAAGTGTACATCTAACTCTTCTTTATCTTCAGGTAATTGATCTAAGTTTCCCGTAAGAGCCATATTCATACCTAATTCTTGCTGAATGTTTTCAAGCATAGGTCTTGTATTCATATCCTGCTCCACGGCTGCCGCATAATCAGTCCTGCTTTTTACAGAAAAGGGATCTTGAGCAAACGCATTTATATCATATGACTTGTTTGACATTCCGTTTACAACAATATCAACAAACTTTGATATAACCGGTATAGGTTTCCAATCTAAATTAAGATAAGATAAATCACCATTTATAGACAACTCGTCTTTATACTTTTGTATTGATTGCTCCCCTCTTGCATATAACCGTAATGAATGAAAGCTATTCCAATTATTTAAATATCTATTACCGTTACTCCTTCCTTGGTTGAACCATTCCTGTTCAATAGCTCTAGAGACTTGTAAACCGTAATCATAACTAGCTTTTACTTCGTCGCTAACAACCTGGTTAGGAAAAGAACTATCGGTATTTGTTTGTATTTTCATTTATCTTAATATTTTAGACGTAGAACCTCTATTGTCATATCTTTTAATTCCTAAATCGTAAACCTTTTTTTGCACTGGGCTAACCGGTGCATATAAGTTTTTGTTACAAGCCATTATCGCTAAACCAGAACTTATAGAAGCATCATGCTTTGTTCTATTGTTTATATTGAATTTACCCCAGTCTTCTAATGTTCTTTGAAAGTACATATCACCATAACCGGCTTCCGTTCGCCCAACACAAGTTTCTATATATGATTCTATAGCTGCTGCGTGTGCTTGTTTTATATCTTCACTGGAGTTTGGTATACCACCAATTTCTTTTTCAGTTATAGATAATTTGTTTAATCTTTTATCAGGTCTGTTCATTGAAAAGCCTCTATAACCTCTTCTTTTAAAATGATACAGTAATCTAGGTTTATTGTTTTCCGCAAGTATTGGCATACCATAAAATATGCAAGCCATTAATACATCTTCAAAAAATATCTCAGCAGTTTGAGGCCTAGCTATATATTCTAAAAAGAATCTGTTAGGCGGAACATCCTCCATGCTAAACTTAGTTAAACCGTGTAAGGCTCCATTAGAACCTCTCTTATCAACTGTACCTGATATATCATAACTGTCACACCCAAAAGCACCACAGTGTTCGTTACCTGGATATTTTGTATTACCTTTTACTATAACTCTATTTTGCATTTGTACAGGTGGTACCCAACTAATGTTAAATCTACCGTTTTTGTTTGGCACAAATATAACCTTAGTATCTTTAACACCGTTTTCCCACATAAAACTTCCAGTGGTTATTATCGATGTATTCCTAAGGTCTTCGTTATAATCTATTTGTTCGTATATCTTTGTTAAGTTAAACAGAGATTGCTTTGCTTCATCTCTAAAAGCGTGTTGCTCTGTTCTTGGAAACTGACGGTAGTATTCGTTTAAACCATCTTGATCTCCTTTTAATCCTTCAACTTCATTGTTCCAGTATTCAATTACACCTTGCTTTATAGGCGATCCGTCAGGTCCTTCAGCTGGTTTTTTTGGCGTTTCAAATACAGGAAATCCATAAGAATCAATGTAGCCTTCGTAGTTCCATTCCATAGGAATGAACAAGCTATAGAGTCCCGAACGAGTCTGTCCATTTGCATTTCTTTTTGTTGCGTCGGAGTCATAATATAGTTTTTTAAAGTTCTCACCACCCTTATCTAAAGCATTTGATGTTGAACCCATCATACACTTACCTATAATTTTTGAACCTAATCTCAAACAGGTTTTTGTAACCCTCCAGTTATTTAATATGTTTGTAGGTCTTTCCCATTTACCACTTTCATCGTGAACTAATAGTTTTAATTTTTCACCGTCGTACGAGTTGTCCCCGGTGTTCTTCCAGTCGATCGTGGTATCGAGACCGGTAATCTCTTGGATCTTTTCGTTCGTATCAAGCTTTTTTCTCGTAAATTTGGACGCCGGGACTCTATAGGCGAGTTCTGTTTTTGGCCTATCCATACCGTCCTGGATTGGTTTGAAGAAGAACGGGTAATTAACCGAGATGGGTACAACTTTATCTGTGAACATCTTCTTTGCATCTGGACCAGACTTTGATAAAATGCCGAATCTGGAGTCTGTTGATATTGTAGCTTGATTAACCGTTTCGCCTGAGGCCATGAAAGAAAACCCTGACCGTCTGTTCTTAAGATAGCACATTCCGTAACAACGAACATCTGATTTACAAGCTTCCCAGAATATAAAGAATAATCTGTTTGATTCCCTAAAGTCTGCTGCCCCAACATCAATCTTGGACCACTGCAAGTACATGTAGTGAGTACCAGTAATATAAGAAGGCTTGTCTTTATTAAAAAACCAAAAACCTTCTTCACGCCTTTTAAATTCTGTATCAATATAGTCATACCACTTTTCTTTAAATTGTGAAGGGTATTCATCCCAATCAAATACCGATTTTATTTTTGAAAGCTCTTTTGGGTATCCCATGTGTTTCCACTTGTCTCCTTCAAATTTAACAACATCATCTTTTTTTGGCAATGCTATTTTTACTCCTTGTATTTCGTAAATCTCTCCTATCTGTCCAGTTCTACTAATTACAACTACATCATGTTCTTCGTTATAGCCGTACTCCCATTTCTTATACCTGTTTAACCTTTTTAATATCTTAGGTTTAATATAGTCTTTTAATACTGCTACTAAGGTTTGTTCGTACATTATCTAGATCTTCCTTCTGCAAAACCCCTAAAAGCTTTTTCTTCCTTAGCTTCTTTTGGGTTTTCATTTAATCTTTCATCTTCCTCTTCTATTCTAGCAAGTATTTCAAAAGCATCGAATATAGCTAATTTTTTAGTTGCGGCAGCATTTTTAAGTCTGTCAGCTGATAAATCATCTTCTGAGTCAACGATCTTTTCTTCTGCCACTTTAATTAACTCCTTAACTGCTTTTTGCCCAGCTAGGATTATACTCTTCTTGGTATCTTTTGTGTTCATACTTAATTACAATATCATTAGATTTCATACAATAAACTCTTTGATCATCTATTATAAAATCCCATTCACGACCAGGCGTAAACCCTACCGTGTCTCCTGGATTGATATTAAGCGCTTTTAAAGAACTATTACCTATTTTTAATATACCAATAAGTTCTTGTTCTTTTTGTGATCTTAAAGTGTCCTTGTTTTTTAAAGGCATTACAAAACATCTGTCTCCAAATGATTTCCAATCCCCTGTATTTTTATACAAATATATTTGATCTGCTGAACAAAAGTGTAAGTCATCTTTAAAATGAGATCTACTTCTCTTCTTATTACCTCGGATATCATAAAAAACTCTAAATACATTATGATGTATTATTATGATGTCTCCTTTTTTTATACTTGTTTTAAAAGCTTTTGGCGTTTCAACTACTATAGCTAAATTGTTTACAGACTTAAAGTCTTCAATTTTAGTATTTAGTATTAATGTAACGTTGCCTAGCTTTATTTTGTTATCGTATCTATCGCCAATAGGCTTGACAATAAAATCGTATAGACTTCTCATTTAATATTCTAAATCATACTCAACGGATATTGCCATGTTAGAGTTAAACTTCTTCCATGGCATCACCTCATTTCCTTTCTTTATGTAAATACTGTAAGAATTAGATTGCGTATCGTGTAATATGCAATCTATAGTATGCCCACCATAAACGCCTTGCCCTACTGAATAGTGCATAGCGTCATTCTTATAGTCAGAACCTATACTTATTTTTCTTACAACAGAGCTCATTATTCTGCTATTTCAAGAGTTTTTGTTTCTACTTGCTTAGCCTGTTCATAAGTACCATCAACCAAGTTTACAGTAATGTCACCATATTCTTTTCTGATTGAAGCTTTGATACCGTCTAATTCTTTTGCAGCTTCAAAATGTGCTGCTAGGTATTCTGCTTTTCTTGCCTCTAAAAATCCTACCTCTGTAAGTATAGAATTCATTTTTCCTGTTGCGTCTTTAATAGACTTTAATTGTTCGTTTGTTAATTTTCCCATTTTATTTAATTTAATTTATACCTATATAATCACCTACGCTTAGGTTATTTTACATTTTATTTTTTTTATTTATATTATGCAAAATAAAGTTTGTGTTTTTTTAATTTATTTTCTACTAGCTTTTCAATATGTTCTTCTCTTTTTGATGTAGATATTAAATGTGTATAACCATATTTCGCAGCATCTTCATCACTAATCCAATCTTGCGATGAAATAGTTTCAACTTTAAAATTATAATATTTACATAAATTATATATTAAAAATTGTTCAAAAAATATAGGTTTTAAATGTCCGTGGCATTTATTTTTTTTGATGTAATCTATCGCTAAATTGTACCATTTATCTAATATAGATAAATCATTAAAACATATTATACCACAGTTATACGCCCTTAATTTATCTAAATCACAATATTTATTTAATTTATAATTATTTATTTTTGCATCATCCATTAATGGTCTATAAAATCCATTGAAATTTCCATCTGATTCTATACTCTGAAAACAAGCTGGGGCATTTAATAATTTAATTGGTGGTTTTTTAAACCAAATAACATCAAAATCCTGGTGCATAAAAGGTTCATCTTGAATTTTACAAGCGTATAACTTTCCTATTGACCAATTCTCTTTTGGTATGTTATTTAAACAATCAAGCTCAACCTTAACGTCTGTAAATGGCAAATTTAACTCTTCAATTAAAAATTTATAACCTTCTTTATCTGTAACAAGTTCTACTTTATCAAACCATTTTTTGCTATTTAAAACAGATAACTCAGCGCAATTTGCAAATGATTGCTTAGAGTTAAATCCAACAAATTTATCATTCATTGGCTTTGACCATTGACTATAAACTACTTTGTTCATTGATTCAAATTATTTAATCCTATACCAGAGCCACTATAATAACTTTGTTCTTTTATTGTTTTTTTATTAATTGAAAATATTAATTTTAAAAACCTACACACAAGATTAATTAATATGTTTTTTATTCTATTCATCTTTGAATATATTATTTATTTTTAATATCAAAAATTTGGTTTAGGCAAAGTCCAAGAAGTTGCATTAGAACTAAAATCAATAAATCTAGTAGTCACATTACTCACATCCCAAGAACTTAAATCTTGATTAAAAGAAGTTGCGTATAAAAACATTTCATTCATACGAGTTACACTACTAACATCCCAAGAACTAATATCTTGATTAAAAGATGTTGCGTATGAAAACATATTTTCCGTATCTGTAACATTACTTACATCCCAAGAACTAATATCTTGATTAAAAGAAAAAGCTCCGTTAAACATACCTCTCGTCGTAGTCACATTACTCAAATTCCAAGAATTAATATCTTGATTGAAATTACTGGCATAAGCAAACATCTCATACATATAAATCACACTACTCACATCCCAAGAACCAATATCTTGATTGAAAGTGTTCGCAGACATAAACATATCACCCATATTAGTCACGCTACTAACATCCCAAGAACTAATATCTTGATTAAAAGCTCGTGCTGTTTTAAACATCTGATACATACTAGTTACATTACTCACATCCCAACTACTTATATCTTGATTAAAAGAATAAGCTGTTCTAAACATAGAATTCATAATAATCACACTACTAACATCCCAAGAACTTATATCTTGATTAAAATACACTGCCCTATAGAACATTTCCCCCATATCAGTAACATTACTTACATCCCAATTACTAATATCTGAATTAAAATTAGTTTGAAAAAACAACCTATACATATTAGTTACATTACTCACGTCCCATAGCTCTACATCTTCAAGTAGTCCATTTTCGTAATCTAAAATAGCCTGTCTAATATTGCTATTATTTAAAATAGGTAAACCTTCGTTATTAAGTTCCAGATTGCTTTCACCAATACCAGTATTACCATTACTACTTGTATAATAATAGCTAGCTGATTTACCAGCAATCCTATTAGCCGCTGTAGCAGCATTAGATGCGCTAACGCCTATACCTATACCTAGACTAAGCCCCATATTATTTTACAGCTATAATATCCGATACAGTAGTGTTAGCTCCTGATATGATAGAGCTTACTATAACAGGTAAAAAAGATCCATTAGGTATGTTTTTAAACACCACTGAAGATGAGCTACCTACAAGAACTACTTCTATGTCACCACCTGTTCCAATATAAAGCGCACTGCTCTCTACATTTGTTGTACCAACTATTACAGTTTCTGCTGAGGTGGCGAAATCTGGTTGATTTGCGTATTGTCCCATTTTTTATTTTTTATTTATTTTTATTGAATAGTGGCCCTAATTTGTCCACAATTTTTTCACCACTTCTACCTATTACATAACCTCCAATACCTATTTCTAGCAATTGCCAGAATTGAGGCTCTAATGTAGGTGTTACTAAATGTACAGATAACTGTGATATGAATTTTGTATATATTATTATAAAACCAAACGAAAGCATTAGTATAGGTCTCCAGCTTCTTTGCAGCCAATTACCTTTAGCTTCTGCTACAATAATCTCAGTCTGCATTTTCTGCAGCTCTAGTTGAGCATCTTGTAGTACTTTGAATATTTCATTCCTAGCATTCAATCTTTCTTCTTCGCTGGTAAATAGGTTGTCAACCACATCGCCAACTTGCTTAAAGACCTTAGTACTGAAAAATTCTAATATTTTCTTCATTACTTTCTTTCAAAAATATTACCAGCGCTATCGTAGTCGTATTTTATTTTTTGTGGGTTAATTGGAGCTGTATATCCTCTACCTATCGATCGTGAGTATCTTTGTGCGTCTCTTCTAGAGGTTTTATAAACCGTAGATCTATTTCCTTTTCTACTAAGAACAGCACCTGTTTCTGGATTTATAGCAACAACCTTATGGCCTACTCCGAACTTATCTCCTATTTTTACAGATCTAGTATCTAAATCACGTTGCTTATGCTCTGCTTTTATCTTTTTTTGAGCCTTAGCGTTAATGGTATTAAACGCTTCTGCTTCAACACTATTACCTTTCATTTTATCGGCATCACCAAGAGGCTGGTAGCCTGGTAAGCTAGGTTTTTTACTAGATTTAGTTGCTTTAGGATTACTAGGTCCAGTGGGATCATCACTAGTTAGGTATATAGGCCCTGTCTTGTAAAAAGGTGGTTTTGATTCGTTTTTTAATTTTGCCATTTTTTAGTTTGTTTATGAATTTTTATATGCCTCAGCTTCCCAAGGTAAGTTTTTAGCTCCTTCTTTCATTTGAGCTCTTGAATATTTTTTACCTTTCCAATACACATTATTATCGTCGTAATCTAAATCGCCACGCTTCATTTGGCATATATGCACCATTTCGTGTTTTATAACACTGTTTAATTTAGTCGGGGATAAATTGTCGTTTACAATAATAGTACCATTATTATTAGCTTTTCCTAAAACTCCGTCTTCCATATTTACGCTATAAATAGGTGTGTTATCTATAGCGTATGGAGGATTTTGTAATTTAAAAGCCATTAACTTACTTTTTACAGTGCTTAGACATCCAAGAACCTTTCATAGCTAATGGAGATTTACCTAATTGAGACCCATATCCTTTGTTAAGGTTTTTAATAGCGGATCCTTTTTCTGCAATAGGATTGTCTTTAATTAAGTTTTTCTTTTCTTGCTTGTTGTAATTTTTCATTTTTATATATTTATTATTAACAATTCCATCTTCTTCTAGCAGCTCTTCCTCTTTCAGAAGTCCAGCCTTTTGATCTAGCACAGAATGATTTTCTTCTTTTAGCAGCTTTACTTCCTTTCTTTAATTTAGATGGAGGTGTTGTTACAGCTGTTTGCAATTTACTACCAGGATTATCTCTTTTGTATTTTTTAACCCCCTTTTCAGACATACCGCCACCCGCAGCTGCTCCTGTACCAGTCTTGTTTGCTTTGTTGTAATATCCTTTAGATTTCTTTCTAGAAGGTGCTTTTCCTTTTTCAGCTTTTCTATTAGCACGCCTTTCTTCACGAAACTCTTTTCTTTCTGTTCTAGCAGCGCTTTTTTTCTTCTTCTTTAAAAAAGGGCTTGATGGTTGTGTAAATGCCATATCCTACGATTTTAATTTTACCCACTTAGATAGCGTGTAACCTATTGTCACTAATAATAATAATATTTTTAAATATATTTCTATACTAGTCATAGTTACTGCCATTGTAGCGAGATTTATTGCGTATAATTTTATATCCTGGGCTAGCATAAATATACTATTTAACTCGTTGAGTAATAGGTCCTTTTAAAGAGCTACACCCACAATGTGCTTTTGAAATTTCCATTCCTTTGCAACCTGAACTAGATCCATAACCTTTTGGTAACGCGTCTAAATCTAATGGACCGTCCCATATAGCGTTTTGTCCTGATGCTTTTTTATTAATGTTATCCATATCTTTATTTTTAAGTTTATTTTTTATATCCTTCAACTCTAGCTTTTATAACGTCGGCTCTAGTAATTTCACCATCCCCATTTTGATCTTCAAAATATAAAGGTGTTATTTCTCTTTGAGGCATACTCTTAGCTCTTTGATCTGGTGTACCAAATACATACTGAGCGTTTGCAGCTTGATTTGGATTAAATACAGGTTTAGCATTACCCATTTCATTTGAAGGTACAGGTACTCCTGGATTTTGTAATATCGGTTGACCCAATAAGTTTTCATCTTGTTTTATCATTGTTGACGTTTTTTATAGATACACTTAATACTTTATCTGTATAAGTATCTCCTTTCATTATTCTGTTTCTACTACTCGTAGGTATATCATCTTGACCTAGCATGATCCTATAAATTCTATTTATAAGTTGCTTGCCTTTAAATGATACTTTATATATATGATACTTTTGAGTAGTTCTATTTCTTTTTCGCCAAACAGAGATCCAGTCTTCTTTCAATAACTTATTCCATCTTCTATTATTCCAACTGTATGAAAACGTACCTGTTTTAAAGTCTTGTTTAGTAAACATGTCTAAGCAATCTAAATAAATCAATAACTCTAGATCAGCGTCATTTAAGTCATTATTTCTACATGCCCATTTTCGTATGATTCTGTAGTGTTTTAATAACCCTAATTTTTTAACATCACTAGCATCTATTCTCATAAAACTACAACTATGTCTTGCATTTTTATAACTTGATACGGATCACCTTCTATTTCTATTGTGTGACCAGCGTGTCTATCGTAGTAAATTAAATCACCCTCGTTTAGACCTGCTTTGGTTGCTTCTTCTCCGGGAGATATTA
>Ga0208793_1000284_pt1 | contig 35653 bp, 49 predicted proteins | sample 17_taG_FD_184092 | JGI IMG/M metagenome (GOLD analysis project Ga0208793, IMG submission 184092) | Marine viral communities from the Subarctic Pacific Ocean - 17_ETSP_OMZ_AT15314 metaG (SPAdes) (version 2) | ecosystem: Environmental > Aquatic > Marine > Oceanic | place: Pacific Ocean | collected... | reverse complement strand
TTATCACAGATATAGCAAGTGTATACGTGATAGCTGCATCAGGTGTGGTTGCTGCATTTATGGGATTTAATGCGTATGCTGCAAAAGCGGAGCCAAAGAAAGCAAGCATACAAATGGAGGGAGATTGATGTTTGATTTATTAGGAAAGCTGGTAGATCCAGTTAGCAATATACTTGATAAGGTTATTGAGGACAAAGATCAAAAAGCAAAGTTAGCCCACGAAATTGCAACAATGGCAGAGAAAAATTCTCAAGCTTTGATGATGCAACAGTTAGAAATTTTAAAAGCTGATGCACAAGGTAACTGGTTTCAAGCTTCTTGGCGTCCACTTATTGGCTGGATTTGCGGTCTATCATTAGGAATAAATTACATGATTGCGCCCATTGCATTAGGTTTTGGTTTTGCAATACCGCAAGCTGATATGTCAGTAATGATGCCGCTGTTACTTGGTATGCTTGGCATTGGTGGTATGCGTTCATTTGACAAGTTACAAAAAACGGACAGCAAAAAATGAAGGTAAATGTTGGATTAGCATTTGCAATGGTTGTGCAGCTGGTTGCATTAGTGTGGTATATTTCCGGGCTTGTGCATGATCTCGAACATTTGCAAGGTACTGTATCAGCGCAGCAAGACTTGCTTGAACTTATAGATCAAGATGTAGATGATCTGTGGGCTTTCTGTACTTTTACCGAAAACAAGTGGGCAGAAGCTTACACAAGTGATATGGTGTACGAAAGATTATGTGGAACAAAGGAGTTTGTTGAACAATGACTTTTAGACTTGGAAAGCGTAGCCTTGAAAGATTAGAAGGTGTAGACGAACGTATGGTTGCTGTTGTTAAACACGCAATCGGTGTAAGTAAAATTGATTTCGGTTGTATTTGTGGGCTTAGAACCATTGAAGAACAAAAAGCATTGGTTGCAAAAGGTGCAAGTCAAACCATGAAGTCTAAGCATATTGATGGTATAGCTGTAGATCTCATGGCTTACATTGGTAGCCGGGCAAGCTGGGAGCTAAATCTGTATGACGATATAGCTGATGCTATGGCGCAAGGCGCAAGAGCCTGTGATGTTCCTGTAAGGTGGGGCGCAGCATGGACTGTGCCAAACATAGCGCATTGGGATGGAACTATGGAAGCTGCAATGAATGATTATGTCGATACACGGCGTAGTCAAGGTCGTAGACCGTTTATTGATGGCCCACATTTTGAGTTAATGGTATAGGAGAAAGCAATGCCACATGGAAAGAAACATGGTCTTTATGAGAATATCAGGTTAAAAAAGGCTAGAATTGCTGCCGGAAGTGGAGAAAAAATGAGGAAGCCCGGCACACCCGGCGCACCTACCGCAAAGAATTTTAAAGACGCAGAAAAGACTGCAAAGAAACCTAAGAAAAAATCAATGATGAATAGGTGACGCAATGTCCAGACCACCCGAACGTACTGGTAACAGCGGCAGACGCGCAGCTTTCTTGCAGCGTATGGGTAACATGCCGGGACCAACTAAAAAGAAAGATGGTACTGATACTCCGTTGTTGAAGTCATTGAAAGCATGGGGCGCTTCATCTAAAGGGGAAGCGGTTCGTAAAGGCAAACGTATTTCTATGATGAATAAAAAGAAAGGAAAGTAAAATGTACGGAAAAAAACGTAAACCTAAAAAATCTATAATGAATGGCGGCTATGGCAAAGGGAGCTAAACATTACTTGCCGAACGGCAAAGAGTACAAAGGACCGACGCATAAAATGTCGGACGGTACGCTACACACTGGCGCAACGCACACAAAAAGCAGTCAGGTCTTGTCGCACAAAAAGCAAAAGTCTTTGATGAACAAAAAGTAGGTTATGGTCTTAGCATTGGTTTAATATAATCTTTTGACATAACGTTAGTGCCTTTGCAATATATATGTATGTTTTTAGAGCCATATGCTTTGTCTAAAGTTTCGTAAAAGACTTCTTTGCTGTGACTACAGCTATCGTAACTAGGCATCAACAAACTTGTTGATACTAATTCGCCTTGCACTGCGTAGCTTATCATTAAAAATGTAAAGTATGTTTTTATCATTGTGTACACCTCATTGTTTTATTATTGTTTATCAGGGGCAGAACCTCCGTCTGCCCCACGATTTATTCCCACGGAAAATTAGGTAAAGTAATGTGACGCTTACGCGTCATTTCATCTACTTTTGTTTTTCCATTTCCATTACTGCGTTCAAACGGTATTCCCATTCTATACGCTAAGGTTCGTAAGTTTGTTGGATCAATGCCAAGCTGTTTAGCTGCACTGTTGATAGTCAAGTGTTTGTACTGCTCAACCAACTCCTTCATTTCATCGTAAAACTTCTTCTTTAACGCCGGGTAGGGCTTTAGCTCCTCCAAGGCGCACTTTGCTGTTGTGGTTGTTGCCATTGTTGTTGTGCCTGTTGTTGTTGTGGTGCTTGTTGTTGCTGCTGTTCTCTTTGATTGGGGAACATTGTCCAGCTTCCTATTTTGGGCCATTGCGTAGGATCATCACCTTGCTTTGCGCGCACTTGAAAGCTTACTACTAATCTATGTTGCAGCATTAAACTTTGTATTTGTTCGATTGCAGCCATTGCTTCCGGGCTACCTTTCATTTCTTTAGGTTCATTAATCCATCCGGCAGCTGTCATATTTACGGCTTGTCCGTTGTTCATAAACCCTTCTATTTGTAAGTTACTGTTTCCCATTTGTGGTTTCATAAGAACGCCTTTCTTTTGTTAACTTCTTGTTGTATTTTATCGTATAGTTTTGGAACTTCTAAATGTAGCCTATCAAGCTGGCTACTAAAATGATCATCCCATTGTTGTAGTTCGTTTAAATTTGCAATGGTTGGTATCTCTGCAATTCTTTCAGCTGTAAAAGCTTCCCAGTTTGCATCTATCACCTCTTCTTTTCTTTGCGCTGCAACGACTTCATTAATAGAAGCATACTGACCACCATGTAAACCAAGACTAGCAAGCGCTCTACCTACAGCGCTTGTCTCACAGTTTTCTATCGCAGATGTTTTGTTTACGTTAGACGTTCCGCGCACTTCTTCAGCATATCCCGATCCAATTATCATACCATCGCTGTTTTTAATCATTGCTTTTATCACAACATTTTTACCGTTGTCAGCAACTATTTCAGTCTCAACGCCCAAGCTAGTACCAAATGCTTTTCTAAATGCTTCTATGCGTACAAATACTTCCGTGTATTTTTTACCGCCACGTTGCGTTACACCTTTTGATTTGTTGAGATCATTAACCTCAATCATTGCTTCTAATAGTTCTTTCACCTTGTTACACCTCCTAATTCTTTAGCCTGTTTTAATATTTCTGGGTTAATATCACGCCATACAAAACTATCTCCGAAATGCGGATCACAAAGCTTTAACAACTGTTGTACGTTTTCCGTCACCATCATTAGTTTCTCCCGGCGCATACACGCTGCTGTTATATCTTGCAACGCATATTCTAATTGATCTATCGTTGCTTGGAACACAACGAAGCCTAATCTATTTGCATAAACAATTCGCGGTATCTTACCTGTTAAATGCCAATACCCGGCAATCTGTTTTAAATGCGGATCTTTTATTTTGTTTGGTAAAGAGTTTGCGCGTGGTTTATCTGTATCAACATTGGTATCCCACTGTGTTTTTAATTCAACAGAACCCTCCTGATAATCACCAAAGCCTAGATAATCTAGTTCGCAACCGGGTAATTTACCGCGTAACATTGTTTGCCCTACGATTTCATTAGCACCATGCATTGCTTCTCTGAGCCCAAGTTCAGCGTTTTTACATACAAGCTCAAACTCGTTTGTGCCAATCTCGTCCTTTTTTGTTGTCTTACCTTCTAAGTTATATCGTGGTAACTGCCTACCTTCCAACTGTCTCTTCACTTTGTCTTGATCTATCCATAATCCTGTTTGCAGTGACGTAAGCAAGTTTAATGCTTCCCGGTAAGCTTCACCTTGCATGGCTCCATCTATTAACATTAGGTCACAAAAGTATTCTACAGCCCTGCCGCTGCACATGTTTATGTTGTCGTTAAACTGTACTTTGTTGCGGTAATCTAAGTAGTAGCCGGACTTTGCTAGTATCGCTTCAGCCTCTGAAATGTCACCTTCTGTCTTTCCCTTTACAACGTCAAGCGCAAGGTTTCTTTCTGTTCGCAGTATTCCCTTGTCAAAAAACGTATAAAAATCAGGGGTGCTAGGGTTGCTATGATGATAGTACCCTTTGCTGTACGCCCATGAAAAGTTGTTTCTAATCATTTTATCTCTTTCGATTGACAGATTGTGTCTAACCTAGTATCAAGGAGAATAAATTGCAAGGAGTTTTTTTATGACGCTTGACGAATGGCGAAAGTCACAAGAAATGAGTTACCCGGTATTAGCAAGAAAGCTGGGTGCAGCTGGTGCTACGGTTGCCCGGCGATGGTGCTTACCAAGTGACCACAAGGATCGAATGATACCGTCACCTAAGTTTATGCGTATCATACAGGATAGCACACACGGCGCAGTACAGCCAAATGATTTTTATAGGTGAGACATGGGTGGTAAAGCGAGTAGAGATAAAGGCGCAGCATATGAGCGCGAGATTGTAAACTGGCACAAGGAACGCGGTGTAGATGCAGAGCGCGTACCTTTATCGGGTGCTATGAAGGGAAACTATGCGAGTGACATAAAGCTAGGGCCGCAGTTGGCCTTGACCGCTGAGTGCAAGCGCAGAGCTAGAGCGTATCAAGATTTGTATGATGCGCTCGATCAAGACAACAGTGATATGTTGTTTGTTAGAAAGGACCGGGAGCGCACATTAGTGGTGTTACCGTTAGAAACTTATGAAGCTTTTCTACAATGGATTGGCTGGATACAGGAGAAATAAAATGGGTTACACAGAAACAGGCATTGGTTATCAAAAGACAGACACAAGTAAAGAAGCTGCAAGATCAAATTATGAGGGTAAACTTACAATACGTGACCGTGTGCATCAGTTGCTTGAGAAAACATCTCAGGCGTTATCTACTGAAGACATTGCCGGGTTGTTAAACGTACCATACGGATCGGTGCAGCCAAGGTTGTCAGAACTACAGAATGAAGATAAAGTTGAAGACAGCGGTGAACGCGGTAAAACCAAGTGGGGCAAGTCTTGTATTAAATGGGTGGCAAAGTAATGACATACATACTTGAGACAGGAGACAGCGCTGTAGAGGTGACTGTGATTGATGGTGTTCGTAAAGCTGAGACACCTATGAAGAAATGCGCTCACTGCGATGGTGAGGGCGATTACTTAGTTGAAGAACCTGTAGTTGATTATGTACATGGTGGTTATTTAAAAGAGGTCCGGGTAACTTGTGAGGAGTGCAACGGAGATTGTTTTGTGGTGGTAGAAGATGAAGTGTAAAGCGTGTGGTCGTGAGCATGACGTTGATCGCGGTGGCTGGGTAATACTAGCCACTGACGATCTTATTTGTGACCCGGTGGATAGGCCGGATTGCTGGGAAAAGATAAGCGGCTGGTACATACAACGCCGGGAAGAAGAGCAATTAAAGCATGATTTAAACATGGGGTTGACAAATGCGAAAACCACTGTACGCTAACGCGAGCCCTACAGGGCGAGATAATAACTATATAGTTAATAACTATAAAGTTAATAACAGTATAGCAGTAACTAGTAATAACATTAATAACTATACAGTTAATAACTATAAGAGCGAAATCCTTAAAAGAACTTTGGTAAAGATGAACCCGGCTTACAAGTTAGCTGGTAAAGAGGCTCGTAAAGATCCGTTAGGTTTTAGGCTTAAAAAGGTTATGAAACTTTTACGGAAGAACTTGGGTACAGATAATTTTATTGAAGCTGCTAATCATGTCGGTGGATTGTCTGCTATTGAACAGGCTCAGTTTTGTGAACAGGTAGAGGGATACTATGCGTCTAGAGTTCAAGAAGATGACGGTTGATGATTTTAATGAATTGTTTATGGAAGCAGCGCAGACGGAACGCGCATTACCGGGAGTGTTTCGCAGACAGAAGCTAGCTAGCTGGCCTGATTATGTACAATCTTGGTCTAGTTACGGCTGGTCTGATGTGGAGCAAGTAAGGATACAACCTACAGCATTGCAAGTAGATCGACTTGATGCAGCGTTAGATTTGGGTCTACGCATGGAAAAGAACGATAGGAAGATTGTCTGGGCAGCTGCACATAGCGCCGTAGGAAGGGAACGAGGACCGCAATGGACTAAGCTGGGTAAAATGCTTGGACGCTCACGGAGAAGCGTCAAGAGTGACTATATCGCTGCGCTGGTACGGTTGACTTGGATAATAAAAAAGCCGCACTGAATGAACAGTACGGCTCTTTGGTAGAACAATCTTTACACAAGAACTACGTTAGATCATTATTGCAAAGCCCACAAGATAAAAAATATCATACACGGAGCAGCAAACACTGCTACTGCTCCAATGATGTCACCGATAAGGTCAAGCCATTTCATTTTATTTCTCCATTATTTTGTATGCTATGTTTGCTAACTGAACTGGACCCATGCCGTTCATCTTTGCTTTGTTGTTATCGTTTACCGCATCGTAAACTTGCATTACCGCAGAAGCAGTAAACATATCTACAAGCACACCATCAATCTTTTCTGCTTGATGATTTTTAACAATTTGGTCCATTACTTGAATACTGTTCATTGTTAGCCTCCTAATCCTACAATGCTGTGATCTTTGCTAACAGGTACGATTTCTATAAAGAACTCGTCAACGCTGCTAGCCTTGAGTTGTTCGGCAGCGTCAAGCGCTGCCTGATGGTTGTCGTACTTGCCGACAATGCTGTTGCTGTACATGGCGATCTTTTTAACAATGTATTGCATAGTTACTCCTTAACAGGTTTGACAGTATGTGTCAAGCTACTAATTGATATGGCTTATCCCACGCGCCAATGTCGATTGACATAAAGTAAGCGTAGTCAAAGTAGTCAGTCATTATATCGCTGTTGTTGTAGTACAAAGTACCTTTCATGGCAGCTTGCATTTCATTAACAAACTGTTCTGAAATATGAAGCGGTTTATCTGGATCGTGAGAAACGTATTCTCTGTATGGGTTTTCCTGATAGTAAGTTTCTACCGGGTAAAACTCTCGACCAGCTGCTAACTGTGCGTCTCGTCTTTTGTTGTTAGCATGACCAATAAAATCTATCGGTCCACTTTTGACAGTAACTTTTAAAGTGCTGTGGTTCTTAACGCTGATAGAACCTTTACAGTTGTACTTTGCAAGCACTGCCTTGATGCCCGGTGCTAATTCTTTTTTCATTTCTTGGTTAAAATATGCCATATTATTTACCTCCTTGCATATCGAACAATGGTAAGCCGAAAGTCTGAGCCTCGGCTATGTCAAACGCTTTTGCAGCGTCTATCTGTTTGAACACTAAAACAGTGTGGCTAATCTTTTTTCGCTTGCCCCAATAGTCGTTGATGTCAACAACGCCGCGTTGGTCTAACACGTTGTTGCCGTAAACTAATTGAACGTGCCCGGTAGTAGTAACCATGTAAACGTGGTTAGGATTGGCAACGTCTTTGATAAATCGCTGCAAAGTCATACCATCGCAAGTACTGTATAACATACCTAATTTGTCTTTTTGAATTAACTTGTCGTACTTGACGTTAAGCTTGTCTAAAACAACTAATCGGTCCTCGTAGTGAGTACCACCAGACCATCGCTTTCTCTTAGCAATAAACTTGCAATGCTTTTTGAACTGAACAAACGCATCGTTTAAGCTGATGCCAGCAACAACAGCCACTGCTTGAACGCCGCAGTGACCGCCTCTAAAAGCATCTTTGGGAAGTGCAAATTCCATACTGTCATTACCTCCGTTGTTGATTGGAAAACTGTGGGAGCAAGCTCAACCACAACCTACATATAATGTATGTGACAGATACTGTCAAGGGGTATACAGAAAAAAAATATATTTATTGCTTAATGTACTGAAATAGTCTATGGATATGGTATAATCGCAAGATGTTGTGTTCGACCTCATATCACAACACGAGAACAATGCCTGTTATTTGTGGTTACATACTTGCCCGGGCTTCGGCTCGGGTTTTTTTTAGGAAGCTATAATGCCAAGTAAAGCTATTACAATTAAAGTTATGCAGAAGATATGCGATAGACTTGCAGAAGGTGAAACCTTGGTAGATATAACTAAGGGAAGTGATATGCCCAGCTATCGCAGCGTTACACGCTCTGTACAAGCAGACGAGGAAATTTGGGAAATGTACCGCAAAGCAAGAATACTTCAAAGCGAATGGTACAGCGATCATATCAACAGGTTAGCTATGGAAGAACTGCCAGAAGTAACAGACCCACGTATGATTAACGCAGAAGTGCAACGGCGTAGGTTAGAGATCGACACGCTTAAATGGACAGCTGCGCGCAACCAGCCGTTTGGCATTAGAGATAAGAAGGAAGATCAACCAAGCAACTCAGCTATTACGATCAGTTGGGCCGGAGGTGATGTAGCAGTGAACGCCAATGAACCAGAGGAAGAGGAGATCGTTGTTACGCATTGATAGGTGTGTATGTTAGTATGACAATACATCCAGCCTGACCCAGCTACGTGCGCGAGGCAGCCAGATTGCAGAACACAGGCAGAACATCTTAGCTCGACATTGCAAAACCAGAACAAAGCAGAACTTGCGCAGTACAAAACGTTACAAAGTGTTAACATAATATATGTTATGCGAATTAGAGGGTCATTTTGGGGAATATGCCCGACCCTACCCCCCAAAAACTGCCGCGCACCTGCTAACTACATAATATACCCAACCTATAGTATCTGCCCCTCACACAGCCTTAGAAAGCCCATGAAGCAAGAAAACGTAGCTCTACTAGGTCACATCAACGAATTGCGTAGGCTAACTGTGGAGGCCTCTACAGCGACTGTGCAGTATGAGAGTGCGGTATTGTTGATTGATATATATGAAAGAATGTTGCAGAATATTGGAATGATGGATTTTGACAAGGACGAGACTAGGCACTAATGCACATTGAGATACCTTATGAGCCTAGGGAGTTGCAGCGTAAGTTGCATGGTGAGATGTCTGCGAAGCGGTGGGGCGTTGTTGTTTGTCACCGTAGGTTTGGGAAGACTGTTTGGGCTATTAATCATATACTACGTGCTGCGTTAATGTGTGAGAAGAACAACCCTAGGCTGGCGTATATGGCCCCTACGTATAGGCAAGCTAAGAATGTGGCTTGGGATTATATAAAGGAGTATGCTGGTAGGATACCGGGTGTACGTTTCCATGAGACGGAATTGCGGTGTGATTTACCTACTGGTGCTAGGATTTCTTTGTTGGGTGCGGAGAACCCGGATAGTTTACGTGGGATATATTTAGATGGCTGCGTGATGGACGAGGTTGCGGATATGCCGGAGAATGTGTTTCCAGAGGTGTTGCGTCCGGCTTTATCTGATCGGAAAGGGTTTTGTATTTTTCTTGGCACCCCGAAGGGGCATAATGCTTTTTATGAGAAGTACGAGGAAGCTGTAGCGAATGATGATTGGTTAGCTGCTGTATATAAGGCTAGTGAAACTGGTATATTGGATCAGGAAGAATTAGACGCGGCGAAGGTTATGATGTCTAGCGACCAGTATGCTCAAGAGTTTGAGTGTAGTTGGAACGCGAATGTACCGGGTGCGGTATATGGCAAGGAGTTAGAAGAGGCGCAAGCTGGCGGTAGGATTACGAATGTACCCTACGATCCGTCTGTTCGGGTAGATACTTGGTGGGATTTAGGTGTAGGCGATAGCACTGCAATATTTTTTACGCAGAATGTGGGCCGTGCGGTTCATGTAGTTGATTATTATGAGGCGCGTGGGGAAGGGTTACCGCATTATTGTAAGGTACTTTCTTCTAAGAATTACTTGTATGGTGAGCATAATGCACCGCATGATATTGAAGTACGTGAGTTAGGTAGTGGAAAAAGCAGAAGAGAAGTTGCGTGGGATTTAGGGTTGAACTTCCGGGTGGTTCCTAAGTTACCAATAGAAGATGGTATACACGCGGCGCAGATGTTGATACCGCGTTTATGGTTTGATAGAGAGAAGTGCAAGCATGGCTTGGAATGTCTTAGGCAATATCACCGGGCGTATAATGAACGCACTAGAAGTTTTAGGGCAACGCCTGTACATGATTTTTCTAGTCATGCAGCAGATGCTTTTAGGTATTTGGCGGTGGGTCTTAGGGAAACTAATGGGCGCATGGAAGCACCTCAAAAAATGGCTGAAATGGATTACAATCCGTTTGAGGCTGCATAAGGAGAGATAGATGGCAGATGCTAATAAAGGTTATAGAGAAGTAGACAGTTATACAACAGCTGATGGCACAAAGTATTCTGCGATTGCTGGTTCTGGCGGTACAAGAATTATTAAAACGGATGCAAGTGGCAAAAGAACGTATTTAGCTTCAACAAAAAAAGACACTAGTAGAAGTACAAATGCTGCTACTGTTCAGAAACAATTTGCATCATTTAAACAAGGTTTAGAAAAAGCTGAAGCTGGGGAGCAGCTTACTTATTCTGAGGCAGATGTAAAAACGGATGCGACGGCTGGGCGTGGTATTTTAGGACAGAAAAGAGATACGGCTTCTACAATTACATTAAGTGATGGAACAAAGTTAAGTGCTATATATGGTAAAACATCAGATGAAGTTAAAACTGTAAAAAGATTAGCAGATGAAATAGGGGCGGCTTATATTGAGAAAGAAGAGGAACTTGAGGGCGAAGGGGAAGAAGGGGAAGATGACGATGGAACTCGGTTAGAGGGCGCTGATGAAGCTGCTGGATCAGATATTGTTGACGAAACGAATATAGAGCTTGGTGATACTGACGAAGCCAATGCTGCCGAAGAGGCGCTATCGGAAGTAGGACAAGGCGCTGCGGCGGCATTTGGTGGTTCTACTGTTGGAGATATAACGCAAGATACAGAAAGTTTTACAAATGTAGCTAGTATTTTATCTGGCGGTGGTATGGCTGGCGATGCTGCTGGTGGGCAAGCTGAAAAAGAAGCTGCTATATCTGTTGGCCCGGCAGAAGATGAAGCGGTAGAGATGTACGCAAAAGGAAGACGCGCAACAATTGCCACTGGCCCAAGAGGGTTGTTAACAGGTGACGATGAAGAAGAAGACCCAAGATTAAGACAAAGACGATCTTTGTTGGCTGGATAACAAATGTTAATGAATAAAAAACAACCGTCTAATATTGCTGGGCTTATGGGTAGAGACGCTATGCAGCCAGCTGCAATTGGTGGTGTTGCAACAATAGATCCGTTAGAAAAGCTTAATCAGAAAATGGCTGGGCGTACAAAAGGTGGTTCTGTTGAGGGTTTGAAAATGAAAAAACCTAGCCTAATGAACAGTTACAGGAATAGATAATGGCACAAGTTGATCCCCTAGTTGCGCAGTTAGACAGACGTTACAGAACTTTGCAAACGCAAAGATCGAATTGGGAAAAGCATTGGCAAGAGTTAGCGGATTATATGCTGCCGCGCAAAGCTGATATTGTTAAGAAAAGAACGCAAGGTGATAAGCGTACTGAATTAATATACGATGGCACGGCTATACACGCCGTTGAACTGTTGTCTAGCAGTTTACATGGTATGCTTACTTCCCCAAGCACTCCTTGGTTTTCTATGCGCTACCGTGATCAAGATTTGCAGCGCAATGATGTTGCAAATGAGTGGCTAGAAACGTGCGTAGACCAGATGTATCAAGCGTTTCATAGATCAAACTTCCAACAAGAAATACATGAATTGTATTATGATCTAGTAGTATTTGGTACAGCTGCTTTATATGTAGAGTTTGAACCAGATGGATTACGTTTTGCTTCCCGGCACATTGCGGAAATATGTGTAAGTGAAAATTCCAGCGGCAGAGTAGATACAATTTATCGTAAGTTTAAATTGTCTGCGCGCGCTATTAGTATGCAGTTTGAGCAAAAGATGCTGCCGCAAAAAATAGAAAAAGACATTAAAAACGATCCGTACAAAGAGCATGAGATAATACACGCTGTTTTCCCTCGCGGTGAAGTAGGTGGTAAGATTGCAAAAGATAAGCCGATTGCTTCAGTGTACTACCTTGCTGATGGTTTAACGCTTCTTTCGGAAAGTGGGTTTGACGATTTTCCGTTTATGATACCGCGTTTTGTTAAAGATAGTGTTAGCCAGTACGGTAGATCCCCGGCAATGACTGCGTTACCTGATGTAAAAATGCTTAACAAAATGTCAGAAACAACAATTAAGGCAGCGCAAAAGCAAATAGATCCACCATTAATGGTTCCTGATGATGGTTTTATGATGCCTGTAAGAACAACGCCGGGTGCGTTAAACTTCTATCGTACAGGAACACGAGACAGGTTAGAGCCTTTAAATATAGGTGCAAATAATCCTCTTGGTCTAAATATGGAAGAGCAAAGACGTAATGCTATACGTCAAGCTTTTTATGTGGATCAATTGTTAGTTGGTCAAAGTCAGACGATGACCGCTACGGAAGTCTTGCAAAGGAATGAAGAGAAAATGCGGTTGCTTGGGCCTGTCTTGGGTAGGCTACAAGCCGAATTGCTCCAGCCGCTAATCTCTAGATCTTTTGCATTGCTCCTCCGTAACGGCCTCCTCCCTGCCGCGCCGGAGGAGCTTCAAGGTAAAGAAATAGATATTGAATATGTTTCACCATTAGCAAAAGCGCAAAAGTTAACCGACTTGCAGTCTATGTTGCGTGGTTTTGAAATAATGATGCAAGTAAGCGAAGTAGCTCCTGTAATGGATTATTTAGATGATGATAAGCTTGTGCAGTATCTTGTAGAAGTTACAGGTATGCCAGCGCGTGTAATTAAAAGTAATGAAGAAGTTGCGCGTATGAGAAGAGAGCAAGCTGAAGCACAGGCTCAAGCGCAGCAAGCTCAACAACAGCAAGAAGCTGCGGAACTGGTTGGACAAGCTGGACCCGGTTTAAAAGCTGTAAGTGAGGCTGGATTAATTTGAAACAGCTAGAAGAATTAAAATTAAGCTATCGCCGCACGTTTAAGTCTGACGATGGTGTAAAAGTGTTGAGTGATCTTAAATCTAGGTTTGGGTTTGAGACAACCACGTTTTCCAACGATCCTTATGAAACTGCATTTAATGAAGGACAACGCGCAACTGTGTTGCTGATCGTTCGGATGTTGTCCGAAGAGAAGGAAATGAAATGAGTGAAGAGGCAATCCAAGACACTGGATCTCAAGAAGCTGCGCCAGCCGTTGCTGTAGCAGAAACAGCACCAATAAATTTTTTAGAAAGTTTACCAGAAGATTTGCGTAGCGAACCATCTTTACGTAATTTTACAGACCCGGCAACATTAGCAAAAAGTTATGTACATGCGCAAAGAATGATTGGCGCTGATAAAATTGCATTGCCCGGCAAACATTCTACGCCTGATGAATGGCGCAACGTCTATACAAAACTAGGCGCGCCAGAAAGTTCAGATGGTTATGATTTTACACAAGTTGACGGTTTAAATGAAATGGTTGCCCACAACTTGCGAGAAAAAGCTTTTGAAGCTGGCTTAACGCAAAATCAAGCAAGTCAGTTTGCCAATTATTTAGCAGAACAGGAAAATGGTTTTAGAGATTTAAGAACGCAACAAGCTGATGATGCAAAACAGGCTGGTATTGAAGAATTACAAAAAGAGTATGGTAAAGCTTTTGACCAGCGGTTAGAATTAGCGCAAAGTGCTGCTAGAACGTTTTTAGGCGGTACAGAATTGTTTGATAGTATAGAATTAGCAGATGGGCGATTATTGGGTGATGTTCCTGAGATTGTAAAAATGTTTGCTAGTTTAGGTGAGCAGATAGGTGAAGATAAACTTGTTGGTGAGCCTTCAGAATTAGTTATGACCCCGGAAGAGGCACAGCGTCAAATAGACGAGCTTACAGTGCCGGGAGGTGCATATTGGGATGCGAAACATCCTAATAAAGATAAGGTAGTCGCAGAGGTGTTAAGGCTCCGTGAATTTACCTAGTGGATAACCGAAAGGCCCACAACGTCAAGCTTGTGAGACAAGCGGAGTAGCTGCCCAAAGCAGTAGCACGGCCCCATTAGGGATAACCAAGCGCAGCAAACTTTAATCGAAACTGTAAAGGAGAGACTTATGTCTACTCAAATAAATACAGCTTTTGTTCAACAGTTTTCCGCGAATATCCAAATGCTATCACAGCAAATGGGTTCGTTGCTGCGAGATGCAGTTGACTCGGAAAGTGTGAACGGTGAAAAAGCTTTTTTTGACCAAGTAGGTGCAGCGTCAGCTGTTCTACGAACCTCACGCCATGCGGATACGCCATTGGTTGACACACCACATAGCAGACGCATGGTAACAATGGCAGATTACGAGTACGCCGACTTGATTGACGATCAAGACAAAGTGCGTTTACTTGCTGATCCTACCTCAACCTACAGCCGTGCGGCAGCTGCTGCTATGGGTCGTGCTATGGATGATGTTATCATTACTGCGGCTCTAGGTACTGCAAATACTGGTAAAGAGGGAGCTACTTCTACAGCGCTTCCATCTGGACAGAAAATTGCTCATGGATCTGCTGGATTGACAATTGCAAAGCTTCTAAGTGCTAAAGAGCTTTTAGATTCAAACTCTGTTGATCCGTCAATCACACGGCATATTGTTGTGTCACCAAAGCAAATCTCTGATTTGTTAAATAACACAACAGTAACTTCATCCGACTTCAACACAGTCAAAGCGTTGGCGCAAGGTGAGCTTAACACATTTGTTGGGTTTAACTTTATCGTGTCAAATCGTTTGAACACTGATAGTAACAGTGACCGTCAGGTTATTGCTTTTGCTTCAGATGGCATCAAACTAGCTGTTGGTAAAGAGCCATCAGCGCGCATTGATGAACGTGCTGACAAGTCATATGCAACCCAAGTTTACTATTGCCAATCTGTCGGTGCTACACGCATGGAAGAAGATAAGGTAGTAGAAATAGCTTGTAACGAATAAGGAGAGTAAATTATGGCTACTGTTTATTCAGCACAACGCACTAATTCACGAGCTACCCCGGTAGTTATGAATAAGGCGAACGAAATGAGCGGCAGAATTAGAGTTGCTCATGGTACTTATGAGGCATCTTCTTTAGCGTCTGGTGACGTTATTGAAATGTTTATCATGCCTGATGGCGCTAGATTGCTAGAAGGATCTCTTGCACATGATGCACTTGGTTCATCTACAACCTTGTCTGTTGGCTACGCTGCACATACTAATGCAGCTGGTACAGCGGTAAGCGCGGCAGCGGCAGCTTATAAAGCTGCGGCGGCTTCCACATCAGCGCAAAAGGTGGACGTAATCGCTACACTAGCTCTAGGCTCCGGCACAGAGTTAGATGCTAACGAGGACGGTGTACCTGTAACGGTTACAATGGGCGGTGCCGCTGGCACTGGTACTATTGAACTTACCGTTAAGTACGTTCTAGACTAATAGAGTGGGGCGCGTCTGCGCCCCTTTCTTTTTATGGAGATTTAAATGGCTAGTACAGTTGATATTGCAAACTTTGCGCTTAACACATTAGGCGCTACAAATATTACAGCGCTTGACGAAAACAGTAAGCCAGCGCGTATAGTTAATCAAAGGTACGAGTCGGTAAGGGATACTGTTTTTAGGGCGCACCCTTGGAACTGCTTGTTGCGAAGATCAGAGCTTGCAAAAGAAAGTGAAACGCCTGATTTTGGTTATGCTTTTCAATATGCACTACCAACAGATCCGTATTGTTTACGTGTAACTGAATTTAGCAACGGAACTTTATCCTATCCACAAGACAATATGTTTAACAATAGCGGTGGCCCGGTGTTTGTAATTGAAGGTCGTAAATTATTAACAGATGAAGCTATTGCTAAAATAAAATATGTTTCTAGGGTAACTGATCCACAACAGTACGATGCTAATTTAATTGAAGCTTTAGCTGCTAGGTTAGCTATGGAAGTAGCGTATGCAGTTACTGGCTCGACTACGATGGTGCAAGTTACTGCATCTTTGTATGAAGAAAAGTTAAAAGAAGCTAGATTTGTTGATGGTACTGAAGGAGCGCCACAAAGACTTGAAGCAAGCGATTTTATTGAGGCGAGGTTCTAAATGGCTCGATCAGCCCCGGCTCTCAGTACCTTTACGGCTGGTGAAATATCACCAAGGCTTGAGGGCCGTGTTTCTATTGCTAAATACAAAGAAGGTTTGTCTGATCTAACTAATATGATTGTTCAGCCTCATGGTGGCGTAACACGTAGACCGGGAACGGAATATTTAGGAGAAGTTAAAAATAGTTCTGCGCAAACAAGGCTTATACCGTTTGAGTTTAAAACAGCTGATACGTATGTACTAGAGTTTGGCAATCTGTATATGCGCGTATTGCGTAATGGTTTGCAAGTTTTAGAAGGTAGTGCAAAAACAGTTAGTGCAATTACAAAAGCTAACCCGGGTGTTTTGACAAGCAACAGCCATGGTTTGAGTAACGGCGATGAAGTGTATCTTTCTAATACATCAGCCATGACAGAATTAACTGCAAGAAATTACAAAATAGCAAACGTTACAACTAATACATTTACGCTTACTGATTTGTTTGGCGTTGCAATAAATACAACAGGATTTACAACATACACAAGCGGTGTAACTGTTGATAAGATTTATGAGATAGCTACGCCATACCTAACAGCTGATATACCTAATCTGCGTTTTGCCCAATCAGCTGATATTATGTATTTGGTGCATCCTAGCTATCAGGTGCGTACATTATTACGTACAGATCACAATGCTTGGACACTAGACGCTATCTATTTAGGCGAACCACAGGCCGCAAAAACAATTACAGGTATAACACAAGCTAATCCGGGCGTTGTAACGGTGCATGAAACACATGCTTTTTCAAATGGCGATGCTGTTTTGATTGAAAGCATTGTTGGAATGACGCAGTTAAATGATAAATATTTTACTGTTGCAAACGTAACAACGCATACTTTTACGCTGAAAGACATAGATGGCAATGATATTGACACTACAAACTATACGGCTTGGTCTTCTGGTGGAACTGTAAAAAAAATAAATGTAAGTGTTCCAGCTTTGTTTGGGGCAGATAATAATCCATCTGTGTGTACATTCTTTGAGCAAAGACTTGTTTTCGCTGCAACCAATAATAATCCACAAACTCTTTTCTTTAGCAAATCAGCGGATTACGAAAACTTTACAATAGGTTCTGGCGCGGACAATGATGCTTTAATCTATACAATTGCATCAAATAAAGTGAACGCTATACGCTATCTCTCAGCTACTAGAATATTAATCATTGGTACATCTGGCGGTGAATATGTACTTACAACAACCAACGGTGGCCCGGTTACAGCAACAACAACTGTTATTCGTAAGTATAGCAACTATGGTTGTACAAATGACGAGCCTGTACAAGTTGCAGATCTAACTTTGTTTATTCAACGTGGTGGTCGAAAGGTACGAGAGTTTAAGTATACTGGTGAGGTGGATACAGGTGGGTATGCGGCTCCTGACGTTACGATATTAGCAGAACATCTAACAGAGGGCGGTCTTACGGCATTTGCTTATCAGCAAGAACCTGAGAGCCTTATATGGGCGTTACGTGCAGATGGTACGTTACTAGGTCTTACGTATCGACGCGAAGAAGAAGTTGTGGCTTGGCACAAGCATGTTGTTGGAGGTAGCTTTGGAAGCGGTCAAGCCGTTGTTGAAAGTATTATTAGTTTACCAACAGACAGCGGCGAAGATGAATTATATATGATTGTGAAGCGTACTATTAACAGTCAGACAAAACGCTATATAGAGCTAATGAAAAACTTTGATTTTGGTAGTGCTTCTACAACAGCATTTTTTGTTGATAGTGGATTGTCGTACTCTGGTAGTGCAACTGGTTCTATAACCGGGTTGCAACACCTAGAAGGTCAAACGGTATCTATACTTGCTAACGGTGCAACACACGCTGATAAAGCAGTATCTAGCGCTGGTGTTACATTTGATTTTGACATTACGTCTGGGGCAATAGGTTTTGGTTACACGAGTCAAATGCAAACCTTACGTCTAGAGGCTGGATCTGTAGACGGCACATCACAAGGCAAACCAAAAAGAATACATGCGGTTACATTACGTTTAGATGAAACTGTGGGTATCGAAGTAGGGCCAGATGCCAACAATCTAGATAGAATATTTTTTAGAGATAGTTCTATGAGTATGGATACAGCTGTGCCATTATTTACTGGTGACAAAGAAATAGAATTTCCCGGTGGTTACGATGATGATGCAAAAATATTTGTACGTCAAACACAGCCGTTACCAATGACAGTATTAGCAATTTATCCAAGGCTTAACACTTTTGACAAATGACAGTAGTATACGCAGAAGAAACATTAAACCAAGCTAAAGCAGACGCTATTCCGTTGCTTATAAGGCACTACGAAGAAATAGCGTTAAATAAAGATATAATAAAATTTAATCCTAATTGGGATATGTATGAAAAATACGAAAGCATAGGTGCGTTAAAAATTTATACAGCGCGAGAAGATGGTATTATGATAGGGTATTTTGTTGTTTCGGTAGCTCCTAATTTGCACTATCAAGATCACATATTTGCACAGAATGATATAATTTATATAGCACCAGAACATAGAAAAGGTTTTACTGGTTGGAAGCTTATAAAATTTGCTGAAGAAAGATTAAAAGAATACGGCGCGTCTATCTTAATGATAAACGTCAAACGACACAAACCTTTTGATAAATTATTAGATCGTCTTGGGTTTGAGAATATAGAAAATGTTTTTGCAAAAAGGTTGATATAAAATGGCTGCTAATGCTTTTACTTATATTGTAGGTGGTTCACAAATAATAGGTGGCATATCTCAAAAAAATTCTGCTGATAGAGCAGCTGAAAAAGCGCAAGAAGCTGCAAACTTTAATGCTGATTTGATTGAAAGAGACATTGGTCTTCTCGACAAGCAAAGCAAAATACTTAATGCAAATGCTTTATTGCGTGAAAAAGTAGACAGATTTAGATTTTCTGAACAGCAAGGAACGGTGATAGCTAACTATGGCTACGCTGGAATAGACATTGCACAAGGAACGCCTATGCGTGTTTTAAGGCAAAACGCTAGAGAATTTGAATACGATATGGCTGTTAACAGATTTAACGATAGCGTTACTCAAATGCAGATTGCCGATGCAAAAGAAAATGTACAACTTACGGCTGACCTTACAAGAATGGAAGGTGGTGCATCAGCTGGTGCGTTACGTGCGCAAGGTATGCAAAGTCTTATTTCGGGATTTGGATCGGCGGCTAGAACTGGCTACGATGCTGGTTTAAAATTTCCTAGTTTTGCGTAAGGTGAAAAAATGAAAATACCAAGGTATCAATCAAGAGGTTCTATCTCTACGCAAGCGCCGGGTCGTTCTATGACTGCGCGTATGAGGGCAGAACCATATGTGCAGCAAGCACTAGCTAAAGGAAATGTCTTTGGCGAGGCAGTTAGCCAAGTAGGGCAGTTTGCACAAATGCGGTATAAGATGGCGCGTGAGGCACAACTTAGTAATGCGTTACTTGGTACGCAAGAACAATTAGCAGAAGAATACAATAGACTTAGTAAATCAGAAAAACCTTGGGGCGTCTTAGATGGAGATGATCCTGAGTGGAATAAAACAACTGAAAGTATTCGCACAAAGATGCGTGACAGTGTTGGAACTGATCGGTCAGCATTACAACGGTTTGACGAAACGTTTTCTAGGCAAGAGTTACAACAACGTTTTAGATTACGAACTGTTATTGATCAAAAGATAGAAGCAGATACGCAAGCTACTCATAGGCAATATTTGCAAGATAAAGAAGATAAAGCTGTTGATGCGGAAACAGTACAATATCTTGATTTGCTATTAAAAGAAGCCGGGGCTGAAAGTAACAAATTATCAACTGTGCTAGATTTTGATCCAGTTGCATTACAAGAACAGGAGTATGCTCTACTTAATAATGTTGCGTATAGACGGCTACAGAAATTTGTAGATGAAAGTGGCAAACCATTAACAAAGTTTTCTGCAATACATAAAGCGCTGCGTGACGATGATTTGCAAGAACTAATTGATGCTGGTGGTGATGGGTTAATAGAAGTTGAGTTACTAAAAAGATTGCGTCCAGAGGACCGGGCAAAGATTTTAAACTCAGTAGGATCGACACGACAAGCGATTGATGGCAAAACAATAGAAGAAGAGAATTTACTTAAAACTCAAGAAGTTTTTGCTAAAAGCGCAGCGGATGATATTGAGGAAGCCACAAAAGCAATTATTGATGGGTTTGATGTTTCTTTAGCTGATTACAATAATATTGAAAAAAAAGTAAAACAAGCTATTCAAATATTACCGCCCGGTGAAGCAAAAGACATAACTGCCGGGTATGAAAATTTAGCAGCTATTACTGCCGCACGTAATGAAGTACGGCAAATGAACCCGAACCAGATTACAAAGTATATAAATGACTTACGCGCAGAAGGAACGGAAACTGAACGTCAGCGTAATGTTATTAGTTTCTTAGAAGATTACCAAACAAAATTTCAAAAAAGAATTGACGATACGCCGTATCAAGTTGCGCAACAAAACGGATTATTAGCTGGTAAATTTAAAAGAATAAACTTTGATTTTTCAAGTGAGCAATCTATTGGCAATGTCATACAAGGTTTAAAAATACGAAACAGTCTTTATAGAGAAATAGATGGTGTCTATAATCGTACAGCGCGTGGTCTTTTACCAAAAATTCTAGACGATGGTGAAGTTGTGCAGTTAAATAACGTGTTTGATAATATGGGCTTTGCTGACCAACGGAACGCAATCGGTGCTATACAATCGGCGCTTGGTAAAGATGCACAACATTTATTTAGGCAAATAAGTAAAGATGCTCCGCTTCTTGGGCATATTGCCGGACTTATGCAACAACAAGGTATAAATAGTTCTGCCGTCTCTGAAATTCAAACTGGTATGATGGCAGAAAATAAAGCTTCTTTATCTAGTGCTGTTGATGGTGAAGGAGAAATTTTATTTAGTTCTTATATGCAAGGTGCGTTTTCTATGTTGCCGGAAAGAATGGCAGCGCAATTAAATAATACAACGCGACAAGCTGTTGAAGCAATTATTTCTGCAAGAGTTTTGAAACAAGGGTTAAATGTTGCTGAAATGGATAAAGAAGAATTTAATAGTATTATAAGTTACGCATTAGGTGGTTCAAAAGATGGTGAGCGTGGCGGTGTAGGTGTTTACAATGGAAGATCGTATTTTAGACCATTAGATGCAAGTGATGAAGAGTTTGAAGAAGCTATTAAAACATTAGACTTGCAAACAATTAATGAAATGGCGAAAACAACAAACTTGTCTAGTTTTGACCCAAGAAATGAAAACTTGCAAGAAATATTAAAAGAAGTTACGGACCAAAACTATTCTGTGTTTGTTTCACGAAAAGACAATAGAGGACGTAATGTATATGGATTTTTGTACGGCGATGTAGGAAATGAGCAAGTTGTTCGATCTGATACCGGGCTACCTGTAGAATTTATTTATGAAGAAATACAGCCAGCAAAACAACGAATAGAATTATTACAAACTATTAAAGACGTTAGAAAAAAAGAAGAAATTGCTCAACAAGAAGCGGAACAAGCTGCACAAATAGATATTGAATTGCAAAATTTAACTGAAGAAGAAAAAGCGCAGCTAGAACTTTTAAGCGGCTCAAGGTTAATAGATGCTGACATTGTAGATGCTAAAACATGGGATAAACTGCAAAATTCTGCTTATAGAACAAAAATGAGTGGAGATATAGAATACTGGTTAGATGTTGGCACTAGAAAAGTTTACAATTCACAAACCAAAAAAGAAGTAACCGGCAAACTAGCAGAACAAGTTTTTGAAACATACAAAATGTCTGATGCTAACGCTGTTAGTATTGGATGGTATGAAGCAACGGAACAATTTGTTGATTTTGTAAAAGCGCAAGGGGCTGATATAAATTCTATAACAGAAGAAGCAGTTGCAGCATTTTTACGTAGCAAAGGATTAAAACCAAAAAATAAAATGGTTATTGAGCGTGTGTTAACTTCTTCTAAAGGCATCCTAAACAGAGGATCACAATGAGCGTTTTAAATTTTCAAGACAACGATCCTACTTTTGCAGAAAGCTTGCCAAGCAAGGCAAGCCCCACAACAGGCGTTGCTGAAAACTTTACAGCTGCATACAAAGGTGCTCAAGCTGCACAACCATTAGCTGCCCGGTGGTATGAGCAAGGTTTTCTAAGTGACGTAATTGAAGAGCTAGAAGCGCAAACTGGTGTGAACTTTGACCATCCTCTTCCTTGGTACGATGCTGGCGGTGCAAATTATGACCGCAAAATATTTAAGATACAGACGTATGTACGTAATAATTTAGAAAACTTAAAAGGTGATTTTTCATTACTTCTTGATCCAGAGTACAAAACAAAAATACGAAACGATGCAAAACAAAAATCAATTAAAGATATTAAAGAAGGTGAAGATGTTTATAATCGTGCAGAAGGGTTTTTGCCGACAGCTGCAAGCTATGCTGGTGCTTTTGCAGCGGAAGCAGTAGACCCGGTAAACTTATCGGTAAGCGCAGCTGCATCACCAATTTCTTTGGGTGCAAAAACATTAGTCGGAATAATGTTTAGAGAAGCACTAATTAACTCAACAATAGAAGCAGCTTATCAACCAGCGGTAGCTGCATGGTATAAAGAACTTGGTTTTGATTATGGGTACGAAGAGTTTAGAAATTCTGTTTTAACAGCAGCGGCAACTGGTGCTGCGTTTGTGGGTGTAATAAAAATTGGCGGCAAAACCATTGAGCTTACAGCTGATCAACTTCAAAAAGGATACCGATCTTTAATAAACAGTGGCGCAGCTAAAGAAACAGATGTTAGTCGTGGCGCTGAAATTATGTACAATAGCGAAATAGAAAACGCTGCGCAAAATCCTTTAGATGGCCCAAATGCAGAGCTAGAACACAACGCAAGAACATTAGAAACGCAACGTGCATTAGTAGAAAATGTTGCACCAAAAATAACAGACGCTCCGCAATCTAATATAAAAGAACCAGAAAATGTTTTTGAGTCTGATAATTTAGATGGACAAGTATTTAAGTTTGATCCAGACGAAATAGAAGTAGATGCCGAAACATTTCAATTTAAAGCTGGTGGTGATCAGTATGGTGTAACAGAACGTTTACGTGATGTAACTGTGTGGAACCCAGACGCGGCTGGACAAGTTACTGTTTATGAATACGCCAATGGCAACAAGTTTATAGCAGATGGGCATCAAAGATTAGGATTGGCTAAAAGAATAAAATCACAAGACCCTACCCAAGAAGTAGTATTATATGGGCGTAAATTGCGTGAGGTAGATGGTTATACACCCGAAGAAGCAATGGTTACAGCTGCATTTAAAAATATATCCGAAGGTACAGGGTCAGTAACAGATGCTGCAAAAATATTTAGATTTTCTCCAGAACGAGTAAATGATCCTAGTTTTCCAAAAGGATCGCAGTTTGTTTCTCAAGCAAGAGGTCTTGCAAATTTAAACGACAATGCTTTTGGCATGATAGTAAATGAAGTTGTGCAACCAGAATACGGAGCAATTGTTGGTCGGTTAATTGGTACTGATGCAGATATGCAAAATGCTGCAATGACTGTGTTATCTAAAACAAATCCATCAACGCAATTCCAAGCGGAAAGCATTGTGCGTCAAGTAATTGAAACAGGAGTTACAAAAGAAACGCAAGATAGTTTGTTTGGAGAACAGGTAATTACAGAAAGTTTGTTTTTAGAACGCGCCAAAGTGTTAGAACGTGCTAAAAATCAATTACGTAAAGATAAATCTGCATTTCAAAATCTTGTTCGTAATGCAGATCGTATTGAAGGTGAAGGTAATCAGCTTGCAAAAGATGCAAACAAACAAAGGACAGTAGAAGATGGCAAAGCAATCGCGCTCCTCCAAAGCCAAGCAAACAGAAAAGGCAAACTCTCCGATGCGCTCTCAAATGCAGCTTCCCTTGCAAAACAACAAGGATCGTACGGCGAAGCTACAAGAAGCTTTCTCAACGCTGTCAGACGAGCAATTGACGAGGGCGACTTTGAACGCGCAGAGGTTGGCGATGTTGGACGCATTGTCAATGCTGAACCGCAAGAAGTTGCGTTACGAAATGAGCAAGACCAAAACAACTTAGATATGTTTGACGATCCTTATGGTGATGCAACAACGCAACAAAGTGCAGCACTCGCTGAAGACATAAGAGCAGATTTAACTGAACCAGAATTGCTGCAAGAAGATTTGCGGCGTCTAGTAGAAACTGGCGCGTCAAAAGAACAGATCCTGTCACACCCGGCAATTGTTACAGCTGTTGACGCAATGAACAGCTTGCCAGAAACCGCAAAAAGACCAAACTTTAACACTGACGAATGGTACGCAACAAGAGAATATAGCATTGGCTCACGTATAGATGCGTCAGCGGAAGAAGCGTTAGAGTATCTTATTAATGGAGCAAGGACGCTTAGTTATGTTGATGATGGATTAGAGTATGCAGCTAATTCTTTACGGCAAGAACGAAAAGCAGTAATTATTATGGGTCCACCAGCAAGCGGTAAAAGTAGCATTGCAAACCCAATAGCGCGTAGTCTTGGCGCTTCTATAGTGGATGCTGATGAAGCAAAAAGGATTTTGCCAGAATTTAACAACGGCATTGGCGCAAGCGCTGTGCATGAAGAAAGTTCTGTACTAGCTGATTTGGTTTTTAGTGATTTAATGGAACAAGGTGATAATTTAGTTGTTCCGAAAGTTGGTTCTGATCCTAATAAAATAAAAGACGTTATAAAACGTTTAAAAGATAACGGATACGAAGTTGATTTAGTTGATATGGTGGTAAATGTTGACGAAGCATTTAGAAGAATGATTGCGCGCTTTATTGCAACAGGTAGGCTAATAGATCCAAAATATATAGAAAAGGTTGGCAATTTACCAACAGAGACTTATAATATACTTAGAAAGGAAGGTGTTGCAGATGGATACTCGCGCATCAACAATGAAGTTGCAAAAGACGCAGTTAGGCCAATCAACGAAGATACCAGAGGCCTCCTTGCCAACACAGACTTTCGATTACGAAGAAGTGGAGAGCCGGGCAATAAAACGAGCGCAAGAGCCAGCGGCGCAGATGTTATTGCAGCGCGTTCGGAACGCGCGGAAAGCGTAGAGGTTCCACAGCTTGAAGAAAGCCTGTTGGACGCAGAATTTCCTGTAGAACAAATGATTGATGCAGATAATAACGTAGTTGCTCGTACAGTTACTGCGCGACAACTGTTGTCAGAAATAGATCAAGACGATGTAATGATTGATCGTTTATCAAGGTGTCCGATATGAGTTTTAGAAAATGTATTGATGACGCAGTTAATGAAGGAGCTTTGACGCAAGACCAAGCGAAAGAAGCGCGTGATTTGTTTGATGAATTAGAAGAGCAATACCAAGGTAAAATGAATAATGCAGCTGCACAATCGCAAGCTGGGCTTGATACATTTAACGCATTGCAAAGAAAAACAACGCAACGCAAAAGACAAAAATCTATGCAGCTACGTACTTGGCAACAAATAACAAGAAACCTTGACGATTACAGAACGTCATTAGGTGAACAAGACATATACAAAGCTGCACTATCTCATTTTGAGCAAGATGGTAACTCACGGTTTTCCAGTGTTGCACAAAGAGAAGAAGCTATAAAAGGTGAAGCTTTTGGCGAAATGTCTAAAATTTTGGGTACGTTTCGCAGAAATACAATTGGTGAAGTAAGGCAAAAAGCTAAACTAAAAAATGTTGTGCGTGAAATTTTTGGTGAAGATACAGGCGATATAAGCGCGCGTGAGTTAGCTCAAAGTTGGCGTGATGCTTCTGAGTTGTTGCGTAAACGTTTTAACCGGGCTGGTGGTGCAATACCTAAACGGCTGGATTGGGGATTGCCGCAATCACACGATATGTTAGAGGTTCGCAAAGCTGGATATGAAACATGGCGTGATTTTGTAACACCGCGTTTAGACCGCACAAAGATGATAGATGAAAACACAGGTTTAGCTTTTTCTGACGAAAAATTAGAAGTTGTATTACGTGATGTTTTTGAAACGATACAATCGGACGGTATGAATAAACTTACGCCGGGCGGTGCATCAAATGGTAAATCTTTAGGAAACAGGCGGCAAGACCATAGGTTTTTATCTTTTGCAGATGCAGACAGTTGGATGCAGTACCAAGAAAAGTTTGGAAATCCTAATTCATTTGATACTATGATTTCTCATGTAACAAATATGTCAAGAGACATAGCGCAATTAGAAATTCTTGGTCCTAATCCGAATGCAACAATTACTTTTCTTAAGCAAACTTTAAATAAAAAATCATCAGGTGACGTTAAAGCAGAAAACAAAGCAAGGTCTACAGCAAAAAAAATAGATGAATTGTATATGGCTATAACAGGTCGAAACAACGAACCTGTTAATGGTGTATTCGCTGCAACAATGGCTGGCACACGACAGATACTTCAATCTGCACAATTAGGATCAGCTGCTATATCTGCAATAACTGATTTAAATTTTCAACGTATGGCAAGGTCGTTTGCTGGTATACCTCAAACGTCAACAATAACACAGTATTTAGATTTACTTAATCCTCTAGGTGCAAAAGAAAAAGGTGAGTTAGCAATACGTCTAGGTTTAATTGCCGAAGGTTGGACAAGTTTAGCAGCTGGTCAAATGCGTTATGTAGGAGACATATCAGGTCCAGAGATAACAAGAAGAACAGCGGATTTTGTTATGCGCGCTTCTTTGCTATCGCCAATGACAAGCGCTGGTCGATGGGCGTTTGGTATGGAATTTCTTGGTACTATGGCAAGTAACGCAAATAAAAGATTTGCTGATTTAGATCCAAATTTTAAACGCACTTTTGAGCGTTATGGGTTTGATGAACAAAGTTGGGATATTATTAGGAATACACAACAATATGAAGAGCGTGGAGCTAAGTTTTTACGCCCGGCAGATATAAGATCTAGAACAGATATATCTTCAGATGTTGCTGAAAGTTTAACAACGCGAGTGTTGGAAATGGTAAATACGGAAACTAATTTTGCTGTACCATCTTCAAGTATTCGCGGTAGAGTTGCTTTAACAGCTGATAGCAGACCGGGAACAATAGCTGGTGAAATTACAAGATCATTTGCCATGTATAAAAACTTTGGCGTAACACTTGTTAATACACATTTAGTACGCGGCATGACGCAACAAGGATTGGCTGGCAAAGGTGCGTACTTTACTAATTTATTAATATCAACAACACTTATGGGCGCATTAGCGTTACAGTTAAAAGAAATGTCAAAAGGTCGTGATCCGCGTCCTATGAACACAGAAGATTTTTGGGGCGCTGCTTTTATGCAAGGTGGTGGCTTGGGTATATATGGTGATTTTTTATTTTCAGATGTAAATAGATATGAACGTGGTTTATATGAAACAATTGCTGGGCCAACTGTGGGGTTTGCAAATGATATTAGAAAATTAACAATTGGTAATTTATTAGAAGTTGCAAAAGGAGAAGATACAAAAGCAGCTTCTGAGTTTATAAAATTTACTGGCAGATACGCTCCGGGTTCTTCTATTTGGTATTTACGTTTAGGACTAGAAAGAAATGTTTTAGATCAATTACAATTGTGGGCAGATCCTAAAGCTGGAAAGAAAATGCGTAAAATGGAAAGACGATTTAGAAAAGACTACGGACAAGATTATTGGTGGGGAACAGGTGAAACTTCACCAGAACGCAAACCAAGACTTGAAAACATTTTTGAAAATTAAGAACTACACAACAGACACAATATATGGTATTTTTGCGCAAAGTAAGGATTTGTTATGACAGTATCTAGTAGCACAAATAAAGTTTCATTTAGCGGCAACGGCACGTTAACAACCTTTGCCTACTCCTTTAAGATCTTTGATCAAGATGATCTTACGGTTATTTTACGTGCAGCTGACGGTACGGAAACAACGCAAACAATAACAACGCACTATACTGTTACAGGTGTAGGATCGGCTAGCGGCGGTAACGTAGTGTTTGGAACTGCCCCGGCAAGCGGTGTTACGGTTGTTATCATACGTGAACAGCCTCTTACGCAAGGTTTAGATCTTGTTCCTAATGATCCGTTCCCGGCGCAGTCTTTAGAAGAAAGCTTAGACAAGCTAACCTTTATGGCGCAGAAACATGAAGAAGAACTTAGTCGTGCTATCAAGGGCTCTCGTACAAACGTTATAACTAACTCTGAGTTTACAGTCTCTGCAACAGATCGTGCCAACAAACTGTTTAGTTTTGATGCTGCTGGCAACTTATCAATCGCCCAAGAGCTAGGAACGTTTCGTGGCAACTGGGCAGCTAGTACAGCTTATAATCCACGAGACATAGTTAAAGATACCAGCACTAATAATATCTTTTTGGTAAATACCGCGCATACATCTAGCGGCTCTCAGCCCCTTACAACAAATGCAAACAGCGCAAAGTATGACTTGATAGTCGATGCTGCATCCTCTACCACAGCGCAAACCGCTGCTGCTTCATCTGCCACGGCTGCTGCAAGCTCGGCAACCGCTTCTGCAAATTCTGCAACCGCTGCTGCAAGTTCTGCAACCGCGAGTGAAACAGCAAAGACTGCATCCGAAACAGCAAAGACCGATAGTGAAACTGCACAAGCTGCATCGGAAGCTGCGCTTGATAGTTTTGATGATCGATACCTAGGAGCAAAATCTACATCAGGTGGCAATCCAACTGTAGACAATGACGGTGATGCGCTTATAGACGGTGCGCTATTTTTCGATACAACCAACAATGTGCTAATGGTTTACAACTTAGGTACAACTACTTGGCTCCGTACAACGCCAACAACGACTGACCAAGGTCATATAAATACTGTTTCTGGCATTTCGGCTAATGTAACTACTGTCGCTGGAATAAGTAGCAACGTCACAACAGTAGCTGGTATAAGTTCTGACGTAACAACCGTTGCGGCAGACGGTACAGATATTGGTACTGTCGCTGGTATATCTTCTAACGTAACAACAGTAGCTGGTATATCGGGGAATGTAACGACTGTTGCCGGGATTAGCTCAGATGTAACAGCGGTGGCTGGTGATGCTACTGATATAGGCACTGTTGCTACTAATATATCTAACGTCAATGCGGTGGGTGGTATATCTGCTAATGTAACTACGGTTGCTGGTATTGCATCAAATGTGACTACGGTTGCCGGGATTAGCGCTAATGTTACTACGGTTGCTGGAGACACTACAAACATTGGAACGATTGCCACAAACTTAAGCGGTACTGATACTATTGGAACAGTGGCTGGATCAATAGGCAACGTAAACAATGTTGGTGGTGCGATTACTAATGTTAATACGGTAGCAACAAATATTTCTGGTGTTAATAGTTTTGCTGAACGGTATCGTGTTGGCTCTTCAGATCCGACAAGTAGCCTTGATGAAGGTGATTTATTTTTCAATACAACAAGTAATGCTTATAAATTTTATGATGGTTCAGCATGGAATACTGTTAATGTTTCTGGCATTGGCTCTCTTGCAGATGATACTAGCCCACAGCTAGGTGGTAACTTAGATGTAAACAGCAATGATATTAACTTTGGAGACAACGACAAAGCCATCTTTGGAGCAGGGTCTGACCTACAGATTTTTCACGATGGATCAGGTTCTTATGTAAAAGAAGGTGGCACAGGCTCTTTATACCTTCAAGGCACAGATGTTCGTATCCAAAATGCTTCTGGTGAAAACATACTAAATGGTACATCTAATGGAGCAGTAACCCTTTATTATGACAACGAATCCCAACTCGCCACTACATCAACAGGCATTGCAGTAGACTCAGGGTCTAGTGGAATGATAGACTTCGGTGATATTACCTCTGCTTATGGAAGACTTTATGCTGACAGTAGCGGTACATATGTTGGGTCTAAAAGCAGCCACCCTTTAATTTTTAGAACTGCCAACGTAGAGAAGGTCAGGGTAGATACATCAGGTAACTTGCTAGTGGGTAAATCAACAACTGGTTTTAATTCTTACGGTGTTAGGCTTTCGGATGATACAAACCAATTTGTTGTAAACAATGCAGCGGTTGTTCAGTTTAACAGGCGAAATGGTGACGGTGAGATTCTGGGGCTTTATGCAGATGATGGTCGTATTGGTGGGATTGGAGTTAAAAGTAGCAAACCTTACTTAGTAAACCCAACTAACTTTGGTATTCGCCTTGCGAATAATGCTTTGGTCGCAACTGATGAAAGTGGAACAAACGAATCTGGTGCTTCTGATTTAGGTGCTTCAGATGTAAAATGGAAAGACCTCTACCTGTCTGGCGGTGTTGTAGACACAACAACTACAGTATCTTACGCATCTTCTATAGCTCTTAGTTACGATAATGGTGCAATACAAACAGTTACCCTCACAGGCGATGTAACGTTTACAGACAGCTTGGCAGATGGTGAGGCTGTAGTCCTAATGTTACTTGCAGGGGCGTCACACAATGTTGCTTGGACAGCCGTAAACTATTGGGTTTCATCAGGTGGCAATGCTGCACCTACATTGACCGCTAAAGATACTATTGTGCTTTGGAAAATTGGATCAGATGTATACGCAGCATATGCAGGATCATTTGCTTAAGGAGTAAAAATGGCAATTACATATACATGGACTATACCTACAGTTGAGCGTAACTTATCTGATGGTGGCATTACTACTATTCACTGGCGTTGTACTGGCGTCGATGGTGATTACTCAGCGTCTAGATACGGCACGACAGGCCATGAGCCAGATGCATTAGGTAGCGGCTTCATTGCGTATGACAGCGTAACGGAAGCTAACTGTATTGCTTGGTCACAAGCTGCTCTTGATAAAGATGGTATTGAGACAGCTATCGCTAATAATATTGGTGTTCAAAAAACTCCAACAACAGGCTTGGGGCAACCTTGGGCCGCCTAGAGGAAGCCAAAAATGGCAAAGTTAGCTAAACTTTTAAAAGCTGTTGCAGGTGCAGCAGGAGGTGCAGGGCTAGATGTAGACGAGGTCTATTCGACTTACACATATAGCGGAAATGGTTCTGCAAATACAATCACCAATAATCTGGACTTGAGTGGCGAAGGTGGTTTGGTTTGGATTAAAAAACGTAATGGAAATTCGTCTCATTTTTTCTTTGGCAGTGATAGGGATGCAAATAATAAAGCTTTATTATCTAATACTACATTAGCATATTACGATACATCATATTCTGTAACTCATAGCTCAACAGGGTTTGGTATATCGAGTACAACATCAGGTGATGTAAACGAAAATAATCCAGAAAATTATCCTAACTATGTATCTTGGAGTTTTAGAAAAGCCCCTAAGTTTTTTGATGTGGTTAAAGTAAGTTCAACAAGTGCAGGGGCTAATACAGTAAGCCATTCTTTGGGTCAAACTCCGGGCATGATTATATCGAAACGTACTAGTTCGACTAGTGAATGGTATGTTTGGCATAGATCAAATTCAACTGGTGCATTAGCTTTAAATAGTACAAATGCAACATCAGCTTATAATGCTCCACAGTTTGTTTTTGGTAATGGTACTTCCGTTGTTCAGCCAACTTCTACTGAATTAACTTTTTATAGTTCGGGTGGCGATTATGTTTTTTATATCTTTGCACACCACGCCAATGACGGATCAGCAACTGGCTTTGGGGGTGACGGTGACAGCCCAGTGATTTCTTGTGGGGGTTACGATGGTAATGGCTCGAATACTGGCCCAGTAATTAATCTAGGTTTTGAACCGCAGTGGGTTTTAATAAAAAATGTTTCGACTGCTAAAGAGTGGCGTCTGCACGATATATTTCGTGGGATGTATATAGGTGACAACGCAAACTTTTTACAGCCAAATGCTATTGCAGGAGAAGCCAGTGACAGTGGGCCTTTATCCTTTAATGCAAATGGTTTTCAGTTGGTCACTGGGGGTAGCGAAGTAAATGACAACGGTGACAAGTATATATACATAGCAATAAGGCGTGGCCCATTAAATCCACCAACTGATGCAACAAAGGTTTTCAATGTACAAGAAGTCTCTGGCTCAACAAACTCAACTGTCACTACTGGTTTTCCTGTTGATTTAATTATTGATAAAGTTACTAACGATAACGACACGCAAAGCAATATTGTAATTGATCGTGTGCGTGGGATTGCTAAAGAAAACGAGTTTCGCAAGAACCTTTTAACGTATAGTACAGGTGCAGAATCTGGATCATCTAATATTGTAAATGGTCCTAGCATGACAGGGTATGTGCGTGGAAGTTATTGGAGTGGTTATACAAATGTAATGTTCAATTGGAAAAGAGCACCCTCTTTCTGCGATATTTGTGCATACACAGGAACAGGAAGCAATAGAACTATTCCGCATAACTTAACAGTCCCTGCGGAGATGATTTGGGTGAAGAGTAGGTCTTTTACAAAAGATTGGGCTGTGTATCATACAGGTTTAAACAGCGGAACTAATCCAGAGCAAAATGTTATCAGGTTGAATTTAAGTAGTGGTCAATTTGGAGGTAGCGATTACTGGAATGACACTGCCCCAACTAATAGTGTTTTTTCTTTAGGCAATAACGATAGGGTAAATAAGTCAACTGAAACCTACATAGCCTACCTTTTTGCTACATTAGCAGGTATCTCTAAAATTGGAAGCACAAGTCATACATCTGGTTCAGATACAAACGTAGACGCAGGGTTTTCTAGCGGAAGCCGCTTTGTAATGATTAGGAGCATGGAAGCAGGTGACAATGATTGGTACGTTTGGAACTCAGCATCAGGTATTGTAGCCGGAAATGATCCTTATATTTTATTTAATGAAAGAGATGCAGAAGTTACAAACACTGATTTAATAGACCCTCTTAGCTCAGGCTTTACACTTACAAGTAATCTAGCTTCTGGCACTTACATTTACTACGCAATAGCATAATCAAACCTATAAGAAAGGATCAATCTATGGGTGAGTATAGAAACAGAACAACAGGCGAAGTTAAAAGCCAAGGTGAATGGAGGGCTGCAAACCCTAAGATGTCATTGCCAAAGGTGTGGAGTCAAAACACTTTAGATGCGTTAGACTTAGATGCCGTATTATTAAGCCCTGCTGTCACAACCACAGGGTATCAAACAAGTGTGCGTGATGGTGTAGAGCAAGATGCAAAAGGTAACTGGGTTGAGAAGTATGTAGCAAAAGATATGTTTGCTGATACGACTGACGAGGATGGCAAGAAGACTACTAAAGCAGAACATGAAGCAGCTTATCAAACTACACTAGACACTAATGTTGCTGCATCAAACAGAGCCACCAGAGATGCAAAGCTTGCAGAGACAGATTGGCATGCCATGTCAGACGTTACTATGGCAGACAACATGAAGACTTATAGGCAAGCTCTACGTGATCTACCAACTCATAGCAACTGGCCTAATTTGGAAGATGCTGATTGGCCTACGAAACCGTAAGGATAGAGCATGGATAAACGTACACGCACACTTTCACAAGCACACTCTCGAATAGACGAAGTTGAGAAAGACGTTATTGAAATAAAAACTGAAATGAAGATACAGTTTAAAGATTTGTATAATCGTATTAAGCGCATGGAAGCAATAATGATTTGTATAACTGGCGCAAGCTTGCTGTTGTTATTACGCATGACTTATCTGAGCTAGGCACATGGACCCGGTTAGTTGTATCGCCCTTGCCACTGGCGCATACAAAACTTTACGCGGAGCTATAAGTGCCGGGGATGATCTCATGTCAATGGGAAATTCTTTAGCTACGTGGGGGAAAGCTGTTTCAGATTTTACTCGCATAGAGGAACGCCAAAAAAATCCACCGTTCTGGGAAAAAACATTTAAAGGATCGGATGAAGAAAGCGCTATTTTAATTTGGAACAACAGGCGCAAACTTGACGAAATGAGGGAGTCTCTCCGATCCGAAATCAGTTTTTTATACGGACCAAGCGCGTGGGATGAGATTTTAAGAATTGAGGCAGAGCAACGGCGCATACGAAAAGAAGCAGCTTATAAAAAACAGGAGCAAATTGATGCGGCTATTAACTTTGCTATTGGGTGTTTTATTTTTTTGCTTAGTGGTGGTATTTTGTTTTGCATTTTCTATTTCATTGGCAAATATCAAGGGCGCTGGTGATGTGGGTTCTGCTATGGATACAGCTGGTAAGTGGCACATTCGACCATTACCATATAGACAGCTACAGCAATGAGGAAGCTTGCAACCAAGGTAAGGTACAAGCAAAGGTTTTAGTCACCAGTAATAATTCTAAAGTAGTGTGTATTAAAATTGAACGGTGATATTAAAAGAGTGGCGCAGCAAATATATTATCTATGATGAAAACGGAAAAGTTGTTATAATTACGCGCGACAAAAGAATTGCAATTGCATATGCGAGGGCGAAGGGATGACAGAGTTTGACAAAGCAGATACTAACGGTAATGGCGTTATAGAACGTGCTGAATGGAATAAAATTGCTTTAGAAGATCGACGTTTGGAAATGATAGACCGGGATCTAAAGCGCAATGCAGAGCGTAGGTTTACCGGGTTTGCACTTGCTGGCATGTTGATCTATCCGTTTATTATATTGTTAGCTTCTGTTCTTGGTTTCGACAAAGCAGCTAGTCTTATCACAGATATTGCAAGTGTATACGTGATAGCTGCATCAGGTGTTGTTGCTGCGTTTATGGGATTTAATGCCTATGCTGCAAAGGCAGAGCCGAAGAAGGCAAGTATAAAAATGGAGGGTGAGTAATGTTACAAGCGTTCATAGGACCAATTGCTGAACTTGCTGGCGGTTGGTTAAATGCTAAAACTCAGAAGCAAGCGGCTGATGCCAAGCTCAAGTTAACTGAGGCTGAAGCAAAAGCAAAGATACTTCTAAGCAAAGAAACTTCAGTAGCTGATTGGGAACGCATGATGGCGCAAGGTTCTCAATCAAGTTGGAAGGACGAATATTTTGTAATAATTCTAAGTATTCCATTAATTTTATGTTGGATACCGGGAACAGAAGGTTGGGTTGATCGCGGTTTTGAACAACTCTCCAAAGCACCAGACTGGTATTTTTACAGTTTAGGTATCGCCATTTCAGCGTCATTTGGTGTGCGTGGCGTACAGAAGTTCTTTAAGAGGTAGTGATATGTCTGATATGAAAATACCAGTAGCTTTAGTTTTTGCTATGGCTGTTCAGTTGGTAGCTCTTGTATGGTATATAAGTGGAATGGTTCACGACATAGAACATTTAGAAGGTACTGTATCAGCGCAGCAAGACTTGCTTGATATTATAGATCAAGATGTAAATGATCTGTGGGCTTTCTGTACATTCACAGAAAACAAGTGGGCAGAAGCTTACACAAGTGATATGGTGTACGAAAGATTATGTGGAACAAAGGAGTTTGTTGAACAATGACTTTTAGACTTGGAAAGCGTAGCCTTGAAAGATTAGAAGGTGTAGA
>Ga0208793_1000283_pt1 | contig 35801 bp, 39 predicted proteins | sample 17_taG_FD_184092 | JGI IMG/M metagenome (GOLD analysis project Ga0208793, IMG submission 184092) | Marine viral communities from the Subarctic Pacific Ocean - 17_ETSP_OMZ_AT15314 metaG (SPAdes) (version 2) | ecosystem: Environmental > Aquatic > Marine > Oceanic | place: Pacific Ocean | collected... | reverse complement strand
GGAGTCTCGCTAGTAGGTTTCTCTTCTTTAATTTCTTCTTCATTTGATTCTTCTATAATTTCTTCTTGTTGTTCTTCTATCATCTCTTCTTCTATCATCTCTTCTTCTTCTATCATCTCTTCTTCTTTCATGACTATTTCTTCCATTATCTCTTCTGCCATAGCTTCTTCTTCCATAGGCATCTCTTCAACCATCATCAACATAGGTTCAAAAGATAATTCCTCTTCTGGCATCATTTCTTCTAGCACAGGTGGCTCAGTAAAAAATGTAACCATCTCTTCAAACACTTGTTCTATTTCTACAAACTCTATATATTCAAATACGTCTTCTAAATCTTCAAACACTTCACCAATCTCATCTACTATATCATCATCTAATACAGAAGTATCGTAAGTCATTGTAAGAGCTGCACCTAATAAATTAGGGCCACCTCGTTGCCCTGAACCTGTGTTGTTGTCTGTACCACTCCAAGACCAATCTACTTTGTTTGATCCATGGTTATTATAAATCACTTGATCGTTATATTGTCCACAGTCTGCAGTTTGACTTCCAGACTTAGATGATGGATAACCATTACAGTTTCCTTGAAACCCTACTATCTCTGTTCTTGTTTGTGTAGTTGTAGATAAGGTATTACCTAATGAATCTTTTAATTCTATTGTAACTGTGTGTGAGTCTGCATTTCCTGATCTACCTTCACAATTACCTGGCTGGCTATCACAGTTTGCAACATCAATATAACTATTTAAAGTTATACCATTGTCTAACATCTCTTGTGTTCTAGTATCGTTTGTTAGTAGTATGTCATCAACTGATAATGTAGCTGTGCCTGTAACTTCAAAGTCGCCACCAACACTATACTTATATCCACAATTAGCTTGTGATGCTAGACAAGTTACATCAAATCCATTTATTGTTGAACCATTTTCTACAGTGCCGGAACTGCCTGGATTAATTTGTTCTGTTGATGTGGACCCCCAGTCTACACCATTACCTGCATTTGGAAGTAAATTACCTGTTGTTACTTCTTCTGCTTTTGCACCAAGAATAACTAGAGTTAGTACTAAAAAAGTAACTAACCATTTCATTTTAATATAAGTTTTTTAATTGATTTTGAACCATCGATGTTCGACTCGAGCTCGGCCATCGACTTGATGCACTGGTACTGAATGTTATTATTTTTATTCGATCTCATTGCAACCCTCTTCCCTTTCAAGCAGTCGGACATAGATTCTTGTATTCTGTGCTCCTTGATCTCTCCGTTGACAATCATAAGTAGCGCTATGATCAACTCTGGCATTAGTGTGCTCCGTTACCGTTTGCTCTTACTTTATCTTTTAAATCTTCAATATCTCTTAATGCTTGATCTAATTGATCTCTTAAAAATTCTATATTAACTTTGTTTGTCATGTTCATCTCTTGAGTTTCTTCCATCTTCTCGACACTCTTATAAAGATCCTCAAGTAAAAAATGTTGCTCCTGGTCCACGGGCACCTGTTCACTTTTTTTAAGTAAATCATTTTCAAACAACTCACGTGATGTCTCCAACGATACTAACCTCGAAGTAAGCTCCGTATATGCGAACACACCCATTGCAACCAGCACTATCAATGAGGCTACGGTTTTCATCGGCATCTGTACAGCCGCCGACTCTGATATGTTAAGTGGTTGTTTACTCATTTTCTTTTCTGTCTTTTAGGTGTAAATAATTTATCTATGACTCCGCATATTTTATCCAACGCTCCAAAAAATTTATATACAAATCTATCTATCATCTAGGGTCTTTCCATTCTATCTTTTTTTTATCCTTAATTTGTTCGTTTTTTGTAGCTTTATCCATAGCTTCTAATTCTTTTGTCATTTGTTTCTGTGCTTCTAAGTCAGCTTTTGCTCTATCTTTCATACGTTTGATATATGTTTCATAATCTGGTCTTTCATGATCGTACTTAGACCATAATGCTTTTGCATCTTTACCAATTTTACCGTCTATAGGACAAGGTGTACCTGCTTGTATCATAGATTCAAACACTCTTTCGTCTTGACAAAGTATAGCTACAGCTGCAACTTTCATACCGAAGTCATTTAATATTCTTGCTAGTTTTAATCTTTCACAATTTTTATCTATAAAATGTTTACCACCACTAACACCCAAACCAAATGTTTGAATACCTAATGATCCGCCTACGGCACAAACGTCTTGTGTCATAGAATTATAAGATGGTGCGCCTGCACTTGGCGGTGCTGATTTTGTGTTAGAGGTAGAATTATTTGTTGTTGTGCTATTAGAACTAGACCCAGATTGGTATGTTGTAGTAGCACTAGATGTGTAACCACCTTCAATAGCAGTATTAGATCCTGATGTATTAGTTTGTGTTGAACCTGGATATGCTGGTTTCATAAATGCTAATAAACAAAATAAAACGATCAGTATGCCTGTGAAATAATAGTTCATCCTATTAGCCTCCATTACTTTTTTCAACCTCGTTTTCATATGTTTTATCTACATTACTATCTTTGCATTCACATCCTTCACAGGTGCAAATGCCATATTCATCTGCATGTAAATCTTTGTCTTCACCACAATGACATGGGTGAAAACATTTATTACACACTGTCATATTATTTAATCCAGCTTATTAACCAACTCCAAATCTTTTTAATTGGTGCTACAACCCATCTTCTCCACAGATTTGTTGCTCTGTTTATTACTCTTTTAATCATTTTTTTTCTCCTCAATTTCGTAAAAGAACTTGTCGGTGTCTTCTGTTTTCCATTGTCCAGAATCTTCTACGTTCCATTCTGAAGTTTGCACTTTCCAGTCAGGAATATTATCTTTCACAGTGAAAGAAGGTAAATCCCATATACATCTATTGTTAGGTTGTGCTGCATAATTACCATCATTTAATGCAATTATGTGTGCGCACTTATGTTCGTGCGGTATTTCAGAATGTTCGACGTCTAGTATATTACTCTCTGGATGTGCAAAGTCAACGGTAAATAAATATTTACCGTGATGCCATTTTTTATCTTTGCCTATGTACTTACCTGAAGTACCTGCTAATAAATCCCAAATATGAACAGCAGGATAATAGCTAAAACAATTCCAAAGCTGAAGTTCATCAAGTCTACGTTTTGGAACATCTTCCGGTCTAAATCCTCTCTGAATGAAGGCAGATATCGGGAGACGATAAAAGACAGCGCCATTCTCCATAATCGCATGGAATAAAATAGCACGACCTGAAATAGCGCTAAGACCAAACACAATGCAGTCTTCAACTTCTCCATGATGTTTTTTAAGATCATATAAGTACTCCTTTTTTATTTGTGCGTAAGTTGGTGGTATGTTTGCATTTAAGTAAGCCATGATTCAGTGCTATCATCAAAATCTCTGTAGTCTATGGTAATTTCGTCACCTATTTTAATATTTTTTAAGGCTATTCCATCATCATCTACATTAGGATTTGTGCTATGATTTAAATATTTTTCATTATCAATACTTAAAACGTATTCATATTTATTATTTTCATACCCATGAGATTCAATAAAATTAGCAAATGCTAAAGGCATTTTTGGTAAATTTGTTTTATCAAATCTAAATTCAAACTCAGGTCTTATTTCTTTTATCTTTTGTCCTTTCATAACATTTTCGTTTGAAAAAACTCCAACACCTTGTATTTTACTTTTGTCCAAATATGTATTTATTAAAAACATTATTTTATATCACCCCAATTAGACCCTTTTTCATAATCTACCTTATTAGGTATCTCAAGTTCAACTGCGGATTCCATAATTTCTTTTATAAGTTTAGCTTTTTTATCATCTTCTACAGAAATATCCAACTCGTCATGCACTTGTATGTGTGCAACAATTCCTTCTTTATACAGTTCTAACATTGATTTTTTAGTCATATCTGCAGCAGATCCTTGAATTAATTTATTCAAAGCTTTGTATGTATAAGCACGCTTGATGCCTGCTCCATATTCCTGGCGGGCTTGGTCAAATGGTAAAGCTTTATGTATACCAAATTGATTAGGTTCCCATAAATGAAACCTGCATAATCTACCAAGTAAAGTTCTTATCTGTCCACGTTGCTGTGCTCTGTTAGATACAGATTTAGTTAAACTTTTTACAAATGGAACTCTTTCGTGATAGATAGAAAATAGTTCTTCTGCTTTTTCTTTTGATACACCAAGTTCTGCCTGTAGTTTAGCTTTACCCATACCATAAAACAAACCAAGATTAATTACTTTAGCTTGACTTCTTGGTATGTCTGCCATCTTAGCAACGATTGTATGAAAGTCAGCGTCATCTTGTAGGTAAGAATCTTTAACGCCAAAGACACTTGCGTCTTGATCAAGGGATGCGTAGTGAACTACTAGTCTTGGTTCTTGTTGACTGTAGTCAAAGCATCCCCACTCGCAACCAGACTCAGGAATAAAGAGGGATCTAATCATCGGCCCTAAGTCTTTGTTACGAGCAGGAATTTGTTGTAAGTTTGGATTCGAATATGAAAATCTACCAGTTACTGTTCCACCAGTATCTGATCTAATTTGATTTATGTCTGCATGAATCCTACCATTGTGTTCGTGTTTTATAATAGTATCTATAAATGTTGTATGTGCCTTGTTAATCTCTCTTGCTTTTGATATACATTGTACTAAAGGATGTTTATGAGTAGAAAGAAAGTTTTTAGTAAATGAAGGCGCTTGTGTTTTTTCTGTCCGTTCGTATTCCAGGTTTAATTTATCAAAGACTTTGGCTATCGATCGCGCTGCCCATATTTGAGTTTGTACTCCTGTTTCTTTTTCTACTTTTTGGAGTAATGTTTCTTCTTCTGATGCTAGTTGTTGCTTCAGTGTATGAGCTTTTTGAACGTCCACTCTCACCCCAAGAAATCGCATATCGACCAGGCAAGGAAAAAGATCCGTTTCCAAATCAAAAATAGATTGAAGGTCTTGGTCTATAATTTCTTTTTGCATAACTTTCCAAAGTGCTAAAGTTAATTCTGCATCACGTTCAGCATAGTTACCTACATACATTGCAGGCATCTTCCACATATCAGCTTTAGGATCTAGTCCCCATTCTTTTGCTGCATTGTTTAGTTCTGCCTCACTCTTACCTTGACCACAATAATCCCAACCCAGTGATCCAAGATCATATCTAAATCTGTTTTCGTTAACTAATGATGCTGCAATCATAGTGTCAACAATTCTTCCGTTGACTTTTATACCCATAGCTTTAATCCATGAGATATCGTACATTGCGTTGTGAAATATTTTAGTAGAATTAGATGCACAAATATCTGTAAACCATTGAATTACTTTACTTTTTTCTAAGTTACCACCACCTTCGTGGTCGAATGGAAAGTACCCTGCATAGCCATCTGTTGCAATTGCAATGCCTACAACTTTACCTTTACCAACTACAGAACCTGAGCCCATAGTTTTTAATTCTGGATCATGTGTTTCTAAATCAATTGCAATCTCATCACAAAATCTTAAGTCTGGAAACTCAGTAGGTTTAACCCATTCTGTTTGTGCTTTAAATATCATATTATTTTTTAGGTTCATAAACATGTTCTTCTTCTATTATTTTATTTAGTTTATCTTTATTACTAAAAGCATACAAAGCAGCGTGGTGATCTTTAGGATATATTTCCCATGAAACTAATCTAGGATATATCTCTAAGTCAAACGTATACTTATCTTCAACTTTAATAGTTTTTTTAATTATAGATTTACTCGGCATTGTAGTCTCTTTCCTTTATCATTTCTAAATAATGTATAGCTTTATCTATGTCTTCTACTCCGCCTTTGTGAGAGTGTCTGCATATATATTTTATAGCATTCCCTTCTGCAAAAAGCAATTTATTCTTGTTTATAAATTCTGCTGGCTGTATTTTCATGTACATATAATGTGTACCTGAAACTTGTTTTAAGTATGGATCGTCGCTCATATTTTAAACTCCTTAGATTTGTTTGGACATTTTATTAAGTATAAATTTTTCATAGTTCTTGTGATACCTACATACCAAACACGATATTCTTCATCTTGTTTTTGTATAGATTTTTTTGCTCCTTTGAGTGTATTTGATGTGTGGTTTAAAAACAAAACAACGTTAGTTGCTTCACCACCTTTTGCACCATGTATCGTTGATACTTTTATTCTTGCTTCTTTTGTTGGATCTTCATTGTTAAGTAACAATAACTTCATGTAAGTTATCTGACTGTCAGATACATTGTTAAATGCATCATACCATTTCAACGATAGATTCATTGGTCCTTTTATTCTTTCTTTAATTCTTTGTAATTGTATATCAGGAAGAGTGATCTTTTTTTGTAATTGAGACCAGTATTGTATATCCTCATACAAACTTTTACCAATACTATTTCCTTGTGTTGTATTAAAAAATAAACCTTTCTTTTTTAAATAAGTTGGTATTGGTTTTAATAATGATTTAGTTCTTGTAAGTATTAACCAATCACCTGTAGACATATCTATATCTGATAGTTTATATCTTTCGTAAATTTCACCAAATTCAGACTTTGGAAAATACTCTTTGTCAATTCTATTATCTTGTATTCTATCAATGACATCTAATGCAATTTTCTGTATACTACTCGGCACTCTTTCTGACTTTGTAAGTGGTATTTCTGTTGCGTCATAGTCAATAAAAGAATCTACATCTGCACCAGCCCAACCAAATATAGCTTGGTCATCATCACCTGCTACCCACACATCACATTTTGTATCTTGTTCTATTTTATTTATCATAGACCATTGTATTAGCGACAGATCTTGTGCTTCATCTACAAATATAACATCAAACTCTGGCACATCTTTTGTGTCTAAAAATTTTTGTATCATGTCTGTAAAATCTATAAGACCATATACTTTTTTATAGTTGTTAATTTCTTTTTCTATTGCATCTAGTTTGTCTCTTTCAATTTTAGATAAGTGTTCGTTTAAATCTAACTGATCTAATACAGATATTTGTTTCACTCTTGCTAAGTTAATTAGCCCTAGATACTCACTGTCAGATGAAAATATACCATTCCAATTATTAGTTTCATATGACGCGTATTTAATTTGTATGCCACAGCTATCACCTATTGCTTTGTAGTTAAGATCTTGCATAACGTTTTCTTCTTTAAGACCTAGTCTATTAAATGCTAGTGAGTGTAGTGTTTGAAAGTATTTTATATCTTTCTTTGTAAGTTCTGTTTTTATTTTTAAAAACCTATCTCTTGCTTCACCCGCAGCTTTACGAGTAAAAGCAAAGTAACCTATACGATTTAGCGGTGTGCCTTTGTCCACATACTTCTGTACTTCGTTTAACAATCTTCTTGTCTTACCTGTGCCTGGTGGACCCACTACCTTATATCTCATTAGTAGTTACTCTCTTTTCTTTCAACTGGTTTATATTCTATCTTATCTATATGTAATTGTTTTAGTCTACATACTTTAATTGTTTTACCATCTACATTTAATGAATGGTTGAACTCAACTTGACATTTATCTTTTAGTTTCTGTGCTATTCTTTCCTCTGGTATTTTCCAACTAGATCCTAGGTGATCTATGAAAGAATTAAATCTAAATAAATGAAAACCCTCTTCTGTCAAACAAGAACCACTGTTGATTTGTATTCTGTTTTTTGCACGTGGCCCATTAACACAATATTGATATAGTTCTTCATTCAATCTATCTTCTATTTGTGTGCCTGCTGGCGGTGATATCTTAGTAGAACCTTTTCTAAGTTCTGTTAGTTTTGCTCTAAAATCTTTTGGTTTTAATGGTTCATGGTAGATACCTGTCTGTTCCCATATCAAATCTAACAACTCAGTTTGTTTTGTAATTAATCTTCTGTGGTTTGCAACAACACCTTCTTTAGTTCCATCAGGTAGTACAACATTAAATCTATATTCTGGTTCTGCATACATTATAATTTCAAAATCTGTGATGTCAGGAAACATTGTAATACTGTCTGACTTAACACCAAACGGCCTTGAGAAACAAAGTGTACGCATGCATTTACTTTGTATTGGATCTTCATAACAAGTATGACCTGCAGTATCTTTTTTCCATGCAGTTATTTTAGAATCTAGTTTTGTTTTATCCCATGGGTCTTCTAGATAACTATAGTTTGCTTTTGCAACTTGATCTGGCCATTTGTCTTTGTATTTCTTTTTAGCAAAGACCATGTAGTTATACATAAACCTATCTCTACCATCATCTAGTTTTCGTTTTGAACACAATGCTAAACATGGTGGACCATCTTCAAACTCTGGATCTGTACCTATTAATATATTTCTGTATGTTTCATCTACTAGTTTTTCTAGTTCTTGTTTACCAATCTTGCTTTGATTAGCAACTTCTATAAATTTTTCTAAATCTAATTTGTTATTATCTTTATCAACTGCATATCTTTTTGTGCTACCATTATTGTAGTAAGGTAAGTTTATAAAGTTACCTGGTTTTATTTCGCCTTTGTCATCTTCCTTTAATTCTTTCTGTTTTGGAAAAACCTCTGTGTCAGGATCTAATCCAAGTGGCAGAAGAAAAGACTTCAACGCCGAGATCAGATCGACAGCTGGTATGGGTTCTTTTAAAAACAAGTAACAATGCAATCCTCCACTCTTAGATAACAATGGTATTAGTGGTAATTTAAATTGTTGAAACAATGCTAGATAATGTTCAACTTTAAAACTTGAATAATCTTTTGAGTCTATATCAATACAACCAAACTGAACTGTTTTATCTAATCTACATGGTTGTATACCAATAGATATTTTACCTTCAATGTGATCTTTATAATCACCTTGTGTAATTGGTCTACCAGCCCACTCATAGTTTGGTTTGAGTTTGTTTTTGTCAGTGTCTAATTGTGCCGAAGACATATCGGCAATACCAAAGTCGCCTTGGTATCCAGTAAATAATTCTATAAATTTTTCAACCATAAAGATCCCGGGTCGGAGCGGCTCCACTCTCGCTTTGCCGCTCCTATCTGCTCCATAAGAGTAGAATTAGTAGTTAGATTCCTCTTGTGTTACAGCTGCAGCTTTTTGCTGACTGTTTTTCAAAGAGTTATAAAAATCTCTAGCCATTTGATATAGGCCGGCATTGTCTACTTTTCTTACCATAGACACATTGTAACCATGCCAAGTAAAACTACCTGAGTTTTCAACAGAATTTAATTTATAAATTCTAGAAAATGTAGGTGCTTGTAAAGATTTTCCTGTGTTAGGATCGTTTTCAAATTCATTCTCCATTAAAGAATTCCATTGTCTACTTACCTTAAGCTGTGTTGACTTCATAGTCATCAAAGCTTTCTCCGGTCTCTCACCATTAATAATTACAAAGTGATTCGCTGTTTTGATAATTTCATTTCCATTATCTAACATATCTTTGTTTCTATCATTTTGAGTTACCTTCGACATAATTCCAGGTCCTCTGTCATTATGTATAGGTCTACCTTCTCTTTTTTCAAAAGGTGCCCACTCTGGATATGTCATCTTGTAGAATACAGGAATAACTTCTATTCCTTTTTCTCCATTATACAGTTTTTTTGTAACTGTATTGTAGAACATACCAGCTTCAGCGCCTTCTACATACTTTGCATGTTTCTTTTTAGTCTCATCTGATCCTGATTGTAACAGTTTCAAAAAAGGTAAAGCTAGATCTTGTTTGTCTACGTTCTCTAAACCCATTCCTGAGTCTGATACGAAGTCCAAAGTTGCTAATGATCCACTTTCTTGTTTTACTACGTCTCTTGTTTCTTCATTCATATTATTTGTTCCTTGTTATTTTTGTTTTGTTTCCCTTAAACAGATTAAAATGTTCAGAAGGTAAGTCTAAATCTTTTTCGACTCGCTCTCTGAATAGTGCTTTGAGAGTCATGGGTTCCACTTTAAGCTTTTGAACCGGTTGGTACCCATTGCTCTCGGCAAGGTTTGCGTATTCGCTCGCCTTGTTATCTTCGTTTCGACCAAAGGAAACAGTGATTTCATTCTTAATCAAATCACCCAAGTCGTTATTTCGAAGCCAGTTAAATGCGCCTTCCTTTTTATCTACAGGAATTGTTGCGCTATAAATTTCTTTTACCTCTATTGCAGAACCATCTTTTAGTTTCATAGTTTTTAGTTTCATAGAGTCCATAATTTCTGGTATTACTTGTTGTGAAAGTTTATCCGCTTGTTGTTTTTTTCTAGATAATCTTTCTTCTTCAATTTTAATTTCATCTTCTAGCTTTTGTAATTCTAAAACATGGCTAGATAATGACTCAACATTATTTAATTCGTTTACTTGTTGAGGTGCATCCTCAACAAACATTTTTTGTAAATCTTCACTCATCTGTATTTCCTCTTTCATATAAATTTATTTCTATTGGATAGTATTGTCTTTCTTGTTTGTCCCACTTTAATAAATTGTATTTACCATTAGTCATATCAGAAACTATAGAACATGTAACTCCAATAATTGCAGGATCACCTGTTAATAATAAATAATCTTCTGGTGTAAAATCTTTTAATAGATTTCTTAATTTAAAAATTAGTGGACCAGGAGAAAAAATAATTTGTGATAATTCAGGAAGTAAAAATTTAAACTTACCGTATTTACCGGCACCAATAATATTTATTTTTGGGTTACCTGTTTTTGTACCTGGTATTTCCTGTATCACGTAAACTATATTTTCTTTCATGGCTTGACTTCTATTTTATATTTGATATCTTGTCAACTAGAAAGAAGAAAATAAATTATGAATTACAAATTTAAAACTAAGCCATACGCACATCAACTCAAAGCATTAGAAATGTCTTGGGAGAAAAAAGCTTTTGCGTATTTTATGGAAATGGGTACAGGTAAATCTAAAGTGTTGATAGACAATGTTGCAATGCTTTATGACAAAGGTAAAATTAATGGTGTATTAATTATTGCACCAAAAGGTGTATACAAAAATTGGTATAGTTCTGAAATACCTACACACTTACCAGATCATATAGAAAAAGTGTCCGTATTGTGGCAAGCAAATATTACAAAACAACAACAAAAAACTTTAGATACATTATTTAAAACAGGAACTGATCTACATATTTTATGTATGAATGTTGAAGCTTTATCTACAACTAAAGGTGTTGATTTTGCAGCTAAATTTATAAACTCACACAACACGATGATGGCAATAGATGAGTCTACTACAATAAAAAATCCAGAAGCTAAACGTACAAAAAATATTGTGTCACTTGGTGTAAATGCAAAATATAAAAGAATACTTACAGGATCACCAGTAACTAAATCACCATTAGACTTATACAAACAATGCGAGTTCCTTGACCCCTGGCTCTTGGATCATAATTCTTATTACTCGTTTAGAACTAGATACGCTATTATGAAGACAGCAAATTTTGGTGGACGATCGGTACAGATTGTAGTTGGTTATCGTAACCTTGCTGAACTATCAGAAAAACTAAAACCTTTTTCTTACCGTGTATTAAAAGATGATTGTTTAGATCTACCAAAGAAAACTTTTATGAAACGTATTGTACAACTTACACCGGATCAAAACAAAGTATATACACAGATGAAAAAAGAAGCACTTGCAATATTAAATGGCAAGATGATTACCACTGCAAATGCATTGACACAGTTAATGAGATTGCAACAAATAACTTGTGGCCATTTCAAAGCAGATGATGGCACTGTTCAACAACTAAAAAGCAATAGACTAAATGAGTTGGTTGATGTGCTATGTGAAATAGAAGGTAAAGCTGTTATCTGGGCTCATTGGCAAAGTGACGTAAAACATATTATAGATGCACTCGTAGATGAGTTTGGCCCTGACTGTTATGTAGATTACTATGGTTTGACACCACAAGATGAAAGACAGCAAAACATAAAACGTTTTCAAGATGATGAAAAATGTAGATTCTTTGTAGGTACACCTCAAACTGGTGGATATGGTATTACACTTACTGCAGCTTCTAATATGATTTACTATTCTAATGGTTATGATTTAGAAAAACGTCAACAGTCAGAAGCACGTATTGATCGTATTGGTCAGACTAAACCTATGACATACATAGATATAATGTGTGAAGATACAGTAGATGAAAGAATTGTAAAAGCTTTACGTAAAAAAGTCAATATTGCAAGTCAAGTTATGGGAGAAGAATTAAAAGCTTGGATATAGGAAAAAATAGGATATACGTATGAGCGCTACAATTTTTGTAACAAGACTACAATAACACCACCCATACCTGTCATAACAGCACCCATAGAAACTAAAAGTATTCTTTCAATTCTAGTTATATGGTTTTGTAATTGATTCATTCTATCGTAGGTTTGCTTTTGCATAATACGACACAGCTTTTCGTGTGATTCTATTTTTTGTATTGCGCTTTCCTTACCTGGCATTTTTACCTACCCAATAACAAAGTGGTTCTAGTATTTTATTATATATTTTACCTAGCAATGAAGGTTTACTATTAAACATTACATGTTTTAAATGCTGTGTTCTATGTTTTGCAAAATGTGCACCTATGGCTTTTACAATATTACTTTTGTGCATAGCTTTTACAAAAGGTTTAAATAATTTATGATATCCTTCTTGATGCTGTATAGTTAAATATTTTTTTTGATATATATACCAAATCTTCATAGCTTTAGACCAATCCTCTAATCCTGTTGTTTGATACATAGCTGTGCAAACTATACTTTTGCCGCCGCCACCACCACCGTTACCGCCATCGCCGCCACCGCTGCTGTAAGGTCCATAATCTTTTTTAGTTGCAGGTTTTGAAGGTGCATCATATGCTGCAGATTCATATGAATCTTGGTTACTATAAGAAGCAGTTTCAGCTGCTGTATCTACAGCATCGAAAAAACTATCTGAACCGCTATCACCTGTAGTAGGAGCTGCTGTACTTGTGTCACCAGCCATAAATTCTTCATCACTAAACTCATCTGCGTCATCCTCAAATCTATCCTGATCTTCTCCCTCAGTTCCAGAAGCGTCTGTGGTTTTATTAGAGCTATCGTCTGTACCTGCTTCATCGCCTCCTTCCGTCACCTGTGATTCTGTTGGTTCAACTAAAGATTCAAAGTCATCTTCTAATGGTGTTACAGATGTTGAAGTGGTTGTTTTTTTAGCTACTATTTCATCTATAGCTTGTCCTAAAAACTGATCTTCTCTAGGGACTTGTCCCGTTTCTTCCATGTATTGATTTTCAAGTTCTCTTTCTCTGTCAAAAATATCTTTTTTGTCTTGAGCTGTAAAATCAGAATCTTTAAGTTCTGTTGTTGTCGGTTGTGAACTATTAGAGCCAACCGTATCAAATTCATCTAAATCTACATCGTCTGATATTTCAGAAGGTGGTCCTTTAATTCCTGTTACTGTTTCATCAGGTAGTTCTGATATTTCAGAAGGTGGTCCTTTAATTCCTGTTACTGTTTCATCAGGTAGTTCTGATATTTCAGAAGGTGGTCCTTTAATTCCTGTTACTGTTTCATCAGGTAGTTCTGGTGGTTCAATTGGTGTAACTAAAGATTCAAAATCATCTAAATCTACATCGTCTGTCATTTTGTTTAATTTATCATCAGCTAAAGTCATTGGTGCAGGTTCTTCAAATCTATCTACATCTTCATAAATATTTTCAAACTCTAAATCTGGTGTAGTGTCAACATCACCATATAATTCTGCATCAGTAACATTGGGGCCAATGTAATCTGGTGGAAAAGTATCAAATATATCTGAAACTATAGTCCCTGGTTGCGTGACGCCTGTTACTGGTGTAGTGTCAAACTCTCCAACTCCTGTGTCTATATTTGCAAAAGGATTGACTCCTGTTGGTGTAGTCGTTAACATATCACTACCTTTGTCATCATCTGCCGCTTTTATACCAGTTTTTACTCCTTCTGTTATACCTAATATATCTTGTTCTTTTTTCTTAGCATCTTCAAGATCAACTAATCTGTCTAATAAGTCACTGTCTACATCACCTGTGTAGCTACCTGCTTTAACATCTGCTATTTCAGCAGCAGTCATGCCATATTTATTTGCTAATGTATTTTCTATTGTATCAATTCTATCTTGATATGCTTCCTGTAATCCAAATGTAGGATCTAAAGGATTACCTGATACAGTGTTATAGTTTTCCATACCTGGTATATAGTTTGGACTACTTGGATTCATATATTGTGCACCTTCTCCAGTAGTATAAAATTCATCTAATGCATTTTGTCTTGGATCTCTGTCAGGTAATATTGCTTCTAATGCTTTTGCAATTAAAGTTATTGGAACACCAGCTACTAAATTTATACCAGCTTCTATGGCTGCTTTTTTAATATCAAAGTTTGCAGGAAGACCTAATTTTTCTAATAGACTTGTGTTATCTGCTAGATCTTCTTCTGTTACTACATCTTCTATAATTCCAAATCCATCAGCTCCTCCAGCTTCTCCTCCAGCTAAATCTAATAAATTTGGGTCACCTGTGTTTGCATAAGTTGGTGTTGGAAGATTTGCGCCTCCAGCCGCTCCTGAAGCTAAAAAACCTTCTTGAGGTTCGGTTGGAAGATTTGCTCCACCTGCTGCGCCTGAAGCTAAAAAACCTTCTTGTGGAGATGTTGAGGGAAGCCTTGCGCCACCTGCTGCGCCTGATGCTAAAAAAGGATCAGATGTTGAAGGTGATGCTGGTGGTTCATAAGTTTGAGCATCATCATATTCAAAAGGACTTACATCATATTCTGGATCTAGACCTATAAACCCAGAAGGACCTGGAGTTACACCTGGATCAAAACCTGCATTATTATCAGGTGTTGGTGTGCCGCCTGTTGCTGGAGGCGTGCCTCCACCTCCTTCGCCACCACTTGGTGGTGCTGGTGTTGTAGGTTGTGATGTGTCTATTATTGGTAAACCAGATGCAAATAATCTGTTAAGATCAGAAAGATAACTGTATGATGTAGGATCATATGATATGCCTGGATAGTCTTCAATAGCACCTAGTAATCTTGGATTTGTATCTGTTTGTGTTCTTAAATTAGATACATCAATACCTTCATCAATTAAATCTGGATCGGTTACTATTAATGATTTAAAATCTTCACTAGACATTATGCCATTCCCCTTTGTCTTAACCTTATAGCCTGTTCTTCAGGACTTAGCAATGCCTGTTCTGATGGTGTTAAGCCTGTCTGTGTTAACGATGCTTGTTGCACCGGTTGTATCATTGTTGGGTCTACGTTTGGTGTTGGTGGCAGTGGTGCTTGTGACAAGTCATCAATAGGTGGTAAATATTCATCTATATTAATATCAAATTCATCGTCAAAAGATAAATCTCTTAAATCGTCTTGTATTTCAATTAACACATCTCTTACTTCTTCAAATGGATTATCTACACCAATACGTTCTTCAATTTGTCTAAATTCTCTTTGTATGTTTTCTGATGGAAAGAATGGTGTATAGATATCATTGTCTAATCTATTATATAAATTAATTAATTGTCTTTCTCTAAACTCAGTTCTAATAGCGTCCATGTCTGTACCCAAAATATCTGCAGCTTGAATATTTGAACGCATTTGTTTATCATTATTAAATTTAGCTTTGTTAGCTACAATAAATCTTTCAATAACATCTCTTCCTGTTTTAGGTCCACCTTTTAATAGTGACTCAGATCCTCCAGTAAATAATGCTCTTGCTTCCCTGTTACCTCTTTGATAATCAGAAATTTTAAAACCCATAGATCTAACAGGATCTATCTTAACTTGTCTGTACCCTAAAAATCCTGTTAACTCATCTGGTAATTCAAAAAACTCTCCACGCTCTGATGGTTTGTCAGCTGCTGCTTGATACAATCTTGTAAGTTGTGGGTAAGAAAAAGGTAACATAGATTTTCCTAAGTGTTCAATCATGTTTTTAATTGCAGTTCCTGGTTCATTTTCCATTTGTGCTTCAGTGTAAATTTGTCTACCTTCTCTAGTTTTACCACCTCTTGCAATTAAATCTAACATTGCTTCAGTATAAATTGCTTCTGATATAAATGGTGATGCAAGTTCACCGGCTGCTTCTGCCATACCAGTCATAATACCTTTCATTAATACATCTTCATTTTCTATACCTTGTTGAATATTATTAAGTAAAGTTTGAAAAGGTCTAATAGCTGTATCGTATGCATTACCATGACTAAAATCTATATATTTTAATTCACCTGTTTCTTCATCTCTAATTGGTAGAATAGTAGAATTTTTAGACCACTCAGGTAAAAATTGTTTTAGTGCACGTAACTCTTCATTAGTTACATTGTATAAACCTTGAAATCCTTTTTGTATTCCATATGGAGCTGCAGCTAATACAGTTGTCATACCTGCTAATCTTTTTAAACCGATAGATCTTAATGCAGGGTTTTGTATTTCTTTAATAGAACGTTTTGCAATATTAGTTGTTGTTCTTAATATCTCAGATGGAAACGACATAAACGTTCCAAGTGGTAGACGTCTTAAAGCTCTTACAGTATCTGACACATAAGCATAGTTTGGTACAGTGTTTCTTACAATATCAGCTGCTTCTTCTTTTAATTGTCTTTCAGTAAATTTTATACCTGCTTTAGTATATGCACCTCTAAGCCTTTGCATCTCTACAGCATAGTTTGCTATTTTAAATAAATCATCTTCTGCTGTATATAAATCTTCTGCAAATTTCATACCTGATTTTAATTTTCTACCCGTTCCTGATGTAAGTTTTTTCATCATAGACTCTAATGGTTTTCCAATGTTTAAATTTTCACCCATACGAGTATCCGTTAATAGATTTTTTATATCTCCTAATTGTACTTGTGAGTTTACAACACCAAGTTCTAATAATTCTCTATATGCTTCATTTGCTTCAGCTGATCTTGTACCTACTTGTAATTTACCAAATGCATCTCTAAATGCTCTACCAACTAATGCAGGGTTTTCAAATAAAATACCATTACCAGCAGAAAAAGCAGTAGCAGAAAATAAATTTCTAAAATGTGTTTGCGGTGATAAAATTGTTTTTGCAACTTGTGATGCTGCTTTTGGAAACAATACTAAATTTCTGTATCCCCATGTTAATCCTTTTTCAATACCGGTTGCACCTTCTCTAGGTTCAAATAAAAATTTTAAAGTTTTAGTGCTATCTCCTAATCCTTCAGCAATAGCTTTGGTTGTAAACTTACCTGCTAATGGATTAACAGTAAACTCATCTTTAAAATACGGTGTCATGTATCTATCTAATTCTACTATTTCTTGATTAGGTAATGCTTCTGCTGCTTCTAATGCATCATCAAAAAAGAAACCTCTTGATCCGCCCGGTGTAGTTGCAGTAGCTGCTTTTTTAATTGCATCATCTTGTTTTGCAATATTTTCAAACAACTCATTTTTTCTAGCAATGTTAGATAACTTTGTCATACTATTGTAGATAGAGAATCTAGGGTCTTCTATTTCACCAAACAATTTTTTTATAACTGCTCTATCTTTACCAGGTGTTTCAGCTAACAAACGTTCTGGTTTAATATCATCAGTTACAACTCTTTTAAAAAATTTATCTATCTGTGGTCCCTCTTCTGCTAATGTACCTTTTGCAAATTTTATAGGTAAACCTGGAGGTGCTTTTTGATTTTTTGCAGATTTAATTACAGCGTCAACCATGCTTTGTGCTTGAAAATCTGTTAGGTTTTTACCATTTTCTTTTGCATATCTTTTAAAATATTCTTTTGTGCCTTTGATTGCTTCTTCTGTTGGTGTGTAAGCTAAAAAAGGCAACACAGATTTATCTTCAAATATTCTATAAGTGCTACCAAGATAATCTTTTACTCTTTTACCCATTAATGTTTTTAAAGTTTGTACATCTTTAGGTGCGTTTGATGATGCGTTAATTAAATCTACAAATTTTTCTCTTGCACCACCTATTGCTTCAAATATATTTTCTATGGATTCGTCTGTTGCACCATTGTCTTTTAAAAACTTGTGTGTTCTAGCTGCTGCACTGCTTGGAATAGCTTTACTTAATTCACCTTCAAATAAAATATCATTTAATTCTTTGTATATGTCAGCTTTTCTTTTGTCTGATGATTTGTCTAATACAGATTTTACCATTGGAAACATACTATCTACTTCAGAATCTATTGTCTTAACTAACTCCATAGCTCTGTTGGTATCAGCCATAGTAGCACCTTTTTCTGCCATTTTAGCTTCAAAGATTGATTGTGGTTTTGCACCTCTAGCTCTTAATGCAGAAAATGTTTTATTGAAAAATTTATCTAGTTTTGAATTACTAAACTCTATGTTTTTACCACGTAAAGCTGCAGCCTTAATACCTTTACCTACACCATATACAATAGGTGTTATTAATAAAGACTCTGCACCAAACTTTGTTCTGTTCATTAATTTTTTAAATGCATCTTCTCTACCACCTTCATCGGTTACTTCTTCTAAGTCTGTTGGCCCAGCTTCAAACACATCACCAAAAGTTCCAAGTTCTTCTACATCAGCAACAAATGCTTCACCTGCTGCCCCACCTGCAACTCCTGCTGCAAATCTTTTTTTACCAATAGTTTTATTAAAATCATCTGCTTTCTTTGCAGCTTTCTGTAGGTTAGTACCTTTTATGTTCATGTAGTTACCAGCTTTTTTAGCTTTAATTGCTTTACTAGCTAGTTTAAAACCTATACCACCTGGTACACCTATTTGAACTAAACCTTCTGTAAGTCTACCTATTGCTGTATCATCTGCAATGTCTTCAAATATATTTATTTTATCAAACATTTGTTCAACATCTGCTGCAAGATCTGTATCAAAACCTAAATCAATTAATTCTGCACCAAGAGATATAACACCTTCAGGTACTTTTATAACACCAGATGCAACTCCCGCTAAAGCAGAGGTGATTGCACTTCTTTCACTATTGATTTCTTCGTCTCGTAGGGAGGTAAAGCCTTCTGGATCTATAATCTCCACCATTTATCCTCCTATCTAAGTAATGCTGAATATTCTGGTAATTCTTTTGCTATGTTGCCGTCAAATTCAATTACTTTTCCATTCTCTACATCAATATAAACTCCAGGTGATTTACCTTTTGTTTTATATTTACCATCTTTAAATTTAATGTTTGATCTTGGATTTTTTCCTGCTTCTCTTAATGCTGGTGCAACTTTTGTATCAAATGCAGCATGGTTATATGCTTTGCTACCATCACCGTATTGTCTTCTATAATCAGCTAATGCTCTTTCTAAATTAGCTTCTGGTCCATATGTTTTACCAGGGCCATATTTTATGCCAAGTAGTTCAGCTGTCTTTTTTCTGATTTGATCAGGAGTTGCATTTCTTGGTAACATTGCTCTTGCTTCTTTTTCTGCCGTTAATACACTTTGATTTTTTTTATTCATCTGTGATGATATTGCTGCTGATACTGCTGCTTGTTTTCTTTTAGCCATTGCAGCTCTTCTCATATCGTCTTGTGTTGTAAAAGTTTTATAACCTGATTTTAAGGCTTCTCCTATAGGAGTCCCTGTTGCTATATCTAAACCAAACTGACCAATAGGTAATCTTGTTTTAGGCATTGGTGCAAACTCATCCATTGCAGATAAGATATTTTGAGTTGTTCCTCTAATCATTTCTGGATTTAAAGTTCCATTTTGTAATTGTTTTCTATCAGTAAGCCCAGTCATGATACCATCATTAACTTGGCCACCTCTTCTAAACATAGGTCTTTTTAAAGTTCTAGACACTAGTTACCAAATCCTTTCGGAAACAATCTTCCATAAATATCTGCTCCTGCTAATCCATATCCTAGTGCTTGTGCTAACGGACTAGCTGATGGTGCTGTAGCGGCTGTTGGATCTAAACGCACCGCACCTGCGCCTGGTGTTATTTGTGCAATACCTTGACCATACATATTTAATCTGTCTCTTGGATCTTGAACAGCCATCTGTGCTGCTTGTCTTTGTGCATCAAGTATAGCTTGGTTTTGTGTTTGTTGTGCTGAACCTAATGTGCCAAGACCAGATATTTGTGCTCTGCTAAAGTCTTGTGCTGCTCCACCTAAACCTTGTTGTAGGTTTGCAATACCCATTTGGTTTGCTAAATCTTGTTGTCTTCTATTTGCTGCATTTTGAAAACCTGTTTGTCTTAAACCTGCTAATGTTTGTGCTCGATTCTGGTCGCTTTGTGCCTGATACTGGGCTCTTTGTACACCTTCACGTCCACCGCCAAAAGCACCTGGTACACCTAGTGCAGCTGCTGCTTGTTCATTTGCTCTGATCTTTGCTTGTTGATCAAAGTCTTGCATCGTTGTGTCAATAACTTGTTGTTGGTAAGGTGACATGTAAGATTGAATTGATCCTGCTCCTGTACCTGCGCCTGTTCCAGTCAACGCTGTACCTGCGTCTGCCGCTGCTCCAGCTTTTGTTAAAAATGGTTGATAAGAGCCAAGGCCTGTTGAAGGATCTGTTGCTTGTGCATATGCTGCTGCTTGATAAGGATCCTGTGCTGCAACTTGCGGTGCAAGTTCTGCCATCCCTGCTCTTCTAATACCAAACTGTTCAGCTTGTGCTTTTCTATTTGCAAATTGTTCTGAAGTCTCACCAGGTTGTTGAGTTGTTGCAGTTGTAATACTTGGTATACCTGCTTGTCTTGATAAATCAGTTAGATATGTTTTCTGTGCTGCTTCTACAAACTCTGGTGGAAGTGTTCTTGATTCTGTAATACCGCCTGTTTGAAGACCAACTCTACCACCTGTAGCTATAGCTTGTCTTTCAAGTGTATCTTTAGCTTCTTCAATTGCTTCTTGTTGACTGAAACCTTGTTCCATAAACTCTTCGACAAGTCTCATAAACTCTCTTTCATTTTCGTCCATAGACGCCATTTTTCTTGGTTGGTCTTTTCTTTTAACCATTTCGTCTATCATCATTTCTATTTGAATAATTTCATCGTCACTTAATTCGTTCAAAGGTTTACCAAATTGTTTCATGGCTATTGATTCCATAACCTGGTTTCTTTCATCCATTGCATCTGGCGCTGAAGCCATCATCATATTTTCCATTAAGTAACCCTTCTCTCTAAATTTTTCATTGTATCATACATCTTTTGTGCTCCTTTTTCAACACTGCCGTTGCCTGCTCCTCTTACAGCATCCGCTGTAAATACAAACTCATTCTTTGATAACATTGCTGGAACGTCATCTGCTTTTTCTTTTATACCAACTGGTACGAATCCACCTTTAGCTCTGTAATCTAATTCTGTGATACCACCTTGATTGACTCTAGGCTCACCCATAGGCATACCACCACCTGCTAGTCTTTTTAGTTTAGCCAGATCTCCAGGTTGTCTTCTACTTTGATAAGGTGCCTGTCTAATAGATTCTAGATATTTACGAAAAGCATTTGCTTCTAAACTACCTGTAAAATCATAACTATATCCACCTGGTAATGTAACTGGAACCATAGCCGCTGTTCCAGCACCTTGCATTACTTCAGGGTTATCTTTTTTAAACTGTTCAAACCCAGATAATAATTGATCTTTAGGTAAAGGGTCGTTGTAGCTTAGAAAACCTGGTTGAGTAGGTGGATTTAATTCTCTCTCTGTTAAAATTTCTTCGTCTGTTTTTACTGGAGGCACTGGTCCTCCGATTAAAGATTCTTCTTCTGTTGGTGGCATGTATTGTGAATCATCAGGTACTAAAAATTCGTCACCTAACATTTTTTCTACTTTAAATCCTTCAGGAGCAGGTTGTCCTGGTTGCCAATTTATTTTTTTAGAAAAATCAGTTTCCATAGGAGGCATTGGTTGAATTATTTTTCTAGGTGGTTCCATAGGCATTATTTTTTCAGGTGGTTCTATCGGTTGTGTAATAGGCATTACTGGTAATATAGGTTGAACATCCCCACCTGGAGGTTGAACTGGTTTAGATATTGGCATATCAGGTTCTATAGGTGTTGGTGTAGGTGCAGCTATTCTTTGTGGTGCAACATAACCTGGTAGCCTGCTTCTTGCTGCTTGAAACTGTTGTGATACTGCTTGTTGATTTGCTAAATTACGTCTCATGTTTTCTGCAAGTGTATTTGCCATAGTAATACCACCCGTTTGATAACCGGCACGTCCACCTGACATCATATTGTATCTTGCAACAAATGCATCTTTGCCTGCATCATCCAATGAAGAATACTCTTTATCAAATTTAAAATAGTTATCAAAATAACTTCTCATTTTTTTACCAACGTTTTCTTTTCTTCTTGCTAGATATTCTTCCATAGTCTCACCTTCTTGTTGAGGTGGCTCTTCTGCTATAAAAGCACTATAAAGATATGTTGCTGCACTAGTTGCTCCACCAACTAATATTTGTTGTTTTACTAATGAAGGTAAATTTTTTAGTATTGGAACGTCTTTAAATAGTCCTGTCGCGTCTCTTATAAATCCTACACCTTTTCCTGTTGCTATTTTTTTACCTGCGTTTGCAGTTTCTTCAAAAGGATTTACTTTATCTTTTTGAAATAAATTTTTTAATGATGTTGTTCTTGAGGAATTTAACGGAGAAGTAAATCTATCACCTGCTGTTCCAAAAAAATTTTGTTGTGGCCCTGCTCCACCTAACATTCTAAGACCTTGTCCTCCAACATAAGTTCCAAGACCTTGTTTAAGTGCATCACTGATACTGCCTCTTTGATCATAACGACCAATACCTCTCATTGCTGCTGCAATACCAGGATTAAATGGTGCAACAAACGGTGCAGCTTTAACTGCAATGTCTGCTAATTCATTAGGTATAAGTTTTCTAACAAAATCTCCAATACCATATTTTTGTCTAGGCACGGCATTCATGATGCCACCTTTTGCACGTAGTTGTCTTCGCATTTGAGATCTTGTAATCATATATGTTAAATTTTGTTTATATTAAAAAGGCAGGTATTTAACCTGAATTTATACTAATACTTGTTTTTAACAAGTAAATCAAGACTATGTTGTAACTTCTCTAGGCTTAGATTCAAGCGCTGATAAGATTACATGTAGTCGATTAGCCGTAGCTGCAGTCACTTTTAATACTTCACTTTCCTGTAGTACTAAAGGCGCTGTAAGTAATTCTGTTGTGCCATTTGCTGATATTGATTTAGTCTTAAATAAACTAAATACAGCATCTGATGTATCAGTAATAGTGATCGTTATAGTATCTGCATTACCAGAGTCTTCTGATACTAATATAGACTTTATAATAGCAGTGGTTGCTGATGGCACAGTATACAATATTGTAGCTGATGTAGAAGTTAAATCTACTTTTTTATTTACAAATGAATTAGCCAAAGAAATATGCCTCCGCTTCTGCTTCGTCTTTTAAATCTTGTTGATAGGTAGTATTTAATTTTTGCACTATGCTATCCACATCTCTTACAAAAGACTGTTGAGTTTGTTGATCATACTCTCTATCGGGTTGTGTTAATGATTGTACAATTCTAGCCATTATCTTCTTCCATCTGGTTGATAGTCTATTCTAAAAGTACCTACTTTCCAAAACTGACCTGTGCTTGTGTTGTCTATTTTTAAAGAGATTGATCTAGCACGCGCTCGTGTATCTATCTTTTGTGTGCCTGATGTTATTGTAAATGGACCTAAGGAAGAGCTTGCTTGTGTATCATTTGGAAAATCTCTTAAATTTAATGTAACTCTAGTATTTCCTGTTTGTGCTAAAAAATCTGGTATAATTCTTCTTATTTTCATCATAAACTCACCATCACCAGCAAGCCCTTGAGTACCTATATCAAAATCTCCAGATTCAATTGATGCAGTAATTGCAGTTGTCAGACCTTCTTTAACTTGATTTAATCCTGTTTCATGTTCGTAATAAGTTGATGTACCATCACTATTACCATAAACATAATTAGTATCTGTTGTTGCAGTTGTGCCACTTGAATCATATTCTGTTGCATGAGGTTTACCAAATACAGCAGAATCTTGCCATGCGGATCTAGCTAATGTACCACTAGTCCATACTGGTCTCTCGGGACTTGAGTCAAGATAATTGTATGCAACCATTCTATTTACAGTCTCTGAACTTGAACTTGGATAGAACCACATAATTTCACCAAACAAATTATTTAATCCTGCATTGATGTGTTGTTTAGGAGTTGTGTTAATATCGTCAAAAACAAAATCTTCAACTAAACATGGTAATGATTCTAGTTTACCAGTGTATCTAAAAAAACCATTTTCTGACATCCAATAAGCAGCACCATCAACTTCAACAGCTGCATTTTGTCCTATTAATCCACAGTTAGTACCAACTTGTTGAAATGAAAAAGTAAATGGTGGACCAACAAAACGCATAATAAATAATGCAGTATCAGTCCAAATATAAATTGCATCACGACCACGTATTGCTCCCATAATTTTTGATCCATCTGCAAGTCTTTGTGTACCTGCAGTATTGGTTGCACTAGGTGCATAAGTATTAATATCTTCTTGAGACGAAAATCTTACAAACATTTCATCTTTTGTGGATTTTGTTCCAATCGTTGTTTCTGTTCCAAAAAATATTAAGTGACGATCCGGTGTTGATACTAAAGTAAATGCAGAAGCTGTTGGTGCACCGCTTATAATTGTTGCTCTTGTGCTGTTGGCATCTGTTGGATTTGAATTCCATTCAAATGTTTCACCGCCATTAATTGTTGCAATTAGTTTATTACCTAAATTATCTAAAGACCATAAACCTGGTGCAGTTACAATATCTCCTGATGTTGCAGCATTCCATGAAAAAAAGTTTGATGCATCAGTTACCGTTGCACCGGAAGAATGTGTTGCAGCGGTCGTACCAGAAGCACCTCTTGTTAAACCTGATAATGTTCCCCCACTATTTGACGTATATGTAATTAATTCTGTTCCTACAATAACTGTTCCTGAAGATGGGAAAGAAGATGAACTTGCCATTGTTAATGATGTTACACTTGCATTTATTTCTGATGATAGTGTTGATGTAAACTGACCTGCTTGTTGCCCGCCCCATGATCCAAGGCCCCAACCTGTTGTTGCAACTTCAATTGCTGGTCCTACAGGATAATAATGTCTAACACGAATACCACCTGATGTAGATGCTCCTGATCCCGATTCATTAGATCCAGTATCAATTGTGAGTGTCGTATCTGTTGGTATTGACGTTACCATAAATTTATTGTCATTAAAATTACTAGCGCTAAAATTAGAATTAGTAATAGATGAAAAACTATCTAACAATATTATATCAAATTTATTGATATTATGTGCTGAAGAAAAAGTTAATGTAACAGTTGAAGAACCGTTAGTTGTAGAAAAAGCTGATGTTAAAGTTGTAGTAGATTTAATTGGGTGTATGTCATAAAAAATACCACCAGAATAAACATAAAGTATTCTGTTTGTGCCTAATGCTGCATATTTAATACCTGATGTATTTACAAAATGATGGATAGCGGTGTTTCGACCTGTAATATCAACAGACCCTAATTGAGACCAACCACCTATTTTTTCAGGTGAACCATATCTAAAACGAACATTGTCACCACTAACCCATTGGCTTTCACCACCGGTAGATGTAACTTGTTTATTAAAACCTGGTGCAAATTTAACTTTTTGAAGCATAATTTACTCCTTAGGATTATCTGATCTTACTTTATTATAAGCTGTTTTATAAGCATCCCATTTTGTACTGTCTCCATTTATTTCTTTTTCACAGTATGCTTCTGCAAATTTTTTTAAATTAGGGTAAGATCTTTCTCTTTTTCTTGCATAGGTTTTAGCGTTATATGCAGTTTGTAGTTCAGCTTTTTTTGCTGAAACTTGTGACCAAGTAAAATCTTGTGTATCTTTAAAAACTGCAACTCCATTTTCATCAGCACCAGAAATAAATTTAACATTAGATTTATACTCTGTTTCATTAGTAGGTTCTCCATCTACTACAAATCCTGCTGTACTATCTAATTCTTTTATTGCTTTTGCTACGTCTGTCATAATATCTCCTTAAGCTCCTATTTCCATAAGTGTAATTGTTGATGCTGTTCTAAAGTTACCTTCATCATTTTGACTGGTTGATGCTCTATTAATATAAACTGTATTGTTACTTCTAGTTTGAACTTTATACGTTGTCGCTGAAGTGGTTGATGGACTATCCAGGAAAGTCCCACTATTACTTTCTTGAGAATATTCCTCAATTGTCATACCAGTAGAAAATCCTCTACCTCTACTACTATCAGCATCTCCTAGATAAATAACTGTTGAACCTCTTAGCAATCTAAAGTTTGCTACGTTCACTGCTGTAAGACCTTGACCCATTAAAGATATTTGTACAAGAACTTTGTTTGATGATGATGCTGGAGTAATTGCAGCTGATAAACCAATATCAACGTAAGAATTATTTGGGTTACTTGCATAAGTGTCAGTTTTTGTCGATGAAACCACCTGTAAAACTTTTCCTGCTGCTGATATACTTCCAGCATCTATAACTGTAGTTCCATTTGATATAATAGCCATTAGCTTATCTCCTCTAATTTAAATTTATATTTTTTATTGTTAAGTCTGTTTAGTAAGAACAAGTCGTTTGAACCCTCTTGAATAGTCCATGAACCTCTTGTTCCATCAACTTCATTATCTCTTGTTTTAGTATTATTTAAATTTATATCCCCAGTGTATATATCTCTCCATTGTTTAGATGAAGAACCAAGATCATGTGTATCATCAGCAGCAGGTAATATGCTACCAGTTACATCAACACCACCAGATGTTGTTGCTAATTTTATACTGTTATCATAATAAAGATTAACTGCACCATTAGCGATGGCTTTTATCATATCTTCGCCAGTATATCTTTGAATGTAAACTCCATCATTACCTCTTAGATAAAGTCTACCAGTTCCAGTATCATCTATAAAAGAATGACTACCCTCATGATAAATTTCTAAATCACCACTATCACCAAAGATAGCTTTGTTATTATCAGCTAGTTTAATATCATGATTAAATATAGCTGTTCCAGCATCACTACCATCAAGAGTAAGCATAGTAATGTCAGAACTATTATCAGTACCTTTAAATATAATATCGGTATCATTAGCAGCTGCATCGATTGTAATATTACCTGATGAGGTTGTGATATTTACCGCTGCATCACCAGCTGTTATGTCATCTGCTGCTGAAGAAATACCTGCTTGAAAATATGTTTTAAACGTAGCGGCACTAGTCATTCTCATTGTGCCACCGTCATTGTGAAGAATACCGTCACCATCTGCAACTGCTGTAGTTCCTCTTGCAGTTCCACCATCTATTAAATTAATCTCTGCTGCTGTTGCAGTTACACCATCTAATATATTAAGCTCTGCTGCTGTTGATGTTACACCATCTAATATATTTAATTCTGCTGTTGTTGATGTTACTCCATCTAATATATTTAATTCAGCCGCTGTTGATGTTACACCATCTAATATATTAAGCTCTGCTGCTGTTGATGTTACACCATCTAATATATTTAATTCTGCTGTTGTTGATGTTACTCCATCTAATATATTTAATTCAGCTGCTGTTGATGTTACTGTTGTACTAGCTATTGATAAAGCATCTGTTTCTAAAGTTCCATCTACATCTACGTTTCCTGAAATATCTAGTGATCCTGCAATAAGTTGATCAACCTGTAAATCTTCATGGCTTGAACCTAGTTTTAATTCAAACTTAGGACCTGTTGTATTATAGGTAAACGTAGCATCATCACCGCTACCACCCTCTATCGTAATACCTGCACCATTAACAACTGCACCTGTGCTATTACCACTATCTAATACAATATTGTGGTCATTTAGATTTACAGTTGTTGAGTTTACAGTAGTTGTTGTTCCCGATACAGTTAAGTTACCTTCTAGTGTTACATTAGCACCACTAAATGTCATAGCAGTTGTAGTACCTGATTTTATAAGAAGTTCTCCACTATTATTTGTGGCACTACCAAAAGTTGTTCCTGCATCTTTAAAAAATATATCTCCACCATCTGCATCAAGAACAATGTCCGTAGTTGCATCAAGTGTAATAGTAGAACCAGAATCTATTTCTGCAATAACTGGTGTTGTTAATGTTTTATTTGTTAAAGTCTGTGTAGCTACAAGAGATACTAAAGTTGAATCAGCACCATCTGGTAATAACATAACATTTGTAACACCTGCAGAATGTGGCTGTGCCTTTATTTGTTGGCCATGTGAATTAGATTCACAATTAAATTGTATAGCACCTGAATTTGTATTACCTCTAACAGTTACATGCCCTGTACCATTAGGGGCTAATTCTAAATCTGCATTTGATGTAGTAACAATATCGTTACCATTCATATCAAGATTGCCACCTAATTGAGGTGTGCTATCATCTGCAACATTTGATAATGCAGAAGATGTAGCAAGCCCTGAAACTATTGATGATCTTGCAATTTTTTTAAGTCCACCACCTGAAGTATCTACTGCTAAAAATACATCATCATCAGCAACTGTAGATATTTCTGATAGTGAACCTACTGCTACTGAATTAAAGTTTGTACCATCTGCAATTAATAAATTACCTGCAGTGTTTGTACCCATGGTAATGTCATCACCAGATACTGTAAGATCTCCTGATATTGTTAAATTTCTAAAACCTGTTAAATCTTTATTAGAATCTACAATAACTGCTTTTGAGGCAGACACTGTTCCTGCTGTAATTCCATCAACTAAATTTAATTCCGCTGCTGTAGATGTAACACCATCTAAAATATTTAATTCAGCTGCTGTAGATGTAACACCATCTAAAATATTTAATTCAGCTGCTGTTGATGTAACACCATCTAAAATATTAAGTTCCGCCGCTGTAGATGTAACACCATCTAAAATATTAAGTTCAGCTGCTGTTGATGTAATTGCTGTACCATTTATAGCTAGTTTACTTGTTACAACATTGAAAGTACCGTTGTCTTCAATTCTTGCAACTTCTGTTCCATCTCTTTGTTGAAATATTAAATCTTTAGCATCAACAATTGGCTTAATAATTACATCACTAGATGAATTAGATATTCTTAAAATTTCTGTGCCACCATCTAAAAAATTAAAATCACCACCATCAGCATCAAATTTAATATCTCCTGGTGCATCTAAAGTTACATCTGTTGATCCGTTTAATACAAAATCAATGACAGTTGTGCCACCATCTTTTAAAGTTATATTAGCTCCATCTGCATCTAAAACTATGTCTCCTGATGAGTCTAAAGTAATGTCTGTGCCATCATTTGTAATTGTATCAAGAGCTATTGATCCAACGTTTGTAATATTAGCATCACTGAAATCAAGACTTCCTGTAACATCGAAGTCTCCACCAACAGACAAGTTTCCAGCAACTGTTGCGTTAGCACCACTAAAAGTTACAGCAGTAGTTGTACCTGATTTAATTATTAAATTTCCTGATGTGTTTGTAGCACTACCAAATGTTGTGCCACCATCTTTAAAAAATATATCTCCACCATCAGCGTCTAAAATAATATCTGATGGCCCATCTACAGTTATATCACCGCTAGACGTTGCAAGTGTAACTGCGGCATCACCTGTAGAAATATCGTCAGCAGCAACAGAAGTTGAAAATCCTGTATCAACAATGTTTGTTCCATCTGAAAATAATAATCTAGCTGCTTTATCAGTTGTACCAAAAGTTATACCTGTTCCTGATGCAGTTTTAAATTGTACAGTGTAGGCACCACTTGTACCATTTACCACAATGTAAACTTTTTCAATTGAGTCTGGAACAGTTACAATTTGATTACCTGTAATAGTTCCTGTTAGTTTTATAACTGCGTGTCTTGCAACAGATGTTGACTCAGTAGTATCACCGTCTGTAATTGATAAAGCTGTTGTTGCTGCACCGCCAGCAATAGATTTTTCTACATAACCAGCGATTGCTTTTTCTACAATTTGTAAGTTGGTATTAGTTTTATCCCCCCATGTACCGGCATTTTCGCCGGTTGCCATTAGTTCAATACCTAGATCTGAATAACTTGATGCCATAATTTAATTCCTTAAGGTGTTGGTGAGTTAACAGGGATTCTGACTGTTCCATCTGTATAGTCATCTCTTCGTCTTCTACCTATTTGTTCTCCTCCAAATTTTTGTACTTCTTGTTGATACTTTTGTTCGTATAATTGCAGCATGTCAGCTGGACCTTTTAGAAACCCATAAGTTTCTGCTAGGCAACAATATAGCAGACCATTTGGAAAATTTAAACTAATATAATTAGTATCATTGTCTTCCAATAAAGCTGGAGCTGCGTTGTAATGTATTTTGTAAGCAAATGTTGCACTTGGTGTTGGTGACACAATTATAGATCCAGAGTTTGATGAACTCTCTCCAGTTGCTCCTGTGTCTAACATAGCGTAATATTTTGGTGTCCCAGTAGATGTAGTTGCTGAAATATATTCTTCTAAAAATGTTAAATCTCTTTTTTCTAAGTATGTATTAGCACCAGTATATGTAGATCCAGTTGCAGTGTAAACCTGCACTGCTCTAATAAATACGGCTCCAGCTGGTACAGTCACAGTTCCTGTTCCAGATGTAAAATTACCTGTAGATGTTTTTCTATCTGCATCAATAGGCACATCTCTAAAAATTCTGTATTGTGCATTTAAAATAATATTTTCTAATACACTATCTGATAACACAGTAGAACTAACTTCTGTGTAACTTCTTATTTGTGTTTTTAATCCTGATGCACTTAATCCTGCCATATTACGCTGTCAATGTTGCTGGACCAGCCGAACAACTATTGCCTCCTCCTGATATACCACCTGTTGTAGCAGTGTTTGTGTCTACAGTAAAGTGATAGAAATCTGTTGTGTTTGCAATATTACCACTTGAATCTCTTTTACCAACCGTAATAGAATATCCTGCAGCTTTTGCTAAATTAGTTCCTGTAACACCATCAAAACCAACTGGATTTTGAAAAGCATCTGGATCTGATGTTGTATAAATAGGTCCTCTAAATCTTACAGTATCACCTGTTGATCTCCCATGAGATTTTTCAAACACATTTATAATGCCTGATGATGCTGCAATCGTTTGAAAAGGGTTTGGTCCTAAAGGTCTTGCAACTTCATTTTCAGTTCTAGCAGGTCTTGCATCATATAAACTCTGTGCATCTCCTGATCTTGATCTTAATTCTAATTGAGGATGTTTAGCTTCAAATTCAGATTGATGCACTAAATGACCATTCCATTCTTTGACCATTTCTCTGTATGGAAACTCCATTCCTGATCTGTCTGATATTGCTTTTGCGTATTTTCCTCTTGCTTGTGCCATTAAGTTCCTGGGTAATAAGTTTTAGGGGTTATGTATGTACTAGAAGAAGAACCGTCTTCAGCTAATGCTCTTGCCAATTCATCTTCATAATATAGTTTTAATTGTTGTGATGCTTGTGGATTAAACTTTTGTGATAAGTAAAAAGCTAATCCTGAAACCATACAAGGTACAAATCTATATGGTACATCTGTTGCATCTGTATAAGTAGAATCTGCGTCTTGTATTCTTTTTACATAATAAATATGCATATCTTTAGATGCAGCTGTTGAGTCTGGTGTCGGGTAAACTGTAACTGTAGTTTTATCAATTAATCTTTGAACAAAATATTGTGATGGTGTTCCTTTAGATAATTTTGCAGACAAACTAGAATAAGTTGATCTATCAATTTTTGTCATTGCTGCATCTGATTGAGTAGTCTGTGTTCTGTTTTGTCTAAACGTTGCTTCTAAAACATCTGCAACTCCATAAACATCAGATGTTGCATTTGTGCTAGAACTTGTTCCATCTCCACTTGCTCTATAGAAAGTATATTCAGCTTGGCCTTCAATTAAATCAATATTAGTTTCACCTACTTCCCAGTAGTGCAAACCTCTATTACCCCATTCTTGAAAAAGAATGTTTAAAGATCTTCTTGCAGATTTTAATTGATATCCAGAAGTTACTTGTGAACCTATACGTTCATATGCTTCTGCTATTAGATCATCTACAGCAAAAGTTTTGTCGAAAGTAACTGTGCCGGAAGTTGTATTGGCCATTAGTTACCCTCCTTAATAAATTTTCTGAAACTCTGCTATAATCGTATACATGTTACCAGAATCAGCTGCGCCTGGTACAACAAGATTAACATCGCTTTGATTACTGTTACTAGATTTATCTGCTGGTATTCCACCAAATTCTCTAAAGTCCCAATATCCTGCACCAGTTAATCCGATAATAGGAATATCTCCGTCAGAGTCTTCTTCATCTAATCTAGCGTAAGAGTCTCCTCCATCGCCACCTTGACATGAATACCAAACTCTAAGTAGTCCTAGATGAGCTACTGCAGTTCCGTCTTCTCTAGCATCTAGTGCTGATACATCTCCAAAAACTGTAGTTCCACCTGATCCGTCTGATTGGTTTACTATTTTAATAACAACTCTCTTATCGTTTTGCTGTAAGATAGTTGGTCCTGTTACTGTGTCTGCCATTGTTTCCCTCCTTAATTAAGAAACTGTGGGGCCGAAGCCCCACATAATTATGTATTACTGATCTGCAAATGCAGGCACGTCTGCGCCTTCTGCTTGACCCCAAATATAGTAGTTAGTAGAATCTTTAGCTAATATATTTATTTCAAATAAACCAAAATCTGTAAGAGTTAGTTTTGAGTTAGAGTTTCCATCAGAATAAACAGATACGTTATCAGCATTTGAATCTAAATGAATAACTCCACCAATAAAGAAATTAGTATTTCCCGGTGTTATTATAATTAAATTTTCTGCTTCTTCCGCAGCGCCACCATAAATAAATTTAAAGTGTGCACCAGCAACTGGTGCCGGTAATGTAATTGTTCTGTTAGCTGCAAGTGCAGGAACTACAAGAGTTCTTCCACTGTGTGTTGCGTTATCAAGAGTTTTGTCTTCATCTCCTAATGCAACTGGTGCATCACCCATAGTAATTACTTCAGTAATTGCTCCAGTAGTAGAGTTTTTACTGATTGTTTTAAGTGTACTTTCAGATCGTACCGGACCTGTAAAAGTTGTATTTGCCATATTAATATCCTCCTAGATATCTTAAATGTAGTCCCTAGGGATGTCGACTATACGCGTCTACATTTAACTTATTTTAATTTGTATAGTGTGATTTTTATACAACAGTTTTTAGTAGAGTGCAAGAGAGCCTGTAATGTGGATTGGATTTTTCCAACGATGTAGCTTTTGATTAAGTAGCTACAGAAACTTGTGGAGCAGCGCCTTCAACGCTATTTTGTCTGTGAGCAATTTTAGCTTCTTCAAGCTTAATGTCAGTAATGACTTGTTTAACTTTGTCATCGATTCTGACCATTTCAAGAGTGTATCTACCATTAGACAGATGCTCCTGTTCCCACTTCAACTCCAAGGACCTTTTTCGTTTGTATAGGTCTTGTATCATCAACAACCTCCTCATAGGTTATTCTGTTTACTCGGTTATCATATGATATACCAAGATATTCCCAATTTATACTCTTTTCTCCCAATTTGTCAAGGATCGATTGTTCGAGAGAATTGGCATTATCTTCAGACAAAACTTGAAATTTTGCATAATGATCATAGGCCCAGATAGTTATTAGGAATTTTTTCATATTTCTACTTTCTTATTACAATGTGGCCGAACTATGTCCGGCCACAAAATTATTACGATTATGCTCCTGGTGATCCAAAGATACCTCTAGGGTCTGAGAATCCAAAAGAATATCTCTCTCTAGCTTTGTATCTTACGTTTCCAGTTTCGAAGTCGCCTTCCATTGCAGTTTTGATTGGTGCTCTAACGAACATTTTTAATCCGTTAGGAACATCAGTCTTAATGAAGAACGCATCAGTATCAGTTAAGTAGTGGTTTACTACGTAACCTTGTGGGATCATTCCCATGCTACCGACTGCATTGATATCATTATCTGCAGTTCCAGTTCTACCTTGAGATTTCATTAATCTCTCAGCAGTAAATTGAAGCGCTGAAGGAATTATCATTTTAACTCCTTTTGCTGCAATTTTTAGACCTCTTTCATCAGTCATTGCTGCGATGTCAATAAGAGCTTGCTCTAACGAAGTTTCGTTAAGGTCAGCTGCAGTTGACAACTCATTTTTGAACGTTCCAGCCACAATTGGGTGAACTGCAGAACAAAGTTCTACGCCGTCACCACCTGTGAAGCTTGAATCAAATGCATTGTTTAATACATTTGCTGCTTTAACTTGTTTAGCATTTGCCATTGATCTAGCTAATGCTTTTGTATATCTAGACGCAAGTCTATCATACAAGTTATCTTCAATCGCTTCTTCAGTGATTGAGAACGCTAAAGCAAGCGTTTCGTGAGTGTATCTAGCAGTGAAAGATTCTTGTGCTGTATCGTAGTTAACGCTTGATCCTTCAGGTTTAACTGAAGCATTTGCGAAACCAGATAACATCACTTCTTCTTCAAAAGCTCTGTCAGAATTTTCTACGTCGAAAATTTCTGCATGCTCATCTGCATAGTTTTTATATTCCAAGCCGAATAGTGCATTCAAACCTGGCTCTAGTTCTTTAACTAGTTGTGATCTTGATATAGCCATTTTTTATTCTCCTATTCTAACTATTAACCTAGTGCTGTTGTTAATTTAAACACATGCTCACCAGTATTAAATACAACATATGCATTCGCATTTGCCGAGCTTGTATCACTATTGTCCGGATCTTTTGATATACCGATTTGTTTGAAACCACCTGATGTAGTAACAGTTGATGTATCAATTTCTGAAGTTGATTGTCCAGTAAGAGTGCTTCCGCCTACTCCTGTAAAATCAAATCCACCATGATTCATTGCTGCTGTTCCTGTACCATCATGTTGTGCTTCGAACACAATATATGGATCCGCATACACTGTAGCTACTATGTCTGAAGCGTTTGTGCTTGCAGGATAATAAGCTTTAAATGTAGGTTTACTTGTTGTTGGATCAGTATAAAACACGCCACCGAAAACACCTAATTGTTGAGTGTCTCCAGCTGCCGCTGCTTCTATACCACCTGCTGTAACTGCTTCAACTACTTGACCAGTAAAAATGTCTGATCCGTAGTTTGCAGCTATAGCATATTCTTCCGCTCTGATTTGTCCACCTGTAAGATGTCTTGTAGGTTTGAAACCGAACGCTGCGTCTTTGTTAGCCATAGTTTTATCTCCTTATGTACCTGCCTCGAAAGGCCTCCAGTACGATTTAATTTATCCGTTGGTAAGAATTGTTAAAAAATTAACTTTTCTTCGTACCACCGAAGGTTACACGAGTCTGTCGATCATTGTTGATCGGCATACTTGGATGCTGTTCCTTCATTAAATCGTTTTCGATCGCGTCATTTCGGTCTTGAGTTTGTTGTTTAAAATACTCTTCGCGCGACTTAACAATTTCGTTAGGTATCCTTGCCAGCAAAAGGCCGCCAACTCCGATAACCCCTTTGTATTTCCCGTCATTAATAGTTGGATAATCAACATCAGAATATTCATCAGATCTAACTAATTCAAATCCTGATCTTAACTTTGCCGACATATTTGATGAATCATCAAAACCCATCGACTCAGCTCTTATCCACCTGTGTTTAAAACCATCTGGTGCGGGTGGGGCATCTAAAGATGATGGTGGAGTCCAAACTTTTTTCTGTTCTTTAACTTTTGTTTGGCTCGCACGGGAGTCTATTTTTTTATCTGTCATATGCTTATCTCTCCTTCGTGATATTTAATTGTTTCGCATAAAGTTCTAGTGGCACACCTAATTTTTTAGCAATTGTTAC
>Ga0208793_1000282_pt1 | contig 35824 bp, 57 predicted proteins | sample 17_taG_FD_184092 | JGI IMG/M metagenome (GOLD analysis project Ga0208793, IMG submission 184092) | Marine viral communities from the Subarctic Pacific Ocean - 17_ETSP_OMZ_AT15314 metaG (SPAdes) (version 2) | ecosystem: Environmental > Aquatic > Marine > Oceanic | place: Pacific Ocean | collected... | reverse complement strand
ACATGGGTAGTCAGTCGGGCATTAGTGCGACCGAACGTGCTTCTGTAAAACAATCGCTTGGGTTATCAGAAAAATACTCTACGTGGAGAGATGATCTTCGTGAAGTAGTAGATGTTCCTGAAAAGGATACTGATGCTGATAAAGTCATCAAAGAAAAGAAAGTAAAAAATAAGATTGTTATCAATCCTCCAATGAAGGAGGCATTTGAAGAGATTGGTGCTACTGTGATTGAAGCAGTAGAACTAGAAGAAATGGATAATGCTGATGAGGCAGAATCTCAAAAGAAAAAGCAACTACAAGTTAAAGGTCAGATGCTGAAAAAGCAGCAGATGCTTGACCGAATGAGGTTGCAAATGCAGAAGCAAGGTAAACTTCCCACAGGACATGCTGAGGGGTATGCTCCTGGTGATGTAGACCAGAAGGTCGGTGCTGTAACTGCTATTCCTAAGAAGGATCAGGATGATGCTAAGGCACGTATCCTTGCTAAGGCAGCAGCAAAACGTAAAGCAAAAGGTGTTAAAGAAGCAACCGAAGATTCTCTGAGAGACCGTCGCATGGAACGTGGTGGTGTTGATGGTAACAATCGTTACGATAGAGCACCTAGTAATACCCCAAATACATTTGGTAAGAAGAAACCTGCTTCTGATGGCATGTCTGCACTTGAGAAAGTAAAGGCAAGCATCCGTGCCAAGCATGGTGACGGTGCCATCAAAGAAGACGCCAAGATGGCCAAACAGTCGGATGAGAAACTAGCAGCACTCCATAAGCAAGTAAGTTCTAGTGATCAGAGTCTTCCTTCTAATCAATTTATGATGAAGAGAGTGACGAAGGAGATGAATCGCAGAAAGAAAGCGACTTGATATGCCAGCAGTATCTAAAGCACAGCAAAGGTTTATGGGTATGGTATATGCCACCAAGAAAGGTGACATGACCAACCCTTCCCCTGAGGTTGCTAAAGCAGCAGCATCTATGAAGAAGAGTGATGCGAAAGACTTTGCATCAACTAAGCATAAGAAACTGCCCGAGAAAGTTGATTATGCCGATTCAAAACAAATGAAACAGTATGATGATGAAAGAAAGCGTCATAAAGAACAAGATGCTAGAATGAAATATGGCAAATCATTTAAGAAGTTTGCTACAGATGCTTCAGCAGCAAAAGATAGATTGAGACCTGGTGAGGTCAAACGATATGATAAAAAACTTGGAAAGTATGTTTCAAATAAGGATTGATATATAGTCTACACGCTATATAAATCATGCTTGCATTTTTACTTCCATTAGCATCTAAAATTATTAATGATGCCATTTCTAAAATTCCAGAGAATGAGGAACTCGGTGAGAAGATGGTTGAGATCTGTCTTGTTATTCTTACTAAAGCAGTTAAGTTAACTAAGACTGATATGGATGACCAACTTCTTGAGGTTGTGGCTAAAGCAATTAAAACAAGAGAAGAGTGATTATGTGGAGATTCTAGGGTCTCCTATTTTTATAAATATTTGATAGCAAAGTAATTTCATCTAAGGGCAAAGACATGGCACTTTGGGGCAATAAGGATAATGTTGGATCTACGGGAACAGTATCCCTTAACTATTCAACTCGAACAGTAACGGGAACAGCAACCTCTTTTGGTATCGCTGGTGGTTGTTCTGTTGGTGATGTAATCCGTTTTGGTATTAAAGATATTGCTGGTACTTATTTTGGAGATGCATCTATTATTGCTATCGCCAGTTCTGAGTCACTGACAATTGGTAGTACAATGGGCCTCTCTGGCGTAGCAATCGCAGGGACTGACTTCCAAGTAAGTCAACTTCCTAAGTCTACTATTCTAGATGTATCATTTAGTGAGACCAATAGTGATTATGATAAGTATGCTTATGGTATTGGTGTTACTGCTGTTACCAATGCAAACGAAACAGCACAGTATGGCGTAGCACACGCCGGATGGGTTGGAGTTACAACATATGTTGATAATGCTGGAGAACTTAGAGTCAAGTCTGAAGTCTTAGTTGCTGGTTCTGGCATCCATACTGGCAATCAACCCCTCTATCCCCCCACCTGATGAATGTATTTTTCTGAATTGAATGAGAAGAACTTCCTTCTCTTCGCTATTAAACACTATGAGAACCCTCAAGCGGTTACAAAGGATGACTTTGATAAAGACCTAAATCATTTTAGGTATATCAAAAGACTCCTTAAAAGATATAAATTGAATAATGATTTGAAACTTCATCTTCTGATTAATCATTTCATTATTCTTTACAATATATTCGGGGATGCTACCACCCCTATGTTGTTCTTTAAAATTGATAGAGAACTCTGGGGTATGGTAAAAACTTTTGTAGTCTTTTTAGATAGATTGCCTGAGTATCCCCGTACTTATATTCATGAAATAGATTTAGATGATACTATTCTGACCGAACTAAAAAGGATGACCAATGGAGAAGTCAAAGATTGACCGTTTTGTAGATGCTTTTCGTACAGCAATGTATCATGAGTTTCATGTAAATGAAGAAGGTATGGTAGCAAATCCTCCAGGTGGGTCTGGTGGTTTTAGTGCTTCGTCTGATGCTAAAGGTCCTACTGCAGGTTACGATAGAGAACTTAAGTTTGATGGACGTAATAAGTTTGTAAGAAAAGCAATAAAAGATTTGATGGATAGAAAGGATAAGAGAAGAAAGAGAAAAGAATCTAAAACGGCTAGAAACTTCAATCCTTATTTTGACCCTAAAAATGGATAATCAAGTTAAGTTGGCATTGGTAGAACAAAAACTAGAAGATTTGAAACCAATAATACTTAAAATTGATGCTGCGATTGAAAAACTCAGTGAGGTAAATACTACAGTTAGCAGAATGCTTGCTGTTCATGAAGAGAGAATTACCAAACAAGAAGAAGTTGACTCTATACTCTTTGCAAAGATTGACAAACTCCGTGATAAAATGGACGCAGATCATGACAGTGTGCTGCAAAGACTACGTGGATTAGAGAAGCGTGTTTGGATGGCAATGGGTGCTGTGACAGTAATAACATTGATCACAAACAACTCTGGATTGTTTTCAAATATCTTGACAACTCCATCATACTCCCCTACAATGGAGAGAACTCGGACTCAATGAAATGGATTATATTGATGTTAAGTACATCAATCTTATATCATCAAGACTTCCAAAGTTCAAAAGGGTAAAACCAGAACTATACAACTTTCGTTGCCCCATCTGTGGTGATTCACAGAAAAACAAAAGTAAGGCAAGAGGATATTTGTATAGTGTAAAGAATAATACTAACTACAAGTGTCATAACTGTGGTATGAGTGTGTCTTTCAATAACTTTCTTAAGAGTCTAGATCCTACAACATATAAGAATTACATATTTGAAAAGTTTAAGGTGGGGAAAACTGGAAAGAACTTTGTTGTAGACTCTCCAGAGGATGTGTACCGCACCGTACAGACTTCTAAACCATCTTTTGACACCAAGGTAAAGATTGATTTGCCTAATGCCTTTGAGGTGCAGGAATCAAAGGTATACCTAGAGTCAAGAGCAATCCTTAGTGGAGATTTTTATTATGCTGAAAACTTTAAAGAGTTCGTAAACACTATCAAACCTGATACTTTTGATAGTGTAAAGTTTGGAGAAAAAAGAATTGTTATTCCTCTTATTAGAGAAGGAAAACTTATTGGGGTTCAGGGCAGAGCACTCTCTACAAACCCTATTAAATACTTAACCATAATGATGGGCGATGATGAACCAAAAATCTATGGACTTGATAAAATCAAAAGAGATACTCCAGTCTTCATTACAGAAGGACCATTCGACAGCACATTCATTCCAAATGCGATTGCTATGTGCGGAGCTGATCTTGATATTAGTAACTGGGGGATTAGCAATCCTGTTTGGGTCTATGATAACGAACCAAGAAACAGTGAAATCGTCGGGCGTATCGGACGCACTATTGATAGAGGCGACTCCGTAGTGATATGGCCATCTAATATCCGAGAAAAGGATATTAATGATATGGTACTTAGTGGACTAAACGTGAAAAAGATTGTAGAATCTAATGTCTACAGTGGACTAGAAGCAAAACTCAAATTTACTACTTGGAAGAAGAAATGAGCAACGGTTTAAAGGTTACGAAGAGAGATGGTCAGATTGAGAAGCTTGACCTTGATAAGATGCATACAATGGTTGAAGAGGCAACCAGAGGTCTTGCAGGGGTCTCTGCGAGTCAAGTTGAGATGACCTCTGGTATTCAATTTTATGATGGCATTACTACAGCAGAAATCCAAGAGATTTTGATTAAGAGTGCTTCTGACCTTATTGATCTAGAACATCCAAACTATCAATTTGTTGCTGCTAGACTTCTACTGTTTTCTTTGAGAAAGCAGTTGTTTGGTAAGATGCATGAGTTGCCTGATTTAGTAGATCATATTACTAAACTGGCTTACGATAACATTTATGACAAGGATATTTTCACAAAGTATTCTTTAGAAGAGATTATGAAAGCAGAGACTTTCGTAGATCATGATAGAGATTTTATGTTCACCTATGCTGGATTACGGCAGGTTGTGGATAAATACCTAGTACAAGACAGAAGTACAGGTAGCGTCTACGAAACACCGCAGTTCATGTATATCATGATTGCGTTGACTATTTTCCGAGACTATCCAAAGGAAACTAGATTGTCTTACGTCAAAAGGTATTATGACGCAATCTCCAGACACAGACTCAACATCCCAACACCAATTATGGCAGGAGTCAGAACTCCTTTACGCCAGTTCGCGTCTTGCGTTCTTGTTGATGTTGACGACACCTTGGATAGTATTTTTACTTCTGACATGGCCATTGGCCGTTATGTGGCGCAAAGGGCTGGAATCGGCATCAACGCTGGAAGGATTCGCGGGATCAACAGCAAAATCCGTGGAGGAGAAGTTCAGCACACAGGTGTTATTCCTTTCCTTAAAAAGTTTGAATCAACTGTACGATGCTGTACGCAAAATGGAATCCGTGGTGGATCAGCAACAGTCCACTTCCCAATCTGGCACCAAGAAATAGAAGATATTATTGTTCTTAAGAATAATAAGGGTACAGAAGACAATCGAGTGAGGAAACTTGACTACTCAATCCAGATTTCAAAACTTTTCTACGAACGTTTCATTGCGAATGGAGAGATTAGCCTCTTCTCACCGAATGACGTACCAGGTCTCTATGATGCTTTTGGTACTGATGCATTTGACGCTTGCTATGTGGGTTATGAATCAGATCAGTCTATTCCAAGAAAGACTGTCGGAGCACAAGATCTTTTCTTAGACATTCTGAAGGAGAGAGCAGAGACCGGTCGTTTGTATTTGATGAACATTGACCACTGCAATTCTCACTCTTCCTTTAAGGATAAAGTCAATATGAGTAACCTCTGCCAAGAGATTACTCTTCCAACAGATCCTCTGAATCATATTGATGAAGAGATGCCTGGTGAGATTGCTCTATGTATTTTATCTGCTGTTAATGTGGGTAAGATTCGTTCTGATGAAGAACTTGAAGATTTATGTGACCTTGCAGTGCGAGGATTAGAAGAGTTGATTGATTATCAGGAATATCCTGTAAGGGCAGCAGAAATTGCTACAAAGGCACGGAGATCGCTTGGAGTAGGATTTATTGGTCTTGCCCATTACCTCGCCAAACTGGGGTTATCTTATGGGTCTCAGGGCGCATGGGATGCCGTTCACGGACTCTCTGAATCATTCCAATATTACTTACTGAAATCCTCTAATCGTATTGCAGAAGAGAAGGGTCATTGTGAATACTTTGGACGTACTAAGTATTCTGACGGCATTCTACCAATTGATACATATAAGAAAGAAGTTGATGAACTTGTTACACAGGAGCTAGAACATGATTGGGATGGTCTTAGGGCATCTATCGCTAAGTATGGACTCCGACACAGCACACTGTCCGCACAGATGCCTTCAGAGAGCAGTTCCGTTGTGTCAAACGCAACTAATGGAATCGAACCACCTAGAGGATTCTTGTCCATTAAAAAAAGTAAGAAAGGACCCCTTAAGCAAATTGTTCCTCAGTACTCATCATTAAAACAGAACTACACATTACTATGGGAGATGCCTGATAATACAGGTTATATTAATATTGTCGCAGTAATGCAGAAGTTCTTTGATCAGGCCATCTCTGGTAACTGGAGTTATAATCCAGAGAACTATCCAGACAATGAAGTACCCGTTTCAGTTATGGCAAATGATCTTTTGACTACATATAAGTATGGATGGAAAACTTCATACTATCAAAACACCTACGATATCAAGACCGATGAGGTGGAAGAGGATAAGTCTGATCTTGACACCATATTAAGCCAACTAGAACAAGCCGAGGAGGGAGAGTGTGAATCCTGTGCAGTTTAAACTCAGTGGAGGATACAGCGGTGAACCTAAGGAGACCGCAAACACAGTGACGGGAATGACGGTATTTAATACCAACCCTCACGATACAAAGAAGCAACCAATGTTTTTTGGTGCTCCTTTGGGCATTCAAAGATATGATTCCTACAAGTATCCTATTTTTGAAAAACTAACTACACAGCAACTTGGATATTTCTGGAGACCTGAAGAAGTGTCTCTTCAGAAAGACCGTGGTGATTATCAATTACTGCGTCCAGAACAAAAGCATATCTATACTTCCAACCTAAAGTATCAGATTATGCTAGACTCTATTCAGGGTCGTGGTCCTGGTATGGCGTTTATACCATACTGTTCTCTGCCTGAACTGGAAGCATGTATGGAAGTATGGGGATTTATGGAAATGATCCATAGTCGCTCTTATACTTACATCATCAAGAATGTCTATTCTGACCCCAGTGATGTATTTGATCATATCATTTCTGACGAACGCATTCTAGAACGTGCTGGCAGCGTTACAGAGTCATATGATGACTTCATTAACTGTGCTCAGACATGGGGCAATGGCAACATGTGGCAATCTGACTTTAAAGATTCACCATCTGCACAATGGGAAATCAAAGAGGTCAAGCGTAAACTCTATCGTGCTGTAGCAAATGTCAATATCCTTGAAGGAATACGCTTCTATGTTTCTTTTGCTTGCAGTTTTGCTTTTGGTGAACTTAAACTCATGGAAGGTTCAGCAAAAATTATCTCCCTTATTGCTAGAGACGAAAATCAGCATCTAGCAATCACTCAGAATATTCTGAATAAGTGGAAAGCAGGTGATGATCCTGAAATGAAGCAAATCATGAAGGAAGAAGAAGAGTGGACTTATGCAATGTTTGATCGTGCTGTAAATGAAGAGAAGAGATGGGCAGACCATCTGTTCAGAGATGGCAGTATGATTGGATTGAATGATACTTTACTCAAACAGTATGTTGAATGGATTGCTAATCGTCGTATGAAAGCGATTGGACTTAAACCTGTCTATGATATTGCTGCTAAAAATAATCCTCTTCCCTGGACACAACACTGGATTTCTTCTAAAGGTCTTCAAGTTGCTCCACAAGAAACGGAAGTTGAGTCTTACGTTGTAGGTGGAATTAAACAAGATGTTAAGAAAGATACTTTCTCTGGTTTTAAACTCTAAAATCAGAAAAAAGATAGAAGCAAAGCAAATTGATGATTGGTGGTTTCATGAGGAACCACCTAATAAATAAGGAAAGAACATTATGAACATGTGGAAGAAACTCAAGAGTACCCTGAGTACCCCAATCCCTGGACCTATCGTGGCAGCGTCTTTGACGGGAGTCTTATTGGGGACAACTATGGTTTTGTTTACAAAATTACCTGTAGCACCACGAACCGTTCCTACATCGGTAGAAAATACTTCTGGCAAAAACGAAAGCCTAGAATTAGTTCTAACACTGGAAAGCGGCGAAGAGTTACAAGTGAGAGTAACTGGAGAAAGTACTATGGAAGTTGTCCAGAGCTTACGGAGGATGTTAAGCAATATGGACGGGAGTCTTTTGCTAGAGAAATCCTCTCCTTACACACCACACCAGGACGAGTCAACTACGAGGAGACTCGCCAACTCTTCGTTCATGGTGTTCTGACGGAAAGCTTGACAGATGGCACCCCTGCCTTCTATAATAGCAATGTCCTAGGCAGGTACTACAGAAAAGACTATTATGATTTTGGAAACAATTCTGGCACTTAGTGCTATTGATTACGACCATCTTGCAAGAGCGGTCAAGGTTGAAGCAAGACCCAACACTATGGATGAGTACTGTGTGGCAGTATCTATCCTTAATCGTGTTAAATCTCCTCACTACCCTAACACTGTTGCGGATGTAGTATATGCTCCTGGTCAGTATCAAGGATTTGATTACTGGAGACCTGTTGCACCCACTGCTTTGGTAAGTGAATTTAAATCTGAACTTGGTCGTTCTAAACTCCTACAAGCATATAGCATTATTGGAGATAGGACTGACTTTAAAGGACAGAGTATGCTACCATATCGTGTCGTAGCAGAAGATCCAATGTGTGATCGAAAAGGTAACTTCTTTCACTATCACTGGCAGTCATGACCTATCCAGCACCAATCTTTTTATCATATGATGAGTGGTTCGGTGAACCAATCCTGACAGAAACTCAAATGGAGCATTATAACTTAATGAATAATCTAGATGATGATATCATTGTCAATATGGATGGAGGTGTTGGAGGTTCATGGTCAGTACGGACAGCAGAATCAGAGAACATTCATGAAGTGATGTATGAGATTGCTACAAAGAATGTAGCAACCACTCTTGCATTAGATCCTATTCCATCACTTGGTGGCGGTTCAGAGAACTTCCAAGAGGGTTGGCAATCTGGATCGGGTATGCTACAATAACAATGTGGTTGAGAGACCACTGCGGTGACCTCCTTGGTAGTTCAGGGTTAGCGGCGATAGGAACTGCCATTTGACTCAGTAGCTCAGTGGATAGAGCAACTGCCTTCTAAGCAGTCGGTCGTTGGTTCGACCCCAACCTGAGTCGCTTGCGGAATTAGTTTAGAGGCAAAACTAAAGGTTTCCAACCTTTCGTCACCAGTTCGATTCTGGTATTCCGCTTTCTCCAAACTATTATTATGTCGAAGTATGATTTTGGAGGACTTGAAAAACATCCTGCTAACATTCTAAGATTGATTAGTGAGTTAGAAGGGTCTTATCAACTTTGTAAGTGGATGGGATTTGAAGAGGATATGAAAATCCTTGATGAAATGAAAAAACCATATTATAAACTCTATTTCAAAACGAAGAAGGAGTACGATAATCCTCTATAGCTCAGTTGGTAGAGCAGGTGACTGTTAATCACCCTGTCCCTGGTTCGAGTCCAGGTGGAGGAGTTAGGAACTTGAGACGTTCCAACCAAAGGTGCCACTCAGCAACAGGACCATCACTGTCCTGCAAGTTTGGAATCAGCCCCCTTTGGATATTCGCGGAGGACCTGCGTCTTACTCCATTGCAAACTGTCAGTATACTGGGTGTAACGCCCATATAGTATACGGATAAATGTAGTGTTACGGGCGAATAGTTCAGAGGTAGAACACTTGATTTACATTCAAGTTGTCGGGGGTTCGATCCCCTCTTCGCCCATGTCGAATTCAATGTATGTCTAATGATTACTATCAGATGTAAAGAGTGTAGAAAGGAACTAACGAATACTAGCAAAGTTCAGTTCTGTGGTTGTCCCAATCAGATGAGTATTGTGGATAATAAGATTGGTGCCAAAGACTTGGATAAAGTTGTAATGGTAACCAACGATGTGGAGAGAAAAATTGATAGTCATTTTTCCAGTCAGGAACTTATCTATCAGGAAGAGAGAAGAAAACGTAAGGTCCGTAGATTGGACTTTGACGTAAAATAATTAGAGTTGACTTATATCTTTAATTAAGATATAGTTCTATTATACATAATGCAACTATGAAAATTTACTCCGTGGAATACTGGCAAGAGCACTGGGAAGAACTCATGGATAGAGTTGAGAGTGGTGAATCTATAGCAGTAGAAAATAGTAATGGACAGAAAGCAGTGATGACTATAGCAGATGAAGAACTTATACGAATACACACAACTCACGATGATGCATCTTGAGGGACTGTCGCATATTGGTTAATGCTCTCTGCTTATAACGGGGTAAACTGGGTTCAATTCCCAGCAGTCCTATTTGCTTCCTTAGCAATCTGGTGAATGCAGCAAACTCATAATTTGCCTAAGGTGAGTTCGATCCTCACAGGAAGCACTCGGACAGAACTCTGACTGTCCTGTTGACCTCTATGGTCAAATCACTTATAATATCAGGGTAAACAAAACGGACAATGACCATTTCTCTTAAGTTCAAAAAAGACATCAGCACACTTCGTTCCGCAGCGAATGGTGAGTTCTTCCTTGATGTAAAGAATCCGAAACTTTACAAAAAGGTTCGTAAGTTTTACGAAAAAGATGGTGTTGAGTTCTCAGGTGATCCTCTTGATGACTATGATATTCTTTTAGATTGCATCTCTCAAGATCTTGAAACTATTGAGGTTTCCTGATGAATGATTTGGATTCTAAATCAGTTGAGTCTACTAAAACTACTGTAATCCACGAACGGTTTCCTTATCGTTTTGTTCAAAAAGGTTACATTCAACTCAATGGTAAACCTGACTTTCGTTTACAGAAAGCGAATGAGTATAATAAAAAGTATTCTGATATTTACTTGTTTGATAATGGAGAACAATTGCTTCTGGCAATTGAGGATCATGAATATCCTAAATGGTTAGACCCTGAAGGTGTTCCTTGTTATGTTAGAGACTCAGTGAGTCGTTAAACTAATGAGTTTCTTGCTTCTCTCAAGAGCAAGTGGCGTGCATGTAAGACCTTTTGAGGAGACCTTAGGGTCTCCTTTTTTTCTAAATAGCAATAGTCTAATTTATTAGTAACCATGGCAATACAAGGAAAGGCAGCACGTTCCTCAAGTGGTGCAGCAATGTCTCAATATGACGTTGAAGTAGAAAAAAGATTGAAAGTTCTTGAGAGTGAGAATGCTTGGTTGAAATCTAAACTTGAAGAGTATGCTGCAACAGGAAAAACTGCTCCTCCTTCTACCAAAGCAGAAGAAAAGTTAGAGATTCTCATTGAGATTCTTAAGCAAAATCCAACTTTGAATATCGATAAACTATCCAAAGGGCGTCTTTGATGCTATAATACCTTGGTAATGTATCCTTGATTAATGACTGTTGCTCTGATTACTGGTATTACAGGGCAGGATGGGTCTTACCTTGCTGAACTTCTACTTGAAAAAGGATATGAAGTTCATGGTATTGTAAGACGTGCCTCTTTGATTAATACCCATAGGATTGATCATATATTCAATAAAATTAAACTTCATTACGGAGACCTCACAGACTCCACCAATATTGTAAGAGTTATTCAGAAGGTACAACCCACTGAAATCTACAATCTAGGTGCTCAAAGTCATGTGAAGGTCTCCTTTGAAATGCCTGAGTATACTGCTGACGTTGATGCTATTGGGGCACTTCGTATTTTAGAAGCAGTTCGTCTCCTTGGTATGGAGGATAGAGTGAAAATCTATCAAGCATCTACATCAGAGATGTTTGGTAAGGTAGAAGAGATTCCACAAAGAGAGACCACACCTTTCCATCCACGCTCTCCTTATGGGGTAGCAAAACTGTATGGATATTGGATCACTAAAAACTATAGAGAAGCATATGGAATGTATGCTTGTACTGGTATTCTTTTTAATCACGAATCTCCAAGACGGGGTGAGACTTTTGTAACAAGAAAGATTACAAGAGCACTGAAAGCAATACGTGATGGTAAGCAGGATGTACTTACTCTTGGTAACCTAGATTCAAAACGAGATTGGGGACATACTAAAGATTATGTAAGAGCAATGTGGATGATGCTTCAGCAAGAAACTGCTGATGATTATGTAATCTCTACAGCAGAACAATACTCTGTTAGGACATTTGTTGAGAAGTGTGCTCCATACTTTGGTATGCATATTGTATGGGAAGGGGAGGGAGAAGATGAGATTGGAACTGACACGAACACTAAAAAAGTTGTTGTCCGTGTCAGTTCTAGATATTACAGACCTGCTGAAGTTGAAACTCTTCTTGGAGATTATACTAAAGCCAAAACAGAACTTGGGTGGGAACCCGAGATTTCATTTAGTCAATTAGTTGAGGACATGTGTGAAAATGAATAACGATTCTAGAATCCTAGTTGCTGGTGCTAAAGGTATGGTTGGTTCCGCAATCGTAAGACATTTGCGAAAAAATGGATATACAAATATTGTTTCAGCAACCAGAAAGCAAGTAGATTTTACTAATCAAGTAGAGACTCAAATCTATATGCGGACAGTTAATCCTGATTATGTCTTTGTTGCTGCTGCTAGAGTAGGTGGAATCCTAGGAAATAGAGATCATAAAGCACAGATGATCTATGATAATCTTATGATTCAAAATAATATTATTGACTCTGCCTATCAAAACGAAGTTGAAAAACTTTTATTCTTGGGTTCATCCTGCATCTATCCTAAGTTTCCTAATCTTCCTATTACAGAAGATCAACTCTTATCCGGTCCATTAGAACCATCAAATGATTCTTATGCTATTGCTAAGATTGCTGGAATCAAAATGTGTGAGTCATACCGAGACCAATATGGATTCAATGCAATCAGTTTGATGCCTTGTAATCTATATGGTCCTAATGACAACTTTGATTTACATAATAGTCATGTACTTCCAGCAATGATTCGTAAGTTTCATGAAGGCAAAGATGTTATTGATCATGATTTAGGTGGACCATTTACTCCAGATATAACTTTGTGGGGTGACGGATCTCCAATGCGTGAGTTCCTTCATGTTGATGATCTTGCTAGTGCATGTCTGACTGCTATGCTTGAATATAATGGACGTGAGCATCTGAATGTTGGAACAGGTGAGGATGTAACTATCAAAGAACTTGCTCAAACTATTGCAAGTGTTGTGGGATTCAAGGGAGGTATTAGATGGGACACTCTAAAACCCAATGGAACTCCTAAAAAAGTTATGAGTATCGATAAAATCAAAGAACTTGGATGGGAACCAAGTATTGATTTGAAGTCAGGTGTTCAAGATACCTATAGGTGGTATAAAGAAAATATGGTACAATAAATACGAAGGGTTTACTAAAATTATGGAATATACAAAGACAGCACTTGTACTTGGTGCAGGTGGATTTATCGGAAGTCATATGGTTAAGAGGCTTCGATCAGAAGGATATTGGGTACGTGGAGTTGATCTAAAGTATCCAGAGTTCTCTGAGACTGAGGCAAATGAGTTTGTCCAAGGAGACTTGCGCGATGTAAACTTTGTTCGTAGAGTCATCGAATATAAAGGACGACAAGGAAACTTTTATAACTCTGTTCCTGAAAGATACATTGAGTCTTTTGATGAGATCTACCAGTTTGCTGCTGATATGGGTGGAGCAGGATTTGTATTTACTGGTGAGAACGATGCTGAGATTATGCATAACTCAGTTAGTATCAATCTTAATGTTCTTGAAGAGCAGCATTCTTTCAATAATAGAAAGGATGTAAATAGTACTAAGATTTTTTATTCTGGATCTGCTTGCATGTACCCAGAGCATAATCAAATGGACCCTGATAACCCTGATTGCCGTGAAGAATCAGCATACCCCGCGAACCCAGACTCAGAATACGGATGGGAAAAACTATTCTCTGAGCGCCTCTACCTTGCGTATAATCGTAATCATGGCATTCCTGTTAGGATTGCTAGATATCACAACATTTTTGGTCCAGAGGGGACCTGGGATGGTGGAAGAGAGAAGGCCCCTGCCGCAATCTGTCGTAAGGTAGCATATCTTCCTGAAGTTGGCGGTTCAATTGAAGTGTGGGGTGATGGAAAGCAGACTCGATCATTCTTATATGTTGATGAATGTATTGAAGCAACACGTCGCTTAATGGATTCTGATTTCATTGGACCAGTGAACATTGGTTCAGAAGAAATGGTAACGATTAATGAACTTACTGAGATTACTGGTAAGGTATCAGGTAAAGTAGTCCGTAGGATGCATAAACTAAATGCTCCTTTAGGTGTGCGTGGACGTAACTCCAACAATGATCTTGTGCGTGAGAAACTTGGTTGGGATTATTCTCAATCACTTGAAGAAGGTATTCGTATTACATACAATTGGATTCTTGAACAAACTAAAAAATGAACTTATATGTGAGATTGATGGGCGGACTGGGCAATCAAATGTTCCAGTACGCCAAGGGATTGTCTGCCTTAGAGCAAGCACCTCAATATACCAACTTGATTCTTGATTGTGGTTTTTATGAAGGACAAGAAAGAAAAGTTATTAAGAACGGTCTTACTGGTAGGAAGTTTGATCTTGATTTGTTTAATATCAAGTATGACTGCTGTGAGGATGTACCACCAGGTGGACACATTCTTGAAGGATGGTTTCAAAATGTAGAAGAGTTTGACAATGTAATCGATGAAGTAAGAGAACAGTTTACTTTCAAGATTGATTTTTGCGATGATGTAAAAGAAATGGAGAAAGAAATTCTTGCTGAAGAAAACTCAGTTGCTATTCATGTAAGACGTGGAGACTACATTAAAAATCCTACAGCATTAGCGCATCATGGTGTTATGGATGCTAGTTACTATTCCAAAGCAATGAAAATTGTAGAAGAAAAGTTTACTTCTGTCCATTATTATGTGTTCTCTGAGGATGTAGAGTGGTGTAAAGAGAATCTTAAAACAGATAATCTTATTACTTTTGTTGACTCTAAATATAATGACTATAAGGATGTTGGTCACCTACACTTGATGTCTAAGTGTAGGTATCATATAATTGCTAATAGTTCTTTCAGTTGGTGGGCAGCATTTCTTGGTAACTCTGAGTTTACTATTGGACCCAAGAAATGGTTGGCAGACGGAACTGGATCTGAAATTCTACTAGACGAATGGATTAAGGTATGAAGATTGCTATCTTGGGTTCAAGTGGTCAGATAGGTGCCTACCTGACTGAGTATATGCGTGGAAAGGGGCATGATGTATTAGAGTTTGATGTTGCTAGAGGGGATGGGGAAGACCTTACAAAAATCCCTAATCTTAATCTTGAACATGTAATCAAAGAATCTGACTTTGTATTCTTTCTTGCATTTGATGTTGGAGGTTCAAGATACCTTAAAAAGTATCAAAATACGTTTCAGTTTCTTAATAACAATACTCGTCTTATGGCTCAGACCTTTGGTCTGCTTGAGAAGTATCATAAACGTTTTATCTTTGCATCATCTCAAATGAGTAATATGAGTTACTCTCCCTATGGTGTAATGAAGAGAGTTGGTGAACTTTATACTACATCACTCAAAGGACTTATTGTTAAGTTCTGGAATGTGTATGGTATTGAGAAGGACCATGAAAAAGCACATGTTATTACTGACTTCATTCGTAAGGGATTTGAAGAGGGTCAATTTGAGATGATGACTGACGGCACTGAAGAGCGTCAGTTCCTCTATGCTGAGGACTGCTGTGAAGGACTAGAAGCAATCATGGATAACTTCACAGATTTTAAACCAGAAGATCCTCTTCACATCACATCATTTAGATCTGAGTCTATTAAAGAGGTTGCTGCGATGATTAAGGGTCAGTTTGCTTTGATTGGCAGGCACGATGTTATGATTGAACCTGGACTTGCTAAGGACAATGTTCAACTTGATAAGCGAAATGCACCAGACAGTTATATCTTTAACTGGTGGTTGCCTAAAACTGGACTCCAAGAAGGTATAGCAAAAGTCTTTAATGAAATGAAAAAGGAGTATGTAAATGACTAAAGTAAGTTGTATCAGTCCATCATACAAAACTGGAAAGTATTTGGATGGATTCTTAGATAGTATTTCAGAACAAACATTCAGAGACTTTGAAGTGGTTTTGGATCATAATGATCCTACTAAGAGAGAAATTGAACAGGTTGAAGACCACAATGAGAAAGAAGACAATGTAACTCACATTGTTGTAGAGGGTGTTGACCCTATTGGCGTTTCTATGAATCGCTGTATTGAGAATGGTACAGGAGATTACTTCTGTATTTGGAATATTGATGACCTCCGTACACCAGACTCACTTGAAGTTATGGTGAAAGCACTGGATGATAATCCAGATGTTGATTTTGTTTATGGTAACTATATAAAAGTACCACAGTTCAGAGGAACTGATGGAGAACTGGTAGATGAAACCGGTAAAGAAGAATGGTTGAAGATTGGTATGATTCTTGGTCCATTCTTCATGGTCCGTAGAAGTTTACTAGAGAAGACTGGTTGGTTTGATGAGCAACTAATCTCTGGTGCAGATTATGATCTGGCAATGCGTATGGCTCGTTCTGGTAAAGGTCTCCATATTCCTAATATTCTAGGGTATTATCTTGATGAAGGATTGGGACAGAGCACCAAACCTAACAGCAGACAACCACTAGAGCGTACAGTCATTGAACTTCGTTATGATATCCGTGTTCTGGACACTAAGTTAGTACCTCAAGCATCTTCTGAGTATGATCTAAATAAGATTACGTTTAATGATACAGTGATTGAGGCATCAGATTTTAATGAGTGATCATAATACTTTCATCAACAAGATCATCAAACTAAAGAACAAAACTGTTCAATGGAATGATCCTAATCTTATAAGACTTATTGCTCCAGGCACTGAGCATCACGGATATATTACCAATCAAGACGGAACGCACGGATATTTCTGGTATCTACATAAACTCACAGAGCACGTTGATGGTACGGTTGTTGAACTTGGCAACCGCCGAGGATGTAGCACTCTTGCTATCTACGATGCCCTGAAGGAGGGACAATCATTCTATTCATTTGATATTGAGAATGACTGTAGATATATCACTCCAGAGGTTTGGGATGACTCAAGAGTAGTCATTGAGAATGATTTTGATTCTCTTAATGCTGAGAGGATTGAAAGAACATTTGAGAAGAATAGTATTGCAATGTTGTTTGCCGATACTATTCATACCTATGAACAAATCAAAGCAGAGTATGATTTGTGGAAACCTTATATGAAGGATGATTGTATCTTGGTTGTTGATGATATTGTTAGCAATTATGATTCATCTGATCCTAGAACAAAAGGTCAGTTTCATGACGAATGGACTGGTATTAAATTTGATGTAACAAGCACAGCACACCAAAGTGGTTTCGGTATTTACTTATGAAAATTATTGGTCTTTTGCCCTTCAAGAATGAAGAGCAATATCTTCCTCTCTTCTTGAAGAATGTACAACCTATTTGCGATGAGATTATCGCTATTGATGATAACTCTACAGATAACTCCAGAGAGATTATGGAGAATGCTGGTGTAATCGTTAAAGATTATACTGAGACAGCAGACATCCGTGGTGGATGGAATCCTGGTCGTGTTCGTCAGTACCTGTTTAACTATGCTAGAGAGCAAAAAGGAACACACTTCCTCTGCTTAGATGCTGATGAAACATTCACTAATAACTTTGTGCCTATTGCGCGGGAAGTAATCTCTAACATCCCTCCAGGTAAGAAATTGGTGATGCAGTGGCTGGCATTGTGGAAGAGTTACAATCACTATCGCAATGATCACACTGTATGGAGTAATCTCTTTAAAGATTTTGTTGTAGCAGATAGTCCTGAACTAGATTACCATTACACATTTATGGCTGATGGTAGAACCATTGGTCCTAATAATGAAGAAAACTGGATGAGACTTGATCCTAATATGGGTTGTGTCCTTCATTATCAGTTCGCTATGTTCAACAACTTTCATCTAAAGCAAGCATGGAAGCAAGTAGGTGAACTAGTTCAGCATGGACCAGGAGCACTACCTACTATCACTGGAAAGTATTCTATTTGCTTTCAAGATGATAATGTTGGATTAAGTAAGATTCCTGATGAGTGGTTGGAAGGTTTGCCTGTACCTAATATTCCTAACTTTGATCCCAACTGGGATGAAAGTACATTCCTGAGAGCAGATTTGATGCCTAAGATTCTTGAACACTTTGATGATAAGGGTGCTGAGTATTTTGAGGGTCTTCGTATCTGGCATATTCCACAGTTAAAGCAAGCATTTGTAGACAGAACTGGAAGAGAACCAAATAATCCCTATACTTGATATGAAAATAGCATTCATTAAGTTCGGTGGCATGGCCGCAGGAGGAACTGAAAAGTTTCTTCAAACCATTGCTTCACATTTACCTAAAGATAAATTTGAAGTAGATTATTTTTATACTAACGGTGCCCCATACATTGGTTCAGATCATAGACATCTTGATACTGATCCTAGCAGAGTTGAGTATTGTAAAGCACATGGAGTAAATTGTATTCCTGTGCATGTAGGTCATAAGAATGTAACAGTACATACTCATGATTGGATACAAACAAACCTTTGGGATTTATTTGATGAGAAAAACTATGATTTGATAGTAAGTGGTCGCTCTGGTCATCCAGAATATCCTTTTAATCTTATTTTTAAAACACCTATCATTGATACTATCCACCTATCAGGAATGGCAGAGAACAAATCAAACACTTATAAGACAGTATTAATGTCTGAAGAACAACGTGGTAAGTGGATTCAAGCAGGCGGACCCTCTGAAAAGTCCATGGTGATTCCTCCAGCAGTTGAGATACCAGAAGTAAAAGGTGGTCTTGAGTTTGAAGACTATAAGCATATTTTTGGGATGCATCAACGAGAGAATGATGGTATTTTCTCTGATATTCCACTACTAGCATATGCTAAGATTGAATCAAGTGATACAATGTTCTTGATGTTGGGTGGTGGCAGTAAGTACAAGAAACAAGCAGAGCAGTTAGGTATCAAGAACATTAAGTTCTATCCTGCTACTGGTGATGTGGATACTATTCATAAGTTCTTGAATACATTGACTGTCTATGCACACGGTAGAAAGGACGGAGAGCAGTGTTCTAGTGCTATCATTGAAGCAATGTCTCATGGGTTGCCTGTAATCAGTCACACCGCCCCTAGCATGGGACAAGCAGCACAGATTGGATTAGCAGGTGCTGTTGTAGATAATTCAGATCAGTATGCTGCTATCATGTTAATGCTAATGCAGGACCAAGAAAAATATAATGAATTTTCTAGTGAAGCAAAGAGAAGATATGATGAATTATTTTCAATGAATGCTATCATTGATAAGTACGTCAAACTTTTTGAAGAGGCAGTATGTTAAATCTATTCTATTCTGAATCTTACTGGGGTCATACTGATAAGATGAATGGTCCTAAAAAGGTTATTCATAATCTTTTAGAATCTCTCAAGCAAGAAGGTATTGAGTTTGCTGTAAATGAAGAGAAGTATAGTCATAACTTTGTACTTCAGTATGATGCGAAGGGTCATGAGAAGCACTCTAAGATTGAACAGGAAACCTGTGTGATTGGCCCTCAAGTATGGTTGTTTGACCCATATGGACAGTTCCTACTTAAGAATCCAAACTACTACAAGACTATGATTGCTCCTTCACAATGGGTCAAAGACCTATATGTGAATAAGTTTGGAATGGATGAAAGCAAAGTAGTTGTTTGGCCTGTTGGTATTGTGCCTTTTGAGTCAAAGAAAGAACCAGAATTTGATTGCTTAGTTTATTTTAAGAGAAGAACAACTGAAGAGTTTACTCAAGTTACTGAGTTCTTGAAAGCAAAAGGTATTACATACAAAACATTATCCTATGGTGGATACAATGATAAAGATGTAGAAACTTTATCAAACAAATGTAAGTTTTGTTTCATGGTGAATGGAACTGAGAGTCAAGGTATTGCTGTTCAGGAGATAATGTCTACCGATACACCAATGTTTGTATGGGATATCAAAGAATGGAATGATCAAGGTGATGAATGGCGTGTTCCTGCAACCTCTATTCCATATTGGTCTGATGAATGCGGTGAAGTATTCTATAATGTAGAGGATATGGAGAAGACATATGATAGATTCTATGCTAAGATAGATACATATCAACCACGTAAATATGTGGAAGAAAATCTTTCACTTAAGAAATCTGTAAATACTCTCCTGGAGATTCTCAATGCTGCTTAGTTTTCGTAATATGGTGAAGAAGTATAATATGGATGTGAAAGGCATCATTCATATTGGTGCTCATGTAGGTCAAGAGATCGAAGATTATATTGGGATGGGTATTCAAAACATTATGTTGTTTGAACCATTGTCTGAAACGTTTAAACTTCTTACAGAGAAAGCAAGTAAGATGAATGCAAACATTGAGGGATATAATGTTGCTCTTGGTTCAGAATCAGGCAACGCAACAATGTATGTGAGTGATCATAATCGTATCAGTAGTTCAATTCTTAAACCAAAGATTCATCTTGAGCACCATCCTAACGTAGCATTTCCTGGAAAAGAAGATGTGGAAGTTGATATTCTTGACAACTATGACTGTCATGATTACAACTTCATCAATATGGATGTCCAGGGATATGAACTTGAAGTTTTAAAAGGTGGTGCTAAGATTCTAGAACAAGTAGACTATGTTTACTGTGAAGTTAATCGTGCTGAAGTATATGAAAACAATGCGATGATTTATGAGATTGATGAGTTCCTAGAAGGATTTGATATGGTAAGAAAAGAGACTGACTGGGGCGGTCAAATCTGGGGCGATGCTCTTTATGTGAGGAAAAGTGTACTATGAAAATCTGTATTCTAACGATTGCTACAAACAAATACATTCAGTTTGTAGAGAAACTATATGAAGATATTGCTGAGAAGTTTTGTCCCGGTGCAGAAATTAACTGTCTTCTCTTTACCGATCATGAGATTGAAGAAGCAGGTGACAATGTAAGAATACATTACATTGATCATGAACCTTGGCCTATGCCTACGCTTAAGCGTTACAACTATTTCATGAAAGAAAAAGAGTTCATTATGGAGCATGATTACTGTTTCTATTTTGATGCAGATATGCGTATTGATGGACTAGTAACACCAGATGAAGTGTGTGGCGATCTAGTTGCTACTAGACATGGGTATCAGTCATTAGCATCTCCAGCACAACAATCTTTTGATCGTAATCCAAAATCAGTAGCATATGTTGCTCCTAATGAGAGCACTGTGACTTATTATGCTGGTGGATTTAATGGTGGAAGAACAGAAAACTTTATGGCAATGTCTGAGAAGATTGCTAATAATGTTAATACTGATCTTGAGAATGGAGTTGTAGCATTGTGGCATGATGAGTCACATATGAATAGGTATCTGATTACCAATCCTCCTACTTTAGATCTAGATCCAACCTATTGTTATGCTGAGGAGTTCATCGGAACTGATTACCCATTTTCTCCTGGTAAAATTATTGCACTGAAGAAGAATCATGCTGCGCTTAGATCTTAGAGATATACCCTTTTACTACATTAACCTAGATGATGCTGTAGAAAGAAACGAAAGGATGAAAACTATTCTCAGTGAACTGGGAATCAAGAATGTAAGAAGAATTAGTGCTACTAAGCATGAGACAGGGCAAGCAGGAACTGCTCGTTCTATGTTGAATGCTATTGAGAGTGCTATTAACCCAGTTGTCTCTCCACTCGGAACTCCATTTGTTATTCTTGAAGATGATATTGCAGTAAAGAGATGGGATCCTATTATTGAGATACCAGAGAATGCTGATGCTTTCTATCTTGGTATCTCAGGTTGGGGTAGAATGAATAGTCACTCTGGACCTTTTGTTCAATGGGAGCAGTATGAACCTGGAATACTTCAAGTTTATAATATGCTCGGTGGTCATGCTATAATGTATCTACGAAAAAGATATATTGATTTAGTGAGAAGGGTATGTCTTCATGCTGGGTATGATATTGAAGACCATCCAGACATTGGATTTGCTGAGATTCAACGCTGGCATAATGTATATGCTTTTGACGATCCTTATTTCTTTCAGACTAGTTCTGGCGGAAATGAAAGAGTTACTTATGCTCCTCTTTCTGAACAAGAGAGTCATGAGTGTATGAACTATATGAGAAACTTCTTCCTACCTCTTAATGTAATATGATTATTGCTAGTTGTCCGTTAAGAATATCTTTGTTTGGTGGTTCTACTGATAATCCATACTTTGTTGCTAAGTATGGATATGGTAGTGTGATTAGTTTTGCATCTAATTTAAAAACCTATGTGACTATTAGTCAAGATAAATTTGGATTTAATAAGAAAGATCATAAGTATGTTATTAATTACTCACGTAGAGAAGAAGTAAATCATATTAGTGAAATTAAAAATGAAGTTGTTCGCGGTGTATTGGAACACTTCAATATGCCTCCAGTGCAAGTTACATTAACAAGTGATGCTTTCTCTCAAGGTAGTGGACTTGCGTCCTCATCATCATATATCATCAGTTTGATTAAGGCTTGTTCATTGTTTCTGCATAAAAAAATATCTGATACTGATATTTGTAGATTAGCATACGACATTGAAGTTAAGTTCAATCCTTTCTGCGGATATCAAGACCCCTATGGTTGTGGTATTGGAGGGTTTAAAAGGATTGAGTTCTTAGATAATGGTAGTGTTAAGCATGAGTTTCTTTCTACTGATGTATTTGACGGCATTGATATTAAGTTAGTATTTACTGGTGTCACAAGAAACTCAAAAGAAGTTCTCAGAGACGTTAGTATGAATTTGGAGAAAGTAAAACCATTACTTCCTATTGTTAATGTAGCGTATGATCATCTAAAACAAGGTGATAGTAAAAAGTTTTTAAAAGAACTCAATCATACCTGGGAAGAAAAGAAAAAGACAAGTAATATTATCACAGAGAATGAAATGATTCGTAAAATAGACAAAGAGTTATCAAATAATAGTAGTGTGATATCACATAAACTATGTGGTGCTGGTAATGGCGGATTCTTTTTGACGTTTTCTAAACATAACAAGTTGACTATTCCTTATGATACTGTTAAAATAAAAGTGAATTATGAAGGTGTACGAGGTGAATCCGTTTAAACCTTACATTGAAACACTAGAGTCCGCACATATGGAGGATGAGTTTCAAAAATATCAAAATCAATTTAACAGTCACGACAGGATTATTATTCTCGGTAATGGAGGTAGTAATTCTGTCGCTTCTCATATATCGCAAGATTATATGAAGTTTCATAAGAAGAAGGTGTCTGTATTTTCAGATCCTTCAATGCTTACGATGCTTGCGAATGATTTTGGATATGAAAAATCTTATACAAAGTTTTTAGAATATCATGTTGAGCAGGATACTCTTGTTATTTTAATGAGTTCCAGTGGTGAGTCTCTCAATATGTTAAACTGTCAAAGGTATTGTGAGGAAAATGGTATCTCTCATGGCATATTGACCGGATTTAGTCCACATAATACTATGAGAAGAAACGCACACGTCACATCAAAGTATTCTAAATGGGATTATCATGTTGATAGTAATTCCTATGGCGTGATTGAATGTGTTCATCAAATCTTTCTTCACGGTGTGGTATGAAATATTGTTTTGATCTAGACGGCACAATCTGCAATACACCCTGTAATCCTGATGGTCACGGACAAAGATACTGGGACTCTACTCCTATTCCTTTTATGGTAGAGACGGTCAATCGTCTTTATGATGAAGGGAATCACATTATCATCATGACTGCTAGAGGTAGAGGGTCAGGTAAAGACTGGACAACACTCACTAAAGAAATGCTTTCTGACTGGGGTGTTAAATATAATGAGTTGGAACCAATGTTCCACAAACCCACAGCAGATATCTTCATTGATGATAAAGGCATTAATGTAGAAGAATGGAAGAAGCGACAACCACTGAAGAAAGGTATTGTTGCTGGGGCATTTGACATTATCCATCCTGGGTATGTAAGAATGTTTCGGCAGGCTAAAGAGCATTGTAATCATCTTACGATTGCTCTTCATGAAGACCCTGCTTTAGCACGTCCTTATAAACTCAAACCAGTTCAATCACTTGAAGACCGGAAAGAGATTCTAAGGTCCATCAAATATATTGATGATATTGTTGTTTATCAATCAGAAGATACATTTATTAGTTACCTAGAAAGTGGTGACTATGATGTTCGTTTTTTAGGTGACGATTATTCTGATGGTTCTTATAGTGGAAAAGGTGTAGGTCTTCCTATCGTTTGGATTACTAGAAGACATGGGTATTCAACAACCAAGTTGAAAGTTAACATTGCAGAATCAGTCATCAGGAGTAATAGATTATGAAAGCATTAGTGACCGGAGGATCAGGATTTATTGGTTCTCACATTGTGGATGAACTTATTAAAATTGGTTTTACTGTTACTGTAATCGATAATCAAAGTGCAGATGCTGAACAGTTTTATTTTAATGATAAAGCAACCTATGTAAATCAAGATATAAGCAACTATCAAACAACTCGTACATTCTATGATGATGTTGATTATGTGTTTCATCTTGCCGCAGAATCTCGTATAGGACCTGCTATTGCTAATCCTATCGCAGCAGTCCAGAAGAATGTATTAGGCACCTGTACGGTGCTTCAGTGTGCCAGAGAAGCAGGTGTGAAGAGAGTCATATACTCTTCAACATCTTCTGGTTATGGTAACAATGACTATCCTAATGTGGAAACACAACCTGATGATAGTTTGAATCCATACTCAGTAACTAAAGTTGCTGGAGAAAAACTATGCAAGATGTATACTGATTTGTTTGATTTGCCTACGGTAGTGTTTCGGTACTTTAATGTCTATGGACATAGAGCACCACGCAAGGGACAGTATGCTCCTGTGATTGGCATCTTCTGTCGTCAAAGAGATGCTGAAGAACCACTTACAATCGTTGGTGATGGAGAACAATGTAGAGACTTTGTTCATGTATCTGATGTAGTTAATGCTAATATATTAGCAGCAATGAAAGAGGTAGGTGACGATGCCTTTGGTATGGTATATAATATAGGTACAGGTCAAAATTATTCAGTAAATCAAATTGCTGATTGGATTTCTGATAATCAAACTAATATTCCTCCACGCATCGGTGAAGTAAGAATCAGTCTTGCTAACATTGATCGGATGAGAAGCACGTTTGGTTGGGAACCTAAAGTTGAACTAGAGAACTGGGTTAAAGAAAATGTTTAGATCTATTCATATATGGATATATGGAATAGTTGCGGAACTAGAATATAGTCTCTATCCCTGGAAGTCCTCTACTCCTCCTGCTTGGGCTGTAGAAAGATGGAATCTTAATGGCGAAACTAATACTGATGGAGAAATAGAGGAATCTGTTTTAAATTATGATTGGTTAAAGTCTCATGATGATAAAATCAACCGACTACAAAATGAAATGATCTATGTCATAGATGTACTAAACAATAACAACCTTAGCAAAAAATGATTGGATTTGATTACTTAGGAAAAATGGGACAGTTGGGAAACCAAATGTTCCAGTATGCTTCACTAAAAGGCATTGCGAATAACAATGGTCACGAATATTGTGTGCCCAATCATAATGAACTGATTGTTGATGTCTTAGGCAATCGTTTGAGGATTGAATTGTTTGAACCTTTCACTATGAATGGGTGTAATAATAACTCAGTTATAGGAAATGGATATGTGCAAGAGGAGGGATTTACTTTTAATGAAAATATCTTTAACTCTTGTCCAGATAACATAAGTCTTGTTGGATATTTTCAATCAGAAAAATACTTCAAACATATTGAGGAAGAAGTTCGTAAAGATTTCTCATTCATTGCTGATATCAAAACTCCATGCGAAGAGATGATTCAATCTGTATCTAATCCAATCGCATTACATATCAGACGTGGTGACTTCTTAAGAAACTCAGGCAATCATTATAATTTAGATCTTGATTACTATGCTAGAGCATTAAGTTTATTTGACATTCGTAGAAATGTTGCTATATTTACAGATGATCCTGAGTGGTGTAAACAACAGGATATTTTTGACCATGATAGGTTCTTGATTGCTACAGGCAACACAAGTTATGTTGACCTTTGTTTGATGTCATTGTGTTCCGACTTCATTATTGCTAACAGTACCTACAGTTGGTGGGGAGCATGGTTAGCAAATAGAGGTAGAGTCATTGCACCATCCAAATGGTTCGGTCCAAATAACAAACACTTAGATACTAAAGACTTATATCCTGAACAGTGGGAGATTATTGATGCTTAGAGACAAAAACAAAGCCGCATACAAACTCAAAGGTATCGGTCCAATCTATTGTATTAATCTTGATGGGCAACCTGAAAGATGGAATTACATGGAAGAACAATTTAAGTATTGGGAGATAGAAAACTATACTCGTATCTCTGCATATGATGGTAGAGAGGATGATCTAAGTGAGATTCTGAAGGGTAGATACCCTGAAATGGTAACCAGTGGAGAGATTGGATGTGTTACCTCACACCTCAAGGCAATCAAGCATTTCTATGAGGAGACCGATGCTCCTTATGCTGTGATGATGGAGGATGACTGCAATCTGGACTTGGTGAAGTGCTGGAACTTTACATGGAAGGACTTTTACTGTAGAATACCTTATGACTGGGACGTTTGCCAGATCGCTATCATTGCGACTGGTGACGTACATATCAAGGTCCACAAGAGATTCGTAAATGAATTCTCTACTGCGTGTTACTTGATTACCAGACATCATGCTAAGAAGATGCTTGACTTGCATGTTCGGGGAGATCGGTATAAACTGGATAACGGGGTACGTCCCCGACCAGTGGCTGACGATCTGATCTACAACTCAGGTAACACTTATGCTTTACCTCTTCTTCTTTATAAGTTAGAATTGGGATCATCAATCCACCCCGAACACATCGACGTTTTCCACAGAGGAAACTTTGAAGCACAATCCAATTTTTGGAATAATGCAGGTGCTCAGATTGGGATTGATGAGTTGATGGACTACAACCCATACCTGGGTAGAGTCACTGAAACGTCAGGGCAAGACGGTAAACCGCCAACTACTTGACAGGTCTCAAAAACCCTGCTAGTATAAATACTTAACCTTTTGTCTTTCAGGCAATTAAAGTAACAAAAGGTTACAAACAGAACCAAGTCGAGGTTCTTTTCATCCGTAGGTTAATCTCTACGAGACACAATAGGTAAACAAAATGATTAAATCTGTATTCGCAGCTGCTGCTGCTCTGTCCATGTCCGCAGGCGCTGCCCTTGCAGGTCCATATGTTAACGTCGAAGCCAACTCAGGTTTCACGGGATCCGATTATAGCGGTACAAATACCGACCTGCACGTAGGTTACGAAGGAGCAATTGGTGAGAACTCTTCTTACTACGTCCAAGCAGGTGCTACTGTGCTCTCCCCTGACAGCGGTGAAGGCGATACCGTTCCTTCTGGTAAGGCAGGTCTGGGTCTTGCATTGACCGATGCCCTGGGTGCATACGGCGAAGTCTCCTTCGTTGGTAGTGGCGACAGCAACGTTGACCGTGGTTACGGTACTAAGTTGGGTCTGAAGTACAGCTTCTGATATTCAATATAGACACATAAACATCTAGATGTTATACTGGGGGTGCGACGGCATCCCTTTTTTTTATGAAAAATTATTTTCTAAAGATGGCCACTCACCCAGCAGTTCATTACAATTTGATTAGTATTGGACTGCTGATTACAATAGGGATGCTTCATAACCATGCTCACTTTACAATGGATAGGGATGCAGATGCTTATGTAAGGCAGTGGTGTAGGTCATCAGCAGAGAACAAAAAGATCTGCATCCGCTATGGCGGCAACATGGACTATTGACTTGACAGGTCTTTAGATTTCCTATATACTATGTAAAGAAACATTACGGAGTGTAACATGACTGTAACAACTGAAGATGGTGGACGTACAAATATGTACGCTACTGAACCCACGATGTATATCTCACAGACTGACGCAGAACGTTATGGTCTTGAAACATATGCAGAAAAAGCAGAGAAATTAAATGGACGCACTGCTATGCTTGGATTTGTTGCTGCTGTTGTCTCTTATAGTTTCAGTGGTAGTGTATTTTTCTTTGGTATCTTCGGATTCTGATGACTGAATCTATTTTCACTATAACTAGTATTGCATTTCTTGTAATACTATCGTATAGTATACAACAACTATCAGAAACTTACTAATGGCATTCAACATCACATTCAAGACTCCTGAAGGAACTTCACAAACTGTAGAGTGTCAGGATGATCAATATCTCCTAGACGCTGCAGAAGAGGCTGGAATCGACATGAACTATTCTTGTCGTGCTGGTGCTTGTTCTTCTTGTGCTGGAAAGATTGAAGTTGGTAATGTTGACCAATCGGATCAATCTTTTCTTGACGATGATCAAATTGCTGAAGGGTTTGTTCTCACATGTGTTGCTTACCCAACATCTGACTGCACCATCTTGACTGAACAAGAAGAGGCATTATACTAATGTTAGCAGCCCTCGCTATCACGATGCTTGCCTTCCTAGCAGCAGCAATGATGACACAATCTGGAGATGAAAATGCCTAATCCCAATCAACTTTATGAGGATATGGAAAGACTCAATGCCCTCTATGAAGAATTATGTTGGGATCATGATGATGAACTAGTATTCACTCATGATGGTAAACAGATCTTAATTTACAACAAAACCATACAAAAAAATGATTGAACTTTTGACGCAGACCGATTTCACTTGGGCTGCCAACCATACTATTGCTGAGTTCCTTGCAGGATATGTATTTGCTGCTGCTCTTATTGTTGGAGCACCCGCAATCTATCTCATCATTGCTATGATGTCTGCAATACAAAATACTAAAGGTAGAGTTGTAGGATACAAAGATCATCAATTTTATGGTGAGACCAGTGTATATGACTTTTCAAAGCGTAAAGTATGACTGGATTACCAAAGTTTTTTGAGCAAACCTCTAATCTTTCATATGATAGACACATCTATAAAGTCTACTCTAAAACAGGAAAGACTCACACATTTGATGACTACAGGGAAGTATTAGGAGTTTGGTTTCAAGAAAGTGATGTCCTCTCACATGTAGAGGTTCAAGACAAAAACAAAGGATTTAAATAGGAGAAAACTAATGAACGAAAACGCAGAACGCATTAATGGTTGGGCAGCAATGATCGGAGTCATTGCAGCAATGGGTGCTTATGCATCTACAGGACAGATCATTCCAGGTATCTGGTGAACACATATGTATGGTTGCTAGTAGGATTTATTATTGCTTATATCATTACAGCACCGACAGATGACGATGATGGTCCACCCGATAAGGGTATGATGAGACCAGTTTTTGAGGGGGTCGATTGACCCCCTTTTTTTCTAAATAGAAATGCGTTGCTTTTTTCTAATGGAATCAAATCCAACAAAGAAAAAGGAATCTAAAAAGGAAAATAAATTTGAGTGGGCAGATGAGGGTGTATCAACTCTCGTTCGAGTTATTATTCTTGGATGGTCAGCAGCAATACTGACCCTTAATTATGTAACTGTTCCTGGTATTCCTCAAAAAAATATCGATCCGACTTTTATAGCCAGCGTCTTCACGGGAACGCTTGCGACGTTCGGTGTCGTTGCGTCTAAAAAGAAAGATGACTCAAAGGAAGCACCTACACTGGAGAAAAAAGATGCAAAAATTGATTAACGGTACTGGTCGCCATTTTAATCATGTTAAATTCTAAGACATCGACCGAGCATGTGCCGAGCAAGTCACCTGTTAAGACGATTGCACTAACATTGGGAGGACTCTTTGCGTTTGCTCATATAGGTCTGTTAGGATATGTTATTCATCGACCAGAGAAACCAAAACTACCTCAAGTTCCTACTATCAATATACCTCATGGAGAGTATTCTTCATATACGATTGAAGCAGGACCAGATGGATATAAAATTAACTACAAAGCAAACGATCCTGCTATTCTAGAATCTGAAAGATCGCTTCACTTAGATAAGAATAGGAGAGGATTGTTTGGTGGTGGTAGTGAAAAGCGTGACGAGTATCGTCTTGATCAATATACTATGAATGGAACTCGTAATATGGGAGGTGCTGCAGTAGATAGCGAGGGAAAGTCTGCGAAAGACATAGAGTGCATCGTGGCGGACGCTGGAGCACGGTCACAAGGTGCCCTAGCAGGCGCTAGTATTGCCACAGGTGCTGTTGCTCCAATGCTTGTAAGTATTCCTTATATTGGGTGGTTAGCATCTGGTTGGGCAGTTCTATTAGGGCAAAGAATGGGTTCTAGTATAGGTAGTGAAGTTGGTTCAGTTTTCAATGACTGCTAATCAAAACATAGTCACGAAGTCAAGATACAATATAAGTATAATAACGCAAAAATATTATAGATAGTGTAGTTGATTGAAACTATATGAAGTACTTTTTTGCGCTTCTCATCACACTATTTTTTGCTATGCCAGCATGGGCAGTAGATGTCTCAATGGGTCATGATGGAAACCTAGTATTTGAACCGAATGAGATTACAATCTCTGCAGGAGAAACAGTTCATTTTGTCAATGAAGCACTCCCTCCTCATAATATTATTGTAGAAGCACGTCCTGATCTTTCTAGAGAAGCACTACTGTTTGCTCCTGGCGAAACACAGGACGTTGTATTTGCTGACAAAGGGGACTATAATTTCTTTTGTGGTCCTCATCAGGGCGCAGGTATGACTGGCGTAATTCATGTTGAGTAAATGTCAAAGGATTATGTAACTAAAGAAAAATGTCAGGAGATGATTGATGACGCAATTCGTAGACACAACCGTAATGCTGGACTTATTTCTATGTGTGTTGGTTGGGTTGTTCTCGCTTTATTTGCTGAAGGTCTCCTTAGACTCATAGGGGTAATACCTCCACTAGTACCTTGGTTGAATATAAAACTATGATGAGCGGATTATTTGTATTTGGATTCATATCCTTATTGTGTTATGCATTACACATTACATGGCCTCTAAAATATAAAGGAAGATAAAGTATGTTTGGAACTATACTATTGTGGATTTCAATACCTTTTGTATTGACCACTATATTTTTTGGTTTTTACAAGGGAGAAAACATCTACTATGAGAGCGATAACTATGACGGAAATGGGACAGCACACTAAAGAACGTTACAACTTTGCTATGAGTTCATTCTCCAGAATGTATGGCGTGAGTCATGTAAATGGGTCAGCAGATATTACTAGATTTTGTATCAAGTGGGCAACTGATGAGAATACAGTTTCTCCTTCTGGCACCTTAACAGACATTGACTTTTACTTTTTAGACTTCTGGAAAACCTGGGGAGGATATCTGTGAATCTTCTAGCACATAAAGCAGCACACTTTGCTGCGGCAACTCTTAATAATCCTTTTGGGATTGGATCACTAAGTCTTGCATTAATTGTTGTGCCTATTATTGGTATACACTATGTTCACAAATATGGGTGGCAACACTGGGCACCTTTTGATAAATGAATTTATTATTAAGACCTTTAGATAATCCTGCTGATCCTGTATGGTCAGTAATTATCTGTGTAGTCATTGCTGTTGCGCTGGCATTAGGGTATGTCATATACATACTAAGAGAAGCATTTGATGAATTGAACGATGTCGGATCAAATCAACAAGAAGGATGCGGATCAGGATCAACAGATAGCACTCCTGATACATCGCATTGAAGATGCTGAGAAAACTCAAGAAGAACTTCGTGATAGAGTTCGTAAACTAGAGAAGTGGGTATGGAGTGCAGCAGCAGTCCTATCTGCTGCCATTACACTAATCGGAATAGCAACCGCAGTAGAATCAAAGGAGATCGATTATGGGAAAAATGATACCACCAAGCAGGAAATCATGTTACAACTTTCGAGTGACGGAGATTAATCGTGTTCTTGACGGCGATACTATTGATGTCACTATTGACCTCGGGTTTGATTTATACAAGAAAGAAAGAGTTAGAGTTGCAGGAGTTGATACACCGGAGAAAAGGACGAGAAATCTAGAGGAGAAGTCTCTTGGAATCGAAGCAACCAACTGGCTCAAAGAAAAACTGGAGAGTACTATCGCTGGTGACGATGAGTTGTCTGTTAGGACTGAACTTGTTGGTGGCGTCGGTAAATATGGGCGTCTTCTTGGTTGGCTTTACATTGGGGACAGCAACCTGTCACTCAACGAACAAATGATCGAAGAGGGTTATGCCTGGGAGTATGATGGTGGAACAAAACAAAAAGACTTTGAGCAACTACGAGAAATCAGAAGGCAGCACGGTACGATGGTATAGAAGTGCTGTCTGTGGGTCTACACCTTTTATTCCAAACTCTGAGTTTGAAGGCGACAATTGCGAACTAACATGCGATATAAACCATGAACTTTGAACTATCTATGGAAGATTATACAATTATTCTCAATGCTCTTCATTATTATAAGAAGATAGAGAAAAGGGATAACTTCCAACAGTATGATGATAAGCGTATTAATATGTTGAGAGATAAAATGGCGTATCAACTTATTCCTAGTGTAAATAGTAAGAAATCTTTCGCTGATGATTTTTTTATAGATTGAGGTAATTTAAATGCAAAAAGTAATTAATGTTTTAGCAGTGCTATCATTTGTGGGAACTGCTGGTATCGTTGGTGGCGGTACTTATGTTTACCTCAATAAAGATTCTATTATTGATAATGTAAAGAATCAAGTTGCCGCAGCTGCTGCAGAAGCAATCTCTGGAGCACTTCCCGAAATGTTAGATGCTTCAATGCCAGAACTTCCTACTGCTACTGGTGGTGCCATTCCTATGCCCACAACTACTGGTCCTGCATTACCATTCTAGTAAATACTGATGATACCAGAGATCCAATTAGGTAATATTGATATTGGAATTAATCAAGTTAGTAATTTGATTATTAATGATACACCTGATTGGTTAAAGACTCCATCACATGCAGTGCCAATATACCCACCCGTGACTACACAGGTGGGTATTCCTATTGTTAATATTCCTGGATGTGTTGAGTCTCATAGAGATAGTAGTGAGAATCAAACACTAAAGGAGGATGATAAGGATGGTGTCCAGGTATTCTGTGATGCTGGAACCCCTAGTTTTTATCCCATTGATTACGATCCAGATAAATTAGATATAACAACGGAGGCACCCCCACCTCCACCCATCAAATCTCCTGAGAAAGAAGAGGATACTAAAACAGAGAGCGAAGCACCACCAGATCCTAAAACCGATGCTGCATTAGCAGAGTGTCCTACAAGAGAGCAGCAGTTAAAGAACCCTGTAGGAAAAGTATTACAAAACAATAAAAAGATAGTCAGGTATGAGACAGTAGGAAAAGAATGTCTCCCTGTATTTGAGAATTTAAATATACCAGATCAGATTGTTGCTAACCTACCATCTCCAGGTGCTGTAACTGTTACCGCCTCAATTGCTGTAGTCGCGACGACTTCTGCACTGCTTGCAAAGCCTCTTGCTGATCTTTTGTTAAAGGTTGTGAAACCGACTGTGAAGAAGGTAATGAAGAAGATTGCGACCTTACGGGGTAAGACGCCCCCTGTATTGTCGGTGTCGCAGAAGAGGGCGGAGCAACGGGATCGGAACCGGGCGATAAAGATCTTACGCTCGGCACTGAAACCGAAGGGATAGAATGTCGGTGTTGCTTGACGGTATTAACATTTTGCACTAAAACGTCTGCACATATTTTATAGTAAGGACTTCTGGGGTGGAAACTGATTCCTCTCTGCATGAGTTCACCACAATTCTTAAGTCTTGCGATCTCAAAGTCCAATCTCTTGTTAGCAATCATTTGTTGCTGCATTTGTATTTGAGTATCTGCTGCTTGCTTACAACGCTCTTGCATTCCACCATCAAGTGGGAAAGAAAGTGTTGCAGATAAACCAAGACTTGTACTATTATTAATTGCATCACCAGTTCTTACTGGTTTTCTCCAGAGTTCCCGCCCTGGATTGTCTGGAACACCATCCCCTGCCATTTCCATGGTGGTGATAGTCATGTCTGCACCATCTTCATAGGCACGAACAGTTTCACCTTCTGAGTTTGTATATGTTCTATCATCATAATGTGGTGACCAGGGAAAGTTCTTTACTACTTTCTGAGTTTCTACCATCTGACCTTGAAAATCTCTATTATCATATTGAGGTTCCATATAGTATTGTTCAAATGGATCCTTCTGACTGCGAGCATGAGTGATGAAGGGTGTAATATTAGCAGTCGGACCTTGACATGCAATACCGCCTCCATATTGATTGGTGATGTATGGTCCTTGTAAAACCTGAATGGCTTGATTGGTAACTGAGCCTGATGAGTTTGCGATTGGATTAGCAGTCGCAGAAACACCTCCCACATCAGCAGCACTGACAGGGGAGGCGATAAGAAGTGATATTACTGGGTAAAGATACTTGTGGTATCTGTGATGCTTGTAACCTCCGTGACCCTTTGAATCACAGTTTGATTTGTTACACCCGGTCCCATGTAGGTCTGAGTGAACTGGAATGCTGCTCCTGGTTCTGCGATTGTGAAACTCTGTCCATTTAAATTTAGACCAGAGTTGGCACTTGTTACTTGCCCCTCTGTTCCTCCTAATGGATTCACGATCACTGAGTTTGTTGTTGGGTTGGGACTCAGAGATTGTCCCCCGTTGGTTACGTTTGAACCCGATACTGAATACTGCCATCCTGTTGCATAATCTATAGAGTTAATCGTTTCAGTCACCTTTGACGTTGTTTCCGTGTGGCTCGTCATGGATCCCTGGCTGAAGTTTGGGACCACGGGGACCGCTTGGGCAGGAGCAAGTATGACACTTGCACCCACCACACTTAGGACATACCAGAGTGTTATCCTTCCAGAAGTCATGATTTCTGACCTCCATGTATTTAGTGTAGAATCGTGAGCTCAGAGACAAATTGTCCCGTAGCATTTGTACCAGCTCCACCAGCCGTGATCGTAAGAGCACCAGTAGGGGATATAGTACCTGCTAGAGAACCAGCAGTTCCTGCAGTTGTAGATGTAATGTTGCCGAAGTTTGCCACATCACCAACAGTGACTGCACTCGTTGGGATTGCATCAGCCTGTGTGTAAGACTGAGAGAAACTAAAAGCGTTTCCTGGAGTGTCCTGAGTCGCAGCAATATTTCCTGGAGATAATACTCCACTGGTGATTGTGCCTGTTGAGATTGTATTAACTGTTGTTCCGTCAGTAGTGTCTACGCCATTGCCCGAGACAGAATATGTGCTGCCCAATCTTGTGACATTGGTAGCAGCAGCATCAACGGTTAATTGAACACTAGAAGATAATTTATGAGTAAGGGCACCTGCATTTGCTGAAGATGCCGCCATCAGTAACATTATGAAAGGTAAAAACCGTTTCATATATAAGACCGATAAGTGTATGTATAGGTATTTAGAAATCTCAAAGTTGAATAAAAAGTTTTAGTATCATCACAAATAATTATTCTATTAGTTATTACTATTAAATAGTAAATCGTAAACAAAATTATTTACAAATGGATTCCAAGGAAACATCTGACTTATCAGTCAGTCGAAAGGAATGCTCAAAGTGTGGAGCAGTTTGGATTAATGATCAACATTATTGGAGTACTGGTGCTAGAGGAGATGAAGAATCCTTAAGCAACCTTGTGTGTGGATTAAAAGACTTTCAGGAATGTATTAACCCAAAACACAAAACTGGACATATATACGGAGACAAAGATACTTGGGCAAAACGAGCAGGTGTCGCTAGACTATTAGAAAAGGAGATACAGGATGCCGAGAGGACAGATGACTAGACATGAGGTGCTTTCTAAGGTTTACATCCTAAAGAAGGAACTCAGAGAAAGAGG
>Ga0208793_1000281_pt1 | contig 35878 bp, 42 predicted proteins | sample 17_taG_FD_184092 | JGI IMG/M metagenome (GOLD analysis project Ga0208793, IMG submission 184092) | Marine viral communities from the Subarctic Pacific Ocean - 17_ETSP_OMZ_AT15314 metaG (SPAdes) (version 2) | ecosystem: Environmental > Aquatic > Marine > Oceanic | place: Pacific Ocean | collected... | reverse complement strand
TCAGGTCGAACTGCAATACCCATTTCAACCAGTTTTGTGGCGATTAGAGCATCAGGACCGTCGTAAAGAGTGTATTGAACTAAGCAACACAGGTCTTCAGGTTGGGAATTATATCCTGCCTGCGTGTAATTGTATGTTTTCGCAGCATCTCCAATCCAAGCACGACTGTCGTTGTAGACGGTAACTTGCACATCCCATTGTTGACCTGGTAAAATATACACAGGAGATTCGAATTCGAATGTGCTTCGACACGCCGCCGTCTCAGGGCACGGACTAGCCGTACCAGGTAAACCAGGGCCGACCGTTCCATCAGTTTCATTAAAGTAACTCGTGGTGTTAATAAGTAGTTGCATAAACATCATTGGCCCTGCAATACTGGTGAATGGATTGATGTGAGTGGTTTGAAACGTTAATTCAGGATTTTGAATGGATGCATTTGGAAGATACTTTGGAAGTGCACCTGTCGAACCCGCAACCGCAGCACCTGTAAATGCAGTGTTGGCCGTCCCGCCACCATTTCCATATGCAATTTGACCCTCACTAATTGTCAAGGTTAAAGTCCCACTTGCGGCTGTGACTCCTCCAATAGAATTTAATGCCGCCGCATCCCATGTTAAGACATCTCCAACTTTATAACCTGTTCCCGAACTTTGTGATTGGAAAATATTGGCTACTGAGCCTGCACCACCAGGTGCGACTTGGAACACAAAAGAACCTGACGAACCCGAACCTGAATTAGTAGTTGGAGCAGGAAGTGTAAATGTAGTAGCCGTTGCCGCAGTAAATGTTAGTGTGAGTATGTTGGAGACACCACCTGGTAAGCAGTCAAATCCACCTACTAAAACTCCAAACTGATTTGCTAAATAATTGTAAGCACCCAATACAGCGTCTTTAGATAAGAAAAAAGAAGGAGAACATCTTAAATTGTCGATGGCGACGAATTGTGTTGCCGTCGTAGCCGCAGGCATGGTAATGTTGTTACCAATACCGCCTGTAAAGATGGAAAAAGGAATACCTGCAATTTGTTCAAAAGTAGTTCCATCCGCAGCACTAGCCAAAGGATAGCCATTAGTTTGTCGATTAATTTGCCATTCGTAAAGTTGTCGTCTCATACTCATTGGGAAGCACCTCCTGCTTCGGCAAGCAGTTGACGTTTGTACCAGTCCACGTTCGACATTGAAACGGGGTATCCCATTTCAACCAGTTTCGAAGCAATGAGGGCATCAGGACCGTCGTAAACTGAGAAAGTAGTGAAACTAACTACACTGTCGCCAGGTGTGTAAGTTCCTTCACCACCTGTCACTGTAGAACCTGAAACACCACTAAGAGGGATAAACTTATTTTGGAAAGTTTGTCCTGGTAAAATGTAAATAGGTTGATTGAGTTTATTCATAGAGTAAATGTATTGTCCTGGATTACCAATTGCAGAACCTGTGGCATCATTATTTTCTGCACCATCAGGGAATGGATAAGACAACCCAGGGAATGCTGACGTGTCATTTGAAGTTCCATCGGGATTGACGTTGTAAGCCGTGGTGTTAACGATAGGTTTAACTCTACCTTGAGCAATAATAGAACAAAGCGGCTTTTCAATAACAATGAATTGAGTTGCCGTAGCAGCCGTTGGCATAGTTAAACTAGGTCCGACAGAATCTGAGAAAGTGTCAGTCGATTCTCCAGCCGTCATAGTAGTAGGTCTAGCATCAACAATGTAACCTGTAGTCCCTGGATAATCACCTGTTGCTTGGGCGGCGGCAGTGTACTGACCACCATTCGTCCATAATCGACTTACGCTGCGGGCTGACATAAGTATAAGTTGTCGGTTCTACTACTTAAAGTATTCCACCGAGTCGAAAATCTAAATTGAAAAAGCCCCCACTCCGTCGAACGAAGCAGGGGCTCTGAACTCCCTCAGGAGTTCAGTTCATAGAAACTAAAACCTTTCAACTACTGTTGACCGACTCACATACCTTGACTTTGAATCAAGGTGCGCTTGTACCAGTCGACGTTGCCTGGGTTGACGGAAATACCCATCTCCAACAGTTTGTTGGCGATAAGAGCATCTGGTCCATCATACAGGGTGTACTTAACGAAGCACTGTAGGTCGCCAGCACTTAGGTCGCCAGCAGTGTAGTTGTTGCTTTGGTAAGCGGTGACACGAACGTCCCATGTTTGACCTGGCAAGACGTAAACGTCAGGGTATAGGTTGAAACAAGGTTGGAAGTTCACGCTACGTGGGTAAGGACTTGCTGTTCCTGGAACACCGTCGTTTCCGACGTTGTCTGGGTCGAGGAAGTAATCCGTGGTGTTGATACGGATTTGCACGTAAGCACGTGGTCCTGCAATTCCAGTGGAGTCCTGTGTTGTAGGTCCAGTTGGTAGGCCACGGTAAGAGGAACCACCTGCAATATCACCTGCATTCATGGTGAATGCAGATGGAGTAACGGCAATATCTTCAATTACACAGAACTGAGTTGCAGTTGTTTCAGCAGGCTTGGTAATGTTGTTACCGAATCCACCGACGAAGATGGAAAGGGCTGAACCGAATTGTGTAGTGGTCATCTCAGTACCCGACACGTTGGTTCGAGCAGCGTCCCATTCGTATACTTGACTACGCATGGACATTATTGTGCACCTCCTGCAGCAGCAGCAGCAGCCGCAGAAGCGGCAGCAGACTGTTGTTCGATGAGAGTACGCTTGTACCAGTCAACGTTGTTTGGGTTAACAGTAACACCAAGTTCCAACAGTTTGTTGGCAATTAGTGCATCTGGACCATCGTAAAGAGTGTACTTTACGAAAGCAGCAACTGCGAGGGTTGAACCTGTAACACCAAGAGCGCCGTTGTCAGCACTGACGTTACTAAGTGATTGACTGTAACGCATATCCCAAACTTGTCCAGGTAGGACGTAAACGTCTGGGGTTAGTTCGAACGCATTCAACAGTTGAACACCGTTGTCAACGTTTGATGCTGTGGCTGTACCTGTTACAGTGTCACTGCTACCACGAGGGTAAGGTGACGCAGTCCCAGGGACACCCGCTTGTTGGGTGACGTCTGGGTTCTGGAAGTAGGAAGTAGTATTAATTACTACTTGCACTGCTCCACCGACATACGCTGATGCGGCTAGGTCTTCAATTACCACAAACTGTGTTGCGGTTGTTTCGGCTGGTTTGGTAATGTTGTTCCCATACTGTCCTGTAAAGACCGAGATTTCTCGGTCAACGGGAACTGCGACCGCCGTAGCGTTTAAACCACGTCGGAGCATAAAGTTCCCAGATGTAGACAGATTGGCCCATTCATATACTTGGCTTCTCATACTCATATTTTTCATATCCTGCACTCATGTGCAAGTTATATTGGTTTTTTGGACTACTTAAAGATTTCGGTATTGGAAACGGTCATGAGTTTCCAGTTTTCGACACCTTCCTCTTTAAGAGGAGCCTTACGGCACGATGAATAGTAACTTGTAGTAGGTCTAAGAGTATCCGAGTTAAGCGTGTTGCTTGACAAGTTTATTGTCGACCCAAGTTTCAAATAATTTCCCGTCTTGAGTGTAGGCATCAACTTGTTGGTCATGATGATGTTCGATTTCATAAGTCTCGCCCGTAGATTTGTGAAGTTGTTGTGCTTTATCAATAGCCTCGGCAAGTGTAGGAGCATCATCTACAACTTCTCGTCCGCCCTCTTCCATAATGTCGCCCACGACTTTCAAAACTCGATATGGTTGTGTATTTATATAGGCTCGTTGATAATCATTCCAATTTTTCACCCTTTGTAGATTACTATAACCCCTAATATATAAAAACATTACGAAAGAAATAACGACACCGCCAATATATAATCGCCCCAATTCGGAAGTCTTTCCTTGTCGCCAAGCAATGATACCGCCACCCACTATAAATGCAGTACCGACTATGGCAGTAAAGGTTAGTAAATCGGATTCAAAATTATCAATAGTGTTACGACGAGAAGTCAAAGCAGGCAATTTTTCACCGTAACTTGTCATGATTACACCTCACGGATGCAATCAAACTGCGCCAACAATTTTCTTGGCAGTGCCAGTGACTTCTTTGAGACCTGCACCTGGAGTAAATGAGGCCTTACCGAGTCCGAGGATGTCTCGACCTGTGGAAATGTAAATTGCTCCGAAGAGAATACCAAATCCGCCTGCGACAGCAATTACGTTACCAATGTAAGGAATACCATAGATTCTACTAACGAAGTCACCTAGTACACTAACTCCAGGAATGAACGATAGTCCACCTGCGGCTAGGATAAACATTGAGACTCCGACACCAAGTTGAAGCGTTTTCTTTACTAATTTCATCATATCCATTTTAATTCACCTTAAATTGTTGTTTGTGTTTCTGTAATTTCGACTACTTCGCCGACTACAGGAATGTCTTCTAACCTATCCTTGATGCGGGAAAGGATTCCAACGGAGTTAACCATCATGAAACCACCTGCTAAGAGAGTAAACAAGCCAATGGCTTGCATCCAAGAGTAACCTAAGAGGTAACCTTGAGATTGATTAACTTCAATTCCAAAGAATTTTCCATTAGTTCCTGTAAATGCGCCCATACCAACAATGAGTAGGCCCGTACCTACAACTAATGAGCGAAGTTCGATTTTTCCTAAAAGTGGCATATCCATATTTTCATCTCCTTTACTGACCAATTACACTGCCCATTCCGACAGTTCCTTTCATTTCATTGCTAATTGATGTTCCATTAGCATTCTTTGTCATACGCTTTGGTAGAACACTGCCGCCACGGCGAGCCGTAGTTGCAGGTGCTTGGTATGTGTTGAACACGTTTTGAATACCCGCCTTGGTCTCAGCGGTGTAGTGTGCGTTCTTTTGAATCATAGTTGGAGTGTCCTCAGCGTAGTAGGCTTGAGGTTGGTAAGAAGTAGTCTTTGGCATAACGGATTCGACGAATGCGTTTTGTGCATCAGAGCCACGGCGTTGTAGTGAGCCAGTTGCTTGAGCGAAACTTTGGTCGTGTTCAACTGCAGTTACGCCACCTTGTCCGTAGTTAACTGGAAGAACGTCGCCTTCGCCGAAGTTGCCTTCTGCACCAGGACCAGACATAACTTCTGCCGCTAGAGTAACATCTTTACGAGTCATCTCAGGGTCGATAGTAAATGGACTGGTATCAACTTGATAGTTAGATTGTCCTGGAGCGACATGACCGCTTCCAGTTGGAGAACGCTTGGTGACAGTTTCAGCACCGAATCCAACTCCAGGGATGAAGGATAGGAGACCACGAAGACCTGTGCCTGCCAAACCTGCACCAGATGAAATCAAGGCATACTTGTAGAAGTCAGAAGAAGCACCAAGTCCTAAGTAGACAAGTGCAGAACCCAATACGAATGAACTAACAACGCCCAATGTCTTATACCCTCCTCCAACACTCTCAAGGCCACTAATAATTGATACTGCAGCAGAACTTACTAATCCTGTAACAACACCCACACCCAAAACAATCGGCAACAATTGACCATTCAAAATTGCTCTTGGAGTGACTGCTTTCTTAAGTGCAGGCATAACATCTGTTGGAATATCCAACATTTCGTCGATGATTCCCATTGCCGTATCAGTAGTTGTAGCAACGACGCCTTCTGCAGCACCGCTCCAATTACCGTATTGATTATCTTGATGTCCTTCTGCAATAAGGCTTCCATCTTCCTTGATTTCGGAAGTTGCAATTGCTGTTTCTTCTGGGCTGACCATACCTATCACTCTCTCTCTCGACTATATAAAGATTACCATATCATTGCATACTCATGCCAACGGGTGGAAGTACTACTTGTCCTAGTGGATTTCCGAGGTCATCGACAGTTGGCATAGTCAATGGCTCAGGAATAACTGTGTCTCCGAAGATAGATGCAGTGTTCTTTAAAACACCGACACCAGAGTAAGTAGGAGACATAGCCAAATCAAGAGGAGGCTCTACAAGTGAGAAGTTTCCGAAAGCCATATCCGCACTGGCATTTAGAACATTGCCTTCGGACGGAATAAATTCAGTAGGCTGTGTTTCACGAACTGCATTATCCATGGAACTTCGGCTTGTAAAGCAATGGGATACAACCCGTTGAGAGATGAGTTTCTTCTCTTCGTAAGAAATGGTGTCACTTTGTTCAACAGAGTTAAGGAATCTGTTGCGAGCATTAGGTCCTGATACACGAATCTTGACACCAGGGTCAGTTGTAGTGTAGGGGATGAATAGTAAGAACTTCTTTTCTACAGTTTCAGGTTTGTAAAGTGCCCAAGTAGCCGAAGCAGGTTCGTAAGCCAATTTGTAAGTGCCGACAGTAGTATCAAGCAACATATCTCCACACTCAGGGCCTGCATCGATAACGTCAGGCACAATTGGACGAGGTTCAGTTACTCCGACAATTCCTAGTGAAACACCGAGTAAGTCTTCGGTGTTTGAAATATCTCTTGGCAACGCACGTAATTCATATTGACGGCCAAGGTCTTGGCCAACACCATACATAGCAGATTCCATCGGGTTACGATTTAGGGCATTTTGAATGGCTGCATCGAGTTCCATGATATCACTTTAACCTTACCGTTATTTAAAGATATTCATTTTTCGAGCAGATGCAGAATCAAACAATAACATACTTTCGGCAATTCCATCTCGTAAATCTGCAAAGGTGTTAACCTTACCTAAGTATGAAAAATCTGTTTGGGAATTAAAAAAAGATTCCCATAAGACTTCATTAGAGTTAAGATAAGTTTCTACAGTTTCTAAACTTGGAATTTGATAGTGAGGTCCGATGAATCCTAAAAATCTAAACTCGCCTTCATCTGGATAAAAGTCGCCTGTTTCTGCAGTCCAGGAATTAGTTTCAAACGCCGAAGGCAATTCATGATACATCAGTAAAAAAACACCTAATTCAGCCTCATTCCCTTTCATGAAATTATTTGAAGTGAAAATAAATGCTTCACCAGGCATCTCGGGTGTAATATAGTCTAAATTAATCACACCATTGACTTCAAAATCATATTTAGTTAACCATTGACCATCTGAGTACCAAGCCTTGGACTCTTCAGGTACTTCTAATGGACGATAATACCTAATAACCTCTGCTCCATCTGCAGTAAGATTCTCCGCAGGAAATGTTTTTTCAACATATCTTAAAATCTGTATAGCCAATTCATCAAAGTTTACACATTGTCCTACATATTTAACTTTATCAAAGCCATAAACTGCTTCTATGTGGCCAAACTCGCCACGTTTGTTTAGTTTTCTCCATTCCTTACGACCTCGTACAGTACCCAAATCTACATACTTATTAATTTTAACACCCCAAAGGTCACTAAATCCACTATCGACTAATTCATGTGTAGAATACTGCGCCTCTACGCCCATTAAATTTTTACGCTCTCCAATTGGTTTGTCCCCTAAATGGTATGTGGTAACATTAAAAAAAAACTTATCGCCTTCGGAAAAATCTATGTCATCGGGTAAGAATGACATGTCGGGTTCAGTTAACCAAACTCCATCTCGATAACCACATTCAAAGAAGTCAGGAATTGAAGATAATTGTCCTGTCATGAGTTAGTCACCTCTGCACCGTAAGCCACATCGAAGTCGTCCCTGTCCCATTTAGTGATGGAGTAATCATTTTCCCAGTCATCATCATCACCTTGAGAATACGTTTCTTCTCGGTCATAATTAATCTCCCAAAATTTATCAATAAGCATTTCTTTAAAAGTAGTAACTTTGTCAATTACTCCTACATAAGTACCTTGTTCATAGACTTCACAACCTGGATAAAATGAAGTTACTTCTTCGAAATCCACTATTTCAATCCACCCTAAATTGGTATCTAATTCTACATAGGCTCGAATTAAATAAGGACTGTGAACATGAGTATAGGTTTTCCGTAATTCTAAAATAGTATCACTTTGAAACAAGTAGGTAAAATTATGTGTAGGTTGAACATAGGTTAATGGGCCGAAATCAATTACGAAATCATCTTGTGTAATCCATGCATTTTCATCAGCCGCCCAAAAACTAGGATAATTACGAGGCATTGCTATGGGTTGGTTGTCCATCAAACTCACCTCTTAGATACAAACAACGCCACCAAAGCACCTGTTGTGAGTAATCCTCCGAGTGTGAAATAAGGAGTTAAACTTTTTGAGGTATCTTCGGACAATAATGAGAATGTTTCTTCGGCATTAAATGGAGTAAATGCATCGATTTCCGCTTTTAAGGTCACAGGAGTTGCCTCTTTCATCAAGTAATTAACAGTTTCGGCAGCCGATTGTCCTCGATAATTCTTTTTTCCCCACATAGCAGCGGCTAAAGTTAAGTCGTGTGTTGAAGGAGTACTGAATCCTGCTAAAGACATTTCGGCACTAAGGGTTTTAATAGCATCATCCATACCACCTTCGGCAGATAGCCAAGAGACGAACTCACTCAATTTCATAGTTTTGACTTGATGAGCCGTTTCGGCTGAAAGTTCTCCTTTTAAAGTTTCCGCCGCTAAGGGTTCAGTGATGGGAACGTGTAAGGGTTCGACTACTGGAGCAACAGGCGTAGGGAACTCGACAATACTGACTTCGGTGTCTATGGAGTCCACAGGTCCTGTCGGCTCACCTGCATTCGGCGGAAGTTCGACTTCTACTTCTGCCACTTCTTCGACAGGTGCAGTTGTAAACTCCTGCTTCAAAGAGGCTAAATTTTCAGAGAGTCCTGAGGTCATACTGTAATTTACATGTTTCAGTTATTTAAAGGCTTTGTCTGTAGCGAAAGAAGTTTATCAAAATTGCGAGGTGTACGAGGTGTCCAGTCGCCTTGACGAGGTTTAGGTTCACTCCAAGCCGTTAAAACATGGCCACGTCGAGAAACGACATAACAAAAAACTAATGAATCATGAGTTTCGGAATCGACCACTGTGATGTCTCGCAAATACTGAGAATCAGTCGGTGTAGAAGTAGTAATGATATTGCTTTCCTGCCACAACATGATAAGGTGAGTTAAAGTTAATTTCGGAATTAATGAATCGAGTTTCTTAGAATTACTGTCACGCTTGATTCCTTTGGTACGAAGTTCCGCTTTGTGTTCAGTATTCACTTCATGTGGATAACCCATTTGTAGTTTCGCCGTAGAGGTTAATTTCAAAGGTTTACTTTTAGAACTCATTTGATGAACTTGCTTTTGAAATGCAGGAAGTTCTTGAGCAATCCACTCAGGCCAATAAACAGCGCGATGGTAATAGTAAAATGGAACGGAGTCCGTTTGAACATCAATGTAAAAATCACCTAATGTGAAACCTGCCATATAATAGACAGGTCGTAATCACCCATATAAAGGCTTTCACTCTTTCTTAGCAATATCTCGAATCTTATCATCGATTCCAAGCATCTTGCCACCGATTAATACTGCGGCAATACTGGCGACCCAACTCAAATTTCGACGACTGAGTATCTCAGCCGCCTTAGTATCAGGATTTGGACCATCACGACTGCCGTCCCATTGAAGGACACCTTGTCCCGAATCGGGAGCAGAGTTTGCAGAACCTAGTTTGCCGACACCAACTTGATTAGCAGTCATAGCATCAGGGAAATACTGGTCTCCGTAAAGTGAGCCATCGTAATTCATTTCAGCCGATTGCACGAAAACATCGGATGGAGGCGCAGATGGAGAGTCTACGTTGACAATATCGAAACCACTAAGAGTTGTATCGTCTAATGGGTCAACACCAGATGCCATTTCATTAGTAGGTTGAGAGCCAGACGGTTCGGCTCGCTTGTCTTCTTTTTCGCAACCACATGCTTCAAAGGTTTCAGAGTGCTTTGTGCACCAGTTTTCTGCCTCTAAATCTTGTCCGAAGTTAGAACCACTGCCGACTACGCCGAACTCACTACGTTTAGTAGTGCCTTTGACACGCTTGAACTTTCCATGGCCACACTTTTTACATTTTGTATAGCCTGGTCGAACGTTACGATTCCAGTGTTGGCACTTAGCACACTTGTGTAGTCCTTTACGAACCTTAGTCTCAGCAAACTTAATGTTGCTTGGAGGAGCAGATGGAGAATCAACGGAAACGATTTGGTCTCCAGTGCCTGCAGATGTTGGAGCAGCCGTTTTCGGATTCATATCAGTCGAGAAACTCCCCATTGGAGAGAATTCTTCAGGAGATGTCATTGGAGATTCAGCACGTAGACGCTTGAATGCCGACTCAGCCCTCATTCGATTATTACGGTCCATTGTACCGACGTTTGAATACTTTCGACCACCCATGTGACGAGCCATTCCTTCCGACATATCTCGGCGGTCTTTCATAGTCATGTTGCCATGATGACGGCCACGGTTTCGCTCACCCATACTTTCATCAAGTCGAGCATTGTAACCTTCACTCATAAAGCGGTCTCCCCTATCCATAGTTCCGACACGAGAGTATTTTCTTCGATTCATGCTTCGTTCCATACCTGCAGATTCACGACGACGGTCGCCCATAGTTTGACTGTGTCCACCACGGTGACTCATGCCAAGTGATTCATCCATACGGTCATTGTATCCTTGGGCTTCTCGAACGAAATCTCCACGGTGTCCTTGACCAGGTTTTAGATTAGAATTAGGTGTGTAGCGTCGACGGTCAGCCTTAATGCTTTTACCACGGTTGGTTCGGCCTGTTTGACGACCTTTGCCATCATAATGAACGTAATCATCCTTATCGATTACACGATGTGGGTAAGAATGCTTGGCTTCTGCTTGCTTGGAAACTGTTTCAGCCAGCCATTGTCCATCTGAGACAGGAGTAGGATTAACTCCTTCAACTGCCCTACTAGATTCAGCCGCAATATTGTCAGATGCAGATTCTGATGCAAAAGATTCAGCCGCTAAAGTTTCAGCATATCCTGTAGTAGAGTAGTCCTTTGGCCTTTTATCCTTCATGAATCGCTTTTGTTGCATGATGTTTTTAGATTTGCGACTACGATTAGAACGACGCATTTGTCTTTTACTAGGTGTTTTTCGAGGAGCGTTAAATGTTTCTGCAGACATTGATTCTACAAGAGCCATATCAGACTCGTTTTGAGATTCAATGAAACCAACAATTTCGGTTTCCTTTGCATCTTCATCTACAGCCGCAATAATAGCATCAACTGTAAACTCAACTACCATGTCAAGAGCCTCATAGTAGTCTTTCAGACCAATCTCATACTGGTAATCATCGCCCCCGCTACGACCCCACTGTTCACCACTAATAATAACTGATGTAGGATTATCAATATCATTGACCTCAATACGAGTCGGAGTGAATCCGTGAGCGTCTTCCTTGCCAATTTCGTAATACAATGAAGCGTGGTATGCTTCACCGCCTGAAACCTTACTCCAATCTAAACCGTCTTGGTCAACGATTGCCGTGTCTCCATAAACGAATGCTTGACTATTCCAAGAGTCAGAACTAAATGTCCACCATTGATTCGACCAAACATATACTGCAAAAACTTCTTTCATTATCAATCACTTACCTTAACGTCTATATAAAATTATCTCTCCTTTACCCATCCCAGGTCCTGAAGGGATTCCACGGATAGAATCATCACTAATCTTAAGCAAAGTGTAGCCTTGCGACCATTCCACCAAAGTTTTAGTAGCGCCAATTCCAGTCATACTATCGACGCCGTAGTATGAACTGTTTTCAGCAGGAGAGATTTGTTGTCCGAGACGACCATCATAAGAAAAGGCCGAGGAAATGACAGGATTATCGCCACCAAGAGGGCTCGGAGGTTGAGAAGGAACGGCTTGGAAAGGAACATTCATGCCCGATACTTGGAAAGGAAAGTTGTGCCCAGTTTCGGCAGGTGCTTTACAACAAGGAGTACGTCCTGAGTAATCGACAGGAATCATTGTTCCATCTTGCATTCGTGCTTGCACTGACGGGTCATAACTGGTCGGATTAATGTGATGCATTAATTTAAGAGGACGCAAATCATAGTTGTTGACCTCTTGACCAGGTGCTAAAGCGTGGAATGTTTTTTGTTCTGCTGCTTGAACATTCAATGTACTGGCAGGTACACCAGTAGCAGGCGCAACTTCCGTAGCCGTGACTTCGTTAGTATCTACTAAATCATCACGCTTGAATCCAAGAATGTTACCAATTCGACCCCAAACGGATTGTTCTTGAGCAATTTCTTCTTCCACAGGTTCAGCGACAGGTTGTGGTTTGTTAGCCGTATATGGATTTGGATTCATAGGTTGGACGTCGATAACACCAGGACCGAAAGGCAAGGTGTTTACTACAGGAGACCCGTGAGTAAGGTCTAATGCTTGATATCCCATGAAACTTTGACTTAACGAGGTCGGAATGATATCTGCAGTTGAACCTGTCAACTCGATAAACATGGTTTGATATTCTGCGTCAGTGACAACCATAATAGAACCTACGTCTTTCCGCTATTTAAAGATACCGTCAAATTATCAAACCTTGTAACGGTGATTGCACTCCTGTATCTAAAACTGCAGCAGCCTCTGCGCCAGCCTTTGCATTCATCATTTTAATCAAGACATAACCAGATATAACTGCTATGGACGTAAAAATGATTGAGTCCACTAATCCATTAAGAGTAAATAATCCTTCATCAGCCCATGGACGACGAGTAATCAATAACATGGTTGAACCTAAACAAATTACACCCATAACGAATTGTGCCCGTCCTGTGGTTGGTAATACTACTACGGCACTGCCGACTGCATTTGCAATACGTTTAGCACGGTCTTCTTCTGTTTTAATTTTTCTTTCTTTTTCGACAGTAGCAATCTCATCTCTTAATGCGTTAGCACTAGGCCACTGAATTTTTCGGTCAGGAACATACTGAATAATGCCTGCGGCAATGGGTTCAACATCAGGATAATTATTAAAATCTCCCTTAGCCGTGTCGATTATGTCTTCAACAACTGCCCTTTCGTCCTTTAACTGACGAGGCCTACTTCTATTGCTGAACTGGCGTTGAGTAGTATTAGTGCTGGAAGCAGCAGATGAACTATTTCGTCTAATCGCCATACTCTATCATACTCTCTACTGTTATTTAAAGTTATTCGTTTAAGTACTGCTCGATTAACTCTTGTTTTTCTGTTTGTCTAATTTCTAAATTTCTTAATTCGGATTCAATATTTCTTTCTCGATTTTCAATATCTCTGGCAATGCGTTCTCGTGTTTGAGCCCGAGCGGCTTGAGCCGCAGCATTTACTTTAAGTCGAATATTTTCTGTATCTCGTAAGGCACTTAATTGGGCGCGATTCTTTTCGAGATTTGATTTACTTTGTAAAATTCGTTTTTCCAAGTCAGGTAATCTCAACTGTAATGCCTTTATAGCCATGAAGATACGTTCTAACTCCTCTAATTCTTCTAAAGTCAACAAAACTTCAGGAACTTCAATTTGAGTTTGATGAATAGTCAACAGATTAGTTCCACGATTACTGTCGGGGTAGAATATATTTGCTACATCTAATTTTGAAATAGGATACGACCAACCCAAAGGTATCTCTGTATTCGTTGAACCTATAAAGTTGACATTACCTAATGCCAACAACTCTCTCAACTCCAAGATAACTCTTAGGGCAGCAACTGCATTACTTCCAGTAAGAGTACCTAACTCTGTTGTTACATCACTGCGACAATACTTCGGTTTTAGTTTTTTTAAGTAAGTGTCTGCGATATTTGAAAAGGAAAGTTTTGAATTAGTAGAAAACTCATCGATGTAGGTACTGATTTGATTATTTAGAGTCATGACGGCTGTTTCGAGAGATTCTATGAAGGCGGCATCTGTCTCGAGTTGAGTTACACAATACTCAAAAAATTGATTATATGCCACAGTGTTTGTGGGTTCATCCGCAGGCCAAGAGGCTAAGATGACGTCCTTAATATTAGTTCGAGAATAACGTTGAGAAGGTATGAGGGAAAACTCATAATCACTGGCCACTTCATCAATGCCCACAATCTTATTTTGAATAGATTTATCTGCAAAGATTAATCCTTTTACTTCAATCCCTTGCGGAGTAGTGAATTGTAATGGTGTTGAAAACACCTCTTTTATTTTTTCTACTCCGCCCGTTTCTTGAGAAAGTAAATTGTCAACATATGGTTTTAGTAATTGATAATTGCTTACATTTGTCTCTTTCAATTCTAAAAGACTACAACCTTCAACCATTTCCTCGACAGTGGTTATTCGAGATAAATTAGGCCAACTGCATGAAAAACCATATGAATTTTCTTTGTAGGAGTATTCGTAGCGCCAAGTTTCACCATCAGGAGATATAATATAATTACCACCACAACCTTCTAAATTCAAGCCAGTTCCTACTCCAAGAAGATTAGATTTAATTTCGTTTTGAATCTCTATCCAAAATTTTTCTACTTGTAATCTATCAATAATACAAATATTATCAGTTCGAGTAAAATCAACATGAGCCCAACCAATAAACGTATCCATAGAATCAAGATACCACATCATCTCATTTTGACGTCTGTTGTAACTGTTCGCCCGAGATACGGCTAATGGTGTTTGGCCTAATCTAACCATATCTCCTGCCCTAACTGCGTCTTGCCAAGTTGTAGAGCGAGTGTAATCTCCCCAAGGATTGTCCTCAGGAGCGTATTCTCTAGGCATAATGATTAGTTATCCTACTTGATATTTAAAGTTATGGAGTAGGCCGAGCGAGTATAAGTTGAATAATACTAGTTAAAAAGTCTGCATTATCTCCAGGACAATCAGGATGTCTAAATAAACTTGCATCTAACTCACATCGGTCTCTTCGAGGATAAATATACTGATAAATGAATGAACTCCAAATGCGTCTAGTTGCGACTACTGTACTAATTATAACGATTCCGACCGCTGAAACTAATATATTTTTCAGAGTTTTATCCTTACTTCGAAACATTACTCATCACTTAATCCTTTAGCATTGATTCTGGTGGGATTGGTATTCCAAGAGCCGACCTTATAAGGTTAACCCATTCAAGAGTTGTCGTCGTCTTCCTCCGCAACACGTTCCATACACTCGCCTTCGACACAATCCCATTCAGGACCGTATAAACTTTGACATCGTTCATCATCACGACAGTAATTGCACTTCATTTTATAGGCGGCTTCGAAAGATTCGGCTTGACTAGATTTGTTTTGACTAATTCCAATGTTAAAAACAGTTAAAGCACTAATGGGAATTAATAATCCTAAGGACTTATGTAAATCTCCTCGCCATTCCGTAGGCATCACCCACCACAAAGCGGCTAAAGGCACAGTTACAAGGCTGACTATTGCAGTACCTAATGTTCTTTTTGAGGAACTGGATTCTGCGTATCGAGTTTCGATAGAATCACTACAGAAAACAGACTCAGCCGCTAAATCTAGTAATGTTTTATCCATTTAACTCACCTATTGTGAGCCATATCCGAATCCATAAAGGTGTGCTTCGGCTCCGAAAGAACGTCCTGGACTGTTACCAACTCCACCCGATACGATGGATTGAGCAGAAAACATGCCGCCTAAATCAGATTGAGTAACTGGTGGTGTAACAACTTCTGCTTGCAAGACCATAGGCCGAGCCGCAGGCATTCCACGTAGGGCAGACATAATACCACCCATATCAGGCAAGTTAGCCTGTGGGACCGTACGTTGCTCCATAATTGGAACTTGCTTATCCGTAGGTGTTACATTAACTTGAAGTGTGCCTGTTTGGTCAGGTGCTTCAGGTGAGTAAATCCAAGCAGATTGGTCTTCCATAGTTGAACGACCGTAGTTTCCTTGAACAACTCCACTTGGTGCAAGCATATCTCCATCTCCAAGAACTGTGTCAAGAGGTGTGAGACGAACTCCCGAAATATCAACATCTGCTCCACCCATCAAAGCAGAGTGTGATGGAAGTGAGGCAAAGTTAGTAGGCATTACATAAGTATCTACTGGAATTGGACTGTTTCCTAGTTCTACAATATTCTCAACTTGAGACTTAAGAGTAGTTCCTTCGAGAGAAATGTTGTTAATACTTGCATCAAGCAAAGTCATATCAGGCATAGCAGGCGCACCAGGAAGAACTCCTGAACCGCCAGGTCCAATTCCCAATCCTGCCATACTAGCATTTCTAGCAGACAATGTGTCTCGAGAAGGGTCAAAAGTCAACCCAGATTGTTTAAGTCCAGCCTGTAGTGCACTGGTATTAGGTCCTTGCAGATTCTGGAAGGAAGGGGCCATTGTCGGGTCAAATCTTGTCGCCATTATATTCACCATTTATCTTCTTGTTATTTAAAGTTACCGTCTAAGGCGTAGTGGAAGCACTCCCAGTAAACAATCCCGAGCCATCATAGGAAGTACCTATCTGTTGACTTATACCGTAAAGACCAAGTCCAAATAATGCAAGACCTGCGACTATTCCTGCCGTAGTAACATCAGTACTCTCGGCTCGCTTAGTTCTTTGATAATTGTAAGAGGGCTTATTCCATTCAGCACCCTTGATAGTTCGCCTACTACTTGGTGTTGAGAGTCCCATCATACCTGGCATATCTATAACACCTTTGGACGGAGACATTGTTCCGCCGCTACAGTCGCCATTTGGATTATCACAACGTGTTCCCATAGTATAAATTGAATTAGTAGGTTCTGGCATAGGATTCACTTTAGAAACTGTATCTGAAGGAGTCCCTGCTGAAACAGACATCGAAGAGACAGTCGGAAGCAACGAGGGCGCAATCGTAGAATTATCAAAGGTGACAAAATTAGGAATGTCAGTCATACCAAAATTTTGTTTAAGGTTTGGTTGAGGTAAGGAGACCATATTTCCAACTCGGCGTTTCCGATACTTAAAGACTTCCTTTCTTCACTCGTCGTTAAGCAGTGCTAAAACTCCTGCAGTAATGACAAAGAAACCACCTGCTAAGATAAATTTAAAGGAGTTAGGATTTGATTCTTCGACCGTTTCGGTCTTGGCTACTTGCACAGGAGGTGACCATGTTAAATCAGGTTTAAGCGTAGGGGGAGACATCCAATCGGTTCGAGGAGTAGTTGGAACGACAGAAGACTCAAGCGTAGTTCTTGGGGCTACTTCGGTGGAAAATGTGTTGAAACTATCAGTGAATTGAGGATTAGTTTCAGCGGCAGCCGTAGAACTTTCGACAATATCATACCTCGTGTGCATCCCAATGTCTTTTTGAGGACGTACATCGATGTTTTTTCCTTTGTGTTCCGTTCTTCGGTCTCCTGTAATTTTTCCAATCCACAAAAATCCATCATCCTTGAGGAACTCAGGCGAGTAAATAATACATTCGCCAGATTGAGCAAATGCAATTCCATCAATTAATTTATCAATTCGCTCTTTATCAGTTCCATAAGAGATTTGGTCTTTAATGGCGATTAAGTCTCGAGTTTGCATGACGTTATGAATAACGTATGTGCTGGCTTGTGAAAGGGCTTCTTTAGTGATGGCTGCAGGTCTTTGAGTAACCATGCAAACCCCATAGCCTAACGCACGACCTAATTTACACAGTCTAATAATAGGTGCTGTGGCAGAATTTCGCTTTTGTAAGGGCACGAAATCTTGACACTCTTCAAAGATAGTTAGTAATCCTTTACCCATTTTCGCTTGAATTAGGGATTCACAGTAGTCTGCAATCATATCTTGTTGTGCTTCTAATGTAAGATTACTAATATCAATGATGAGTGAAGAATTAGAGTCTTTTAATTGATTAACTAATTTACCGCAATTAATAGATTCATTAAGTTTTGGAGAAATCTTTTGAATACCCTCTAATGTAGACAAGTGACCGTGAGCATCGAGAGGGTCAAAACAAACGAATTGCAACCCCAGTCTTTCGAACTCTTCCATTAAGACACCTGCAGTCCAGGACTTACCACTGCCACGCATACCAGTGACGAACGAAACTTGATAAATGAATTCTAATGGAAAAGAAAAATCATCTGATAATATAAACTCATCTAATTGAGCCTTTCGAGGTTCGTCTCTTTGATATTCGTCTAACACATCTGACAATTCTCTCGATTCGCCAACTCCCCATGTAGTCTCAACCATAGTTAAGCATGATTGTCCTTACTACTTAAAGTTGACGACCATTCTCACGAAGAAAATCTACTAATTCTTCTTTCAAAAATTGAAATTGTCGATGAAACCAAAAGTCATTGGAGTAAATTAATTCATAGAAGGTTTTAAATTCTTTACTGACTAAACTGTATGGTTTTAATTCATCTAAAAAATCATGTATATTCGAATTCATCCAAACTACGATTCCTGTATCAGATAGTTTTAAAATAAATTCTTGATTTAACATCAGTTTCGTAAATAAACTTGAAATATCATTCGTTTCTACGACAGGTCGACTGCCAGGAATGTAATTTGGATTCAAGTAAATGAATCTTTGAATCATTTCTCGATAACTTTTCAAATGGATGTTTTTCAACCACTCGAGCCACTCTTCGGCTTGTTCTGCAATAAATAAACGCCAGACAGGATTTCCCATTTTGAAATCTCCTTAGTCAGTTTCATCGTCTAATTCTTCGAATACAAATCCTTCGGAACGAAGTTCTTCAACTTCCTCATCGGACAAGTACATAATCTCTTCATCAGGAGTTTCAATAGGTTTATCAGTCATGAAAGCATCCATATCAACTGAAATGTCCGTAAGGTCTTGCGGAACTGCGGCAACTGGTGTTGGAGTAGGAGAAGCAGACTTGCGCTCTACAGTAGGAGGAGCATCTGCCGTATCGAAACCGCCGACTCCGCCTGCCTTAACTTCTTGGGCTGCTTTTTCAGAGAGGCCTGCTTCTGCGATTAAATCATCCATACTCATGAACACACCTGTCGAAGGAACTAATGAAGCGTCTAAACTTAAGCCTTGCGATAAGTCATATTGGTCTGTCTTAACAGTTGACTTTCCATTTAGGCGGTCGGCTTCGGCTTGGATGTCTTCTAAACTGCCGTAACCAAGAGTAGAATCATTACCCATAGTTTGAGGCTTAGCGCCTAAGACGGCTTCCCAATCGATTCCTTGTGTTGGGTCCCAACCTGCAGGCAAACGAGCCCCTAAGGTTTCTTCAACTTCTCGTTGATGACTTGAGCGAGGGTCAACAGGTTCAGCAGGCTTTTCTTCAACAACTTCTTCTCCAAACGACATCATATCGTCTGCAAATAAGTCGGAAAAATCACTGCTTGACTGAGCCGATTTGATAGCATCTAAATAGGCCAAGTCTTCGTCCTCGAGTTTCTTACGTTGACCTGCTAAGTAGTCCGTCAATCCTTGAATTACAGGGGCAACGTCTCCTAAGACGGTGATTAAATCCCCTGCAGTTTGCCCTGTCTTACTTTGAGCAACAGATTGACCTACATTATATTTCTGAGCCATGTTTGCTAATGGAAGAAGTACCTTTTGAGTTAAATCGGGATTAAGATTAAGAGACTCAGCCAATTCAGTAACACTTTTACCACCAGACAGTAAATCTATGATATTATCAGTCGTAGCATTATTACTACTATTGGAAGGAGATTTAGTAGTGTCTTCTGTCGGTGCACGATTTCGTTCTACACTGCTGCGAAACTCATTATCCATACTTAATCATATCCAGTTATTATATTTAAGACTTCCTAATCCTTATACACTGCTTCTTCCATAGCACGAACCCAAACATCAATCATAGATTCACCTTTTTTCCGAATGCTTCGAGGTTCTAAACTATTTGAAAGTTGTTGCAACGATTGCTTTAGTAAATTACGAAGGAACTCTTCATCAGTATCTGTGTTGTAGGCAGCGTCCTTGATGAATGAACCAAACTCATAAGTTAGTTGTCGGAGTTCACGTTCACGGGCCGAATTTCGGGATTTAATCATATCTTGAATAATCTCTGATTCGAAAAATTCAATCACGATTTCATGAGGTTCTAAGTCGGCATTAGCAAGCGTAGTTAAAACTTCATTCAACCTTTGAGTGATGTCTGCTCGCATCGAGTCATCGGAAATATTTGCCGCATCGAGTAAAAATCGGTCAAACTGTTGCAAAAAAGCATTGTTTTTTTCTCGGTCTAATAAAATACGGTATTTCGTAATCAATTCGGATAATGCTTCGAAATCGATAGTATCACCGCCAACCGTTGGCTCTATTATACTCACTTAAGAAATCGCTATCCATTCCCATTTTTTGCTTGAATACCTTTTGTTTGGCCTGCTCTGCAGCCATTGCCTTTTTGCGTTCATGTTCGGAACGCTTAACTGTGTCGGATAATTGTGAGACAGTTTCCGATTGCTTTTCGATGAGTTCCTTTAATTGTTCAATTTCCGTGCCTTGTTTCTTAATCACAGTTGCAGTCGGAATGCCGACTACTAAAGCACCAACTAAGAAACCTGGCAAGTGTTGTTGAAGTCCTCCATTTTGAGCAGGTGCTGCGAAATCTTGCGTTTCAGTCCGAGACAAAATTTCATTATAAACCTTTTGCATATCTGCTGCAAAATCTTCACTGTTTTGAGGTTTGCTAATCATGTCGGAAAGTAAAGTTTTCAATTGGTTTGTTGGAACTTGACCGACATCGACATTCTGTTTTACAGATACAGATTCAGCCGCAAATGCTTTAGCAGGAGCAGCCACAATGTGTTCTAACATCTTGCTAAATCCTCTAACTCCCTTTTGACGAGAAAAGAGAATGTATTTACCAGGTCCGAAAGGTTCAACCAACGAGCCAAAATCTTGCGGAGCCTCATCCATTTTAATGAGGTCTTTAGTTCCTGAACCTTTGACGCCCTTGACGTAGCGACGAACAAAGTAACTAATCATACATTTATATCAAGTGGTTCTGATACTTAAAGGATTGCATACTGAGGATGCCTAAAATAGGCTAAGCAATAGGATAACATAATAGGATAATAGGATGCATTAGCCTATTTTTCAAGACCAAATAGTCGCAATGGCTTCGTACACAGAATCCAAAGAATCAGGATTCATCCCTTCCATAACTTCAAGCGTTTTAGAGATTTGATTCCACTTAAGTTTTTTCATTCCTTCATAGATACCACGAGATTCGGCTCGTTCTTGAAATCCTTTTTGAACTAAATATCTTTGCAAGGCTAAAACGTCTAATCTCCAACGAATGCCACCTTTTCTTTCTTTACTTTGAGCGTGACGAAACATAGGACGATTTCTTAGAATTCCAACTACTTCACGGCTTGTGTAGCGTCGAGGTTTTAATTCCACCATGCTGTCAGATATTTGAGTGGAATATCCATAGCCATTTTGAACTAAGAGATAATCTACAATGTCTAAGACTAAACCTTCGGTCAATGGTAAGGCTCGACTCCCACCTGCCATACTTACTCACTTTCCTGAAGTCGAGTAATCAGTTCAGCCTTCTTACCCGAAACAGGAAGGTTTCTTTCCTTGAGGAGAGACTTTAATTCTGCAACTTTCAAGGAATCATAATCTTGAACTTGAGTGTCAGCAATCATGGCGGCTTGTTTCTCTCGATATTCGTCGAGGTCAATATCCAGTGCATCAGCCACTAAAATACCCATTTCAATTTGGTACTTTTCTTTAGCCTCTTGCTTAGTCAGTCCTTCGGCAAGTAATTCACGAAGACGTGTCATCTTATTATTTTCCATTTCAATAGCAGCATGAATGGAAGCCGTAAGAGGGTCTAATTTGATTTCAATTGCTTCTGCAGGTTGCTCGAAAAGCATATCAATTTCTCGGCGCAGTGAATCACCAGACGGAGCAGTTACTTGTGTAAACTCATCAACATCATCAACTAAATACTCTCCTGCTCCAGGTCCTGCAACTACACGGTCAACCCATTCAAGGGCTTGATTTTTCGTTACTTGCAATCCAACTCTATTCCAAAATCTTCGGTCTGTCATACTACTTAATCATGATTACTAAGTATTTAATACTTCTATACAAGAAATCCATTCATCCGAGCGGTTACCATTCTTAATTCCAAACACACGAGACGTTTGTAATGTCGTGGTTCGACGAATAGTGTCGGAGATTAGCCGACCAGAACACTCTAATCCGAAATCAACGAATTGGTGACGATACTGCATTTGGTCATCAACAGACATCTCAACTGGATAAAGTTGAGACTTACCTGTAGTTTCATCCCAAACTAAGTTAGCAATCATAACATGCATTCCAGTTTTAGAAGAAGAGGTTCTAATCCAAATTTGCTCAATAGAAAAAAGAGTAGTAAGCAATTGTAATCCTTCGACGACTTTTATGTCGGTTAAGGAAACATCATCCCAATCAAAAGTTAATCCAGTCATAATAATCACTTATACGTTAGTGTAATGTGACTTGAAGACTTTTGTTTCCTTTTTAACTGTAACCCAGGTTCGTGAGGATAATTGTAACGTTCGCCATCTAAATAATAGCCGTCTTTTTTCAGTTTGACATCACTTAAAAATGGCAACTTAACTTGAATTGTAGTACTCTTATCTCCTGTATGACTTTTAATGATGTGAGTAGGTTGTAATACTAAATTAGGACAAACTATCTGGCCAAAATCTTCTAATCGTTCACCTTTAGGTTCGAAAGGGAACTTGGGAACTCCACATAATTTAATATTCAGTGCCGAAGTAATGTTAGCATAATGAGACAAGTAAGGTTGTTGATTGTCTCTCTCTAATTTAAGTAATGCTACTGCTTTATTGGTTTCGGCCAATTCCCAAGTTTCTTCATCAAATGAAGGCACAAGATTATTGATGACGACATTGGCAACACCTATATCCAATGTCTTTAAAAACTTAATTGTTCGTTGACACTCTTGATAACCTGCCTCAGTAGGTATGCTAACTAAATTAACCTGTACATAGGTCGGATTCCTGATTAGTTCTCTAATTCTAAGCATTAGGTTACGAGTGTTTTCTAAGAACTCTACAAATGGATTTAAATCATCTGTACGACGCATCATAAATCCTTTTAGATTCATGACCTTAGCCCTCATTCGGAGTATGCGAAGAATAAATCCTTCAATGGCTTCAGGACAGGTTAAGGCCTTTAAAGTGTGCCCAGTCGGCGCAGTATCGAAAACGATAAGGTCGTAATCCGACCCTACAATCAAGTTCAAAATCTTTTTCAAAGCGAAAACTTCATCCATACCAGGAAAATTAAACCAATCTGTAAACATGTCGGAGTCAATCCCAGGCATTAACTTTGAAAATGAATCTTGCATTAAATTTTGCAATTCGCCAAAAAACTCTTCTGCCTCGGTTGAGGCATTAATATTGGCTGCCCAAAAATTATCAGCAATAGGTGTGGGTTTAAAGCCTACAGATTGTCCTAAAACGTCTTCGGTGGAGTGAGCAGGGTCACTACTCACTAATATGGTTCGAAAGCCTTGACGAGCCCAGTATTGAGCCGTAGCCGCAGATGTACTGGACTTACCCACACCACCCTTACCTGTGAATAATACTAATCTAGTCATACTTGCTGTATTGTGAGTTTCGTATTTAATACTTTATGCCCATTCAGCGACGAAATCATCAGAAAAGTCATCGACAAATGCAACATCTACATATGCAGTGTCAATCGTGCCAAAAATACTAAGTTCTATTTCTACACCTTCTAATTCCGCAGGATACTTTTGAATTGAAACTTCCAATACGTCTATGGAATCAGTTATTTTTTTAGCAACATCAATATCAATTGTAGCAAAATCACTAGTTTTGAACTTTAAATCATTACTTTGAATTTCCAAACCTTCGAAATATAACTCCGAAGGAACTGAAAATGTAATCGTTTTCGTTTCACCGAGCGATAATCGCTTGGAGTCTCTGTACTCCATAATATTTAATTAGGGTTTCGACTACTTAATTGTTCCGCTCAGAGTCCCAGTAAGAATCACCGTCGTTCCACCACTGAACTTTGATAAATAGTGAGGTCATATCCACGAATGTGGAGTCACGATGAATTAAATCTCCCAATAACATAAATGTTAAATAGGATTCATCATCAAAGACAACTCGAGATAATCCTCGATAAGCACCATTACGGTGCGGTCGTTTAATAATGGTTGCTACAGGAGCATCATAACCAGGAGCATTCCAATCGTCTGCCAATTCTTGTGCCAAAACAATGTCGACATACTCACCCATCAGTTTCATCTCTTCGGGGGTTCTAACATAAACTTGATATGCAGGTGGCTCGTAAGGTGTGTACAGGGACAAAATAGTTTCAAAATCGTCGTGGTCGTGGTCATCCTCCTCCTCATGGTCGTGGTCATCAGGCACTCCGTCTAATACGGATTCAAACGCTTCGAAAATAGTATGCAATTGTAATTCAGTTTGAGCAATTATTTCTGCAGGAGTTAGAATATCTTGTGCGACAGGATATGGACCTTCTCCAAAACCTTCCATCTTGGTTAAATATTTCACATTCATACCACTGCGAGCCATGAGTTGACTGAAATGCCGAGGAGATAATAGGAATCGAGACTCTAATTCTGTAGTTGTTGAACCTTTTGCTAACTCTCTTAAGAAATCATAGGCTTTTTCGGCTTGACACGTTTCGCTCCAATCCACGTTATCAGCCCAATCTAATGAGACATTACGTGTAGCCTGATTAGGAGGGTCGTTCCAGTTAACCCCATCACGCCATTCTTCAGCATCGAAATCGGCAGGCATTAATCCCATCTTCATCAAGGCACTCATCATAATATCATCGGCTTGGTCTTCACTGATAATTCCTAAGCGAACATCTGTATCTAACTTCAAAGTTAATTCTTGCAGTTGAGCCCTCATCATCATCTCCTGTTGCATCAGGATTTTGTCAATGATTCCTTTCGGTTTGCGTGGTTGAATCACGACGGCTTCGAAGTTTTCAGCACTGTAGTATCGGGCTCTCCAATCAGGAATTTCTAAACTAGTTTTCGGGTCATAAGCGTATTCGCAAGTTTTACAAACGTAAAATCGGAAATCATAGGGTTTTTCACCAGGTTCCATCTGTTGCTTTTTAAATGCGGACATCCAAGTCCTATTCTCCTTACAGTTGGGACAATACATTCTTTTACCTGTATTTCCCATACTACTCCGACCTCCTAATAGGGTCTAAACCATCTTTATTTGTAGGCACAACAGTAATATACTCATACACAAGATGAGGCTTTTTACTCGCCAAAGTAATAATAGTTCCGACAGGAGGTCCTAAGACTAATCTGCCTTTAACACTAGGTCGATTACGAGGTTCTCCTCGAGTAGGTTTAGTGTAAAGTTTCCCATCTAATCTGCCTGTGTCAAAAGAAAGTGTGTAGAAGTGGTCTCGACCATCATCAACCGAAATTAAAACAGAACCTACGCGGTCTGAACGGCGTTGTTTACTAACTGCCAACATAGGAGGATTCTCCGAAGTCCATCGCCATCCTGCCAATTGATTAAATAAATTAGTCCTAATTGTTCGACCACGTTCACTATGAATTCCTGTCGAATCGTAATCAACCATGAGTATAGGGGTTCTATCAGTGACTGAAATCTCAAATCTTCCAACTACAGTATCTGGAAAAATGTATTCTTGAGTATCTAATCGAGTATATCCTCTATCAGCGTATTCGTCACCACGCACATTTGGTCTAGTCGGGGCTACATCAGCCTCAAAACTCACTTGAGAATACATCTTAGCCATGTCCTCAACACCCTTAGGAGTTAGACCTGGATTGACTTGCATAATCAACTTAGATAGGCTAGTCATAGCGTATCATTCATCGTCTTGTTATTTAAAGACCACGCTTACTGTTGACAAAACACTTGCACCATGGTTTTGAATGGTGTCATCTTGCCTTTCTTGAGTTTTACTCCAGTTGGCAGAGTAGCATTGTAAAATCGACGAGGGAATCTAAAGAATGGCAATCCACGACTCGAGTAAGATTGCTCAACACAGCCTTCGAGGTCAAAAGAAGACTCATCCGCAAAAGCGAAGTTGAAACGCACGTATTCTCCAAATCGAGGTGCACGGTCAATGTAATTTGTAGCGTCAACCATCTCAGAGTCCTTGATTGCAACAACAGGCAAGACCTTCTCCATCATGTAGCCGATGAATTGCAAACGCATCATCTCAGCCATCTCATGAATGTCTTTAGTCAACATATCTTGCCAACCCTCCTTCAAGCCAGTGTAAGCCCAAGTTCTGTCCTTAGAGCGCCATGTATGGCTCGGTGTAATGTTGCCATACTTAAAGTAACGCTCGTGAACATTGCAAGTCTCACGGTAATTATAGCGAGTAAACATTTCTTCATCAGTCCAAACTTTGTCAGTATTATCTGCGTCAAATTGAGTCAAAAGGTCGGATACTCTAGCGTGTTGGTCAACCTTCCATTGTTCGTATTGGGGCTTGATGCCATCATTAATCAAATCTTCGATTTGGTTTCGAACTGATTCTTTAACGAGGAAGTATTCTGTCGGCATTTGAACGCCTCCAATCATTGGGGGCTTAGCCGCTTTCTTAGCCTCACGGCGTTCTCGATTCCAAGCCTTCATTTGCTTTTTAGCGTACGTTAGCGTGTCGATAGTAGGTTGCCATGATTGGCGGAAAGCCACGACTTGACGAAGTGCAGTATTGTTACTGAAAACTCTAATCTTTTCGTCGGCACGGGCTTTCTCTTGTGCCGTGTAGTCAGCAAGTTGCTCGGCAGGCAAAGTAGAATACCAACCTGTCGAAGAATGCTTTTGCCACGACTTTTCCCAATTTTTAGCGTCTCGAAGTATTTTAGCCGCTTTCTTGTCTATGGCATCAGCCTTAGAAGACCCCATAGCAGAATTGATGGTTAAGAAGTCCTTAACAGTGCCCTTTTCCAAAAGTTTTGCACCATACACACCTGCAAACTTACGTTGCGCCCAACGGTCTCCTTCGGTGTGACGACGGTAACTCGATTCGTTAGCCTCATTACGACTTGTAATAGAAGTTCCGCCAAGAACTAGACGAGTGAACTCGGCCAATTCCTTAGATTCTAGTGATTCGTCTTTAACTTGGTCAAAGAACGTTTGAAAGGCAGTCATTTGTTGCGGGCTTAGTCCGTTAGGTAGTCGGCTCATAAATTGACGACGGCACTATCCTATATAACATTAACTCAAAAATGTGAGCATGTGTATCTCTATTTTATAACCTTCGAAGTCAACACATCCATCCTCACGCTTTAAATAACACTTGATATCGCCAATCTTTTGCGGATATCGGAATAAATCGAACGGAACACCATATGTAAGATTACGATTTAATAGAATAGACATTTCATCGGGATAATTACTAATCTCTCGTTCATTAGATTCCATTAATCCAACCACGGTGGCATACTCACTTAGTAATTTAGAATCGAATTGTTCAATTGCAGATTCAAGGTTTGAGGGTAAGTTGGGTCGAAATCCTGTGTATCCTTCGTCCCACCGTAGGTTTTCCGACACAGCAAACTGGAGTGTGTCTCGGAGTACGGCTTGAAAATCGTCAGGATTGATATGTAACTGGTAATTAGGTGAACTGAATTGAATGTCTTGACCTCGACCCCAAGGAAAAAGTTTCTGTGTTTTTAAAACTCCTCGCTCCCATCCTTCACCATAGTGTTCACTGGTTGGGTCTTTCATTTGTTCCACCCAATACGGACTTATCATGTTTCTTGCACCAATACTAACTCTTCGATAGCCAGATGCATCGTTGTCTAAAGATAGTTCACCATCTTGAAGCCAATAATCACAGTCGGTTCGAAATCTAAACGCCGCCATTTCGAAAACATCCGATAAGTTGGAAAAATAATACTCCTCACTTCTAGCATCGGTAAAGACTTCATTATCCCAACCTTCATCAGTCATGGATTGAATAATTCGAACTCGATACACGGCCATTTTTTTACCAAAAGTGCCCCAATTAAGGGCTGCAAACGGTGACGTCATGCTCGACCCTCCATGTTTCGAGGTAGAAGTTCTAAATTAATTTGAGTCTCACTACTATAATAATCATCTACAAACTCCGTTTGAAATGACATTATGCCTTTGAGATTCATAGGAGGAATTAGGTCGATGACTTGTTCAAATGCTTGATTTAATTGCTCTCGTTCCGAGTCAGTCAAAGTACGACGTGTAAGGGCTTGATAATCATTCCACGTCGCAAAACTTTGCAGTTTACTTAATCGATTCCACACATCGCGACACAGTTGACGAAACGGTTTTTGCGGATTATCGATATATTCATGGTCATAAATAGAGAAAAGAGTTAACTCTGCCGTTTGCGGTGCTTCGTTGTAATATCCTTGTAAATCAAAAATGCTTGGTGTCCTGTCAAGACCCAATTCATTGGATATATCAGACATAGTCATACTTTGTGTTTCCATACTTTCAAGAAACCATTCCACCCTATTATCCATTTGTTTGGCTGCCAGTTGGAATAACTTTTCGAAGGCCGTGGCAAAAGTGGTGTATACCTTGGAGGTTGTTCCATACAGTGAAGTGTCCGAATCCATTCCCCCACTAGCCGAACTTATCTTAAGAAGTACTATATAACCAGACTCAGGTTGGAAAACACCCCAATTCAAGGCAGCAAATGGACTCTTAACCACACATTACTCCCCCAAGAATCGTTGAATGTTGACGAGTCCTTCGGCGAATTTTTGCACATCTTGTAATGTTGGCGCTCCGTAAACTTCGAACTCCGCATTTTTACCAGACCCGTAATCATACGAGATAATAGAGTTTAAATACTGTAGATTTTCAGCCATCATGCCTTGACCTGAGTAGTTACTTAAAACGGCTTGAGCCTGGTCGATAGTCTCTGCCGACTTTACTGATGCTAAAACTGATTCAGCCCCATAATCTCCATCATTTAAACAATCCGAGCAACTATAAGGGGCTTCAAAAGTTTCGGCATTTCTGGGTCCATCGTATGGAGTCTCTTGTCTGAAAGTTGCAGTTCTTCCACAAGTGTTGCACTCCATCGTGATTACATCATCTTCATAGATGTCAAGGTCTGCGTTAGTGGCGCAATCGTGCCTAACCAAATCGCCCCAATACACATGGTAAAACTCACCCAAATCGGCAAAATCAAACCAATCATCGTTCTGCATCAATCCACTCTTATAGAATGGAGCAAAGTTGATTTCCGTTCCCTGTAATGTCTCAACCACGTAGGATATAGCCAATCTTCCATAATTCTCAACTTCATCTTCAATCAAGATTATGTTAATCTTATCTTCATCGTCATCGTCATCGTTTGCACGAACCAAAGTTCCATCCTTGATTTTAACAGTTGCCCACCAAATATTACCCATCCAACCTTTGTATAAACTTTCCTTCGATAATTCATCCCCAAGTTCCCAAACACCCGATTCCTTTAATCGTTTGATAATCAATTCGGTTGGTGCATAAAACTCATTTTCTTTAACCATTTCAAGTCTCTCACGGGCAAATCTTTCATCGGATTCAGCCTCAAATTCTTCTATAAAATTAGAAGGGAACTGAATCGGAACTTCTTCTTGGAACTCCAATCCCTTTAGCAGTTGGAACATTTCTCGATTAGCCGTAATGCCAGGCACTATGGCTAATCTCAACAAGTTAATAACCTTTTGAGAAGGAGATTTAGTTTGTTTAAAGTATTCGTCTAAGGCTGAACCTTGATACGTAAACAAGTATTTCCCTGCAATGTGAACTGCCGTCCTTGAAATAGATGCATCTTCTGGCATAGTTTTGCTCGATTTCATGTCGATGACTCCCCCATCACTTTTTTGAGCGTAAGTAATGCTAAGAGACTGGGCTAATGGACTGAAAATAAAGTCACGCCCACAAATTACACACGAACCGTCTTTATTACTACGTGGTGGCGGTGGCGGGTCTGCCGAAACGCCATTGGCTTCGAACTCTTCTATAAATCTAAGGTCATACGCAGGTATACGTCGAGTAGGCGGATTTAAACCGAAATCTTGAATGTCCATGACTCGACCTCCAATCTTCTCTGGGAAGACTAAAATTTCACGCAGATAGGCTTCCACCTGTTTAGCCAAACTTGATTCCTTTTTCCCTTCGATTAAATACTGTGCCATGTAAGCATTCAAAGCATCCAAGCCATGCCCTAGTTCTTCTGTACCATCGGGATAGGTGACAGGAATCTGCATTAACCACCAGTAGGGTAAAGTACGAGCAGTTTTACGGACTCCATACGGATTCTTCTTAGACTTTAACGTGTAAGTAGCCGTATATTCAATCTCGTCACGTTCCTCCTCAGATAAGTACTCATCTCTAAATACTTTCCAAGAATCTTCACCTTGAGTCATAATTAAGTCCCCACTCATGCGTTGATTCATCAAATCAGTGTAAGCGTCTCGCTTAGCATCTTTAACGGCTGCATAATAGGCTGTTTCTACTTCCTCAAATCTTATTCGACTCGCCCACATACCAAACCCATCACCGAATGGACGAGCGCAAATTAAACAATCTGAGTCGTAAAATGGGTCGATAACTTCATCGGACTCGAAAGTTTCAGCCCTTTTAGTCGACGTATCACGATTTAAAGCATCTAAACTAGATAAGGGCGCTTTGATATCTCGTCTTGTCATTCCCATGTCTTTCCACCATTGAGTAATGGCTTCAGGTGAGTAGCCTCGGGCTCGCATCCCTTGTACGGTGTAAAGTCTTGGGTCATCCCAACCTTCGTAAACACCTTCTTTAATTCCTTGAGCGTAAGCCGAAGACGAGAATGAAATCGGTTGATATACGATTTCATTATTCTCATCTCTCATAGGTTTATTAGTAGCAGGGTCAATAACTTCTTCAAGGATTTTCACCCTGCCCCAATATTCTACTTCAGGATACTCCCAACCGAAAATATCATATAAAATCTTTTGTTTACGTGTTGAGGCTTGCAAGTCACTCCCACGGATAATATGGGTAATATCTAAATCATGGTCATCAATGGCAGATTGAAAATCTAATAATGGCCAACAAGTTTCATCAGGTCGTAGAGGGTGACCGCCCTCTTGCATTCTAAACAAAATGAAATCTCTCATTGCAGGGTCGGGAGCATTAGGGTCGCTTTTAATTCTTAATACGGCTTCTCCAGGTCGGAACTGCCCTTCAATCATTTGATTGAAAAGAAGTAAGTTTTCACCAACGGTTCTTGAGCGATAAGGATTTGGAAGTCCTTGGGCTTTCAATTCAGCCGACTCGTCTCGAGAAAGCGTATCAACGTAAGCACCTTCTAATCGAATAAGTTCCTCAGCCCAGTCATAGTATAAGTCCAATCTATCGCTAGCCGCATAGATACTATACTCATCTCTCGTTCGTCCAGTTAGCCACTCAACGTCTTCGGGAATCAAATCATACGCCTCCAACAGTGGAGGTTTCGTACCCATGCCCGTATCATCGAAACGAATTATAAGTTCGCCATCATACTTATCAGCATAAGCACTGTTGATAGTAACGCCACGACTGTGACCAATAGTTAATGGAGCATTAGGATTCGGAGCGAATCGAACACGGAAATTACCAACTTCTGCATTCGGAAGGTCTTTTAGAACTTGTTCACGCTTTACCTTAGGACCTTCCATTTCTCGAAATCGGTCCAACATCTTTACACCATAAGAACCCAAAGTTCCTAGATACTCTAATGAAGCCTCCCGACCATCTTGCTCGTAAAGGTTGACAGCATCTGCCATCGAATCCCTAACATAACCAGAAACATAACGACCGAAATCTCGCAGTTCAGGACGTGCCCCCATTAGTCGACCAATAGTAGAGCCCATTTGAGGATTGCCATCATACTCGATAACGTTTTGCAAAGCAAAAGCCATAATAATGTCAGATTGCTCAGGCGTTGGCGTCCACTCATCCATGTATTTAACTATTCCGTTTTGCTACTTAAAGATACTCTTTCATACAACCGTTCGTAGACGGCGTAAATTGGGATGAAACACATTGTGGAATACAACATGAAATATCCGAAAGTAGTTCCGTAACTCATATCTGTTAGCCAACACCAAGCCAATGCAAACGGTTGAAAAGCAACTAAGCCGAAAAAGGGTCTAATGACGTCTTTAAGATTTACCATACCTTATGTAGACATAGATAGCCTTATAAGACTATTCTTGCTTAGTTAGGCGTGTAACTAAAGTTTCACACAGTTTAACAGGTACTGTTGGAGAAAATCTTTGAAAAGTTGTTTGAGCAATACGTTTCTTTAATTCGTCTCGATTCATAATCATACATTCGCCACCTTGTTATTTAAAAGTTATCTGTCTATGTATCCATATCCGTAAATGAAATCTAATTTAGGTAAAGATAGTTGCTCCTCGAAATACTTGATTTGCCATACTAGGTCATCTTTATCAATTCTAAATCGAGTCAACGGAGGTGAAATGAATAAGTTCATACGTCCACATAATGAGTCTGCCTGGAAATCGGCAGATAATTCGGCTTGAGCAGCGACACCAATGCTTTCTAAAAATGTTTCTACTTCGTAACGCCAGTCTTGAAGACCACGCCAAAGTGCAGGATGTTCACCTAAACTAGACTCGAGTTTTGGTGTAATAATGAGTTTCATCAGTAACACCTAAAAATTATTAAGTATATAAGACTATGCAGGAGTGGAGGCAGGATAGCCTACATCTAATGAGGGCAACTCTTCTAAAACTTCAAAATTAGAGATACCTTCAACAATGCCCACCACGTTCATCGACATCCAAATAGTATTAATTACTACGGCAGGATTTGCACCATAGTAGAAAGCATTCAAAAGTAAGCCCCCAGAACCGACCAGGCTTAGGGTGTGGTAAGATACCGATTTGCGGTCGAGTAATCCACGACTAACGGCTAATACTGCGCCCAGTTGCATAAATCCTCCTGTGTATCCTAAAATATTAATCCAAGACTCAGGTACATTTTCTTCAACGTATTGCTTGATAGTAGCACGTTTAAGTGCAGCATAACTAATTAGTACGACAACCCCTGCCAAAGTTAATGTAGAAGCACTCATAAGATGAACTTAGTGCTTCAACTACTTAAAGACTTCAATACTAACCTTTAAATACGTGGCCCGTACACGGAGAAAATACATGGGAATAAACTCGATGTCTGACCACCAAGATTCAAATCACTTTAGTTATGACCGAAGTTGGGATGAAATTGAACAAATGCTAGACAAGGCTGAAAGAACCCTTAACTTCCATGAGATGAAGATGATGAACTATCGTCCTAAAAGCAAGCAGTGGATGTTCCACGCTCGTAATTTCAAAGCCCTACAAGGCGTCGTGAAGACTCTTAGGTGGACACTTGGGGATAAAGAAATCTCACACCCACTAGAGTAAGAAACTCACTCACTTCCGCAGAAGTAAGTGCATTAGAGACTAAGTTGATTGTAGACAGACCTTAAACTTCTAGATTATCAAGAATTCCATCGCCGTCATCGTCGTCATCGAGGTAATCCTCGATACCGTCGTTGTCGTGGTCGAATTGACCTGTGCCATCATTACCATCGTTTGCTTCGAACCAGTCAGACAAACCGTCGTTATCGTCATCTAAGTCAGATGCGTCCCAAATGCCATCGTTGTCGTGGTCGTAGCGGTAAGCAGACCAAGCACCACCAATTTCATCGACATCAAGAATGTTGTCATTATCGTCATCGGTATCTACACCGTCGTCAAGTCCATCATTATCGTGGTCTCGACTGGCATCAGAACCGTTTTCATACAAGTCCTTGTAATTGTCAATTCCGTCGTTGTCACGGTCTAAGTCAAAGCGGTCTTGAATTCCATCGTTATCGTGGTCATAAATATTAGTATCATCGTTACCATCGTTAACTTCTTCATCGTCATTAATGCCGTCACCGTCATCGTCATTGTCTTCTGCATCATCTATGCCATCATTATCATGGTCATTAGGTGAGTCATCCATTGAATCAGGAATTCCATCATTATCGTCATCGTTGTCGAGGTCATCAGGAATGCCGTCACCGTCATTATCGTTATCGCCATTTTGCTCTTGATTGTCAAGTTGTTGACCTTGTTGTTGGTCGTTTTGTTGACCTTGTTGCCCTTGTTGACCGTTCTGAGTTTGTCCTTGTTGTTGTTGGTTTTGACCGTTGTTGTTTTGACCATTCTGTTCCTGTTGTTGTTGCTCAGACTGTTGGCCGCCTTGTTGGCCGCCTTGTTGTTGTTGACCTTGGCCGTTGTCTTGTTGTTGGCCTTGCTGTCCTTGTTGACCTTGCTGGCCTTGCTGGCCTTGTTGACCAGATTGCTGACCCTGTTGACCCTGTTGACCCTGTTGGCCTTGTTGTCCTTGTTGTCCTTGTTGTCCTTGTTGTCCCTGTCCTTGGCCTTGTTGTTGTCCTTGTCCTTGGCCTTGGCCTTGTCCTTGTCCTTGGCCTTGTCCTTGGCCCTGACCTTGTCCTTGACCTTGTCCCTGACCTTGGCCCTGACCTTGGCCCTGACCTTGACCTTGACCCTGTCCTTGCCCTTGTCCTTGTCCTTGGCCTTGGCCTTGTCCTTGGCCTTGTCCTTGTCCTTGGCCTTGTCCTTGACCTTGTCCTTGTCCTTCGCCTTGACCTTGGTCTTCGGATTCTCCTCCGCCCTCAGTTCCTCCATCTCCAGAACCTGGATTAGATTCTTGGAAATCAGGGTCGTAAGCATCAGGAATACCGTCACCATCGGAATCGGAGTATTCTCCATCATTAGGGTCAGTTGGGAATTGGTCGACGTTGTCGGCCTTACCGTCACCGTCAGTATCAGAGTTGTTCGGGTTTGTACCCTTTGCATACTCTTGAGCGTTGGTCAAGCCATCGCCGTCAGGGTCTGCATTTGCATCTCCGCCATTAGTAGGATTTAATCCATTAGAAACTTCCCAACCATCGGGCAATCCATCGCCGTCACTATCGGCGTTGTTCATGTTTGTTCCGTGTTGTTGTTCTTCTGAGTTCGTTAGACCGTCGCCATCCCAATCAGCCCCGCCATCGGACGGGTCGAGTGGGTCACTGCCATCAGCAGTAACTACGCCTGCCGATAAGGCAAGCATAATTGCAGTCAAAATTGTAAGCATCGTATTTTTGAATTTGTTTGTTTTCTCCATAATTTATCACTATTTAGGTTTTCATTCTAGGGAACCCGCTGTTCCCTCTAATTAGAAAATGAATATTCTACTATTTAAGTGTATGCGTTAGGTGCATCATGCAAAGAAACCTTCGTATATGACTGCACCCGTCAAGGCAGAAGAAACGGCTAAGGCCAGTATACCTGCCACAGTAGCAGTTTTTCGATTATCGGCGACTTCTAAGGCTAGTTTAGAAACTGCTATCGGAATAAAAGCGAAATTGGCAAGCGTGAAAGTCGTTACGCTAAATCTTTCGGCTACGTCATCTCGACCGCCCCAACCCAACATATCTTGGTCATATAATTCCAACGCTAACCAATGCATACCTAAACTCAGTCCAAAAATCAAGGCTTCTGTGGCCACGAGTTTAACCATAGTTGGCCAAAATCCTCCTGGCCTTGTCCAAATAACATAGCCGCTTAGTCCGACGATAGCGACGACACCTGTGGTAAAAATAATCCCAAGCAAAAAGTCTCCATCCCTTAAAAATTCTGCAGTATCTAAAGCGACATTTTTAGGAAATTTTCGCTTAGATTCGGATAAGTATGGCCAGGCTTTGTATCCAACGTAACCACCCACGGCAAGCATGGGAAATAAAGGCATACCTAATACCATCAAAATTAAGATTAACAGCGCGACTATTTAGTGTTGTCGTTCAGGAACCCAATGTGTAGTTCGCTTGTCTCGAGTTTGCTCTCGAACAACCTTCAAACCATCGGGGTCTGTCTTACGACGGTAAACTAAGAACTTGAAATTATAAGTTCCTGTTGAACCATCTGGTAACTCATAAGTTGAAATCCGAGCCCCTCTCGATGCGTATGAGGCT
>Ga0208793_1000280_pt1 | contig 35919 bp, 42 predicted proteins | sample 17_taG_FD_184092 | JGI IMG/M metagenome (GOLD analysis project Ga0208793, IMG submission 184092) | Marine viral communities from the Subarctic Pacific Ocean - 17_ETSP_OMZ_AT15314 metaG (SPAdes) (version 2) | ecosystem: Environmental > Aquatic > Marine > Oceanic | place: Pacific Ocean | collected... | reverse complement strand
CCCTTGCAGTGTTTGCAAACCGATTGATGACTTCACACCTGATGACGTTAAAGCCTTCTCAGAAGCGATAAGGCGAATCCGCAAATGGGACAGTAAGTTGCAGGATGATGTGAGAAAGCAACTTTATCCGAAACAGACATTGAACAACTGGAATAACGAATCTCTCTGTTGTGATTCCTAGGATCATCCATCAAACCAGCGGACCTCATTCACCGTCAGGAGGCAAGGAATGCTTTGACTCTGTTAAAAGGCATCATGAGGGATGGGACATTCGATTTTACAACGATCAGGAAATGTATTCCGCTCTGGGCTTTGACGGAAACAAGGTGGTTGGTGTAGAGGCAGCAGACCTGTTTCGATTGCATGTCCTTTATGAATATGGTGGATGGTATCTGGATGCGGACATGTATGCGATCGGCACCCTGCCAACAGAGGCAGAACATTATATTAGCCAGGAGGAACCAGGCTGGATGCCCATAACAAAAGTAATCTGCAACTGGGCGATAGGAGTTGAGGCGAAAAACCCGTTCATTAAAGCCTGTTTGGACGAAGGCTGGAAGAGGTTACCTGACACCGGAATTAACGTTTTGTATCGAACAGGTCCAGGGATGATGAGCCAATTGTATGAGCGAGGAAATTGGGACTTTGAACCGCATGATTGGAAACTGATCGGGAGCAGAAAGTTTGACAGGATGGAACGATCCCGATTTGTTCCGAAGGAAGCAAAGGCATTGCATTTATTTATGGGGTGTTGGTATCGGGAAAATTGGCAGGGAGGATTCCTGCCTAAAGTTAGAATGGTGGAAGATTATGAACGAACCGTTGCTTCTCGCAGTTAAAGAGTATCAGGGAAGTGAGAGATCGTTTCAGGAGGATCTGACGAACTATTTAAGCAAGGGTTATGTGTATTCGGGAAAGGATGCATTTGTTATGGCTCGACCTATCGAAATTAAGCACAAGCATCGATGGGATGATTTTAATTTTAAACACAAGAAAGCAGATTGTTGGTTTGTTTTTCTGGCATCAGGAAAACGTAAATTAGAGAGATTCCAGCAATTAGCACCATTTACCCTGCCACACATATGCTGGCACAGAAGAACTGATGATAAAATCCGAATCTACCGATGGGATAGGTTCTACAATTTAAACAAAAGATATGGGATCAACGAAAATAAAACCACCTGCACCTAGGGATTCGGGCGAGGAATATTCCTCAATGCTCGAAACTCAGATTGAGTATGCTCCGCAGTTGTTTGAGTTAGAACAACAGTATGCACCGATGTATGCCCAGCTAGAGGTAGACACCCTTGCAAAAACACTTCCGCAACTTAGCTCGCTATACAGTCAAGTCATGCCTGAACTCGCAGCAGCAGAAGCAGCAAACAGGCGAGCGATGATTGAGGGGGATCTGCAAACAATTCAAGATTACGGTGAGGATGTCAGAATGGCAGTTGATCCGCAGAGGGAAGAAATGCTGAACCTATTAAGCGACAGAGCAATTGAAGGTTTAAAACAAGGGTCTTCAGTTAGTGCGGAAATGGAACGTGATTTTCAGCAGGCATACAGAAGAGGCAGAGCGGACGCAGGGTTTGGCTATGGGGTTGCTGACCTTGCTGGCGAGGCTGCATTTACTTCAATGCAAAAACAGGGAATGAGAAATCAACGAACTCAGGAGGCTGCAAATATAGTGAACCTGAGAGCAACAACAGGTGTAGATCCGTTTATGGCACTTCTGGGAAGACAATCATCCGCAGGAGGTATGGCACAAGGATTGGGAGGTCAAGCGCAGCAGATGGGCTTGCAGGGCATGCAGAGTGCAGACTTCGGAATGAACGCTTACTTCCAGGATCTGAACAATACAAACTTCAACGCTGCCTACAATACCGCAGCAGCAAACGCTAATGCCTCTAATGCATTTAAGGGTGCGTTGATTGGAGGAATTGGATCTGTTCTAGGTGGTGCAGCAACAGGTGGTTTCGCAAAAGGTGGAGCATTTACCTAAAAAAATATTATGGCATTTCAATTATTTGTAGATCCCAGCGAAGGGGCGAGAGCTTACGCAAGAGGTATCGAAAAAGCAGGTGATGCGATCGGTGATGCCGTTGGTGGAATTCTTAAAAGCCACAACGAGCATCGAGTTAAAAAGGAAGCATCATTAAACCTTCTTGCAGCAAACGATATTGATGGTTTTAAAAAGCAGAAGGAATACCTTGTGCAGCAAAATGACAAGGACAAGCAGCAAGCTTTGCTAGGTCATTATGAGCGCAAATATGAAACTCTTGCAGCAATGGAGGGTGCCTTAAAAGGGTATGCGATTGAGCGTGAAAATGAAACGCGAATGCTCGATCACGCTTTTAAGACAACTCAACTTGAGAAGGCTAAACTTGATTTAGCAAACGCACCAGAAGACCGTAGGAGATTACTTGCTAGGGATAAGCAGCAAGGGAAACTTTTGAAAGGTCAGATACAGCAGCAAAAATTAAAGAACGATCAAATCACAAGTGCATCAGCTCAAATCAAGGAGGTTTTAAACAATCAGGGCAACGGTTCAGATCTAGGGTTCACCGGCAATGTCCTTCAGGACGAACAAGGGCCAATGCGGAAATATCGAAAGGCAAAGACTCTGGTTGAACAGTATCCTGATCTGCCACAATCCTCCGCACTCAGATCATATATTTCTGAAATTGAAAACTCTCCTGATTTTACCCGTCATAACGTCAAAAACAAATCAGGTGCGGTAACCTATAACAAGCTTTCAAGCGAAGCAGTGTATTACAATCACTATTTTGCTGGAGACATGTTTACGGGTAATGCTGAACCAATCGACAATGACTCTTTAATGACAGAGTCATATAACAACGAGATCGGTAGCGAGACCAACAAGGTGAGGATGGGCAACTTTGCAAAGACTCAATCCGAATACCTAGCACAATCGGTTGCGCCTGGTTTAATGCTCGATGCAATGGGTGTTCCTTCACTGCGACAGATCAAATCGGAAAACCGATTACCTACCATTGATGAAGTCAAGGCGATGGAGAACTTTGACGAAAGATACAGGGCAGGTGATTTATCACTGTTTGCGGGAGTTACTGACACAAGAGCAGTAATGCAACTGTCAGCGATGAACCTTGATAATAATGGCAAGCCTGTCCAAATCAGCGAGAATGACGAAGACTTGATTGCATCACTGCTTAACTCTGCAAGGGGTATTAAAGATGTGTTGTCAATGCTGGGCAGCGAGGAGCAAGGAGATTACGTCATTAACGGCAAAAAGATCGATGTTAGCGAAACCAATAAACTTCGCACTCAGTGGGAAGGTCTTAAAGAGTTCATAAGCCCTAGTGGCAGAAAACAAGAAGATCTTGCTGCATTCCGAAATCAACTTTCAATGATGGTAACAGATCTTGCGAGAGGTGTATTTGCAGAAGTTGGTGTTTTGACCGATGCAGATATCAGACGATACGAGAAACTACTTGCAGATCCTAGGACACCTGCTGATACAAACATTATCCTTAGCAACATGCTGCTGGATACTGTCAGAAACAAAGCGGATGATCACTTTGGGACGTTAGCAAAAAGCGGAAAAAACGTGTCTGGCTTTTTGCCTTCATACGCTGAACTGCAACCCAGAATTCCTATGAGCATTTCCGAAGGTCTGAAACTTGCCAGAGAAGGCAGGATCATTCCTGGAAGAACCATTAGTCTTAAAAGGCCCGACACAGGTAAGGTTTATAATTATCAGATAGCAAACCCAAAGAACCTTGAATCAACTTTAATGCAGATGCAGAGAGAGGTTAAGGAAAGCTTAACAACAGCAACACCAGAACAAACAAACGATTCACCGTCTTCCAGTGATCAGGGTGATGTTTCTTACGATTTACAGACAGAATCTTCATATGCTGCCACTGCTCAAGATCAATCATCATCGCAAGCAAATAATGCATTGCCCAACCTACTGAATGCACCTCGCGTTTTATTTGAGTCAAGACCTGGTGGTGGAGATTATTTTAGAAAGCAGCAATACCAGTTTCCCAATAAGCAGCAACAAGCAAATCTTGAATTGGCCTTTGCTGCTGAAGGTAATAATTCAAAAGATTTTGCAGGTCTTTTATCGAGAGCAAAACAAGGTGACAAAAACTCGCTGAGACAACTGCAAGACCTGATGCGAAGAAATGACCAGATGAATGCCAGAGTGCTTTTTGGGACTCAGACTCCTGCAAACTTATTCTTGCCTAAAGGTGGTGCCTATTTAAATCGGTGAAACTGCAATAATTAATTATTTCGATGAGTGAAAAAGTAAGCATTTGGGATTCGCCCAGAGGTATGATCTTGCAAGGATCACACACACCTGGATCTGCCAGTGATGACGCAGTTGATACTAGCCTGTCTTTGATTGATCGGGATCTTTTTTACGATCCCAATGACGAGGAACTCGATGATTACATTGCTCAACAGATCAAAGATGGATTTGATATCGGTGAAATGTTTGAAGCACTCCCTGAAGCATTCTCTGGTATCTACAATCAGATTAAAGAAACAGTTGCTGCGGTGCCGAACACCGAATTAAAAAAAGTTCCTGGAACTGCTATTGAAGCATTGGCAAGAGGAGGGACAGACACCGCAGATCTGTTGATGCGTATTGGTTCTGGTATGGCAACTATGGGACTTAAAGTGTTGCCTGGAGATGCTGCCACTCAATACCACAATTTGCCTGAAACGATTAAGTCATTTTCGAGAGGTTGGTTTAGGCAGCAAAGAACAATCGAGCAGCATCGTGCAAAGCAGATGATGGGTGATGCTAACTATTCATACCTTCCATCAGCACTAGTTGATAACACGCTTGCAGAGGGTCTCACACTGTTTGCTGATCCTGGAATGGTTGTTGGATTTGGTGCGTCAACAGCAGCACGAGCAATGGCTAAGGCAGCAATCAAGGGAGGCAAGTCTGGCATTGTCAGTCGAGGTTTGGTTAATGCATCCGTCAAGACAGGTCAAATGCAAGATGCCTTGTTTGGTGCTGTTGGATCAGTAGCTAAACTCCCTGTGACCGGATCTGTTAAAGCGTTACAAGGAGCAACTGAATTTATCAGTGAAGGTTTTGAAGCAGTCAAAGCAAACCTACCGAAAACAACAAAGGGACTACCGGTCGAAGTAGATCTACCTACTGAAGGTAAAATAGGTTTTACTCGCAGAAAAATAAATCAGGTATCAAATGTAACAGATGATGCGATGGAACTGGCATCGCAGATTAAGTTGCAAGCGAAACGTCAAAACCTTCCATCTGCACTTGATCGCATAGCAAGGGACTCATCTGTCAGGCCCGGTGCTAGAGACTTAGCGAGCATGTTTGATGCGATGGGCAAGAACCCGTTGAGCAGAGGTCTCCTGATCCCTGCTTACAAGACGGGAAAGAGCATTTCCAAAGGTGCTGCAACTGGTGGTGCATTAGGATTGCTATCCTTTGATGAAGAGTTTGCTGCAAGCTCTATCGCAGGTGGCGCTATGTTTGGTCCCTTTGGTGAATTATCTTCTGAAATCATTTTCAGCAAAGAGAAAAACAGGCAACAGATTTCAAACTTTATCGATGACTTCAAGGTGAAGCTAGACCCTGATGATCTGATCAACTTTGAAGCATTCACCGAAGGAAACAGAGAGGATCAAAAGTTTTTTGCCGGTCTATCCTACATGTTTAAAAACGGTCACTTTCGCAACGGTGAAGGAAACCTTGATGTTCGTTTTTTAAACGATGAGCAATACCAAAAATTTGGTGAACTCAGAGGAGAAAGATTCGGTGACACAAGTGGTGTGAATTACGTAAGCAGTGGTGGTCGAAACACAGTGTTAATTAACACCGATAAAAAGAAATATAAGAGAGAGGCACTGGCGCATGAATTAGGTCATGCGATCATGAAGATGCCTGAAGTGCAAGACTCATTGCAGGTTCAGGACAAGTTGTTGTTTGGGGATCGCGTAGTTAAATCTGAAGGAGGTAAAGAGGTTCTTGCGTTCAATTACGAAGGTCTTTTAAACAAGGATTGGGTTGATTCGTTCTTCGAAAACTACGTAAACGGATTGGATGATATTACGCAAAAAGAATATCGATCGCTTTCCGCTGAGAAAAAATTTCTGGTAGCAAGAGACGAAATACACGCTGACTCAATGCGCTATTTCTTTAAGGAGTTTGATCCCGAATCTTTCATACGTGCAGGTAAGGTTAACAACCTGAAATTCAGAACAAAGGGAAGTTATGAGCGCAACCTCTATAATGGTCTAGGAGGTTCTTTAGCGAGAGGCATTGTTAACAACGTGCTGTTGGCTAGAAACAGTTTAGGACTCTATGCAGTGCGGAATATGGCTAAGTCAATGGGCTTAATCAAAGACGGCACACCTCTTAAACTTAATGATGGTAGGGTTTTCTCAAACATTTCGGAAATACTACAAAAGAAAAGAGAGAACATCAGGGCAACAGATGATCCCATTACCGATGTAATCGGAAACAAATGGAACCTAGCCAAACTTAACTCAAAGGACAGTCGAGATATACTGTCATCTTTTCTTCCAACCGTTGACATTATTCGCGATGAAAATGGTGATCCAGTTATACGCAATGGACGCTATAGATTCCTTAACAAAAGGCAGAGACAGAAGCATGACGATGAACGTGCGAAGATTGTAAAAGAGGCAATCGACTCTTCTGCACAGTCAGGCGAAAGTCGCATGCACTTATCGAGGTTTCAGGAATATCCAAATGAAAGCTACGGTGGCGATTACTTCACACAAGAAGCGATCGACGCAATGATTGCTACTTCTAAAAGAGTTATCACTCCTCACCTGCTAGACACAATCATGCGTTTAAATGACCGCATGAAGGGTCGCACAACTGATTCAGGTTTCATAGCTGAGTTTGTGTATAATCAGGTCACTGAAACTGGCAAAATTACACCGGACATCACTACGTCATACCGGCAAATGGTGCCGATGATTTTTGAGATGTCGAAGACGGGAAGAAACTTTCGCGTCACCGGCATCGACATGAATGATTTGATGACACGCCTGGATCGTTTTGAAAAAGCAGACTTCAAATCGGAAAGAGGGAAAGTATTTGATATTTGGAGGCAGGATTACAGGAAGTTTGGAGGCAAGGATACGGACGTAGATCTATCACACAATCCAATACGTGAACTGTTCCTGCAAGACCTCTGGCTATACCTCTCAGGACTGTCTGAGGGCAAGTCTGGGATCGATGCACTAGGTGGGAAGGGTGACACCACCGCAGACCTGCAAACGGTCACTCAGAAACGAGATGGGCTCATGCGTTTTCTGGGGTTTGAAAAGAAAGATCAGGAAGCGATCAACCCGAACATGTTTCAAGAACTGGTTGATCGAAACAGGATTATAAAATCCTTCAGGCTTGATCGAATGCAGAACCTGTCTATTTCCGATCATGACGGGAAGATCAACTTTGGATCTTATCTAGGTGTCCAGCTTAACCGCATGCCTACGCAAAGGTCATCCTTTATGGGCGCAAAGTCTGATGTGATCCCTGATGCATCAGAACAAACTTTCAGAGAACAAAACAGCATTCCTGAAGGTGATGTGCCTGGGGGTGATGATCAGACATTGCCGATCTATTATGACAGAGACTCAAAAGGAAACATCAAGTATGAGAAAAAAGATAAGCCTAAAATCCTGCAAGAGAATTACGATTTCCTAGGATCACCTTTAGTCAAATCAATTATTGATGAAGCAGGTGATAAAGTTAAAGCGAAAAAGGAACTTGCGGAAATCATTACATCGCTCAACACATCAAAGCTTGATGATCGAAACAAACTTACTCCTGATCAGCAGAAGCTATATGACAAGATAGTCGATCAATACTCAGATGCATTTGCTGAAGACTTCGGAAAATGGAAGGATGATCCTGACATTCTATCTGCGATTGGGTGGTATAGCGGTGTTGCCAAAAACATTGGTAAGCTAATACCCAATGACGCTGACAGACATATTTTCTTAGAGTTCTTAGGAGGCACCTCTCCAAACACAAGTGTTGAGCAAAACTTTTTATATGCGATTGACCTGTTCAACAGATGGAAGTCTGGAGGGTTAAAACAATATGTCGATGCGAGAGATAAAACCATTAAGGCTTTTGAGGATGGATCGCTGATAGAACAATATATTGAGCAGTCTGAAACTCCAGTATATGAAAGGTTCAAAGACGGTAAGCTCAAAAAAGACAAGAAAGGTCAAAAGATCCAAAAGGTGGTCGATAAAGAACCTGTCTTTGAATACAAGTGGAAGTCTGCAAAAGCACGCAATCGATATGTCAAACTGTTTGCAGATGCAGAATCAGGAACTAAATCGAAAAAAGATTATGAGAAGTCTGTGGCTAAGGCTCGCAAGAAGGCAAAGAGCATTACTCCTGTAGATATTTTAAATGTAGCATTTTTTGACGCAGGTGCAATTCCGGTCAGAAAAAATGGAGGTAAATATGGAGTCCACACTGATCGTGTGTTTCAGATCGTTGAAGGTATTTGGGAGAGGGATACAGACGCACCAAAAGCAGTCAACTTTACCGGCAATTTAAAAGGCACAAGAACTACTGCTACAATCGATGTTTGGGCAGCAAGATTCCTTCGCAGGATTGGTTACGAAAAAGGCAATGCTCCCTGGAGAATTCAACCTTCAGCGGAACCTGGAGTTAAGAATGCAGATTTCTATTTTGGGCAAGACGCTTTCGAGGCAGCAACCAAAAAAATTACCAGAGACTATGGTGAAAAATTCAACATGACTCCCGATGACCTGCAAGCAGTGATGTGGTTTGCCGAAAAACGCAATTGGGCGCAGAAGGGTTGGAGCAGAGTTGAGGACTTTGGTGATTTTAGGGATTACCTATACAAGATGCAGCAAGAGTCTGATGGATCACTAAAGCTGAAGGATGCTGTGTTACGTGCGACGAGTGAAGACTTTTACAACTCGTTAGAATTTCCTGCGGAAGATGTCCAGTTGCCAACGGCAAGCCGAAAACGTCGAGTTGAGATTGTTGATAAAATCGTGTCAGTCAGAAAAAGGATTGAACGAGCAAGGCTAAAGGTCGTGAAGTCGAAAGCAAACTTTGATAAGGCTCAAGGCAAAATCGAAAGTGCAAAAACAGATGCTGCAAAGAAGAGAACCAAAGCAACCGCACTTGCTAAAAAGAAAATACTGCAACAAGCGCAAAAATCACTAAGTGCTTTACATGATGACTTGAGGTCTGTGCGAGAAATAAGAATGACACTGGAAGAGAAACCTGTTACGTATAGCAGATAATGAAACTTGATCCAAAAGACTTTGAGGGGATTGATCTCAATGAACTGGTGGGTGGGGCTCAAAAATTCACTAAGCCTGATCCGTCAAAATATAGCCCTGCGGTTTTGGAAGCGTTACGTATGGCAGACGAGATGCTTGAAAACAGAGAACGAATCATGAGGGAGGCAGAAGAGCGCGATGGTAAACAGGATTGATCCACAAGAAGAGTTAGAAGGGGATTTTGAAGACTTTGCTTCAGGTCTCGAAAACCTGATCGAAATGTATGCAAAAAAACTTTCGATCGGGGAGTTGATTTCCACCCTGCAAGTGACTCAACATAGTTTAATATCTCAATCCCTAAACCATTTAAAAGACCTCGATGATGAGGATTGATTGCACAGAATTTGCACAGAAATACCTGATTTTCCTTGATCTTCCCCACAGGCTACGACTAGCCTGATCCCCATTAACAGTATGACTTTAAAGCACACAACATACAGCACTAGTATGTGTTACATGAGTAGCGAAGGTAAACGCTACAGTGTGAAATGTCATGCCGGTGTGGCGAAATTGGCAGACGCACAAGACTTGAAATCATTCACAAATCCCCGAAAACCCCTGCAAACACAGGGGTGTTTTTATTTCTGCACAGGTTTTCATCCCCTTCTGCACAGCATTGCACAAAAAAACTTACAAAAAAGTTTGACGGTGTATGGCACCTATGCGAATGTATATCCATCAGGGAGACATACACCCTCCCAAACGTAAAACAAACCATAGAAATACACAGAATGACTACACTAGTAATAAACGAAATCGAAAACAAAAAGGATCACAAGTGGCTTGAAGCAACTGTGGGTAAGGTGACAGGAAGCGTTTTCATCTCACCATTTGCGGTAACCGTCTGCACTCACAACGCAAGTCATAAAGCCTGGAAGGGGCAAGGACGTAGGTTCACTTCATTGTTTCAGGCCAGGGGCGCATACAAATCAAAAGCGATGAGATCCATTATCGATGAGGCAATTTCTAACTTCGCAGTGGAGGCATAGGACATGATTTTTTCAAAAAAAAATCTTATGGTGTATTTCACCCTTCTGATCTGCACAGCAGCACAAGCGAAGGATTACACAGTTGCGCTCACCATCCTTGCAGAGGCAAGGGGTGAAGGTGAGATCGGTCAGAGTGCAGTGATGGCAGTAATAGTGCAGCGAAGCCTTGAGCGCAATCTCTCGATGAAAGATGTCTGCTTAGAGAGAAAGCAGTTCTCGTGTTGGAACGGCAAAACCTATAAGCAATTGCTTCCGTTGCTTAAAACTAAGCAAGCAAAGTTTGCTATCTGGTTACAGGATCACGCACACCTCGTTGACCTCACTGCGATGAAATACGCAAACCATTATCATGCGGAGTATGTTTCTCCGTATTGGTCTAAAGGCAAAAAACCTCTTTATAAAATTCAGAACCACATTTTCTACAGACTATGAAAATCAGGAATATATCGAAAAACAAGTTTGAGATCCGCAAGGGATCACTTGCAGCAACTGTGCTGCTTACCGCAAGAAACGGTAATTGGTATTATCGTTCTCAGGGATCTGACAAAAAGATTGCAGCAAAGACCAGCAGCAAGGATGAGGCACTGGCGATCGCAGCAAACAGGATCTTTGAGTCTCAGCCTGAAACCTCTGCACCCAAAGATGTATCAATTGGAATGCTGTGCGATCGGCATTGGCAAGCCACACAGAGAGGCGAAATTGAAAACGCCAAAGGTAAACCAATCGAGTTCCAGCATTCAAAGCAGATCCGCTGGGCAGCAGAAAAACTCTGTGGCACAAAGCAGTTGAATCGGATTCGCCTGTCAGATTTTGCCGAAAAAATAAATGGGTTAAGCAAGCCCATCGGCAAGTTTAAGGCAAAACTATTTATTCAAAACCAAACTGTCATTCAGCAGGGGGATGAATATCAGAAAGCAGCAGGAACTTTTAACAGGACTTTGCGGAATTTTAAATCCTTGCTGAAACCTGAACTGGCAGAAACCTGCTATTCAGATCTTGAGCTGGATCATTCTGCAATCGCAACTATTCGAAATGCAAAACTAAAGAAGCTGGAACACAAGCGATTTAAGGCAGCAGACAAGGACATCATGCAAAAACTAGACCTACACTATAATGACACAGACAGTTTCACACGCATTACAAAACAACGCATGCACTGGAATATTTACGTGCGCTATTGGCTTGCCAGATGCTGTGGGCTTCGCAAGTCAGAGATTATCAACTCTCGTCATGAGTGGTTGGTCAAACAAGATGATCAGTGGTTCATAAACGTGACTCATACGTCTCTCTGGCAGACTGATGAAGCAAGGCTTGAAGGGTGGAGCAGCAAGTCAAGCAATTCCAGGATGGTTCCGATTCCTAATTGGCTTGCAGCAAAGATCAGAAGTGAAAAGGAAACTGATCGACCTGACGAACCCATCTTGCACATCAAGGGATCTTGCAAGACCCACTCAGGATTTGATGAAGCATACAGACGGGAATGGAGGAATGCTTTAGACAAAGTTGGTGCAGATGTGGAATCGTTTAAAAAACCCACACACCACCTCAGAGGAGAGTTTGTGACCAGTGTGGCACACCTTACCGGATCAGTTGTGACCGCACAGGCATACGCAGGTCACTCTGATCCACTAACAACATCTCGACATTATTTTGATCCAACCAGGGTTAAGAAAAATGTAGTAATCGATCCCCTAGGACAGTCTTTGTCCTAGCGAATGAAGTATAAAACGTTGACAACCCAGAGGGTGTATTGTCACATGTGGGAGCAACCAAACCATAGACAATAACAAAATGCCGTCAAAACGAGATCCAAATAAAAAAATTGTAACATTGTGGCTTGAAAAGGGAAATGCCTCCGAACTTAAAAAACTAGCGGAAAAACGAGGCGTTCCAGTATCCGATTTAATTCAGGAAGCAATCCAGAACCAATGCGAATTATGGGGCATCGACTACAATGACTATGTCGAATCTAAATATAGCAACAGAAACGAAAAGAAAGAAACTTAGAAAATATGAATAGGGACAGGGAGGTAGAACAAGGGAGGGACGAGCTACAGGGGGTTCGCGAATTGAGCCAACAGAGAGCTAACAGGTCGGTTAAAACAATTAATCTCAGAACAATAAGCATTGAGAGATACATTATCGCTATTCTAGGTCTGGCTGTAATTTCTCTTTCGATACAGGTTTGCGACTTGAGGGAATCGATGAAAGCAAATCACGCACTTACTACGGTTGCGGAAAAAAACGTTCAGCCGAACCATAAATGTTTGTCAGTCTTAAAGGACATACTTTCCGAAATTAAAGATCACAATATTTAAAACAAAGGCATGATCCCCTGAAGGACATGCTGTTTTTTTTAAAAAGGGTGTATTGCATCCATAAGGTGTATGGCACCCATAACAACTATGAAAAAAGAACATTACACAGCAGTTCGAATGACTGCACCACAAAGGCGAGATCTCGAAAGAGTTTCCGGTCGCATACTTCACTCACTGAGTGAGACATCACGCTTACTCCTGACCTATGCCATCGACAAGGTTAAGGATGATCCCTACATGCTGCTCGATTATGCCTCCAAAAATAAACAGCAGAAATAAGGGCAAACGAGGTGAACTTGAATGGAGCAAGGTTCTGATTGCTGAAGGTTTTCACGCCTTTAGAGGGGCGCAACACTCTGGGAAAAATCACTTCACTGGTGAATCTGCGCCTGATGTTATCTGCCCAGATCTACTGATCCATTACGAGGTCAAACGTGTTGAAAAGCTGAACCTCCAGGATGCTTTATCTCAATCTCAACGAGACTCAAACGAAGATGAAATTAGCGCAGTTGCACACCGTAAAAACAATTGTAGTTGGATGGTGACAACTAGCGCACAAGACCACTTTCGACTAGTTCGTGAATCGAGCTTTGTCGTAGCGAAAAAAGAAAAAAACGAAAACAAAAAGAAAGAATAAAAATATGGTAATGATCCCAACAACAGACAGACATGATCTCCCTAAAGAGGGATGGCACAACGCAAAAATAGTTGATGTATACGAATACTCACAATGGGAGGACGGTAATGGTAAGCAGATTAAAGATGCTGATATTGACGGTTATTCTGGACCTAAAAGTTACAGAAAAAAATTAAAGATAGTATTTGAGGTTGATGAACTAGGTGAGAGTGGGTTGAAAATTCAGGTTAAATCTAAACCGTTCAACCACACACTAAAGCCAGGTTCATCACTGAGACCATTCATTGACATGATCGACGATAAAATTTTGCAAAAAAATGAAAATTTTACTGAACACCTTATTTTGGGGAAATTGGTGAAAATTAAACTCGATCACTACAAGGCAACTACCGGCATCGTTTACCCAAACATCAAACAGATTGTCGAAGCGGAACCAAAGGTCACTGAAGAAGATATCCCAGCATTTGACAGAGGTTAATTATGGCTACTATACCGCAAACCAATAGCAATTCATCCGGTGACGGTGATCATTATTACACTGCTCAAGGTGATCCTGCATACGGTGCAGGAATTCGATTAGCCAGACAGCAGCACTTACTTCCATCTCCTTCGACAATCCTGAAGGTGATGAGCAAGCCAGGACTGTCCATTTGGATTCAGAATCAATTGATCGAAACTGCGCTTGATACGATTGATGAAATCAGGAGTCAATACACCGATCGCAAAGATCAAATTAAGGCGATTGCTGATGCCAACAAGGAGAAAGGCAGAGGTCCAATGGATCTGGGTACGCTGATCCACAGCAAGGCCGAACGAATCCTTGAGGGTGAAAATGCTGAAACAGGTGATGTGTATGGTGTTGGAATATCTGACTACGTTACGCAACACATTGTAAGGACTCGATGGTGCGAACGATCGGTTACGCACATCGGTGAGCGAATCGCATTTGCAGGTCGAGTCGATGCACTTGTGGAGCATCAATCATGCGGATTGTCTGTGCTAGACTGGAAGTCTTCCAAAGTCAAAAGAGGCAAAACAGGCAACCCTAATCCCGTATGGTATGATGCGTATATCGTCCAGCTATCTGCATACTCATATGCTATTGACGGTCAACCTCAACCCATATCTGTCGCAATAGATACCAGGCCCGAACATGAAGGTGGAATCTATGAAAAAATATGGGACAAAGAGGAAATTGAGAGAGGTTGGAAAATTTTCAACCTGCTTTACCGCTTATGGTGTGAGGACAGGAAATATTGGCCCCACCAGCATTATCTGAACCGTTAACCAACAATCCACAGGTTCAGCGATGAGCCTGTGGGCTTTTTCTATGCTCTACGAATCACAGCAAGATTTAAAAAATCAGCGACAAGCCCAACAAGTGGTTGAGGAGATGTTTGGTTGGGACATTGAGGAACTCAACATTCGATATCACGCAGATTGGATCGCATACGTCGATAAGAAACCGCATGCGCTAATTGAGTATAAAAGACGGCATTGTGAGCATGACGCATACGATACAGTTTTTCTTGATGTCCAAAAATACGTTGAATGCAAAAAATACGCAGATGCCCTGGATATCCCCTTTTACTACCTGCAAGAGTGGGACGATAAATACGGAATCACTCAACCCAAAATGACAGATGCAATCCGCAGTAAAATTGCCATCGCAGGATCATCAAGGCGCGATGATGTGAATGACTTTTATCTCATGATGCATCTGCCACTGAAACGCTTCACCTTAAAGAGCAAATGAGACCTCGTATTTGGATGAAGGGGATCACACAGGAGATCCTAGAAGAGCGGATTGAGCAGATTAAGGATCCACAGATACGTCAACAGGTAGCGTGTTTGGTTTGGTATGACTTTATGGGCGAGCGATTGGTAGCAGACATCTCAGCCAGAGAGAGAGGCTATTTTGAACCCTACCTCAACGCCCCTCCTGTCTATCTAAGCGAAGAACAAGTCATTCCTGGATTACGCTGGGTAGGTTATCCGAAGGAGACCGCACGACTAAGGGCAAGGAGGCTGGAGTGAAGACTAATATTTTTGACCTGATCGGAATATACTGGCAATGCCAGAAGCATTTCGGACTTAGTAATGGTGCAGCATCTCTCTATTTTTACTTGCTCTACAAGATGAACGATGCCCGATGGCCTGACACTTTGGGTATCTCATCTCTGGAGATTGGTGGTGTGTTGGGAATATCTAAACCAACCCTTTTAAAATTCAAGGATGAGCTATCATCTACAGGTCTCATTGAGTGCCAGTTTGTGACTGGAAAGATCAGGCAGAACTACTCACTTAGGAACCCGAAATTGATGTTCGATGGAGTCAGTTTTGATCGAGATAGTAAAGTAGATAGTAAAGTAGATAGTAAAGTAGATAGTAAAGTAGATAGTAAAGATTCTTTACCATCATATATATATAAGACAAATACCAAAGACAAAGACATCCCTATAGTCCCTTCAGGGACCAGAGAGAGACAATCTCATGCGAATGCTGAGAGAATTTACCAGGCGTACCCTCGCAAGGTAGCGAAGCCTACAGCACTGAAAGCCATTCAAAAACAGATCACCAAATACGGATTCGATGATGTGATGTCCAAAACGGAACTATTCGCCAAAGCAACTCAAGGCGAGGATCTGAAGTTCATCCCCCATCCAGCGACATTCTACAATCAGGAACGCTTCAATGATGATCCTGACACCTGGAGTAGCAGTGCAAGCAACTCAGGAGCTCCATCCAAAGGAGTCTCAGACGCTCAGAAGCTGATGATCATGCAGGACCAGCAGAAGACGCTGAAGCAGGAGATGGTGACCTATCGCAACAGGCACCTGTCGCAATGCGCTATGACCAGCAGTTGGGATCAGGGATCGAAGCCAAAGTATGATGAGATGGCAGCAATGATGAAAAAGCTGAAGGAAAAGATCAATGAACTGCTATGATACCGAAAGCCATAGTTCGATCCCTAAAGGGTGCTTCTGCTTACAGGGTGTATGTTACCCTCTACGGTATGGAAAACCCAGCAGGAGCGAGATTAGGACGCTTAAAACCCCTGCCAGATGATAACTACACCTTTGATAATGAAAAAGACGCAGAAGAAGCAGCAATCAGACTCCAAAAATACCTCGACGAGCACCACCAACCTCGCCCCAAAAGGAGAAGAAAGCGCAGATGATGTCGGATCTAAAAAGAACCTTTTAGAAAAGACAGAAGAGTATGAGTTCAAATCACCGCTTAAAGGCGCAGGATCTACACTCAGCGACAAAGCATACAATCAGGTGTGCAAGGATTTAATCGAGGGTTACAGCCTCACTGCTGTGGCACAACGCAACTGCTTAGGTAGGCAGAGCGTAGTCAACATCAAGGAGAACATCAGGGACCGCATACCGAACTGGAAGCAGTCAACCAGCAGAAAGATGGGAGATTTGATCACTAGAATGATGGATTCGCTAGAAGATGATCTGATCAATGGGAGGCTTAACCCTGATAGGAAATCCATTCACATAGGTATACTCGCACAAAGAAAGGGAGAGATCGACGGTGACAAGAACATCACCATCACGCACCGCAAGGAGCCCAGCGACAATGACTTCCATCAGAAGATGGATGCCTACCTTGATTCACTGAAGAACGTCACAGGAGCTCCGCAACAGACTGATGGTCTTGTGCAGAGCGACCATAAGCCACTGATAATCAACGATGTGACTGAGGATTGCACAGATTCTGCACAGAAAGGGGTGGAGGGGGATCGGGAAGTTTCCGAACCTGAACATACCGAAACGGATTCCCGCTCACAGAAAAATTCCACCAAAAGGACCGAATGAAAACCTACGTGCAAAGAATTAAGGAGATCTGTGCGGATGAATACGGGATCACAGTTGAGGACATTGAAGCACACTCCAGGCATCGAACTCACACGCTCGCCAGATGGACTGCAATGGAGCTAGTGAATCGATACACCCCTTTAGGTCACACCGAAATCGCAAGGATGTTTAACCGATACTCAGGGAGTCTCACATACCCGATACAGGAGGCTAGACACCTGCTGAAGACCAACAAGGCTTTTAACCGCACACATAAACTAATAACCGAACGAATAGAAGAAAGTGAATAAAATGACAGAACCAATAGTAAAGATCGAACTCTGGACACCTGAAATGGCAAAGAATGCACTTAAGGGCAACACCATTAACCGAAGACTCAGCAAGCGTGATGTTGAGCGATATATCAAGGACATGAAACAGGGCAGATGGACCCTGAACGGTGAGAGTGTGAAGCTTGATCACACAGGCAGACTCCTCGATGGACAGCACAGAATGCATGCCTTGATTGGAAGTGGAACGAGTCAGGAAATTGTTACAGTGAGAAACCTGCCATCAGAGGATTCCACATTTGCGACCATCGATTGTGGTAGGAAACGCACCAGCGGATCTGTATTGCAGTTGAGCAAGGTCAAAAACTCAAACGCAGTAGCAGCAGCAATTGCGTTTTACAGGTTTCTACTGACAGGTGAGGACAAGCTAACTTCTCAAGAAGTTGTTGAAGTTTATAAAAACCATTCGGAATTATTCGATGAAGGGGTGAGGTTGGGTAGTGCTGTGAAAAACCTCGTCAGAACTCCTGTGTATGCGTCTTTTCTGGCAGAAGCGATGTCTACTGACGGTGGGAAGGCTATACAGTTTCATGAGCAGTTTGCAACGGGTATAGGGCTTGATTCCGATAGCGCGATCCTAGCACTGCGAAACTACTTCATCAACCAGACTTACCGAAAGGCAGCAAGCAATCCTGCACTGCGTCTGGCGCAATACAATGCATGCCGTTTGGCGTTTCAGTGTTGGAAGGATGGTAAGAAGCGTAAGCTGATCCAGAACAATTACAACAGACCAAAAGTTGAGGAATTTGTATCCATAGACTACATAAATAAAATGTGGTCTGCGCTTCTCGATAAGGTGAGTTTAGAAAATCCTTTTCTGCATAGTTACCTAGTAGAGGGGGCAGCAGTTGGGAGGCAGGGGAAAAACCTTGTTGTGAGATACTGCTCATCAAAAACGGATCAAATGGAGATGGTCGATAACCCTAAAAACCATATGTCAATCGAATCTTGTTTGGATCAATTGGGCTACACTGGTTGGAAAATAAAGCTCATGATTTTATGACAAAACATGACGCTGAAACAATCGAGGCAATGATTCGCTACGGAGGCAAATTTGCAATAGCAATCGGAACTGCTGCAAAAGAAGGAACCAGGGAGCAGTTTTTGATTCTCAAGCAATCGTTCCCCGATCTATGGAAGACATACGGCAAAGTGGCAAAGATCATCAACAAACTTGAAAGCTAAAGTTTGCCCAGATTGCGGTGAATTAAAACCACTCACCGAATTCTACACTGAACCAAAAACCAGATGGAATAATGGATATTGCCTCTATTGCAAAAAATGCAAAAGGAATCGAACAAATGCATATCGTGCTGCAAAGCGTGACGAATACAATGCTGGAAACAGGCGATCATATCACATGCGAAAGCGAAGGATGCAAGCATGAGTAAATGTCCAACACCATTAAGTTGTGAGTTCAAAAAGGACTGCTTGTTCCGATGCGATCAACCAACGAAAAAGGATCTACTGATCAAAGCAGCAAGAGACATTCTTTGCTACGTTCCAAATGGGGATCGCAAGGAAACGCTCTTAAAGGCGATTGATGATTGTAGGTAAACAAAAACCCCTCCTTGATTTCTCAGGGAGGGGTGTTGCTCTTATGACTATGAATAACGACAAACCAATAGCTAAATGTCCTACGTTTAAAAGGTGTAATCCACCCTGCATGATAACGCAACAACAAAATTGACGAAATAGGTGTATTGCACCATTATGAGTGAAATTAATTTATTAATTGGCCTGAGTGGCAAAATGGGTTCTGGCAAGGACTCCGTTTATGACATCGCATGTAATCACATTGATGTTCCCGTTTGGCGATTGGCCTTTGGTGATGGAGTCAGACGGGAGGTTGCAAAAGCTACCAATGTGGGGTTGCGATATCTCAAGGCAAACAAGGAATTATTTCGCCCGATCCTTCAATGGTGGGGAACTGAGTTTCGACGCAATCTGACCTGTGAGGACTATTGGGTAAAGAAAGTAAGGGCAAAACTGGAGCATGATCGACGCGATGGAATCACTTTTGTCACCGATGTGCGGTTTCCGAACGAGGCAGAAATGATACGGGATTTGGGAGGCATTGTAGTCAGGGTGGTTCGACCGGATCTGGAGCACAAAAATGGATCGGATCATTGCAGTGAGTCTGAACTCGACCATTACAAATTCGATGCAGTCATTCAAAACGATGGAGCTCTTGAAACGTTAATACCGAAAATCAAGGATCTGATAAATGATCGACGAGTCTGAATTAAGCAGGAATCTGGGCATTGATCGCAGGACCGTAAAGGGTTTGCGAGACGAACTTCTTGTCGAGGGTGAAGATTATGTCAGAGGCAAGCATCGTAAAATACAGGTCACTTTACTAGGTCAGGAAAAACTCAAAGCACATCTTTTCCCCAATCAATATAAACCAGAATCTCTCGCAAGTGATCAACTCTCCGGTGTGGTCACTAACTGGCAGTATCGCAACCGAAAAATAGTGCAGGTTGATGACAAGCACATTGTGCGAGTCAAGCATGCCGATCTCTATCGACCGAATCTATGGGGGCAATCCTGCCCGATAAAATACAAAGAGATTGCAGGTCAGTTTTTCGGTGAACCACCAGATCCAGTTTGGCGAAAGACTCAGCCCAGAATGAAATGATCTATTTGCTGAAAACCGAAGGATTGCCGTATTACAAGCTGGGTTTTACAGAAAGCAATTTAGAGGAACGAATCTTAAACCTTCAATGCGGAAATCCGCACACGATCAAAAGCGTTGCAACTTTCGAGGGAGGTTTTCTGGAGGAATCTCTGATACACGCAGCATTACGTGACAATGTGGCTTTAGGCGAATGGTATGTGATGCAGCAAGCACCCTTGCGGACGATACGTTACCTGCTGTGGAGAGATGGTGAATCAATGCCACAAATCAATGAGATCCTTGAACCTCTGCCAGACCACAAGGGCTGTTACAGAATGCCTCCTGAAATAAATTGGGAGATTGAGATCCTGCGGAGTCGAGGATTGAAGTATCGCGAAATTGTCGATGCTCTGGGAGTCAGCGAAGTTTGTATCAAAAACAATTTAACCCCTGGTTATAGGAATAATATGATCAGGTTTAAAAAACGAAAGTCACAACAATGATAGAATATAAAGTCACACGTTGGGAACCCCAACTTAATTGCAGCAGTCATTCGTCCTGCGAGGATGTTCACAGTGTAGTTTTTGGTTTGACCGCAACTAACACTGAAACCGGATCGACTGCATATGTCGATGAGCGAGTCATCCTTGATCCCTGCATGTCAGCAGATCAGCTCAATCTTCAGGCCGAACAACTCTCTGAAACCTGGGCTGGAGCAAGAGGGTTTTACATGACATTGCAAAAGATGCTTTTTCAGAAAGATATGGCACCCAGACCGATGCCGGAAACTTACGAAGCACCAGACTTCGAAAGCATGAATATTGGTGATGGATACAAGGAGTTTGTGATCAATCAAAACAACATGAATGATCAGGAATTGGTCGATGAAGTCTTTGGTGATGCACTCCCAACTGATTCAGAACCAGAAGCAGAACCAACTGAAGATGCTGAAACTCCTGCTTAATAATTGATGTGGGAAGATTGGGCATTTAGACCTCATCCTGTTTATCCTTTGCCATCAAAGGAGCAGGTTGAGGTTGCAACATCAACTCCTGAAGGCACCGAAACTTTTAAGGAAATGATGCATGCGAGAGGCGAGAAATTGCGTCTCGAAATTGAAGATCCCTATAATCACGGTTTTGAACCCGATCACTGGAAAGAGGCAGATGAACTTCTAGCAAAGCACAGCAATCTCCTTGTCAGTGGAGGAAATCGATCCGGCAAAACGGAATACTGTGCAAAGCATGTTGTAAAGCACTTGATGCAAAACCCGAAATCCAGGGTGATCTGCATGCACACTACACATCAATCATCGCTACAAACGCAGCAACCAGTCATTCATAAATATCTACCTTTACAGCTAAAAGGTAAGAAGATCCGCAAAGATGTAGAGAACATTAGTTATAGCCAGAAAAACGGTTTTAGCGATAACACCTTTATTTTGCCAAATGGATCTCAATGCTGGTTCATGCATTACTCGCAAGATCCAAAAGCATTTGAGGGATTGGAGATCGATCTTTGCTGGGCAGATGAATTAATACCCAAAAACCTGCTCGACACTCTCAAGTTCCGTTTGGTAACGAGGGCAGGAAAAATGATCGTTAGTTTTACACCAGTGTTAGGAATGAGTCCGGTGGTCAAGGACTTTGTCGCAGGTGGAGAGGTGATTGAATGGGCAGATTCGGAACTACTGCCTGATGTCAACATTCCAGCAGGACCAAAGGGTAAGATGCCTTATAAGATGCGATGTCGAAACGAGCAGTCTGCATGTATCTGGTTTCATACTGAGTGGAATCCTTACAACCCGTATGAGCAACTCAAACAGAGGTTGCAAGGTCAGCACACCAACGAAATAAAAATACGTGCATACGGTTGGACAGAAAGCGCAATTGGCAATGCATTTCCTCGATTCGGAGATGGTCACGTAATTGATCACACGCAGATCCCTAAAGAGGGTAAAAACTTTATGTGCGTTGATCCTGCTGGTGCAAGAAATTGGTTTATGCTCTGGGCTAGAAACGTTGGAGATGACCTATACATATACAGGGAGTGGCCCGATGCATCGATGGGTGAATGGGCTATACCTTCAGAGAAACCTGATGGTTCAGCAGGTCCAGCACAGAGAGCAGGTGGTGGAGGCAACTCGATCAATTGGTATAAAAAACTGATTACAGATCTTGAAGACGGTGAAGAAATCTTTTTGCGATTAATTGATCCTCGCGCATGCAAGGCCAAATCACTTGATGGTCGAGAGATACTTGATGAACTCAAAATGGGAGAGGCAGGAATGTGGTTTGATCCAGCTTCAGGAGCACAGATCCAGCTAGGTGTGGGACTGATCAACGATCTGCTTTATTATGACAACCATCAGGAAATCGATGATGAAAATCGCCCCAGGTTATTTGTAAGCAATAGATGCAAGAATCTCATTTTCGCAATCAAGGAATGGTCAGGAGCAGGAGGAGAAAAAAGCCCAACCAAAGATCCGATCGATGTGCTGCGCTACATAGTGCAGGAAGAAAACTTATTTACCCCACAAGACACACTAGGCACAAGCGGAGGAGGAAGTTATTAGATGAAGGAAATCAGATGAAATACCCCAAATTGATTGGATTTAAGGAAACTCGTGCGATGACTGGTTTATCGACGTATGAAATACAGTATTTAATAGAGCAAGGCGAACTCACCGCAGTTATTCCTGTGAAGAGAAAACGCAAATTGATCCATCAACAGGTGGTCGATTATATGGACAAATTGTATGAGTCAAGCAAACGAACTTCTGGTTAACCTCTGTGAGGAATATAAACGTGCTGGTGGAACCAGTGCAACGCACCATTACCAAACCCGAACTGATTCGGTTCGTCTGGCTCGATGGAGAGGACAATCCGAATCTGGTCGCAAGGAGCAACGATACTATGACAAAGAAAAGGTTTTCCCCTGGGATGGTTGCTCTGATGTCAGATGCCGATTGACTGATCAGTTAGTTGGTGAGTTTAAAGATTTACTTGTCACTGCATTTAAGCGAGGCACTTTGCGAGCAGGTGCGACTGAGGCAAACGATGCTGAGTCCGCACAAGTGCTTACCACCCTGCTTCGCTACTATCGAGAAAACTTGCTTCTGCAAGAGTTGCATGAAGCAGCAAGCCTTCTGGCAGACTATGGTCAACAGGACGGGATCTCGTTTTTGCAAATCGGTTGGAAGTCTGAGGACACCAAAAAACGCATACCGATGTCGCTTCCAGTTTTGCAACAAATGGCACTTGCAGCAGACCCTGAAAGTTTGCAGTCCAGACTCCCAGAGTTAATCGCAGATGAGCTTTCAGAGAACGAAGCCATTCAAGCGATTAAAGGAATTTTAAACGTCACAACAAGGGACGCTCGCAAAGGAATTAAGAAACTTCGCAAGGGTGAGGTTGTGCAAATTCCGATCATTGAGCAGACGGTCAATCAACCTGACATTTCTGCATGCCGATTATACATCGACGTTTTCATTCCACCGGAAACAATCCATCTGGAAAATGCTCGATATGTTTTTCGTCGATACTACATGAGCGAGACAGAACTTCGCTCTTATGGTTTTGATGAAAAATTCGTTGAGAAAGTTTTAAGCACAAAAGACGATGTATCGCACACCTACCAAAACTCATTTGCGTCATACATCGTTGAGCCTGGATTTCAGGATGGGATGTATGAAATTGTTTATGCATACGAACGAAAGCTCGATGAAGACGGGATGCCCGAAATTGAATGCACTGTTTTCCATCCAGATTTGAATGACATTGAGGGTAAGAAAGAGACACTGGACTATCTCTCAGGAAAATATCCATTCATCGCATACAGGCGAGAAAATGCAGTTCAGAAACTCGTTGAAACAAGGGGACTTTCTGAAATCTGTCACACCTGGCAGGACGAGATAAAAACTCAGCGTGACATGCTTGCCGATCGAGCAAGTCTCTATGTCAATCCACCTATTGTTCATGCAGCAAGATCCGGTGGAAATTACGAGTTCCGGCCTGGATCGACTATCAGTGAAATGCGAGCAGGAGAAATCCGAACGCTTGATCCCCCTAGATCTTCAATCACTGAAAGTATTCAGATCATTGATTACGTTGAAAGGCAATGCAATGAATACCTAGGACGAATGGGGCCTGGAATGGACCCTACTGTAGTTGCGATTCGCAGACAGGCAACTGTTGATAACTTTATGACTGTTTGGTCAAAGGCATTTTCAAAAATGTTCCAGTTGATGCAGATCTTCTTGACCGATGACGATATGGTAAGGATCGCTGGTAAGTCATTGAACATGCCTCGATCCAGCAAGGAGATTCAAGGCAACTTTGATTTTCGAATTGTTTTTGATAGCAAGGAATTGGACAACGATTATTTGCTCAACAAGATGCAAGCACTCACCAGTGTGGCACTTCCAAATGATTCCGCTGGTGTGATAGATCGAGGTGCGCTTGTGACAGAAATCGCAAAAGCCATTTCACCATCTCTTGCAGATACGATCGTCATGCCGAAAGTGGGTGTGTCGCAGAAAATTTATCAAGAGGTTATGGGGGATATCATCGCTATGGCTCAAGGCAATGCAGTTCCTCCAAAACAGAATGATCCTGCTGCACAAACGAAACTGCAATTTGCAAATCAGATCATCCAATCAAATCCAAAATATCAGGAAGCGTTACAGAACAACGCTGATGAACGCTTTGTGCAATTAATGCAAGGTTATTTGCAGAACCTTCAGTTCCTTGTGCAACAGGAGCAAAACGCAATCACCGGACGAACTGGTGTAGCACCCCAACAATGATGGACGAAGAACAGATCAAGGAAGCATTTGCACAGATCAAAGGATCTCCTGCTGATAAAGCGATAACACAAATCCTTAAGCAATGCGTTCAGGATGGACTGGCAACCGCAATTACCGCAGGTAAACCAGACAGTGAACGTGCATATGATTGCGGATGGGCAGCAGCAATATATTCGTTTGCTGAACGGATAAACACTTACAGGTCCTGACAAGCACCCCTTCGCATTGAAGGGGTTTTTTTGTGCAAATTACAGGAATTGCATAAATAAGAAAAACTTCGCTCACCTGTTGTTTCAACCTCACCCTGGTTCTCTCAATATTCAGGCACTTCGCATAACGCGATGAGCCGAACTTGCTAGGCATTTTGAAAACGCATGAGTGAAACTGAACCGGTTACGGAACCGCTAAAAAATCTGGATAGTCAATTAACTGATTTGATTGGCGCAATTATCAAACCCGAAGAACAGCCTCAAGGTGAGGTTGCCGAAACTGAGACTGAAGCGTTAACAGACGAGTCAGTGGAAGAATCAGTGGAGGATCGTGAAGATAATGAAATTGAAGATGATGAATCCGATGAACTTTCGTCTGATCCAGAATGGTATCAGAAGCGGATCAAACGATTCACACGGCAACTCCGAACTGCGGAGTCAGAACGGGATGAAGCTCTCACAGAGATCGAAGGTCTAAAGGAGAAATTAAAAACAACTCCTGCGCCCGAAGCTTCAAGGGTTACCGCTCAATCTGAAAATGATTTGGTTGAGTTGGAAAACTTAGAAAAGCAAAAGATCAAATTTGCGAGAGACCAGAAGCGATTGCTTGCACAGGGAGACCTTGATGCAGTTGTCGAAAACATCAAACAGGCAGGTAAAGATCTCGATGAGGCAAGTGATGAAACACTTGTACGAGATTTTCTTGATGAAATAATTGATGACAGTCGAGACAACCTTTCGTTTGAAATCCCGAAACGTCGAAATGAACTCCAACACAGAGTTCAATTCAACAAAGTTGCAGAGCAAAAATATCCCTGGCTCAAGGACAAAGGTTCAGAGCAGATGGAGTATTTTCAAGCGGTGATGAAAGCTTCACCTGCATTGGCTAATGTGCCATCAGGCAAGCTGGAGATCGCACGTTACGTGACAGGTCTAATGGCTGAGACAACTGCTCAAGAGTTAGTATCTCAGGGGCGCAAGCCCAAAGCACCTAGGACACCTGTTCGTAATAACGCAGCACCTGCATCTAAGCCTGAAGCATTGGAATCAATTTCAGCAGCATCAAAACGAGTTCAGAAAACGGGTAGTGCAAAAGATTTAGAAAGTCTTTTGTTGGCAGGTTTGACTCGTTCATAAAATAGAAATTTAAAACATATGGCAGGTTTATTTAATTCAGATAACTCAACACCCTTCGGTCCTTTTTCAAGCGGATCTGGAGGTTCTCAAAGGGACCTTGCAAGTGCCGTCTTTAGTATAGATGCCAAAAATACTCCGCTAGTTAGCATGATTCCGAAGGCAGAGGGAGTCATCAATACCACTTACGAATTTCCTGTGGACAAGGCACTTTCACCAAAGCATAACGCAACTGATGATACATTTGCAGCAGCAGAACTGAACGCAGATGGAGATTTTGAAAACGCACTAGGCGATTACAGCATCATTCAGAATAATGTGCAGTGGTTTCGTCGCGCATCTCTGGTAGGTAAGCTTGCAGAATCCGCAAGTAATCTGGCAGGTGCTCCCGATATTCGCGCAACTTCAATTCGTAAGCAGTTGGAAGCGATCAAGCGCGATATGGAAGTTCGCATGTGCGCTGACACTATCCCAGCTACAAGCGGAACTTTCTACAACGGAAACAACAGCACTGGTCCTTACACCACACGCAGTTTGGGATCATACATAAGCAACGGGAATACAAGCATTCCTAGTGGTTTTAGAACTCCAACTTCATCTATCAGTTCATCTGGTGCAGTAGGTTCTTTAACTGAAGCTAAAGTTCAGGACGTTCTCCAGAGCATCTATGAGCAAACTGGTGTTGCTAAAGAACTGACACTGCTCTGCGGTGTTGGTCTCAAGAAGCAGTTCCGAAACTTCACGCAAATCGCAACCGAAGGAACTGACAATAAAGCAGCAACGAGAATCCGCACATTCAATCAGGAAGCAAGTGATCGCTCGATCATCTCGACCGTTGATGTGTTTGAAGGAGATTTCGGAACTTTGACGCTTGTTCCTACATTGTGGAATGCTAAATCCGATTGGTCCTCTGGCACTACCGGAACAAGGGCTACAGGCTGGAGTGATACCTCTGGTAAAGGCTACGGATACATTCTTGATATGGACTTCCTTGAAATGAGATTTCACGAATTGCCATCAGTTACCCCTCTACCAAATCTGGGTGCTGGTGAGCGTTACGAGATTTCGGCAATTGCAGGTCTTAGCGTAAAGAATCCTTTGGGATTTGGCGCATTCAAACATCTCACATAAACCCGACAAGGTTGGGAGGGGGATTAGTTCCCCTCCCTTTTATTTTAACGCGACATGAGCAACTTATTGACTGAATGGGAGAACCTCCCTGCGGACCTGAGAAATTCCATTATGAAGGAAATTCAGACTGGTCATAAAATGGAAATGTGGAGGGCAGAAAAAAACCAGAAACGGGTTGCTAAAGAAAACCAGGTTGAACGCAAATCGGTTGACGGTCTGGGCAGACATGTCGCAAGCATTGACCTAGGTGGTTACCTAGGAAACATGATCACGAAGAACGAATCTGTTCGTGACAGAGAATATCTAGAGTGGGTCATGAAACGTCACCCTGAAGTTCGTGTGAACAGCAAAGGCACCAAAACGCAAGTCGGATATTCGGGATGAGAACTGTATCTGCGTCAAAAGTTTTGCAAGGTGCAGTTGAGTTAACTGGACGTTTGTTCACAAAACTCAGCAATGATGAACTTCCTTTATTTATTGGAAGTCTAAATCGCAATCTCAGGGATATCTGGGAGAAAGAGTTTTGGCCTTCAGTGATGTCAATTGAGGAAAGATACTTTCGCTCGATCTGGGTTGCTGGCACATACACTTTGAATGCGGAGGTCTATCACACAGGGACAGAAAAAATTTACCGAAACACTGCAAACACAACAACGGGAGTTCCTGGATCAAGTTCCGATTGGGTTGAGCAGGAAACATACATCCCTTACATTTCGTTTACGCAGACAAACGAGACAGAGATAGGGCAGGTGTACAGAGTGACCAATAAAGACCCTCGTCAAAACCTGAACTTTGATACCGAAGAATTTTCACAGAAAGATGATCAAATTGTTGTCTGCTATCCTAGGGAGAAATCCTACTGGATTGAATTTCGCAAAAGAGCACCGTTGATCAAGGCAGAGAAATATTCATCAAGTGTGAATTACGTCAAAGGCGATCAGGTGTATTACACATCTTCTGGGCAGCAAGGATCAGACTTCTGGGAGGCAGTAGATGCCAATGTAGATAGTGCTCCATCTACAACGAACATTGCCTGGAGCAAGATAAACATTCCTTACATTTTTGGCCCTTACCTTGAACACGCTATTGCAGCAGATATTCTTTTAACCGATGAAAAAATCGAGCTTGCAGGAATTCAGATGCGTGATCGTGATCGCATGCTCGAAAGCGAAATACGCAAAGTAAAAAACCAAAGCGGAGACGCTTTCAAACCAATTTTCAAAACATACTGACATGATCGTTAAAGAAACCCCATCCAACAAAACTACAGTTACAACGGCACAGGCACTTTCTGCAAATGGTGATCGTAAAAAGCTCAAAATAACAAACGTAGGAGCAACAATACTGTATGTGAATTTCAGTGGGACAGCAGCAACAAGCAGCATATTTGATGAACAAATTGCAGCGAAGGGAACGCTTACCATTGAAAACTACGTAGGCGAATGCAAGGCAAGCGCAAGCATTCGGTATGTAGAATTCGAATAAACACAATAATAAATAAAAAACAAATCATATGGAATTAACACACGCTCAAGCCTTCAACATAATCGTCAACGTTAGCGGACAGGCAGCACTGTCTCGCAAAGATCATGAAACTGTCACCGCAGCACTTCAAAAGCTGAAAGAATTGATCGGTGAAGAAGGTGCTGAAGGCACTGATGGGACGTTGGAAAATGGAGAGGGTTGATGACATTAAAGTTTTTCTCGCAGGGATCGCAGGGATTGGAAATTGGGCAGTTCAAATTGATTTGATCCTCAAAATCGGCATATCTGCGGTAAGCTTAATTTACATCAGCAAAAAGACTTTAGACCTATTTAAAAAATGATGAAGGGCAAAAAAACATATATAACGGGAATTGGCGCAATCCTAGGGGCAGCAGGTGCATTCATGCAAGGTGGTCTTGAATTAGCTGAAGCAATTCAGATCGGAATCACAGCACTGCTGGCAATGTTTGTGCGTCACGGTGTGAAGTCTGAATCTGAGTGATCCAATTAATAGTCACTTTTCTAAAAGCCTTTCCTGCGCTCGCAAAAGTGGTAGGGAAGGCTTTTGACTTTTACAGAGAAGAACGTGCGAGAGAGGTCTATGAAACAAAGTTATCTGACATTGATTCTGCTGTTAATGCTCACCGGTCAGGGGTGCCGAACGAAGACGATGCAGGGAGCAAAAGCGATGATGGCAAGGCCGGACTTTCCCAACGCAGCACAGATGTCACCGGAGTGGACGAGGGCAGCACTCAAGGAGATAGCCAGACTTGAATATGAGTTGGAACGAAAATGAATGTAGCCGATCAAGAGCAGTTTTTTACAGGAGTCGATGCGAGTGCAGATCCAGCACTTCTTCGGCCTGGTTTTGTTTCCGAAGCTGAAAACCGCAGGTTTGTGAAAGGCATAGCTATGCCTCGCAAAGGTGCAGTTGTGATGTGCTGGGCTAACAAGCAAGCTGCGTATTGGGACCACACAAAAACATATGAGGATGGAGATCTTGTTCGCTTTTCTGGATTTCAAATTAGCGATGGATACAGGCAGTTAGCTTTAACCAGCGATACTGCTGTTGGAATTACTCCGACATCTACTGTTGGTCCGATGAGTAGCAATTTGAAGACCAACGCTTCTAATGCCGAACCTGCCGGTCCTTACTTTGAAGCGAACCAGCAAACTCTTAATGGATATCCGATAACGGCATATGATTCCAACACCAATCTGGTCACGCTGAACAGTAAATGGGACGAAAAAGGAACTCTTTACCTCAAGTATCCTGGAACTATTTATGGTGCTTCAAACTTTGAAACTCCAAACGGAGTTGAGCATCTTGTCATTGCTACATCGCAAGGAATCTTTGTTACCTCACCGGATTCAGCAAGCGAAGAGGTGAAGGTAAATAATGTCCTCTATGGTCACTCGTCATACCCAACAATAACCGATGACAGCAAGGTTCGATTTGTTCAGTGCTTCAACAACCTGATAATGTTCAGAGGCGATTTGCATGCGCCCCTGGTTCTGACCGAAAATCTGACAAACGGATTCAATTCAATTGCACAATCCGAAACGCCAGAGGCAGATGAAAATCCTGATGACGGCACAGAGCAAATACCGAACGCAAGCACCGGATTGTTTTTCGGAAACCGATTGGTCATTCCCTTTGGGAGAGATGAAGTAGCAGTCAGTGATTATCTGAACTACACACGATACCAACCTGTCAGATCCGCATTTCGAGTGAACACAGGATCATCTGATAAGTTAGTTGCAGTATTTAAATTTGATCCAAACACTCTGCTGGTTTTCAAGGAAGGCAGCATCTACGCAGTAAGAAATGTTTACGGGGATTTGATAGATGCTCAACTTGATCAACTCACCGATCAATATGGTTGTGCTGCTGAACGTTCAATTGTCAGTGCAGGATCAGATGTAATCTTTTTATCGGATCAGAGAGGTGTGGTATCGATTCGGCAATCGGTCGCAGGAGAAACGCAATCGGTCGATGTTCCTTTATCGCAACCGATCCAACCCATCATTGATCGCATTGACTGGACGAAAGCTGGAGATGCTGTTGGTGCATACAGTAACAATCGCTATTATCTGGCAATCCCACTGCGAGGTATTAATGAAACCGCATCAGGAAACAATGCCATCATCGTTTACGACTTCCTAACAAAAAGTTGGGCAGGAATTGACTATATGACAGGTCTGTCAGTCAAAGACTTTTTCATGATGACCTACAAGGGAGCAAAGCGATTGTTTGTGGTTGCGACCACAGGCAATACTGATGGACAGATCCTTCTTTACGATGATGAACAGTTTGGTGGTTTTGAAGATCAGAAAATCTCATCAGGCAACAAGACTGAAAATGTCACGATCGAAAGCAGGTTAAAAACCAGAGGACTCACATGTGGTCTTACTGAATTAAAACGTTTTCGATCTCTCGCAGCATTCGTCGAAACTTACTCTGGTGCTTATACGATTACCGCACACGCAGACGGCCAAAACGAATCTGTGGAAGTCTCCAACGAATCTTTGAATCGCAATCAATACGATGCAGTCAGTAAAGCAGATTACAACATCACAAACGCAAACGATGACTTTCTGGAATCTGGAAGAGAAGACTATTCGATCACTGCTGGGGACTTAATAAAACCGCAGAGCGGAATCAAGGTAGACCTGAAACAAAGCAAAGCGGATCGTGATCGATTCAACCTTGAAGGCAGTTATTTGCAACTGGAATTTAAAACAACATCTGGAGCAGTTGACATCAGAGGACTAAACGTCACTGGCACTGTCAGGACCAGATTAACTAACACAGAAACAGAATAAATTATGGGACTTAATGCAACAGTAACACCAGGGATCACCGTATCCAGTTCCACCCTTCTCAATGCAGCAAACCTAAATTTACTAGGCACACCAACAGTTTCGATCACAGGTAGCATCGACGCAAGCGACATCGGTGCAAACACTGTGGGATCTTCGGAGTTGCAGGACAATGCAGTCAAAGAACAGCATATAGGCAGCATCGGTGGCGCTAATTTTATTTTAAGTGGTGATGCCAGTGGCAACGGTCAAGGCATATCAACTTTGGCTCATGAAGGAACTGAAGACCAGATCAGCTTACTTGTAAATGACAAGACTTCGCTGGGAGCAAGGTATATAACAGGTGCCATCGAAGCGACAACATCAGGTAGCAATAAACTCAATCTTGCGATAGCCGAAGACTCAATCTCTGCTGCAATGTTGCAGGACTCTGCCTTGACCAGAAAAGTTTCGATTAAAGATATTCAGCCTGGTGGAGGCATTGGTGGTAGAGACGGTGTAGCAAGCACAAGTTCATCTGCGGTCACCGGAGGACTTATTGTATTTGATCCATCTTCTACTGAATCACAAATTAACGGCACAAATTATTTCGGCACACCGAAAGTTCTGCAGCCTACCGGAAACAACCAATATTTAAAATCTACTGGAACTAAAGGGCAATTAGCTTTTGGTTCAATTGGGCAACAAGCTGATGCATATGTTAGCGCATACACGACAAGCTTAGTAGATGACAGTGAAGCAAGCACAACTGCTTTTACTACGTTAATAAATTACAACACCAATAGCTTAAAGTTTAACGGCACTAAAGGTAGGGTCAGAGTATATTTCCCAGAGGATTTTTATTCAGCCGGAAATATTATTCAGGTTATGGGTTATGGAATAGATGACGGTGATAAAAATAGTCATTTTCTAATTGCAGCAGTAATGGGAGCAGTAGCTACAGAGACTGTCGGTGAACAAACTTTGCCATACGTAGACGTTGGTTTTATTTACGCAAAGAATTATGAGGGTGCTCCAGATCAAGCGCCAGCAAACATTCTTTATAACCCAAACATGATCAACCTGCATTTCTATAGCTAATGCCTGTTGAAAATCGCCAGATTGCCAGTGGTGCGATTACCGATTCAAAGGTATCAAAAAACGCTGGGATTAAAGGTTCAAAGCTTGAAGTAGCAGAACCTGGTCAAATTCTTGTTGCCGATGACAAGGGGCGATTTCAGCCAAAGCATTTAGATTTAACTCCAGAAAAAGATTGTTGCGAAGGTGCGATAAAGGGCATCGACATTGAGCCTGGTAAAATTTTAGTAGGGACTGATGACGGTGTTCCCATTCAAATCCCAGCTATCCCCGAACCCGAACTTGTTGTTAAGACCGATCCCATTGGAGTCATTGAGGAAACGGTTACGATTCCGATAAAACAAGTCACGCCTTCGCCCGTCGAAACATCTGCGGTGGTCATTACTGACAGTGCAAACAATAACCAGACATACAGTGTCAATCAAATCTCGCAGGTCACAACTAAAGGCCATTTAGAATTCGTCACACCGTCGAGCCCTGGAGTAATAAAATCTTACACCTTCGATCACAACCTAGGATACAAACCGGATGTGCTGGTCCTAGAACACGATTCTCAAGTTGAGATCGAAACACAAATTTCAGTTACAGAAAATACAGCAACAGTTGACCTTTCAGATTCAGGTCAGAGGTTGCGAGTAATAGTCCAATAATTTACCGCTATGGCAGGCAAAAAAATATTTACAGATCATGAGTATCAGACAAGTGCGCATCTGGTTACTCCGAAAGTTCACAGTGTTTCAAACATTTCAAGTCACGCTGGTGTTCTGGGACAATTAGCAGCATCAGGGAACAATCTGTATTTTCACGATGGATCTAATTGGTTTTCATTAATCGAAAGCAATTATGCAGGTGCGCTGACAGGTAGACCAAATTTTGATCCATCAAGCGGAAATGTCCCGTTCACCGTTGGAAGTGGTCACAATGCTAGAGTTGATAATCTGAATGCCGACTTGCTGGATGGATACGATTCATCCACCACTGCTGTAGCCTCTAAAATCCCTGTCTACGGCACTTCGGGAGTTCTGAAGGTTGGCACACCAGTGGCAACTGGAGATGCTACCACAAAAGCGTATGTGGACGATCTCGTTCAAGGCTTAGACATCAAAGGAAGCGTTGCAGCAGCATCGACTGCTAACCTTACCTTGAGCGGAACACAGACGGTGGATGGAGTAAGTCTTTCCGCAGGTAATCGTGTTTTGGTTAAGGATCAATCTACTGCTTCTCAAAACGGAATCTACATTGTTGCAAGTGGGAGTTGGAGTCTTGCTTCAGATTCAGATGCAGGTTCTCTTACTGAAGGCGCATATGTTTTCGTCGAAGGTGGAACAGTTAACAACAACACTGGTTGGACATTTACCGATTCTTCATCATACACCTGGGCTCAATTTTCTGGGGCCGGACAACTGAATGCCGGTGATGGACTCGTCAAAAGTGGAGATACGCTGAACGCAAATGTAGCAGCACCGATCAGCATTGTTTCCGATCAACTCACAATCGCAGACGGTGCCATCACTGGAGCGAAACTTGCGAACAATACAGTCACATCGACTCAGCTTGCAGACAGTATACAGGTAAGCACATTGGGCATAGGCGCAGCAGCAGCAGCAGGATCTCAGTTACATATTACAGCTGATACTCCGATAATCCGAATGACCGATGGAACGAGTAACGACAATCATTATTTCACCGGAAACAACGGGGAACTTCGACTGCAATCATCGGGATTCATCTCGATTCGTCCAAACAACACAACCACCGCTACATTTGAATCAGCTGGGGATGTGACCCTCGCTAACAAATTAGGCATTGGAGGATCTCCAACTTACGATATTCATGTCCAACGAATGAATGCTCGTATAGCAGCAGACAACGGAACTGTTGAAACATTGCTGCAAGCGGATTCGACCATTGGGTATGTGGGAACCAACACCAATCACAAGCTGATCCTCAAGACCAATAACACATCCCGTTTGGAAATAGAGAATGACGGTGATGTGAAAGTGGTTGGGAAACTAGGTGTAAACACATCCCCCATCAGTCTAGCAACAGCAACCGTTAACGGAACGTTGCAAGCGACTTTTGGTCATTTCACTGGATGGGCTGGAAACAGTAACACTGGTACTGGTCTAGGCGTAGATATCGGAATTAGCTCAGGAGACGGTTACGTATTGGCTTACAACCGAACAACAGGATCCTGGGCAGATTTACGACTGATTTCAAATGGTTCACAAATACATATGTCCACTGCTGCTGGTGGTAGCATTGAGATGTCGGGGTTAGTTGGCATTGGAGTCACTCCAGATACAGCTTTAGACATTCAGGGATCAACGAACCTGAAGACGAAAATTAGGCTTACCAACACCAATCCATCGACCGATAACATCTGGTCAATACACGCAAATTATAATGACCAAACTCTCCATTTTATGGGAGACTCAACATTGGCGCTTAAGCTCGATGATAGTGGTCAAGTTACGGTTGGTAATCTCCCAACCAGCACAGCAGACAATTCGCTGATAGTTGAATCTTCAGGCTTGCTGAAAAAACGCACTGCGAACTCTGGGATCTGGACAACCAATTTAGGTGCAAATCGTTTTCTGGTCAGCAACTCCTCTGGCGTTATTACCAGTGATTCCAGATTCGTTCATTTAGCTGGTAGAGTTTCGTTAACAGGCGCAATTGATGGCAACGCAAACCTGAAAGTTGACATCGTCGATCACGATGTTTCGTCGAATGACACTAATCACGAGAAGGCAATTTTTGCATATGCCGGTGGAGGCTATAACATCGCCAGTGGAGTTACAGACTCTGGGTATCGAATTGCAGTTGATGCGTCAACGTTTGTCAGCGATTCCGATTTTCAAGGAACGCTCACCTACCAGTATGCAGTTATGGCTCGTCACGGTGCTTACGTCTCTGCAAGCGGATCAACGATCACAAACTCATACGGAGTTTACATTGATAGCCTGACGAATTCTAACACGACTATTACTAATCTCTGGGGCTTGTATCAAGAGGATTCTGCTGCCAAAAATTACTTCGCTGGATCGGTCGGTATTGGAGCTACTCCTGACAACATATACAAGCTCATTGTTGCCGGTAAGAGTAAACTGCAAAATGACATTGTTTTTAGTTCCGCAAATCCTCGCATTGATTTTGCATCAACGAGTGCGGGCATTCGGCTA